>Ga0265327_10001880_pt1 | contig 24295 bp, 15 predicted proteins | sample 41621metaG_FD_202089 | JGI IMG/M metagenome (GOLD analysis project Ga0265327, IMG submission 202089) | Rhizosphere microbial communities from Carex aquatilis grown in University of Washington, Seatle, WA, United States - 4-16-21 metaG | ecosystem: Host-associated > Plants > Roots > Rhizosphere...
GACCTTGGCAAGCTCGATGTCAGCGCGGCGCGGGACGAGGACCTTGAAGACCACGGTCTGGGTCTTGAGAAACTGCGCCACGGTGAGCGCGGGATTTTTCTGGTGCGCCAGATAGAGGGCGGCGATGTCCATGCCCGAGAGGTTGAGCCCGTTGTAGGGGCCGTGGCGGTTCGGGTTGTCCTTGAAGTTGGCGTCGTGCCATTCGCCAAACTGACTGTTGAGCATGAGATTCAGCTCAAGGTGGGTGTGGGAGCGCTGCATGTTGATGCCCTCCCCGGTGTGGCCCATCACGGCGATGGGCGTGCGGGGCTGCACCTTGTCGCCTTCCTTCACGAGGATCTTGCTGAGGTGGGCATAGAGCGAATAGAACGGGCCCTCACCCCAGTCGTGTTTGATGACGATGTAGCGCCCGTAGTTGCTGCCGCCGGGAAGGTCGGAGACGTGCACCACCTCACCATCGGAGATGCTGCGCACTTCATCTTCCGGCTCGCCCTTTTCGCTCCGCTTCTGGCAGGCGATGTCGATGCCCTCATGGAAATGCATGAAGACGACCTGCGGGCCGACGCGGACCGGACCGCGGAAATAGCCGTACTGCCCGCCTTCCCAAGGCTTGGTTGCTTCGCCTTCGAAGTTCCGGTCCACATACATGTAGAACTCCTCCGGCTTGCCACGCAGCAGCGCGTCGTTGTCCGTGGGCAGCACCAGCGTCATGGCCGCGCTGGGTGGCGCGGCACGGGACACGGTTTCCGGCTTCGTGTCAGGCGCGGTGGGAGACACGGGCGCCGGTTCCTGCGCCAGGGCGCAAGCCGCGAATGCCATGCCTGCCAGTGAAAGGATTCGTGAAAGCAGCATCAGCAGGACTAGGGCTTGGTCGGAGCAGGAAGAGGCGGATCGTAAGGCACGCGCTGGCCTTGGGGTGGCACGGGGAGTTGAGGATTGCTGGAAGGCGCGGCTCCCTCCACCGGAATCTGCGGAGTGGTCGGGGCCGTCGGCAGGTTCAGATTCGGCACCTCGGGTTCTTTCTTGCCGTTCTTCTTCATCCGTTCGGCCTCGATCTTGTCCTTCTGCTGCTGGGCTTCGAGGAACTTCTGCTTTTCCTTCTTGGTGGTAGGCAGCATGTCCATGTCCTTGCTCATGGTGGGCGCTCCGCCGCTTCGGATCTGCGGATGCTTCTTCGCCACTTCCTTGATAATGTCGTCCGACACGCCCTGCCAAATGGTGACCAGGCCGTCCAAGACCGGCTCATCCATGACGACGAAGTCCACGGGCTTGGCGTTGATCATGGCCAGCAGGTATTCATCCTTGTGCTGATGGGTGATAAGCTCCAGCGAGTCCCTGCCGCGCGAGTCGAGCTGGATGGCCAAGCCTTTGCCGTTGCCGTTTTCCGCCGGGAAGGCCTTGTAGGCGGCGATGTTCTCCTGGGAGAATTCGGGGACGATCTTGAAGTAAATCCGCTTCCCGTTCAGATCGAAGGGAAACATGGTCTTGGGCGGGTCATTGGGCGCGGCGAGCGTATGGAAGGTGATGACGCAGCCGGGCTTCTTGCTCATGCCCAACAGGAGGGCGGGCGAGGCCAGCGCAATCATGAGCGGCAGGAGGAGGCGTTTCATGAATAAACGAGTACCATGAGAGGGCCGCTGCACAAGGTTTCTTATCCAGCGCGGGGGCCATATTGTGCCCTTGACCTCCGGGCGCGCTTTCGTTTCGTGGGGCCATGCGCGCCTCCCTCCTCCTTCCCAGCCTACTGGTCTCGGGTTTTGCCTTCGCCCAAAGCAGCACGCCCGCCGTCCTGCCCGATACCAAGGAACTGCCCGGCCCAGTGGCTGGCGCCGAGCGATCCACCGCCATGGTCGCGGGAATCGACCACTTCGTGATGCAGGAAATCGCAGACTCGACCAAGAAACGCGAGGCTCTCTGGCATCGAAATTTTTCCTCGGCCCACGACTACGAGCAGTCGGTGATGCCGAACCGCGAGCACCTGCGGCACATCCTTGGATTGCGTCCGGAAGACAAGCGGCTGCCCATCCCTGCGTTGGAATTTCTATCCACCACGCAACACGATTCCAAAGTGGGCGAGGCAGACGGTTACACGATCCACGCCGTGCGCTGGCCGGTGCTGGAGGGCGTGAACGGCGAAGGCCTCTATTTCAAACTGCGGGGCAAGGTCCTGGCGCGCGTGGTGCTGCTGCCTGACGCGGACCAAACTCCGGAACTGCTGGCGGGCCTCGTTCAGGGCCAGGAAACGATGGGACGGCTGGCGCATGAACTGGCCCAGGCGGGATGCGAGGTGGTAATCCCCACCTTGGCAAGCCGGGGCACGGAATTTTCCTGCAGCGACTCGCCCGGCATTCAGCCGCCCATTAGCACCAACCAGACGCATCGCGAATGGCTCTACCGGCAGTCGTTTGAAATGGGACGGCACGTGATCGGCTACGAGTTGCACAAGGTTTTTGCCCTGCTGGACTGGATGAGCGCCCAGGACAAGGCGCCGGTGGCGGTGGCGGGCTATGGCGAAGGCGGCTGGCTGGCGCTCTTCGCCGGGGCGCTGGACACGAGGGTGAGCGCCACGATGGTCTCCGGCGCGTTTGAGAATCGCAACGACATCTGGAAGCAGCCGATCTACCGCAACATCTTTGGGCTGCTGCGTGAGTTTGGCGACGCGGAACTCGCCACGATGGTGCTGCCCCGCACGCTGGTGCTCGGATACGGGGTCTATCCCGAAATTTCCGCCACGCCGGCGAAACCGCCGAAAGTGGAAGGCTCCGCCGCGCCTGGCGGTTTGGTGAAGCCAGAACTGTCTGAGGTGCGCGCGGAAATCCTGCGGGCGCGCAACCTCATGCAAAACCACCTCGACAAAAATCTGCGGCTCGTGGTGGCGGATGAAGGCGACCATTCCCTCTTCCCTGCGGAGGCCCACGCGTGGTTCAGCAAGGCGCTGAACCTCACGGATCATCCGGGCCTCGCAGCGTATCGCACGCTGGAGAAGTCATTGCCGGATGCGACCGCGCGCCAGGAGCGAACGGTGCGTGAGATGGAGCACTTCACCCAGGGGCTGCTCCAAACCTGCGAGGACGAACGCAACGCGAAGTTCTGGAAGCCCTTGCCCCTGACACCGCTCGACAAGTATGAGGACGCGACCAAGACATGGCGCGAAAATTTTCGAAACGATGTCATCGGCCGCCTGCCGGATCCGTCCGTGCCCATGAATCCGCGCACCCGGCTGCTCTCAGAAAATGAGGCGTTCACCTCCTATGAAGTGATGCTGGATGTTTGGCCGGATGTGGTGGCCTGGGGCTATCTGCAGGTGCCCAAGGGCATCAAGCCGGGCGAGCGGCGCCCCGTCGTGGTCTGCCAGCATGGGTTGGAGGGATTGCCAGAAGACACCTTCGCCGAAGACGAAAAGCATCCCGCGTGGCATTTCTACAAGGGCTTTTCCTCCACGCTGGCGCGGCAGGGATTCATCACCTTTGCGCCGCACAATTTCTACCGCGGCAAAGACGCCTTCCGCGTCATCCAGCGGAAATTGAATCCGCTGGGGCAAACGCTCTTCAGCGTGATCATCGGCCAGCACCAGCGCATCCTGGAGTTTCTCAAGGCACAGCCGTTTGTGGATGAGAAGCGCATCGGATTCTATGGACTGAGCTACGGCGGCAAGTCCGCCATGCGCATCCCGGCGGCGCTGGAAGGCTACTGTCTTTCCATCTGCTCCGGTGACTTCAACGAATGGGTGCGCAAGAACATGTCCGACACGATTCGCCTCAGCTACCTGTTCCACGGCGAATACGAAATCTTTGAGTGGGACCTCGGCGACACCTTCAACTATGCGGAAATGGCGGCGCTCATTGCACCACGCCCCTTCATGGTGGAGCGCGGCCACAATGACGGCGTGGGCATTGATGAATGGGTCTCCTGGGAATACGCCAAGGTGCGACGCCTCTACGACAAGCTTGGCGTCGGTGACCGCACGACCATCGAGTACTTCGAAGGACCACACACCGTCAATGGCCAGGGCACCTACGAATTTCTGCACAAGCATTTGAACTGGCCGACGCGCTGAATTCCGGGTCACTTGTCCTTTTCGTCCGCCATCTTTTTCAGCAGCCGTTTTGCTTCGGCGTTTCCCATGTCAGCGGCTTTCTGAAACCATTCCCGGGCTTTATCCAGGTCACGGGGGACGGCCGAGCCTTCCCGGTAGGCCTTTCCGAGGAAGAGCATCCCTGTGGAGTCCTCAAAGGAAGCTGCCTTCCTGAAAAGTTCCAGCGCCTTGGCAGGATCTTTGGGGACTCCAAGGCCATTATAATAACAGACTCCGAGATTAGCGATGGCGGGTGGTTCATTGTGGTCCGCCGCCTGCTTGAAAAGCTGCGCGGCTTTCACCATATCCTTGGTCACACCCGCGCCTTTTGCGTAGCAGGCGGCAAGGCTTTCAAGCGCTTTGGCGTCTCCCACTGAGGCGGCTTTTTGGTAGAGCTGCACCGCCTTCGCTTCGTCCTTGGGCACACCGCGCCCAAACTGGTAAAGGCGCCCCAAGCCCGTGATGGAGGGCGAACTGCCAAGCTCTGCCCCCTTGGTGTAAAGCGCGAGGGCCTTGCCTTCATCCGCCGCCACACCGAAGCCCTTTTCATAACAGGTGCCCAGATTGTAGATGCCAAAGGAACTCCCCTTTTCAGCGGACTGCGAAAAGAGCTGGAACGCGCGGGCGGGATCGCGTGGCATGCCCATTCCGAAGGCATAAAAAGTCCCCACCCGTGCAGTCGCATAGGCGCTGCCCTGCTCCATCGCTTTCGCATAGGCTTCCCGGGCCTTGTCGATGTCCTTGGCACAGCCTTTTCCAGTGCGCAGGCAATCCGCCACCTTCTCCATGGCTTCGAGGCGGCCCGCCGCCGCCGCCTTGGAATACCAGGCAAAGGCTTTGGCCAAATCTTTTTCCACCCCGAAGCCCGCTTCCAGGCAGGAACCAAAATTCACCATGCCTTCAGGAGTGCCCAGTGCGGCGGCTTTCTCAAAATAGTCCGCGGCCTTCTTTGCATCCTTTGTTACGCCCTCGCCCCGAATATAAGCGGCGCCCAGATTCACCATGGCGCCAGCGTTCCCGCGGGCCACGGCTTTTTCAAGAAGCTGGATACCATGCGCGGCATCCTTCGGCACTCCCAATCCGCCACTGTAACACTCCGCCAGCGAAATCAGCGCCTGATCGCAACCGAGATCCAGAGCCTTTTGAAAGAGGCCAACCGCTTTGGGAAGATCCTGTGGAATACCCTTGCCATGAAGGTAGGTGAGCCCCGCATTGAAAAAACCTTCACCCCGGCCCCGTTCGCCCGCGCGCAAATTCCACTCGAGACTTTTGGCGGTGTCTTGAGGGACGCCGCGGCCCTTATTATATGCGTCTCCGAGATTGACCATGGCATCCGCATCCCCGAGAGCCGCGGCTTGTGCGAATAAATCGGCTGCCTTGGCCTCATCGGTCGCGACGCCGTCGCCTGTTTGGTAATGCACTCCCAGGTTGAACATTGCCTTGGGATTCCCCACGGCCGCTGCCCGTGCGTATAGCTCCACTGCTTTGACCGCGTCGCGCGGAACTCCGGTGCCATTCGCGTAGCAGTTCCCCAGCGCAAAGATGCCTTCGGTCTCACCGAGGGCGATCGCCTTTTGGTAGAGTTCCACTGCTTTGGCATCGTCGTGCGGCACTCCATCTCCCTGCCGGTAATGCTCACCCAGCCGGACCATGGCATACGCGCCATCGCTCTGGACGCCCTTCTCCAGGAGAGCGATGGCCTTACTGACGTCTTTTTCAACGCCACGGCCGACATCGTAGCAGTTGGCGAGGTTGGCCATGCCGTTGGCGTTCCCGCCATCCGCCGCTTCGCGGTAAAGTTTCACGGCCTTGGCGATGTCCTTGGGCACACCTTCGCCGTGTTCATAGCAGGCGCCCAGATTTGACAGTGCTGTGGAGTTGTGGAGAGCAATCGCCTTCAGGTAAAGACGAATGGCCTCGTCTTCGTTTTTGGGCAGGCCGCTGCCATGCATGAGTACCATGGCGAGGTTCACCATGGCTTCCGTGTGGCCATGATCTGCCGCTTCACGAAAATACTTCGCCGCGAGCGCCGGATCCCGTGCGACTCCCGAAGCCGTCTGGTAACAAACACCCAGATTGAACATGGCCTCCGACTCGCCAAGCGCCGCGGCTTTGGTGAACCAGCGCGCCGCTTCCTCCGGCTCTTTCTTCCCGGCGAGGCCCATGGCGTCGATGGCCGCCAACTGGTTCATGGCTCCGGAATGGCCCGCTTCCGCGGCCTTCTTGTAATAATCTTTGGCCTTCTCCATGTCCTTGGCCTGCCCCACGCCCAAGCGGCAGCACTCTCCCATGGCGTTCATGGCCTCCGCGTTTCCAGCAGCTGCGGCACGGGCGTACCACTCCACTGCCTTGGCGGAATCTTCCGGCATGCCGATTCCCTTCATGAAAAACTGCCCGTAGCGGAACATGCCTTCGCTGCTGCGCGCTTCGGCGGATTTCTTGATCAGTTCCACGGCTTTGCCGAGATCTTTGGGAACGCCGTTGCCGTTGAAATAGGAGGAGCCCACATTGTAGAGGGCGTCCCCATCGCCCAAGTCCGCGGCCTTGCGGAAAAGCTCCAAGGCCTTGACCTCATTTTTCTCCACACCGGCGCCTCTGAGGTAACACTTGCCCAAATTGCCCAGAGCAGCCGCATTGCCGAGCTCCGCAGCTTTCTTGAGGCAGGTCACCGCCTTTGCGGCATCCACTGGCACACCGATGCCATTAAGATAAGCCACTCCCAGATTCGCCATCGCGGAGGCATCTCCGAGGTCCGCTGCCTGACGAAGCAGTTTCAAAGCTTTCTCCGTGTCCTTGGCTACGCCGAAGCCCTGGAGATACATGGCGCCCAGTTCAGAAATTGCCTTGACGTCACCCGCCGCCGCTTTTTTGGACAACGTGCCAAGGGTTTCCACGGCTCCCTCCTTGTCGGTAAAATAATGAGCCGAAGGCAGGGGGATATCGATTGCTCCCGAGGTTTGGGACACGTGCGACGCCTGGGCCTGGAGTTCGCCCGCCTTGAGTATGTTCTGGGGAACGCCCGTGCCGTCTTCATAGCACTTGGCCAGCTCCTGCATGGAACCGGCGTGGCCCTCCGCCACGCCCTGCTCCAGAAGTTTGATTCCTTTGGCAATATCCTTCTTTACACCGGCGCCTCTGAGATAGCACCTGGCCAAACTGAGCCGGCCATTGGTATTGCCCGCTTCCGCTGCCTTGGTAAACAGCGCGATCGCCCGGCCAATGTCCATTTCCACTGGCGTACCCGCCATGTACATCGCGCCCAGATTCGCCATGGCCTCCGCATCGCCGAGGTCGGCGGCCTTCTGAAAAAGCTCAGCGGCCTTCTTCGAATCCTTGGCCACTCCCACGCCGGCACCGTAAAGCACGCCCTCCGTGGCAATGGCGCGGGCCAAGCCCTGATCCGCCGCCTTGCTCACGAGCGCAAATGCCTGTGCAGGATCTTTGGGCACGCCCTGGCCGTGAATGTAGTGGCTGCCCAGATTGTATTGGCCTGAGGCGTTTCCCTGATCCGCAGCGCGCTGCAGCAAGGCAATGGCCTTCGGCAGATTCTTCACCACGCCTATTCCTTCCGAATAGCACAGGCCCATGTTCGACATCGCATCCGCGTCTCCGACATCCACCGCCTTGGTGAGATACTCGACTCCCGCGGCTTCATTTTTTGCCACGCCCAATCCCTTCAAAAGGCAGTAGCCGTAGGCTGCCATGCCCCGGCTGCTGCCCAGATCCGCCGCTTTCTTCAGAAGCTGGGCTGCCTGCCCGGGATCCTTTTTTACGCCGATGCCTTCTTGCAGGCAGTGGGCGAGATTGGTTATCGCGAGTTCCTTTCCGGCCTCCGCCGCCTTGGAAAAGAGCGCGACTGCTCTTGGCAAATCTCTGGCCACGCCATCGCCGCGCTCATCGAGAATGCCCAAGTTGATCATGGCGTCCGCATTGCCCTCGTCCACGGCGCGCTGATAGTAGCGTGCTGCCTCGGCGGCGTTCCGCGCCATCCCCTCGCCTTTGTCATAGATGACGCCCACGAGGTACATGGCCTCCTCTTTTCCCTGCTCCGCCGCCTTACGAAGCCATTCCAGAGCTGCGACGGGATCTTTGGAAGTGCCCAACCCCGCAAAATAAGCCTTGCCCAGATTCAGCATGGCATCTGCATCACCAAGCTCCGCCGACTTGCGGAAAAAGGTGAACGCCCGGGGCATGTCCTTGGGCACTTCTTTGCCCATGCCATAGAACGCACCCAGCCGGAACATTGCAGAGGCATTGCCCAGCCCCGCCGCTTTTTCCAAGAACTGTAGTCCGAGTTGGACATCTTTTTTGACACCGAGCCCTTCCAGATAGCAGGCGCCGAGTCCGTTCATGGCCTCCGCGCTGCCGAACGCCACCGCCTTCTGATAATACTCCACCGCCCGCGCGGGGTCTGGCGGTATTCCCGACAATCCTTTCCGATAGACTTCCCCCAAGCCCACCATCGCATCGACGTTTCCGCTCTCCGCACCCTTCGTGAACAACTCGACCGCCTTCGCCGGTTTTTTGGGGCCGCCAACGCCTTCAAGATAGAGCGCAGCCAGGGGAACCACGACTTCGCCTCTCCCCAAGTCCGCCGCCTTTTGGAGAAACTCCCTCGCCTTCGCGGGATTTTTTTCCACGCCGATTCCCTTGAGGTGGCAGACACCCAGATTGGCGAGGGCCAAGGCATCGTCTTTGGCGGCTGCTTCCCTGAGATATCGCAATCCTTTGCTGACATCGGCAGGCACCCCCTGCCCACTCACGTAGACCGCCCCCAAACGGGAATTTGACCAGACATCGCCCAAAGCCGCGCCTTGCTCCAACAGCGTCAAACCACGCACGGGATCAGGTTTCATGCCGTTCCCCTCAATGCAAGCCATGCCAAGGTACCCCATGGCAGTGGCGTTTTTGAGGGCCACGGCGCGATTGAGAAGATCGAGTCCCTTTTCCTTGTCTTGCTGGGTGGCTTTGTCCGAGAGATAGGACCAGCCCAATTGGGTCATGGCCTCACTTTCACCCAAATCCGCCGCCTGCTTCCCCAACGCCTGTGCCCGCGGCAGATCCTTCGGCATGCCCACGCCGGCCTGACAACATTTGGAAAGCGCCACCATGGCATCCGCATCACCATTCGCGACGGCCTTCTCCAGAAACTCCACGCCTTTGACGGGGTCCCGCTCAACGCCTTGTCCGTTCACATAGCAGGCTGCCAAAGAGAAATTGGCCGTAGGATCGCCCGCCTGCGCGATTGCCTCAAACAGTTTAAAAGCCCGCCCGGCATCAGCGGGGCAACCTTCGCCATGAATCAGAAGGGTGCCCAGAAGTCGCATCGCCACCGTATCTCCGCTGGAAGCCGGGTTCATGGATTCGAGCATCTGGAAAGCCGCCTGAGAATTCTTTTCGCGGCCCCAGCCTCGCGCCAGGCAAACGGCTTCCGCCGTCTTGTTTTGTTTCGCGGCGGCCTTCTCCATCCACGCCTGCGCTTTCTGCTCGTCCACCGCCAGTCCTGGCCCATGCACGTAGCGCATGGAGAGTTGCACCATGGCCGCCGCATCGCCAGCCTCCACGCGGGATTGGAGTTCTTTCAAGGGCAGGTGGGCCAGTTCGCGGGTCTGGGCCATCAGCGGCATGGCGGTGGCGAGACATACGAGCCCCACTGATATGGCACGGCGAAGTTTGCTCATTGTAGGGGATGGTTTATTACGAAGACGGAATTTTGTCACCCCTAGCCTGATGTAGTTAAGATGGTGAGGCCAACAAAGCGCGAACACCTGTGACAGAAAATGGAGGGTCCCGGACGTTTGTTCTGCCTTCCACTCCTCCCATGAACCGCCGATCTTTTCTCACCGTCTCCCTTCCGCTGGCCGCCACACCTCTGCTCGCGCAAAACGCCACGGCGCCGGATGTGACCAAGCTGGATCCCGCCCTCGCCGCGGCCAAGGCTACGGCGAAAATCTCGAATTGGCACAGCGTGGAGGATTTCGGCGTGGAAGGCCGGGAGTGGTTGGACATGCCGCGCCTGCGCTACTACGACCGCCTTCCCTCCGATGCGGAGCACAAGGTGACGCCTGCGGTGTGGTCGCTGAGCCGTGACAGCGCGGGCATGATGGGTCGCTTCAAGTCCAACGCCTCCGCGGTGCATGTACGCTACACGCTGCTGAAGTCCAACACGGCAATGCCACACATGCCGGCCACCGGCGTGAGCGGGGTGGATTTGTATGCGCGCGACGAGAAGGGCAAATGGCGCTGGGTGAATGTGACGAAGCCCGTGGACAAGCAGGTGGACCAAACCGGAGTGCTGAGCGAGAAAATGACGGTGGAGGAACGGGAGTATGCGTTCTACCTCCCGCTCTACAACGGTGTGGAGAAGGTGGAGTTCGGCGTCAATGAAGGCGCGTCCTTTACAGGACTGGCGCCACGCAAAAAGCCCATCATCTTTTACGGCACCTCAATCACGCACGGCGCCTGCGCCTCACGGCCGGGCATGTGTCACCCGGCGATCCTGGGCAGACGCCTCGACCTGCCGACCACGAACCTTGGCTTCTCCGGCAACGGGAAGATGGATGCGAGCGTGAGCGAGTTTCTCTGCAAGGTGGACGCAGCGGTGTTTGTCATCGACTGCCTGCCGAACATGGATGCCAAGTTGGTGCGGGAGCGCTGCGTGCCTCTCGTGAATCAACTCCGTGCCGCGAAACCCGACACGCCGATCGTGCTCGTGGAAGACCGTCGCAATACCAACTCCTGGATTCATCCGGACAAGATCAAATACCACACGGACAATCATGCCGCACTGAAGGAGTCCTATGACAAGCTGATTGCCGCCGGAGTGAAAAAGCTCTTTTACATTCCGGGTGATCACCTCCTGGGCGACGACGGGGACGGCGCGACGGATGGCTCTCACCCCAGCGACCTCGGATTTTACCGGCAGGCGGATGTGATGGAGCCGGTGCTGAGGGAGGCGCTGAAGGCCTAATCTAAAACCGAAAACTTTGTGGCCGCGACCGCTGGTCGTGGGAAGCATTGGTTTGCGGGATCCCTTCCTGCGGCGAGGGGGCAAGATCATCGCCTAGCCTTGGACGTAATATCTGCCAGGACCCGATACCCGCCCACGAAACAAGTCCCGCGACCAACGGTCGCGGCCACAAAGCTGCCCCTCCGCCAAGGGTAAAAAACACTCGCGGGGAGCCTTGAACGTGCGATGGTTTGGGCCGCGCTTTTTCATGCCAGACATCCTTCCAAGCCCTCCGAACCGCTCCTCATCTGAAAAGGACTTCACCGCAGGCGGCATCTTTGCACTGGCGGAGCAGCCGAAGGGCACCACCGGGGACAAGGGACTCGATGCGCGCCTGAGGGCGCTGGCCGCGGAATTTGTTCCCGATGCCCGCACCCGCGACCTCGTCGCGGGCCTGCTCATGACCAGCCTGAAAATCGGGCGGGACCAGACGGGCATGGGAGACCTGAAATTGATCCACCGGGCGCTGCGGGAAATGCGCTACGCCAACAAGGTCTTCTTTCCCTGGAGGCATGTGCGAAAGGTCACGGTCTTCGGTTCCGCACGCACCCGGCCCGACACCACGGAATATGACGCCGCATCCCGCTTTGCGCACCGCATGTGTGAGCTGGGCTTCATGGTCATTACCGGCGCCGGGGATGGCATCATGGGCGCCGCCCAAAAAGGGGCCGGGCGCGAGCACAGCTTTGGCCTGAACATCAAGCTTCCTTTTGAGCAGCAAGCCAACGAGATCATCAAAAGTGACAACAAGCTGGTGACCTTCAATTATTTCTTCACCCGCAAGCTCTCGTTCGTGAAGGAAGCGGATGCGTTCGCCATGTTCCCTGGCGGCTTCGGTACGCTGGATGAAATGTTCGAGGCCGTGACACTTATCCAGACCGGCAAGGCAAACGTGCTCCCCATCGTGCTGGTGGACGCACCGGGCGGCACCTACTGGGCCACTTTCCTGGCCTTTCTTCGCGAGCACCTTTTTGAGCATCGACTCATATCAGAAGCCGATCTGAGCCTGCTCCACTCCACCGATGACGTGGAGAATGCGGTGCAGCACATCATGCAGTTCTACCGGGTGTTTCACTCCTACCGGTACGTGAAGGATACAACGGTGTTCCGCCTGAAGCGCAAGCTCACGAACGCCGCGCTCGAAAAGCTGGGTGCTGAATTCAAGGACCTCATCGTGGCGGGCGCTCTGGAGCAATGTGGGGCGCTGCCGGAGGAGATCAATGAAGAGGGCATCCTCCATCTGCCGCGTCTCATCGGCAAGCTGGGCCGTCGTGAATATGGCCGCATGCGCCAGTTCATCGATGCCATCAACAACTCTGAAGTCGTACCTGCCAAGCCGTGAGCCGCGAATACAGATCCCGGGAATACCGCAGCGGCAGGCCCGCGACCCAGCGCCGTGAACCGCCGCCCGAAAGCGCATCCTGGTCCACGCCGTGGGTGCAGCTCAAGTATTTCTCCTTTCACCCGAACTTCTATCCGAACATGGTCTCCTCCGCTTCCGCGGACGCGCGGCTGGGAGACATCGTGACGGTTTATGACAAGGAAGGCCAACCCTTCGGTCACGGCTTCTTCAATCCCGGTGGCCGGGTGACACTGCGGGTGTTCCAGCACGGAAAGGAACCGCTGGCGGCGGACCACTTTGAAAAGGCCCTGCGTGAAGCGGTGGCGCTGCGCCTGGAAATCCTGCGGCTGCCGGAGCAGACGGACGCCTTCCGTGTGGTGCACAGCGATGCCGACCGCATTCCCGGTCTCATGGTGGACAAATTTGGCGATGTGTTGTCGGTGGAAGTGACCACGGCCGCGGCGCACCAGAGGCTGCCGCAATGGCTGCCGCTGCTCCATGAGTTGCTCGGCACGAAGAGCGAGGTGATCAGCTTCGATGAAAATGCGCTGAAGGCGGAGTCGATGCGTGATCCGCGCGACCCTTCCAACGCGCCGGAGGAAGTCCGCATTACCGAGAACGGAGTGCGTTTCCGGGTAAACTTTGCCAGCGGTCACAAGACCGGTTTCTTTTGCGACCAGCGGGACAACCGGAAGCAATTCGCCGAGTGGGTTCGCGGGAAGCGGGTGCTGGATATATGCTGTTATACCGGCGGCTTTGCCGTATCTGCCATGAAAGCCGGCGCGGCGGAAGTCACCGCAGTGGATTTGGATGAGAAGGCGATCGAACAGGCGAAGCGCAATGCCAACCTGAACCAGTGCAAGATCAGCTTCAGCCACGTGGACGCTTTCTCCTACATGCGCCAGATGCAGAAGAACGGCGATACGTGGGAGGCCGTGGTATTGGATCCGCCAAAGCTGGTGCACTCGCGTGAAGGCTTTGAAGAAGGGCGGGCGAAGTATCATGACCTGAACAAGCTGGCGATGTCCCTCGTGGCACCCGGTGGATTGTTTGTGACCTGCTCCTGCTCCGGATTGATGCCGGAGGAGGTCTTTGAGGAAATCGTGGTGGGCCTGGCCCATCGGAATGGGCGCAAGCTGCAGATTCTGGACCGCACCGGTGCGAGCCCGGATCATCCAGTGATGTCGAACTGTCCGGAGAGCCGGTACCTTAAGGTGCTTTGGGCGCGGGTGTGGTAAGGCGGGGAAGGGCCGTTCGGATGTCTTTCAGCAGGTCACCCTGCAAGACCTCTATTTTTCCCGCGACCAACGGTCGCGGCCACACAGTTTTCAGTGGTGATCAGGCTTCCGCCACCACTTCACCGGAAATGATCTTCGGCGGGCGTGAAATCATGTGCGCCACGTTCTTCATGGCCCATTGGGCGGCGATGTCATTGGAGGCATTGGCGCTCGCCTCATCCTTGAAGATGCTGATGGTGCTGATGTCGCCGTCTCCCTCATCGACCGCGTAGTAGGCCACAAAGTTGGGCGCCTTGCTGAGGATGGGAAGAAAATTTGTCCGCACCTGCTCGAGCAATTCCTGCGTCGACCCGGGATGGATCGAATAACGCCGAATGGTGACGTGCATGGGCTGATGTTAGCGAGAATTGGCGCGGCTTGTCAATAGTCCTACTTCGTTTCGTTCCAATAGATCATGACATTTTTGGTGCGGCGCCCGGACGCGATGATGTCCAGTTTTCCGTCGCCATTCAGGTCTGCCAGCACGAGGTCCTCGCAGGACATGGTGTTGTCGTCGATGAGCAGTGATGCCCATTTCTCGGCCTTCGGGTCGGGTATGAACATCTTGATCCCTACCTTGGCATCTTTTTTCTGCATGGCGCGCCAGCCGACTACGATCTGATCGCGTCCCAAATCGAGAAGATCGCCACAGGCAAGGGCGTGACCATCTTCGAGGGTGTCGTCAAGGACGGCACGGGCCAACTTCCCTTCTCCTGACGGCCGATAAAACACCAGCATGTTGCCGTGCATGGGCTCAACGGTCGCCCATGAGTTGCTCCCCGGCGTGAGCCACCGTCTTACTTCGCCAACCCCTTTCAAGGGGGGATTTAAGGTCGCATGATCGACATAGGAACTTCCGTGCCAGCCTGCGGTTCCAGACGTTGAACCATAAACACCCAGCCCTTCCTTCCCGCCAAGATAGATGAGCGTATCGCTTCGGGACATGTCATCGACCACTGCAAAATTGTGTGTCATATGCATGCTGTCGGAGACGACTTCCGTCTTCCACTCGGCATGCGGATCTTTGGGCATCTCATAGGCGAGCACCTTCACCCCCGCGCCCTCGCCGTTCTTGTTGGCACGACCGTGCAGAGGAACGACCACCAGATCATAGCGCGGCTTGCCGTCTTCTTTGTTTCCGTGCCGCACCCATTTCATGCGATGGGTGGTGGGTTCCGCAGGAAGTTTTACGGCTTCCCATTTTTGGGTGCGGTCGGCGGGTGGGATCAAATAGAAGACGGCGCCGCTGTTCACGGTGTCGCCCGGGTTCCACTCGGCGCCGACGGCGATCTCGCACTTGCCATCACCATCAATATCACGCGCGGCGATGCAGACGTTGTCGTGCTCGGTGAGGTTCTCCGCGATGACGTGCTTGGTCCAGGTGGGGTTCTGATACCAGACAAACTGTTTTTTGTCCGCGAGGAGGATGTCCGGCTTGCCGTCGCCGTCCACGTCCGCAATGGCCAGCCCGTAGCCGATCTCGATCTTGTCATCGATGGTTTGGGCGCGGAAGGCGGGCGTCTTCCCCTCCGCCATGAGATGGGAACAAACCAAGGAGAGGCCGAGTGCGAAAGCCGTTTTCATAGGGCTGTTGTAGCAGGTGGGCGCGGGCGGGCAAGCATGGAGTGTGAGGGTCTTAATCAATGTGAGGGAGGCTGGGAGAAGGCATAGGTCAGGGGCTTGCGGGTGGTCCGCGCGGGGGCGCGCGGACCGGCACGCGGGGGCGCGTGCGCTCCAATCTGAAATGTGCCCGCTGAGTGAATCGACTGCGATGGGTGCTGCAACATCGGCGTTCCGGGTGCGTTGCTTTGAGGTGAAACGCGGAATTTTTCAGTTTTGTCATTGGGCTGTTAGGGGAGTTGCGATTTTTGCGTGTATGCAGGGTGGCATGAGCCATGGACAGAAGGCTTCACCGGACATCGGATCTTTTTGCCGCCCACCCGCGGAATATGCTGGAAAGCTCGGTCCGCAGCGGTCCCCTCTCCTCTTCAATGATGGGCATGAGGTGAAGACCCCCGGCGACTGGGCAAAGCGGCGTGAGGAAATCCTCAGCACTTGGAACGGCCTGATGGGCGCCTGGCCTCCGGTGATTGCGCATCCGAAGGTGGAGGTCTTGGAAACCACGCGGCGGGAGAATTTCACGCAAAAGCACATTCGATTGCAGATTGCGCCTGACCAGACGGATGACGGCTATCTGCTGATCCCGGATGGCAAGGAACCGTTCCCGGCGGTGTTTGTGCCCTACTACGATCCAGAAACGAGCGTGGGCATCGGCAAAAATCCTTTGCGCGATTTTGCATACCAACTCACGAAACGCGGCTTCGTGAGCTTGAGCGTTGGCTCGCCGGGTGGTGATGCGCGGAAGCCGGTGCTCAGCAAGGAGGCGAAGTGCCAGCCGCTCTCGTATCTCGGGTACATTGCGGCCAACGCGTGGAATGCCCTGGCTTCACTACCCGAGGTGGATGCGAAGCGCATTGGCATCGTGGGGCATTCCTATGGCGGAAAATGGTCCATGTTCGGCTCCTGCCTGTGGGACAAATATGCCTGCGCGGTGTGGAGTGATCCGGGGGTGGTCTTTGATGAGAAGCGGGGCAGCATCAACTACTGGGAGCCGTGGTATCTCGGTCTGGACGCCGCCACGACGCGGAAGCCGGGGCTGATCTCCGCCGACAGCCCACGCACCGGCGCCTACAAAACCATGATGGCGCAGGGACGCGACCTCACTGAATTTCAGGCGTTGATGGCTCCGCGGCCGTTTTTGGTTTCAGGTGGTTCTGAAGATTATCCCGAACGGTGGACGGCGCTGAACCATCTGGTGGCGGTGAACAAGCTGCTGGGATTCGATGACCGCGTGGCGATGACGAACCGCAAGGATCATCCGCCCACCGAGGAATCGAACGCGCAGATTTACGCCTTCTTCGAGCATTGGTTGAAGAAGTAATGCCCGATTCGACGCTTGAGGACAGATCGATGTACCGCCCCTACAGGGCTCAACACCATTTCGTCTTCAAACCTGTGGCGGTGTCCCAAGCCGGCATATGACGCCCCTTTGGGGCTAAAACCGAACAGCCGAGAACCACACTCAAAAAAAGGCAGGCCCGTTGGGACCTGCCTTTTCGTAAATGAAATCTAAAACAGACGCCTTATTGTTTGGGCGCCTTGTGCTCGCTGTGGCAGGCCTTGCAATTGCCGGCTTTCTGGAGCTCAGCCTGGGCGCCGGGCTTCTTGGCCACGACGTCTTGCGCGGCCTTCACCAGCGCTTCGGTTTTGGTTTTCCAGCTCGCTGCGTCGCCCTTCGGCGGCTTGCAGGCGGGAAGTTCCTTCACGGCATCGAGAAGCTTTTGCGCGTCGGCATCGCTGCCCTTGCCGGTGGCGACCATCTTGTAGGTGCTGGTGTCGCCCTTCATGTTGTCTTTCATGATGGAGTTGATCTTGCTTTCCGCGGCGTAGACCACGGAGGCGGCAAGGGCGAGGGCGGTGATGGAAGTAACAATGAGTCTTTTCATGGGAGAATGATGAATCGATGGATGATGAAAAAGGAAGCGCACGATTACAGACAATCGGGAGGTACAAAGCAAGAACTTCCGTGGAGAAAAAGCGGTATCAACTGCCGTATCGGCGGTAAGGGGGCAGGCTTATGCGGAGGAGCGAGGCACGTTCACACAAATCCCGTCGGGGCCGATAGGACAACCGCTTCGCGGTTGATGATATGTCGCGCATGACCGGGGGTTCCGCCACGCTGCACCCCCGGCTATTCATGGAGAAGCCCTTCGGGCTTCGATTCAGGGGACCTCATGCAGTGACACAAATTGCCCAGAACGAATTTGTGCCAACAACCCCTAGCCCATCTTCCCCGTCACGTAGCGCTCGGTTTCGGGCTGGCGCGGATTCTGGAAAATCTCCAGCGTGGGAGCGTGCTCGATGAGGCGACCCAGCAGGAAGAACGCGGTGCGGTGCGCCACGCGCAGGGCCTGCTCCATGTTGTGGGTGACGATGATCATGGTGTAGGTGGCGCTGAGCTGGAGAATGAGTTCCTCCACGTGTGCGGTGGCGATGGGGTCGAGCGCGGAACACGGCTCGTCCATGAGCAAGATTTCCGGCTTCACGGCGATGGCCCGGGCGATGCAGAGGCGCTGCTGCTGGCCCCCGGAAAGCCCGAAGGCACTCGAGTGAAGGCGGTCCTTTACCTCATCCCAAAGCGCGGAGGCGCGCAGGCTCGATTCGACCGCTTCGGTGATCACCGCCTTGCGGCGCTCTCCGCCGATCATGAGGCCGTAGGCCACATTATCGAATATGCTGCGGGGGAAGGGATTGGACTTTTGGAAGACCATGCCGACGCGGCGGCGCAGAGCGGTCACGTCCACCTCCGGCTGATTGATGTCACCACCGTCCAGCAGCACACGACCCTTGGAAACGCGGGCGCCGGTCACCAAATCGTTCATACGGTTCAAGCAGCGCAGCACGGTGGACTTGCCGCAGCCGCTGGGACCAATAAAGGCCATGACCTGCCGGGAGGGAATGTCGAGGTGGACATCGAACAAGGCCTGCTTGGCTCCGTAGTGAAAATCCACATGCTCAAAACTGACGGGATATGGGGCCACGCCTCCGGAAAAGCCGTTCATGGCATCCTGACTCATGCTGCGGGCGGGTGGGCTGTGAAGGGAGGCGTTCATGATGTCAACTGAACCGGCCTGTGATGTAGGCCTCGGTTTGTTTTTCGTTGGGCGCCTCGAAAAGCTGCATCGTGTCCGCGTACTCGATGAGGCGGCCCATGTACATGAATGCGGTACGGTCCGAACAACGGCGCGCCTGCTGCATGTTGTGGGTGACGATGACGATGGTGAATTCCTCCTTCAGCGCGAGCATCAGTTCCTCGATCTTCAGGGTGGCGATGGGATCGAGCGCGGCACAGGGCTCATCCATGAGAAGAATCTGGGGGCGATTGGCAATGGCGCGCGCGATGCAGAGGCGCTGCTGCTGGCCTCCGGAGAGGCCGTGGGCGCTGTCGTGGAGGCGATCCTTCACCTCATCCCAGAGCGCGGCGCCGCGCAGGCTGGTCTCCACCACTTCGTCGAGTTCGCTCTTCTTGTTGCGACCCGCAACGCGCAGGCTGAAGATGACGTTTTCGTAAATCGTCTTGGGGAAAGGATTGTACTTCTGGAAGACCATGCCCACGCGCTTGCGCAGGGAAATTACTTCCACGGAAGGATCGTAAAGGCTGGTGCCGTCGATGCGGATGTCTCCCTCGTGCCGCACGCCGTCGATGAGGTCGTTCATGCGGTTGAGGTTGCGCAGCAGGGTGGACTTGCCACAGCCGCTGGGGCCGATGAAGGCCGTGATCTGGCCTTCAGGGATGTCCATGTTGATGTCGAAGATGGCCTGCTTGGCCCCATAGTAGAAGTGAAAGTGGTCCACCTCGATCATGGTGTTGGGGCCGCTGGCCTCAGGCGGCGGACCCGGGACAGCGGAAGCGGAGAACGTGCCCTCGTTCATGTGATCAAAAAGTGCTGGCCGCATACTTCTTCCGAAGGTGGTTGCGCAGTTTCATGGCCGCCAGGTTCATGGTGACCACGAGCACAATGAGAAGCAGCGTGGTGGCAAAAACCATGGGCTTGGCCGCCTCCGAGTCCGGCGACTGAAAGCCGAGGTCGTAAATGTGGAAGCCCAGGTGCATGAACTTGCGGTCCGCATGAATGAAGGGTGCGGTGGTGTCCAAAGGCAGTGAGGGCGCAAGCTTCACCACCCCAACGAGCATGAGCGGCGCCACCTCCCCCGCCCCACGCGCCATGGCAAGAATGACACCGGTGAGAATTCCGGGAAGGGCGGTGGGCAAAACGATGCGCTGGATGGTTTGCCACTTGGAAGCGCCGCAGGCGAGGGCCGCTTCACGAATGCCGCGCGGCACCGAGGCGAGCGCTTCTTCCGAAGCGACGATGACGACGGGCAGCGTCAGCAGCGCGAGCGTGGCGGCAGCCCACAGGATGCCGCCCGTGCCGAACGTGGGTCCGTTGGCATTGCTGAAGAACAGCTGGTCGATGGTGCCACCCACCATGTAAACAAAAAAGCCGAGCCCAAACACGCCGAAGACGATCGAAGGCACACCGGCAAGGTTGTTCACGGAAATGCGCACCGCCCGCACGAGCAAGCCCTGTTTGGCGTATTCACGAAGGTAAATGGCGGCGATGACCCCGAGCGGAGTAACCACCAAACTCATGAGCAGCGTCATGACAAACGTGCCGAAGATGGCGGGGAAAATGCCGCCTTCCGTGTTGGATTCACGAGGCTCCGCCGTCAGGAATTCCCAGACATTCCCGAGAAACCAGCCGAGCTTGCCCAAGGAACCCATGGCATTCGGCTGATGGATCGCGATGAGTTCACCCACCTGCTGCTTGCGCTCCATGCCGTTGGGTAATTTCCAGGTGAGCAGCGCGGCGTCCTGTTCCTTGCGGAGCGCGCTGGCTTCGGTGGCGAGTTTCTGGTAGTCCGCCTTAAGCGCATCGCGTTTGGCATTGATGTCCTTCAGCCTGGCGTCGCGGTCAGCCTGAGAAAGACCGCTATCTTTGTTCACCAGCTTCTCATCAAGGCCAAGCTTGGTGATCCCGGTGTTGATCTTGCCGATTTTTCCGCGCTCAATGGACTGGATTTGGGACCGGCGCGTGTTGGCCTCCAAAATTGCCTTGTCCAGCGTGGCGCGAAATGCAGGATCAGTGGCGGCGATGGTTTTTCCATTCGTAGTCGAAAGCGAGACGGGGCGGAAGATGGCGTTGCCGTAGCCCATGCGCTCCGCAATGAAGAGATCTTCAGGGCGCTTTTGGCTGACAATATCCCCCTCGTTGATGTAGCGGAACGCGTTGCCGATCGCGTCCTTATTCCCCATGTAGAAGAGCCATTCCTTGGACGGCTTGGCATTGGGATCCGCGCTGTGGTGCGACTGTATTTTACGCACTTCACCGGCCACGGTCTCCACCTTGCCATCCGGTCCCTTCATCTGGAGCTCGAGCAAGGGACGAGGCCAGAAGACGGAGATTCCTTGGCAAAAAATGAGCAGCAGCAGACCCACCACCATGGCTATGCCGAGCGTGAGTCCCAGTGCCGTGAGCCACACCTTGGGCTCACCGATCGCAGAGTGCCGCATCGACAAAGCCGCGGACCGCACGGGCGGTTCCTGGGTGGCGCTGGGAGCTTTCTGCAGGGTTTCCATGAACTAGACCAGCTTGAATTTCTCCCGCAGCCTTTGCCGCGTAATCTCCGCAGCGGTGTTGAGGAAAAAGGTGATCGCGAAAAGAACCGCCGCGCCGAGGAAAAGCGTGCGGAAGTGCGTGGAGCCCACGGCGGCCTCAGGCAATTCCACGGCAATATTCGCAGAGAGCGTGCGCATCCCGGAGAAGATGTTCCAGTCCATGTTGGCGGTGTTACCGGTCGCCATTACCATCACCATGGTCTCCCCCACCGCGCGCCCCAGACCGATCATGACAGCGGAGAAAATACCAGCGCTGGCCACCGGCAGCACCACAGTGCGCACCATTTGCCAACGCGAAGCGCCCAGCGCGAGAGATGCGGCCTTCAACTGTGGCGGCACGTTGCTCAGGGCATCGTCCGAGATGGTGAAGATGATGGGAATGACGGCGAAGCCCATCATGAAGCCCACGACGATGCAGTTGCGTTGGTCGAAGGAGAGGCCGGTGATCTTCGGCCACCAGAGGCGGAAATCGGCAAGAGTCTTGCCGGTGGCGTCCGGTACTACAAACACGTTCTTTTCCAAAACCGGCCCCAGCAACCAGGCCACCCAAATGAGGAGGACAAGCGGCACCAGAAGAATCACGTACTCAAAGCCCGGGCGCACCTTGGCGCGAATGCCGACGGGCAGCCGCGTCCAGCCCCAGCCGAACAGCATGATGCCGACGGGAACCATGATGGCGACAAGAATTAAGGAGGGAACGCGCTCTTCAATGAGCGGCGCGAGCCAGAGACCCGCGAGGAAGCCCAGCACCACCGAGGGCAGCGAGGCCATGACTTCCATGATCGGCTTGACCAGTGCTTTGATTTCCGGCGGAAGGAAGCAGGCGCTGTAGATGGCCGCAAGAATGGCGATCGGCAGCGCAAACAGCATCGTGTAAAGCGTGCCCTTCAGGGAGCCGAAGACCAGGGGCGTAAGAGAAATCTTGGGTTCGAAGTCGTCCGTGCCACCCGTGGACTGCCAGGTGTACTCCGGCTTGCTGGCGCCTTCATACCAGACCTTGCCAAAGAAGGCATGCCATCCCGCTTCCGGGTGGGGATCGCTCATGGACTGGCGGTGCAGGGCGCCGGACATGTCGAGGAAGATGAGGTGATCCGCCTTGGCATCAAAGGCGGCGTGAGTGATCTCGAACGGAAGCTTGTCGTCCTCCCAACGCACGTTCTCCGTGGTGGTGTAGCGCAGGCTGGCGAAGTGGCCGTAGCCGCAGAGGAAGGTCTTGTTACGCTGGCTGGCGGCATAGAAGGTGGCGCCCTGCGCCAGTTTGGGAAAATCTTTGGTCCTCCCAAAGAGACGGCGCTCAAACTTTTTGCCGTTCTCTTCCACCGGATGGTTGTAGAGGCTCCACACTTCCTGGTGGCCGTCCGCGCTGGTCAGCACCAGAGAAACGTCACCGAAGACGTAGCCCATGGTGGTGAGCGAAGGATCCGGCAGATCTTTGAAGGGCTGGAACTTTTGGCGCAGTTCCATCGAGGTGCCTTCGGGAAAATAGAAGTAGTGGAGGATGCCCTTGTCCGACGCCACGAGAATGCTGTCGCCGTTGGCCGAGGCGATGAGGCGCACGGGCTTGCCTTCGATGCTGGGCGTGAGATCAAAGGTGCCCACCACCTGCGGCTTGCCCGCTCCGAGCAGGCCGCGCTTCTCGCGAATGCATTGCACGTAGGCTTGGAGCTTGCCGTCCACGTCCTGAATGGCCGCGCAAATCTTGGCAGCGCCCGCATCGCCACAAGCGACGGCCACGAGCGGCTTGCCCTGCTGGCCGATGGGCGTGAAGTCTTCCATCTTCACCGTGCCCGTGATGGCCGCTGTGCCATCGGCGTTGTTGGCGCCGCGATTGTAAAGCACGCGAAAAGCACCGATGCGACCGTCCTTGGTGCCGACGGTGACGCGGTTCAAGCGGGGGTCGATCTGCCACGCGCCTGGTTCCGCGCCTTCCGGCAGGGTGAGCGGCGCGGTCTCGGGCGCCTGCTTGCCAGCCAACCCGGCAAAGGTGATTTCACGGCCACCGGAATACAGGAAAGGTTTCCCTGCCCACTCATCCACACCCATGACCGCCACATGCGTGGCCCCGACGGTAAAATTTTCCGGTTTGCCAACTTTGGCGCCGCGAAAGAGCGGAATGATCTCCGCCGTGATGAAAACAAAAATGCCGAAGACGGCAATGATGATGCCCACGCCACCCGCCTGGATGGCCCAACCCATGAAACGGTCAAACCGCAAGGTCGCCTTGGAGGCCAGGAAACGCGCGGGCACCTCGCGGGGCGCGGGTTTCTTTCCTTGGGCCGCTGAGCTCATGCAACTCGGCAAATCTCGGGTCTTTTCTTTAAAAGGAGGAGGCGGGCCGACTCCGGCCCGCCTCGCAACGAAGGTGGATTACTTGACGGCGGCAGCGCTTTCCGCGGCGATCTCCGCCGGGATGGGGAAGTAGCCGTCCTTGACGACGATCTTCTGGCCCTGCTGGGCGATCACGTACTTGAGAAACTCCGCAGTCAGCGTGTCCATGGCGGCACCGGGCTTGCGGTTCACATAGATGTAGAGGAAGCGGGCCATGGGATAGTCACCGTTGAGGCAGTTGGCGTAGGTCGCTTCGGCATACTTGCCGTCTTCCTTGCCGAGGGGCACGGCGCGCACGCCGGGTGTGGCGTAGCCGATGCCGGAGTAACCAATGCCGTAAGCGTCGGAGGAGACGCCCTGCACCACGGCGCTGGAGCCGGGCTGCTCTTTCACGCTGGTCTTGAAGTCACCCTTTTCCAGCGCGTGCTCCTTGAAGAAGCCGTAGGTGCCGGAGGCGCTGTTGCGGCCATAGAGGGAGATGGCGCGGCCAGCCCAATCTTTAAGGCCAACCTGGTCCCAAGTGGTGATGTCAGCACCACCACGCTTGCGGGTGGAGGAGAAGATGCCGTCCGCCTGGGTAAGGGTCAGGCCCTTGATGGGGTTGTCCTTGTTCACAAAGATGGCCAGCGCATCCACCGCGACTTTGATCTGGGTGGGCTTGTAGCCATACTTCTTTTCAAAGGCATCCAGTTCTTCCTGCTTCATGGCGCGGCTCATGGGTCCAAGCTGCGCGGTACCTTCAATGAGGGCGGGAGGCGCGGTGGCGGAGCCCTTGCCTTCAATCTGGATGTTCACATTCGGGTAAAGGGCCTTGAAGCCTTCCGCCCAAAAGGTCATCAGGTTATTGAGGGTGTCAGACCCGATGGAATTGAGATTGCCGGACACACCCGAGGTGGTCTGGTAGTTAGGGATGGAGGCGTCCACGGCGACGGGTTCGGCGCGGAGGGTAAGGCCGAGAGCCAATGTCACTAGGGGAACGAGCAGGGTGGTCTTCATCTGGATAGGTCGCGTAGTTGAGTAGTGA
>Ga0265327_10001881_pt1 | contig 24292 bp, 22 predicted proteins | sample 41621metaG_FD_202089 | JGI IMG/M metagenome (GOLD analysis project Ga0265327, IMG submission 202089) | Rhizosphere microbial communities from Carex aquatilis grown in University of Washington, Seatle, WA, United States - 4-16-21 metaG | ecosystem: Host-associated > Plants > Roots > Rhizosphere...
TTTTATCGGTGTCTGTTTTTGAGAAAACCCAGCTATCTCAAGCCTTCGCGGGCAGTGGGCAGTTCCAAGATCAGACGGATATTTCCAACCAACTAAATTTGTTCAATTATTAACCGGACACTACTGAAAGAAATTCATCATGAATAATTCTTATATTACCAAGACGTTCCTGCCTGCCGGAATTGCGCTATCACTTTTCGCTGGCCCGCAGAATTTTATATTAACCACACCGGACGGCAGTACCCAGATAGGCAAGGGAAAATTTGAAGCCGGTTCCGGAAATTCTATTCAGGTGGAGGTTAACTTGAGTGGCACACAGTATACCGGCGTCGGATCAATGACCTCTCCACCAGCGAAACAACATAATGCGGTACGCAGTGATCGTGCATTCATGGCCCCCCAAAGCGCATCCTATTCGAAACATGGTTTCGCAACGTTGAATGCCAGAGGTGTGCCATCTGCGTCATTGATTTGCGAACTTTTTATCAAGAATGAAAAAGTGGAAGGGCACTGCTTCGACCCCGCCGATAAGCAGTCTCCCAATTTCCCGGTTTATCCTCCTCCTGAAAGTAAATCATAAAAGTTGAGGGTTGCTTGACACCCGAATATGCGCTCCCGCAGCAGGTCTGAATATATTGATGTCCGCGGTTGAAGGGGTATTTTCACTGGAGTGCTGTCAGTTCAATCTATCTCTAATCGGACAGACTGAAGGAACGATGCCTGCGGTGCATGCTGAACTGCAGCATATTTTTTTGAAAAGCAACGGGAAGGCTGCGGGGAAAAAAATTTGGAAGATTTGTTCAGTTTACGGATCTGAGAATAAAAAACAGCAGGACTTGTACGACTACCTGTCCGATTACCAGCCATATGATAATTCCATTCAGTCGACTAAATTCGGTGCTCAAATCGAAAGAGACATCGGATGCGCCGTTCACGCTACCGACTTCAACATGGTGGCAAGCCAGACAATCGGTTCCGTGGAAGTCATGACTGACTACGTAAGGAGTGATAGCACGGAATAGCGGAACTCCATTCCGGCTTTCCAGTATGTAGCTGGGTTGCTTGGCTTCAATCGTATTCCTTACCACGGCACCCGAAATTTGTTCATCCGGCAACCCCGGTCCAAATTGTTTAATGACCTGATCAGTACGAACCAGTTTCAGCCCGATAACATTTCCGGAGCTGGCAATTTTCTTCAGCAATAACCTTCTGTTCTCTTCTTTGTTGCACTCACCGGCGACCATCAGCAGGTTGGAGGCATCAGTGACCTCATTGGCCATAGCTACGGCACGTTGCTGGACGGATTCAAGATATGATGGTTTTGATCGAATTATTAAAGAACCACCGTCGCAACGGTGAAAAGTACCAGCGTGATGGAATGCACCGCAATCTGAATTTTGATCTGTAACCTGAAGTTACGGAACGTGCTTAGGACTGCTGAATTATTCACAATAGAAATACCCGCAATTTATTCTTAATCCGACACGAAAGCTATCGGCCCGGCAACTTATAACTTTAGGGAAATAATTGCCTGATATCCGCTTGCCAGCTTGCCATCGCGTTACCGGACCGTCCGGGTTAGAACAACTCAATCTTTTTGACGGCGGATTGTTTTTGTGCCGCAAGCGATCTTTCATAGTCTTGTTCTGCTTTGGCTACTTCGGATGCATTGGCTTGAGTGGTTGGAATACGCCGACAAAATGCATCGCCGTTTTGGGGGACGAAGACGACCTTGCGAGACCACGGGCCGTTGAAGTCGGAGGCCACCAGCGGAATGCTTTCGCGATCAAGCCATTCATGCGCAAAAGCAGAATTTCGCTCGCCGATTGCCATTCTGATGGAACTCACGATGGTTCCACCGCCAAATGCTTTGGCGATGAGTCGGGTTTTTTTTGCACCCTTGTTGAGCAGGCCATTGACGAGTACCTCCATTGAATAATCGCCATTCATAATAATGTCGACGTCTGCGTTGGACGAACTCGTGCGAGTCGGTAACAGAAAATGGTTCATTCCGCCAATTTTCAGCAGGGGGTCATACAGGCAAACGGCCACACAAGAGCCAAGCAGTGTAGCGATCGGACGCTCGGTTTCAATCGCCCATCCGCCGGGATTGATGTTCCTGGCGATGCGTTCAAAATCTTTACCTGTCTGGTGTATGAGGTCGCTCATGAAAACGGAATTGCGCCGGGCAGGTCGAAAAACAAAATTTTACTATCGATGAGCATATTCTACATGCAATACATTGCATGTAGAATATGCGTTATGGATAAATGTGAGATATTCAAGCTTATCGCCAGCCAGATTGCCCAGAGAGAGTTGGTGTTTCCGACCGGCGCACTTGTCGCGCTTAAGCTGCATCAAGCGCTTGACGACCCTGACTGCCATGTTAACGCTGCGGAAAAGCTGATCCAGGCGGAACCTTTGCTTGCGGCACGCGTTATTGCTATCGCCAATTCCATTATTTACAACCGATTCGGCCGTGAAGTGACCGACGTTCGAACAGCTGTTTCCCGGATCGGATTCGGTACGGTACGCTCAACGGCAATGGCATTGGTGGTGCGCCAGATGGCAGGAAACTCGGTTGATCCGCGCCATAAGGAACTGGTTAACAAATTATGGGAGCATACCGCTCATGTGGCGTCGCTTTCCAATGTGATTGCCCGTTACGTGACCCGGCAGGATCCCGACACCGCGATGTTTGCGGGGATTATTCACGAAATTGGCGGATTTTACATGCTCTCACGCGCGGGAGATTTTCCCGGCTTGCTGGAGGGAGATTTCGCAGACTGGATTGAGACCGGTGAAAGCGAAGTAGGGCGGGCAGTACTTAAAAAACTATCCGTACCTGAATCGATATCGGCGGCCATTGAAGAATATTGGGATGGCTTTCTGGCTATGCCTGCAGTGACCTTGGCTGATACGCTTTTGCTTGCCGATGAACTTGCACCACTTCCCTCCCCGTTGCGTCATCTGAATGGAGTAAGCGAGGAGGGGGGCATGGCTGCCAGTGTAGAAATGATGATCGGAGAGGAAACGCTAAGCCGTATCCTTGCCGAAGCCGCAGAAGAGGTTGCATCATTGACCCGCGCATTGCAGTTCTGAGGGATCGCCTATTTCGATTTTTCCCCGATGCACGGCATATTCCTCTTGCACCAACCGGATCTTTTTGTACGACTCATGAATTTTAATAGGCAATGACTGAATAATGAGTTATGAAATAAACGATGCCGAATTTAAACGCTTGAGTAGTTTGCTTTATGACATCGCCGGAATATCGCTTTCCGATGCCAAAAAAATGCTGCTAACGGGCAGGTTATCCAAGAGACTGATTGCGCTCGGACTGACTACCTACACTCAATACTTCAAGTACGTAACCGATGAAGCCAATTCCGATGAGCTGCAATTCATGGTGGACTTACTAACCACCAATGAGACCTATTTTTTCCGTGAACCACAGCATTTCGATTTCCTCAAAGAAATATTGCCTTCGATTATCTGCGAAGGGCAGACATTCCGTGTCTGGAGTGCCGCTGCTTCGATAGGCGCCGAGGCCTATACCATTGCAATGGTATTGGCAGACAAATTGGGTGAAGAGGGCGCATGGGAAATCCTGGGGACTGATATCAGTAACTCTGTGTTGGCTCAGGCACAACGCGGGCACTATCGCATTGCTGAGGCCGACAAAATTCCTATCCCATACTTAAAAAAATACTGTCTGAAAGGCAAGGGAGAGCAGGAAGGAACTTTCTTGATTGACAAAAAATTGCGCCGGCATGTGAATTTTGAACAAATGAATTTGAATGTTGACGGAATCAAAAGAGTGGGGGACTTTGACGTCATATTTTTACGCAATGTCCTCATCTACTTTGATGTCCCAACCAAGCAGCGGGTGATAGCTAATCTGATCCCTTGCCTGAAAAAACGCGGGTATTTGATCATTGGTCACTCCGAATCACTGAATGGGATCACCGATGCCTTAACACTGGAAAGGCCAACCATATACCGGAGGCTATGATGGTGTCGACAACGGAAACAATTCGCGAGGTTTATCTGCGTCCGGGGGATTTTTGTTTCGGTGAAGGAAAGTTGCGTATTACCACGCTGTTGGGGTCATGTATCTCAATCATTCTGTGGCATCCTTTGCTGGCCCATGGCGGTATGTGTCACTACATGCTGCCCAGTCGCAAGAAGCCACGCGGTAATCTTGAGCCGGATGGGAAATACGGTGATGAGGCAATGGAATTGTTCATGCGCGAACTTAAGAAACGCCGCACCATCCCTGCCCAGTATCAGGTGAATGCGTATGGCGGGGGAAACATGTTCATTGCTCATGCAACAAACGGCATGGATATAGGAAAACAGAATATTGTTAAAGTGCATAGCCTTCTTGCCGATTATGGTTTTACACTGGCGTATGATCATCTCGGCAACTTTGGCCACCGCAAGATTGCCTTCGACGTTTGGAATGGCGAAGTAAATTTGATTCATGTAGACCTCAGAAAACAGGAGGCCGAGGTACCAACATGGCAAAAATAAAAGTCCTGATTGTGGATGATTCCGCAGTGGTGCGAGAGGTTGTCAAGCAGGTGCTGGATGCCGATCCGGCGATACAAGTGATCGGTTCGGCCATGGATCCGATATTTGCCATGGAAAAAATGAAATCACAATGGCCGGATGTGATAGTGCTGGACATTGAAATGCCGCGCATGGACGGACTCACTTTCCTGCACAAAATCATGGCCGAACGCCCGACGCCGGTGGTGATTTGTTCAACCCTCACCGAAAAAGGGGCGCAGGCGACCATGCAAGCGCTCGCGGCCGGTGCCACCAGTATTATCACCAAGCCCAAGATGGGCGTGAAACGTTTTCTTCAGGAAGACGCATCCAACGATCTTGTTGAAGCCGTAAAATCAGCCGCCCGTGCAAATGTGCGCAGGTTGGTTGATACGACTCTGCGTCCGGCGCTGAGTATCAGTCCCAAACTCAACGCTGACGCAATATTGGCGCCTCCCGGTTCAGCTCCTCTCGGACAGACATCCGAGCAGATCGTTGCCATCGGAACTTCCACCGGAGGAACCCAGGCTTTGGAAACCGTGTTGACCGCATTGCCGCGAATTTGTGCCGGTATTGTGATAGTGCAGCATATGCCTGAAATGTTCACCGAGGCTTTTGCGCAGCGGTTAAACAGTCTCTGCCAGATTGAGGTACTGGAAGCCAAAAATAATGACCGTGTGATACCCGGTCGCGCACTGATTGCTCCTGGCGGAAAGCACATGATGCTCAAGCGTAGCGGTGCCCAATATCATGTGGAAGTGGTTGAAGGACCTTTGGTGAATCGGCATCGTCCATCGGTGGATGTATTATTCCGCTCGGTCGCCAAATTTGCCGGGAAGAATGCCCTTGGCATTATCATGACCGGAATGGGGGACGACGGCGCTCGCGGCCTCAAGGAAATGCGCGATGCCGGTGCCTATACCCTCGGTGAAAACGAGGAATCCTGCGTTGTGTATGGAATGCCGAAAGAGGCGATGAAACTCGGGGCAGTCTGCGAGGAAATGTCACTGGGCGGTATTGCCGGCAAAATATGCGCTGTTCATGCCATGATTTCCGGTCGGTAGCTTATTTCTTCAGGGGATGGGTACACTGCAACTAATGTTAGCGTTGCCGGCCGATTTTTCTTTGCTATTTCACCACACAAGATAAAATGCATAGTCAACTATGCAAGTGAAAATTTCTCAAGATGAATTTACTTAAAGCACTCGCCACCGTCAGCAGCCTGACTTTGGTATCGCGCATCCTCGCTTTTGTTCGCGACATACTGATCGCGCGCATCTTCGGCTCGGGCATGGCGACCGACGCCTTTTTCGTGGCCTTCAAGTTGCCCAACCTGCTGCGCCGCATGTTTGCGGAAGGCGCATTCTCCCAGGCTTTCGTGCCGATCTTCGGCGAATACAAAAACCGCAAGGGGCACGACGAAACCAAGCTGCTGGTGGATCACGTCACTACGATGCTGGCGATCATCCTGTTTGTGGTCACGTTTGTCGGCATCATCGCCGCGCCCATCCTGGTTTATATCAGTGCGCCCGGCTTCGTGAAAGATCCGGACAAATTCGCGCTCACCGTGCAATTGTTGCGCATCACTTCACCGTATATTTTCTTTATCTCGCTGGTTGCGGTGGCGGCAGGTATTCTTAATTCCTACAACAAATTCTGGGTGCCCGCGTTCGCGCCTGTTCTGCTCAATATTTGCTTCATCGGTGCGGCGCTGTGGCTGGCGCCGTATTGCGATCCGCCTATCATGGCGCTGGGCTGGGCGGTATTCATCGCAGGTTTTGTACAGTTGGCATTTCAAGTGCCGTTCCTGAAAAAAATCGGCATGTTGCCCACGATTCGTTTCAGTCTCAAGGACGAAGGCATGTGGCGCGTCATCAAACAGATGGGGCCGGCGGTGTTCGGCGTATCCATCGCGCAGATCAGCCTCATCATCAATACCATCTTCGCCTCCTTCCTCGCGGTGGGCAGCGTGTCCTGGCTGTATTGGGCCGACCGGCTGATGGAATTTCCCTCCGGCCTGCTGGGCGTGGCGCTCGGCACCATCCTGCTGCCTTCGCTGTCCAAGCATCACGCCGACAATAGCCCGGAAGAATATTCAAGATTGCTGGATTGGGGCTTGCGTCTGGTCTTCATGCTGACGCTGCCCGCAGCGCTGGCGTTGGGCATGATAGCCGTGCCATTGGTGGCCACTTTCTTCCAGCACGGCGCCTTCGTTGCGAATGACGTACTGATGACGCGCAATGCGCTGGTAGGTTACAGCGTAGGGTTGGTGGGCATCATTCTGGTGAAAATCCTCGCGCCGGGTTTCTATGCGCGGCAGGACATCAGGACGCCGGTCAAGATCGGCATCGTCACGCTGTTCACCACGCAGGCGATGAATGCGCTGTTTGTTTTCGGGATGCAATTGCATCATGCCGGGCTGGCGCTCTCCATCAGTTTGGCCGCCTGCCTGAATTCATCCATTCTGTTCTACTATTTGCGCAAACGCGGCATCTACCGGCCCGAACCCGGGTGGCTCAAATTCTTTGCCAAACTCGGCGCGGCGCTGCTGGCGTTGGGGTTGTCGCTGTGGTTCGGTATGGGCGGCGAACAGTATTGGCTGACGACACACGGCTGGACTCGTATCATCCGTTTGACATGGCTGGTGGTGATGGGCGTGGGGGTGTACTTCGCCGTGCTGTGGCTGCTCGGTTTTAGGGTGAAGGATTTTGCCAAGCGCGGAGCTTGAGCAAATTCTGCACAGAATTTTTAGTAGGCCGGAGGTGAGGTAAGAACCCCGGCATTACGAAAGAAAAAAATGCCGGGGTTTCGTGCCTCACCACCAGCCTATGTCCAGGTAAATTATCTGTTGCGGTTACCTTTTTACTATGGCGACCGGAATGCGTTGGCGCCCGAATTGCCGGTCAAATTTTTCAAAATGTCCTGCCAAACCAGCACCGCACTGCGGGCAAGTTCCGTCTTCTTTCAAGTGATATTGGTTGATCTGGTACCAGTCGCGCACGATCAGGGGAGTGTGGCACGAGGCGCAATAGGTTGTTCCGCCGTCGGTGTCGTGAACGTTGCCGGTAAAAACATGGTGCAGCCCTGCATCCAATGCAATACGGCGGGCGCGGCTCAGGGTGGCGGGCGGGGGGGGGGGCATGTCTTTCATCTTCCAGTCCGGGTGAAAAGCGGAGAAGTGCAGGGGGACATCCGGCCCCAGTTCTTTCATTACCCAGTTTGACAACGCCTTGAGCTCTGCGTCCGTATCGTTAAAGCCGGGAATGAGTAATGTGGTGATTTCCAGCCAGCAATTCGTGTCGTGGTGAACATAGGCCAGAGTGTCCAGCACCGGTTGTAAATGGGCGCTGGTAAGCTTGACGTAGAATTCTTCGGTGTACCCTTTCAAGTCTATATTGGCGGCGTCCATTTTGGCGTAGAACTCGCGGCGCGGCGCGGCATGCATATAACCGGCAGTCACGGCCACGGTTTGGAGTCCGAGTTCGTGGCAGGCGTCCGCCGAGTCCAGCGCATACTCGAAAAACACCACCGGATCATTGTATGTAAAGGCCACACTTTTGCAGTGATGCGCCTGCGCCGCCTGCGCAATCGCCTGCGGTGAGGCGCGATCCATCAGGCGATCCGTATCGCGCGATTTGGAAATATCCCAGTTCTGGCAAAATTTGCAGGTCAGGTTACAGCCTGCCGTGCCGAATGAAAAAATGCTGGAGCCGGGGTAAAAGTGGTTGAGGGGCTTCTTCTCGATGGGGTCGATGCAGAAGCCGGATGAACGTCCGTACGTGGTGAGGACCATTTGTCCATCCGCCATGCCGCGCACGAAACAGGAGCCGCGCTGCCCCTCGTGCAGTTTGCAGTCGCGCGGACAGATGTCGCATTGCAGGCGTCCGTCGTCCAGTTTGTGCCAATATCGGGCCGGATGGCGTTCACTGATCCCTATAGGCTCATCCAAAAGCTATTCCTTCCATTTTTCCACGCTATAGCGCGACAGCTTTACCTCGGGCGACCAGAAATCCACGGGCAACCCGGCTTTATTTTTGAGGTGCGCCATAAACTGCTGCGGCTGCGGTAGCTGTTCCCATACTTGCGGCAAAAAGGTGCTGCGATACTGCCCGTATTGAAAAATTACCCCGTCCACACCGGGACGCAGTTGTGCCAGCGCATCGGCTTCACTGCTGAAGCTCATCGCCGAGGCGGGCGTGAGCAGGGAAACTTCAACACGGGTGATATCGAGCTCGGGTGCACTTAGCGGTCTGAAACGCGGATCATGCAGGGCGGCGGACACCGCGTTGTATTTGACGTCATCCAGCAGCGGGCGATGTGCCTGCAGCGAGCCGATGCAGCCGCGCAATTCACCGTTTTGGGTCAGCGTGACAAAACACGCACCCGGTTCAGCCAACCAGAGCGCAGTCTCATCTGCAGCTTTCGGTATGTTCAAGGCGGTGGAAATTGCTGCACGCGCAATGGGTAAAAGTATGCTTCCCTGTTGAGTAGTCATGGCATGAAATGTCGAATAAAAGTCCTGCAGAATAATCTCATTGTTTGATTCCAGAATGATATCACTGCTATTTGAATGCTGGGCGGGCGAAATTCAAAACCCAACCTCTCCCAGCTTCCCCTTGTCAGGGGCGGAGTTGATGCATCCATCCGGCAAGGGAATTAAGGGAAACTGGCTTTTTCCTGTTACAACAACAGGTTCAACGTGGCATGCCGGATTTAATTCTGCGACAGTAGCGGAATTCTGATGTTCACCTCTCATCAGGAAGTTCACGGTTAAGGTGGTTAAACGAAGCTTAACACTAAAAATATCCCCTTACTTTTGAGAGGAAGAGGGTTTTACGGTATCATTGCGTCCCATGACAAAATTTATATTTATTACCGGTGGTGTAGTTTCTTCTTTGGGGAAGGGAATCGCCGCCGCCTCCCTCGCCGCGATCCTTGAATCGCGCGGTCTCAAAGTTACTTTGCTGAAACTGGATCCCTATATAAACGTTGATCCGGGCACCATGAGCCCGTTCCAGCACGGTGAGGTATTCGTGACGGAAGACGGCGCGGAAACAGATCTGGATCTCGGGCATTACGAGCGCTTCGTGTCGGCCAAAATGCGCAAGGCCAACAATTTTACGACCGGTCAGATTTACGACAGCGTTATCCGCAAGGAACGTCGCGGCGAATATCTGGGTAAAACAGTACAGGTGATTCCGCATATCACCAACGAAATTCAAGTGTTCATCGAACGCGGTGCCGCGGCATCGCACGATGGCAAGGCGGATGTGGCGATTGTTGAAATAGGCGGCACGGTAGGGGATATCGAATCGTTACCGTTTCTGGAAGCGGCCCGCCAGATGGGGTTGCGGCGTGGACGCGGGGATACGGCTTATGTTCACCTGACGCTGGTTCCCTATATTGCAAGCGCGGGTGAATTGAAAACCAAGCCTACCCAGCATAGTGTGCAGAAGCTGCGTGAAATCGGTATTTTCCCCACTGCTTTGCTGTGCCGCGCGGATCGGCCGATTCCCGATGACGAACGGGCCAAGATATCCCTGTTTGCCAATGTGCGCGAAGAAGCCGTCATCTCCATGTGGGATGTGGACAGCATTTACAAAGTTCCGCAGATGCTGAACGATCAGGGGCTGGATCGGATAATCTGCGAGGAATTGAAACTAGACCTTCCGCCTGCAAATCTGTCGGTTTGGAGCAAGCTGGTGGCAGCGCTTGAGCATCCGCAGAATGAAGTAACCATAGGCATGGTCGGTAAATATGTAGACCTGACCGAGTCGTACAAGTCGCTGATTGAATCCTTGCGCCATGCGGGTATTCATACCTCGACCCGCGTCAACATCGAATATCTGGATTCGGAGACGATTGAAACCGACGGTGTAAACGGACTCAAACATCTCGATGCGATTCTGGTTCCCGGCGGCTTCGGTGTACGCGGCACCGAGGGCAAAATTGCCGCCATCCGTTATGCACGCGAGAACAAAATACCTTACCTCGGAATCTGTCTCGGCATGCAGCTCGCGGTGATTGAATATGCGCGCGATGTGGCGGGAATGGCCGATGCGAACAGTACCGAGTTTAATCTGGAAACCGAGCATCCGGTCGTGGCGCTGATTACCGAATGGCTGGATCGTGACGGCAAAGTGGAAACGCGCAGCGCGGATTCCGATCTGGGCGGGACCATGCGCCTGGGTTCGCAGCGCTGTCCGATTAAGGCCAATACGCTCGCATCGCGTATTTATGGCGCGGAAGTGAATGAGCGCCATCGCCACCGTTATGAAGTCAATAACCATTATGTTCCTACACTGGAAAAAGCCGGACTGGTGATTGCCGCTCGCACGCCGAGCGAATCCCTGCCCGAGATAATGGAATTACCGCTGACCATGCATCCCTGGTTTGTCGGCGTGCAGTTTCACCCGGAGTTCACTTCCACTCCGCGTGACGGGCATCCGCTGTTCAAATCTTATGTCGAGGCGGCAGTGCAACATCGAAAGGGTATAGAAGGTCAGGGTTCATGAAGCTGTGTGGATTTGATGCCGGTCTTGATTCCCCGCTATTTTTGATAGCAGGTCCGTGCGTGATCGAGTCCGAGCAAATGGCACTGGATACGGCGGGGCAATTGAAAGAAATATGTCTGGAGTTGGGCCTTCCCTTTATATACAAATCGTCGTACGACAAGGCCAATCGCAGTTCCGGTAAATCCTTTCGCGGATTCGGCATGGACGCGGGCCTGAAAATTCTGGATAAGGTTAAAGCACAGATAGGCGTGCCGGTGCTGACCGATGTGCACAGCATCGAGGAAATTAAGCCGGCGGCGGCGGTGGTGGATGTGCTGCAAACGCCCGCTTTCCTTTGTCGTCAAACCGACTTTATTCATGCGGTAGCCCGTTCGGGGCGTCCGGTGAATATCAAGAAAGGGCAATTCCTTTCGCCCTGGGATATGCAGAATGTGGTGGAAAAGGCCCGCGAGGCGAGCAGCGACGACAACATTATGGTTTGCGAGCGGGGCGCGTCATTCGGCTATAACAATCTGGTGTCGGACATGCGTTCTCTGGCTGTGATGCGTGCAACCGCATGCCCGGTCGTATTCGACGCCACGCATTCGGTGCAATTGCCGGGAGGGCAGGGGACCGTCAGCGGCGGTCAACGAGAATTCGTTCCGGTGCTGGCCCGTGCCGCTGTCGCGGCGGGGATTTCCGGTCTGTTCATGGAAACCCATCCGAATCCGCCGCTGGCGCTGTCGGATGGACCGAACGCCTTCCCTTTAAAATATTTGAAAGAATTGCTGGCTACCCTGCAAAGGTTGGACGCAACAGTAAAACAGTTGGGGTTAATTGAAGAGAGAGTGGATTTACGTCTTGTGTAGCATTGAAAAAGGAAAAATAAAATGAGTGCAATCGTTGATGTAATAGCACGTGAAATACTGGACTCCCGTGGTAATCCCACGGTTGAAGCGGATGTGTTGCTGGAATCCGGCGTAATGGGGCGTGCTGCTGTGCCGTCCGGCGCCTCTACCGGCACCAAAGAAGCTGTGGAACTTCGTGATGATGATAAACAGCGTTACCTCGGCAAAGGTGTCTTGCGGGCGGTGGAAAATGTGAATACCGAAATTGCCGAAGCCATCATCGGGCTGGATGCCGCGGAGCAGGCATTTATTGATCAGACTATGATTGATTTGGACGGTACCGAAAACAAAGCGCGTCTCGGTGCCAATGCCATACTGGCTGTCTCCATTGCGGTGGCAAAAGCGGCTGCCGAAGAAGCGGGCTTGCCCTTGTACCGCTATTTTGGCGGTGCGGCACGCATGGAAATGCCGGTGCCGATGATGAACATTATCAACGGCGGGGCACATGCCACAGGCGGTGCAGACGTTCAGGAAGTCATGATTATTCCGGTGGGCAGTCAGAGCTTCCGCGAAGCGTTGCGGTGCGGTGCCGAGGTATTCCATAACCTGAAAAAAATTCTGCATCACCGCGGCCTCAGCACTACGGTGGGAGATGAGGGCGGTTTTGCTCCGGCTCTGGGTTCCAACGAAGCCGCACTTAAAGTAGTGGTTGAAGCCATTGAAGCTGCCGGTTATGTGCCGGGCAGGGATGTGGCAATCGGCATTGATGCCGCAGCCTCCGAGTTTTTCAAAGATGGCATGTACCATCTGAAAGCCGACGGCCTGACGCTTACTTCCGCGCAGATCATCGATCTGTATGCCACCTGGGTCGACAAGTATCCCATCATCAGTATTGAAGACGGCATGAGCGAGCATGACTGGGATGGCTGGAAGAGCCTGACCGACCGTCTGGGCAAGACTATTCAGATCGTGGGCGATGACATTTTTGTGACCAACACCAAAATTCTGCGCGAAGGAATCAGGTTGGGCATAGCCAATTCCATTTTGATCAAAGTCAACCAGATCGGTACGCTGACAGAAACGTTTGCCGCGATTGAAATGGCCAAGCGCGCGGGCTACACCTCGGTGATTTCGCATCGTTCCGGTGAAACCGAAGATTCCACCATTGCCGACCTGGCAGTCGCCACCAACGCGTTGCAAATCAAGACCGGTTCCCTGTCGCGTTCGGACCGTATCGCGAAATACAACCAATTGCTGCGTATCGAGGAAGATTTGGGCGATTGCGCATCTTATCCCGGGCGCGGAGCATACTACCAGCTGGCATAGCTTTTGCCGCTGAAAATGGCCTGATAGATGCGCTGGATATCCCTGGTACTGGCTGCCCTGATTCTGCTATTGCAGTACCCTTTGTGGCTCGGCAAGGGCGGCTGGTTGAAGGTATGGGACATCGGCAAGCAGGTTGAGGCGCAAAAACAACTCAACCAGCAGACCCAAATGCGCAATGCGGTGCTGGATGCGGAAGTTCGTGATCTGAAACAGGGCACGGGGGCCATCGAAGAGCGCGCGCGCAGCGAACTTGGCATGGTCAGGCGCGATGAGGTTTTCTTCCAGATAATTGGAGACCATCCGGCGGTGGGAACCTCTGCTGTGTCAGCCGCCAATCCAAAAAGGTAAATTAACTAAGTTTTATCCTGCCTGGGAAAACCGCATGAAAACAAAACTACTCTGTCTAATTACCTCTGTGGTCTTGATGGCATGCGGCAAGCCGGAACAGAGCAGCCCGCCATCTGCCGCCCCTCCAGGAACACAAGCGCCGGTAAGTGCACCTGCGATGGCCAAATCGGATGGGCTCAAGATCAAGGGATTCCAGATCGGAATGGATATCCAGAGTGTGCCCAACGTAATGATGACACTGCTGGCCGAGCGGGAGCTTGCGGGTTTTGGTTTTACCGACGTTATCCGCCTTGGCGACGGATCACAATGCGTGCTTATGTACACCAAGCCGTTTCTGCGGGCGAAAGAATCACGCATGCGTGACCGCTACGGCGAAGCCAAGGCGCAGGCTAAGGTCGACGAGGAGTTGGTCACCTCCTGCATCAATTCGGACGGCGTACTTGCCGCCAAGGCTGGTGCGGATAGCAAAGTCATACGCATCGAATTCAATGACGTCAAAGATCTCTTCAACGCGAAAGGCATGGCTCCGGCAGATTTTGTAAAAAACCTGTCCAAAGAAAACCACCTTCCTGATATGAAGCCCAACGACACGCAAACCGTTTGGAGCGCCATTAGCCCCGATGGAACAAAAGTTGAAGTTGATGCCAAGGAAGTTCTGGGAATTCCGATGGTGCGGCTGTATATGAGCAAGGCGGCCCCGTAATTTTGGCTGAATGCTCTCACCCTTGCAGAGGCGAGAGACCAAATAAATTGCACCTGAATGAAGATCGAGATCGTAGAAGTTTAGAGATAATCTGACCGGGGCGGGATCAATTGCACTGCAAGAAAATTTGACAATTTCCCCAATGTGCTTAAAATGCCCCCCTCAGTTTTATCTGATTGGGTTGTTAGCTCAGCTGGTAGAGCAGCGGACTATTAATCCGTTGGTCGTGTGTTCGAATCACACACAGCCCACCAACAAATCAATGACTTGGGTGTAAAACCCAGGTCATTTTTCATTTCTGACTTGCATGCGTGCCGTTATCGTGCCGTTAAGCGGTTGGCTGTGGGCGGATAATAACGGACTTGTATGGATAATCATCATCCGTATTTATTATCGCAATGCATTTCCATGTACCCTCCGCGACCCCGCCTAATCTCTGGTCTACTACGCCTGCCGGAGTTATTTATTTACAACCAAAACAGCGCACAGCACCTATAATTTCGTAATATCCATGATAACCAAATTTTGTATGGGTAGAAATAATAAGGGGGGCATATCGGTCAAAGCGCATTTGTATTAGGCGGAGAAGAGGGCAATCCGCTCGCGCTCAATGAAATGCGGGAATACCTTCAACTCAAAGCAAGCCAAAGTCGGGTATTGTTATCCGACGTGGTGGATCGATTCAGCGGTGCCCCTTGGGGTTGGAAGCCGGAATGGGAAGTTGTCTTGCTGATTGCCCGCCTCTACATGGCAGGCGAAATCAAACTCATAATGGATAACTCAGACCTTGAGCCAGGCAATGCAGTCGAGCCGCTCACCAAGTCTGTGCGCTTCAAACAAGTCTCTATCCTCAAGCGAAAATCTACCGATGCGGTTCAAATCAAACGCGCACGCGACCTGCACAAAGACCTATTCTCAAAGATTGGCAGGGAAGATGAAGACGGTTTGGTTGCCGATTACCGGGCAAATCTTGCCGAGTGGCATGCCAAGTTAAAGGAATACTCTCATCTGGCAACCACCAAGCACCATCCCGGTAAGACGGTTATTGACCAGGCCGTGACCCGTATCACCAAGCAACTGGCAATCCGCGATCCATTCGAATTCGTTGAGGCCATTCTGACTAATAAGGATGAGTGGCTGAATACTGCCGACGATATTCACGACCTCATCAGTTTTTATACTACCCAGCTAAACACTTGGCGTCGAATGCTGGAAGCGCTGCAACGTTTCGAACCCAATCGTCCCGCACTCACCAAAGAGACTGTGGCGGCAAACGCCTTGCAACAACTGGAAGCGATACGCGACAACCTCACGCCCTACCAGCAAGTCAATCAAATCGAACCATTGATTCAATCGGTAGAGGCGGTGAACGCCAAGCTGGTTGAAGCAAAGCGCGAGCATGCCTTGCTCCTGCTGGAAAAGAAAATCGCTGAGGTTAACCAAGCGTTGGATCAGGCACACGCACAGCCAGATTTGCGTAACCGTGCGTTGCTACCGGTGCAACAAATCAAACTGGAAATCGCAGGCCAAGCCAGTATCCCTCAAATACTATATTTTCAGGATCAGTCTGGTAATGCGCTGGATAGCGCGATGGAAATAATCTCCACTGCAATAAAAAGCACAACGGTAAAGCCACCACTCGCCGCAAAAGCAACAGGTGACAGCTCAACAGTCATTAACATTGGCGGGGATCAAGCACCGCAAGCGGTGACACCGAAGCCAGCAAAAGTGATCCGTGCTGCCGACTATTCCAGCAAATCCTATCTGGAATCCGAAGCCGAGGTAGAGGAATACATCACAAAGCTCAGAGCCGAGTTGATGGCCGCCATTAAGGCAGGCCAACGTGCTCGTATCCAGTAAGACTTGACCGTGCTATGAAAATTGGCACTTAAGGGGTATGATTCTGCATGAAACGTAAATGAGGAAACATTCATGAGCACTCAATTTTCAGCGCAGGTAAAAGTATCACCCCTTGCACGACACCTTCGTGCCGGAAAAGTGTATCGCCGCGAAGACCTCGCACCTTATTCAACCAGCGTCGACCGGGAGCTACAGCAACTGGTTGCCGCTGGCCGTCTGACCAAGGCTGCGCAAGGGTTGTATTACGCTCCGAGAAAAAGTGTTTTCGGTGATGCCCCGCCAGCCGAAGAAGAAATGCTGAAGGTATTTTTAAAAGATAAAAACTTTCTCAGTTTTAATCCCAGCGTTTATAACTCGCTACGCTTGGGCACAACCCAGCTATATAACAAAGCCATCGTTTATAACCACAAGCGCCACGGTAAATTCCGTCTTGGCAATCGTGAGTACGATTTCCGCGTCAAGCATCACTTCCCGCTACCCAACCAAGTGACCAGTGAATATCTGTTGGTAGATATGCTCAACAACTTTGATGAACTGGCAGAAGACGAAGATCATGTATTTGCTATCGCCCGACGTAAACTGCCGCAGTTTGATGCTAAGAAATTGCAAAAAGCCTTGCAAGATTATGGCTCTGCTGCAACCCGTCGCCTGATGAAAAGTTGGCTGAATGAATTGGATGTTACTCAAGCCGAGGCCGTTGAATGAAGTCGCCCGGTTTCCTGCATGAGCACGAGGGATTTCTGGTTCTCATTGAGCAGATTGCAGACGCACTGAATATTGAGGCCCATCTAATTGAAAAAGATTACTGGCTAATGCATTGCCTGTGGGGGCTTCAACAACAAGGCTGGAAATTTGAATTAAAAGGCGGCACCTCGTTATCCAAAGGTTATCAGTTAATCCACCGTTTTTCGGAAGATATTGATATTCGCTTCGAGCCGCCCGCAGAGCTTGGTGTTAAATCAGGAAAAAACCACGACAAACCCGCCCACCAGGCATCGCGCCGTGATTTTTTTGATTGGCTGGCCGGACAAATAAAAATCCCCGGACTGAAATCCGTCACACGCGATACAGATTTTGACGATGCCAAATATCGCAACTGCGGCATCTTGCTCGGCTATCCCATACTGACTCGCGCCTTGCATGGCGTAAAAGACGGCATCCTGCTGGAAGTGGGCTTTGACGACACCGCTCCAAACCGCCCGTGTACTATCTCCTCGTGGGCACTGGATGCGGCCTTAAAAGCCCAAGTCGCGATTATTGACAATCGGGCAGTAGATGTCGCTTGCTACAGCCCCGCTTACACATTCGTGGAAAAGCTGCAAACCGTCTCGACCAAATTTCGTATGCAGCAGGAAAGCAATTCGTTTCCGAAAAACTTCATGCGCCATTATTACGACCTCTATTGCCTGCTCGAAAGCCCTGAAGTGCTGAACTTTATTGGCACGCCGACTTATCACGCACGCAAGATAGAGCGCTTCCGTTCCGGCGATAACCTCGATATCGCCAGCAACGAAGCCTTCCTGCTTTCCGATCCCAAGGTGCGCAATTTATACGAAACAAAATATCGCGAAACTGCCGCGCTGTATTACTCCGGCCAAATCCCGTTTAGCGAAATCCTCGCTCGCATCCACCAACATATCGAGCAGCTATAACCCAGATGAACAAATCCAAACTCAAGTCCTATGCCCCGCAAGCCCGCAAGGATTTCATCGCTGCCGTTACCGCCCGTGCCAACCTGCTCGGCTTATCTGAAGCGGGATGCAATCTCGAAGTCGCGCCCGGCGAAAGAAAAGGCGATATCGCCATCATCGCCGGTCGTGAATGGCCGGTTAAGCTGCATGAGCAACGCGAGCGCCTGATCAAGCACATGAAGACGGTTGGTTTCAGCCAAGCCGTTGAAGCCGTTGCCTACACCTGGTTCAACCGTTTTGCCGCATTGCGCTACATGGAAATCCACGATTATCTGGATCATGGTCATCGTGTGCTATCCAACCGCGAAGGCGGCATGCCGGAAATCCTCAATCATGCAACTGAGCTTGAACTGCCGGGCTTGAATAAAGACAAAGCGATAGAACTCAAGCTCGCAGGCAACAAGGATGGTGATCTCTACAAAATGCTGCTGGTAGCACAGTGTAATGCGCTGTCCAACGCAATGCCTTTCCTGTTCGAGCACATCGACGACGAAACCGAACTGCTGCTGCCGGACAACCTGCTGCGTACCGATTCCATCATTGCCAAGCTGGTCGACGCCATTCCAGAAGAAGACTGGCAAGAAGTCGAAATCATCGGCTGGCTCTACCAGTTCTACATCAGCGAAAAAAAGGATGAAGTGATTGGCAAGGTGGTCAAGTCTGAGGACATCCCCGCCGCCACTCAGCTCTTTACCCCCAACTGGATCGTGCAATATCTGGTGCAGAACAGTGTCGGTCGCCTGTGGCTGTCGGCCAACCCGGCTTCGACGCTGAAAAACCAGTGGCCGTATTACATCGAACCTGCCGAGCAGACGCCCGAGGTGCAGGCTCAGCTCGATGCCTTGATACAGACCCGCATGGGCGAGGATGGTGGCAGCATCAATCCAGAATCCATCACCATGCTCGACCCTGCCTGCGGCTCCGGTCACATCCTGGTGGTAGGCTACGATGTGTTCAAGGCGATTTATTTGGAACGCGGTTATCAGCTCCGAGCCATTCCCAGACTGATACTGGAAAAGAACCTTTACGGCCTCGACATTGATGATCGAGCCGCGCAACTGGCGGGCTTTGCCTTGCTGATGAAAGCCCGCGCCGACGACCGCCGCCTGTTCGATAATCCGCCCAAGCTTAACGTGCTGGCCTTGCAGGAGAGCAAGGGGCTGAACGTTGATGAAATTATCCATTCCTTGCAATCCGCCATTGTAGGTCGTGTTAGCCCGCAGGGTGTAACGCGACAAGCCAGAGCCGAATTCGCTGATAACGATCTTTTCCCTAACAGCCGTCCACAAATGAACCTCGGGGAGTCTGTGGTGGCAGAAACTGTCGAAGCACAATCCATACGCTTGCTGATCGACACCTTTGCCCATGCCAAGACTTTCGGTTCGCTGATCCAGATTCCGCAGGAGTTGAATGCGGAACTGGCGATGCTTGAGGAGAGTTTGCAGCAGGCCATCCAGAAGGGCGACCTCTACGCCAAGGCAGCGGCGCAGGATTTACTTCCTTTGGTTGAACAGGCGAAAGTGCTGGCTATGCAGTTGGATGCGGTGGTGGCGAATCCGCCGTACATGGGAAATAAATATTTCAACAGCCAACTTAAGAAATTCATGGCTGACAATTGGCGCGAATTTGACAAGGATCTGTTTTCAGCTTTTACAATGCGATGTTTCAATTTCACCAATGAAAGCGGATAGAAGAGCTTCTAATTTGCTATCGCTATTTTAAGGAATGCCGAAACGTAATTGTTCACTCTGGTGGGGTCGCAACTGTAAAAGCAGTAAATGCATATGGTGCATATTCGTTACTAACATCATCATCGCTTGGCGTTTCAGAGGTGCCTGAGCATCACCCTATTTTGAGCCAGGGTTCAAAAATAAAACTTAGCTTGCGGGGTGTTGTCGGTTTTGGGGAGGTAGTGCTTAGATTAATTTCTACTCTGGATGCTGAGATAAGCAAAGTGTCGATTGCAGAGAATGTTCTGGTAGATCGGTGGATTGCCGTAATTGGCAAAGGCCGAAATCTTCCCGCAGACCAAACGATGAAAGCGGGTGCTATTTTGAGAATGATTCGAAAATTAGGCTTGCCTGCGCCAAATTCACCAGCATCATTGTTACCGCTCTTAATAAGAAATGGGTTGGTTAGTACCCTGTCACGAGTACCATTGTATCCTTTAGCCACAGCCAGCAATGCTGCCGGGTTCGATTCAACGCCACCAAAAGTTGCGAAATCGGCTGCAGCAGCCGGTGCAGTTGCATCGGTTTCTGCCATCACAATTAGAGCATAGGCTGCGCGGACGTAAGATCGCAGCTTATTAGCAGTCCGCCCTTTGCCAGCTTCAAGCAATTTTCGCTGGATGTTAAGCAGGTCGCGCTTTGAAATTTTAGATGCGGGTTTATCTGCCAATGCTGCAAGGTGCTTGGATAAAGATTTCGCATCACGAGATGAAGCGTCTTTCCCATTTTTCTTCAAGTAATCAACGTATAACGACATTAATCCTGATAGGGTATATTTATCCCGCTTTTGTTGTTCTTGCTGGTCGGCTTCTGCTTTGGTGCGTTCTGCTTCAAGGCTTGCCTTTTTGGCTTCTTCATCTGCACGAAGCTTGCCTAATACGTCGGTAGTTTGATCGTAAATCTCAGAATAAAAATTCGCGGATTTTCTGGCTAAATTAATATTTAGAGATTTAAAATTGCCCAGAGTAATGTTAAATCGCTTGCCCTCATGCGTGTATCGAAATAGCCAAGTTGCAGACCCGCTCGGCATGCATCGTAGTTGCAAACGCCATCCAAGGCGTTGCCCTGTGTCATCCGAACAATAAACATCTTTCCCAGTTCGTTTGGCTTTTTCTAAATCTGACTTTATGCCTAATGGTGTTATCATCAAATCCTACGTGCCGTTATCGTGCCGTTAATGGCTTGGCTCTTGTAGGATTATATCAAACCATGCTGGACAATGCAATTGATATTTATCAAATAAAACAATATATTATATATTATTACCTGTGAGGGTCTGGACTTGCTTGGACATCGCTGGGCGATAGGCAGTCTGACTCTTAATCCGTTGGTCGTGTGTTCGAATCACACACAGCCCACCACAATTTTAATATTAGTTTCAAGCAGTTAGTGCGTGACAAACGAACTATTTAGGCACCTTTCGGGGTGCCTTTTGCATTCTAGGGGGAAAAATACCGATAGTCCGTGGGGCGGCATTGCGAATTCCGGTACTCCCCAATGAGTGGTGCTATCATATTTGGGGGCTATTCAGTTTGTCCAGCTCCGTTCGCGTGGTCGAGTTGTGCTCGCGCCAGAAGTTGTCGCTTATTTATATACCCTTAAATTTAAATTGTTGAGCATCCTTTTTATGGAATTCTAAATGATCGTAACTGTTGCGGTACTAAGCGAATGGCGGGTTTGGGGAAGCGAAAATCGAAGCTCGACTGTCCCTTGTGGGTTAGCCAGCGATGGAAGAGAACATGAAAAACGAGTGGCAGCTAACTGGTTGTAGAAGGGACAGTCGCTGGTAAGATGGTCGAAGGACGCCATTCGTCACAATTCGCTTTGTGGTAGGCTGTTTGTCAAAATGAAGTCTGGTTGTGCATCTGCAAACCCGAACAAGGTGCCACTCCTGCATATCGCATCCGCCTTAAATCAGGAGAAGCAAATAGTAATCTTCTTACTCAAACTGCGGGTTCATCAGGATAATGGATAAGAAACTTGGCCGCTATGAGATCCTGGAAGAACTTGGGCGGGGTGCCATGGGTGTTGTCTATACAGCCAGAGATCCTCTGATTGACCGTTTTCTCGCCATCAAAGTTATAGATCTGCAAAGCCTCAATAAGAATGAAAGGGACGAATACGAAGCCCGATTCAATCTGGAGGCAAGAGCAGCAGGAGGAATGAGTCACCCGAACATCGTCACAATTCACGACATAGGAAAAAGTGGCAATGTGGTTTATATCGCTATGGAGCTTCTTAACGGGCGGGAATTGGAGGGCATTCTTACAGATGAGCACCGCCCGTCCATTGATGAGCTATTGGATATCGCCACTCAGGTGACTAGCGGACTCGCCTTCGCAGAGCGAAATGGGATTGTTCACCGGGACATCAAGCCTTCTAACATCATGGTTATGCCAGATCGCCGAGTAAAAATCATAGACTTCGGCATTGCAAGAATGGGCGCCCTTTCTGCCCATACGGCAGATGGCAAGATTATTGGATCGCCTTTATATATGTCTCCCGAACAGGTGATGAGCAGTTCAATTGACTCGCGCTCGGATATTTTTTCGTTTGGTACCGTGCTGTATCAGATGCTGACTGGAACAACTCCGTTCGCCGGAGACAGTCCGAATTCGATCATGTATCAGATTGTCAATGAAACCCCTCCTAGACCAAGTTCAGTGAGGTTGGACGTTCCAGACATGCTGGACCCCATCGTCCTCCAGTGCTTGGCAAAATCCCCGCAGGATCGTTATCAGAACGCAGCCGAACTGGTCGAGGATTTGCGATCATGCCGGGTAAAGCTGCTTAAGGCGCAGGACGCTCTTGAGCGGCTCAAGCATTTCAAAAAGCGGGATAGTTTGGCAATTCATCAGTTGGTTTATGAAAGCCACCCGACCGATGCGCTCACTAAGGAGCAGTTGAGGGATATATTGATCAAGTCGCAATACAAAAACATCCGCCTGAACCTGTCTGGATTGCTGATTTTTCACTCCGGGAAATTCCTGCAACTGCTGGAAGGCGGGAAAAAAGAAGTTGACGAGTTGTTTGACTCCATTCGTCGGGATCCAAGGCATACAGATATAAAAATTGTGCTTGAGTCAGATTGCCAATTCAGAAGCATGCCTTCCTGGGTTATGGGTTTAAGCGCTGACGATAATTTGGCAGAAATGATCGGCTCTGTGGATTATTACATTTCGCCAGAAGTGACTGAACAAATTTGCGAATCCATGGAAGGGGACATGGGGCGTATATTTCTAGAATTTATTGGCAAGCAACCAATCGATTAAATTACAACTTGCAACTGGCAATGTTTTTCCGGTTGATAACCATATAACCTTTTCGTTATTAACAAATCAATTGGCCCTTACATTATGCGCCTCTGGACTTTGCATCCTAAATATCTTGACCCTCGGGGGCTGGTTGCTCTTAGCCGGGATGTACTGCAAACCAGAATCCGGATTGATCCGGGAAAATGAAGAATCCACCGCCATCATGCCCGAAAGTAATTGTTCCTGGGGAACGGTCTAAAACCTCTTTGATGGCATCGTCGATTTTTGCGTTTTGCCGAAGTGCCGCCCATGAGTTGGATGAACAGCTCCCGGCGATCTCCCAGCGAATTTCCCCCATTAGCATACTAACGCATTGCGTTAGTATTGGTGCAATAAGGCCATAAAGCTAACGCCGTGATGGCGCTGTGAAAAGGGAAGCTATCAACATGATTAAATCATTTGCTGACAAAGCCACTGTAGCGATATTTTCCGGGCAGCTTCCTCATGACATTCAATAAATAGCCCGGCGGAAACTCAAGCTGATTAATGCCGTGAGCCGAGTTGAGGAATTGCGCGTGCCACCCGGCAATCGTCTCGAACTGTTGACGGGGGATCGTGCCGGACAATGGAGTATCCGTATCAACGAACAATGGCGGATATGTTTCACATGGGAAGACGGTCACGCAAGTGATGTGGGAATCGTTGATTACCACTAGGAGGAGATTGAAATGAGTATTCAGCGCGAAGAATTGAGCACGATGCAGTGGGACAATGTCGACCCGCATGAACGGCTTGCGCCCGTACATCCAGGTGAAGTGCTGTTGCATGACTTCATTGAGCCACTGGGGCTGACCCGCTACAAGGTCGCAAAATTCATCTGCGTCCCCCAGCGCCGTATCGATGAAATATGCAGCGGAAAACGTGCGGTTACCGCTGACACTGCAATGCGTCTTGGTCACTTGTTTGGCATGTCCGCGCAAACATGGATGAACCTGCAAGCTCAGTATGATCTTGAAGTTGCCGAAAACGAACTTGGCGACAGGATAGTTCATGAGGTTATGCCGCTGGCGGCATAGCAGTTGAAGAAAATTTCGAGCTGCCGGTGTGCCCTGTTTTGAAGATAAATAGGTACGCTTGATTCCCTCGCTAATACAAGGAAAACGTAAATATTGTTTGACGAACGTCTCATCCTTTGCTATAGTCTTCCTCCTCCTGACGCGGGGTGGAGCAGTCTGGCAGCTCGTCGGGCTCATAACCCGAAGGTCGTAGGTTCAAATCCTGCCCCCGCAACCAAGATAAAAATGTGCTTCTGCTGCTTCAGCAGAAGGTGAGTTAAGCAAAGGGTTTTTTAAATTTAAGATTCCCAAAAAATACGGATTGACGCAGCGAAATCGATCTGTATAATGCGCCCCTCTCGTTGCTCCGGCAACCCAGTTCTTTAAAAGTTTACAGACAACCGACGAGTGTGGGTATGTGTGCTTAGG
>Ga0265327_10001882_pt1 | contig 24279 bp, 22 predicted proteins | sample 41621metaG_FD_202089 | JGI IMG/M metagenome (GOLD analysis project Ga0265327, IMG submission 202089) | Rhizosphere microbial communities from Carex aquatilis grown in University of Washington, Seatle, WA, United States - 4-16-21 metaG | ecosystem: Host-associated > Plants > Roots > Rhizosphere...
TACGAGCGAGTCCACCAAGAGTACGAACGTTTGCGGCTGCAAGAGCTTTCGTTGTGCGTCCAGAAAAACCTAGTGAATCAACACGTGTCTTCATGAGCTCTGAATCCATCTCTATCTTTTCTGACTTAGCCTCTCCTTTCTCCTTACTTCCTACTTCTTTTTTCTCGACAACTTCCTCTTCCTTGAAACCAACAATAGCCTTCAACTGATGAATCATAAGAGTTATTGACTGTTCAAGAGCTTCTCGTGGAGAAATAGTTCCATCTGTCTCGATTGACAAACGAATACGGTTGAAGTCTGTACGATCACCAACGCGCATGTTTTCAACTTCATAGTTAGCTTTACGGATAGGAGTGAAAGCTGCATCAAGAGTGATAGCGCCAATCTCAACACGTTCTTTCTGAAGAATTTCCTTTGGAACATAACCAAGACCTTTTTCAGCAGTGAGTTCAATATCAATAGATGAAGACTTATCTGTAAGAGAAGCAATGTGTAGATCTGTGTTCAAAATCTCAGCCTGTCCAGGAACTTCTATGTCTTTGGCACTGATCTCTTTCACACCTTTGACCTTCAAGGTCAAAACTACTGGCTCATCTCCAGTAACACGGATACGAAGTTTTTTTATATTAAGCAAAAGAGTAATAACGTCTTCTTTGACGCCATCAATAGCTGAAAATTCATGTTCAATACCAGAAATCTTTACTTTTGTAATAGCTGCACCTGGCAATGAAGACAAAATGATTCGGCGAAGTGAGTTGCCGAGTGTGTGACCGTAACCTGGATAGAGTCCGTCGATCTCATAGACACCTGTTGTACCTTCCTCACGAATGATCTTTGGTTTTGATGGGAGAATAACGTCGTATGTCATGGTTTTTGTATTTAAAATAAATAGACGATTAATTATACACTAAAAATTAATAATGTCTAGCGAGTATAGAACTCTAACACTGATTTGACATCGAATAAAAGTTCTGTTGCATCTACAGAAGGAACACCTTCGACCTTTATTTCCTTTGTTTCAACATTCAAACTGATCCAAGCTGGCACCTTAACTGTCTTCAAAGTTTCATCAAGCTTTGTGAAAAGAGGCTTATTCTTACTACCTTCACGAACAGTAACCTTATCACCTACTGAAACTTCAAATGAAGGGATTGTAACTTTCTTTCCATTGACGAGGATATGTCCATGAGAAACCATTTGACGAGCAGCTGAACGACTAGTTGTAAAACCGGCACGCAAAACTACGTTATCCAAACGACTTTCGAGAGAATTGAGTAGGTTCTTTGCGTTGTCACCTGTTGTCTGGAGAGCACCTTTAACATACTTACTGAATTGTCCTGCAGAAACACCGTAACTGTAGCGAGCTTTCTGCTTTTCCAACATCTGGCGACCGAATTCACTTTTGTTTCCACGACGACCCTTTGTTTTGGTCTTCTCTTGAGAACGCAAAGCAAACTTCTGTGTCTGAGTCTTACTGAAGACTGGGGCACCGAGGTAGCGAGCTTTTTTGTATCGTGGACCAATTTGCATAGGATTTAGTTAAAAGTTAATAGTGCGCAAGGCGCAAATGAATAATAATATTAGACGCGACGTGGCTTTTTTGGCTTTGGACCATTGAAAGGAACAGGGGTCTCGTCTTTAATCGAAGTAATGAGAACACCTTTACTGATAAATCCGCGTATAGCAGATTCACGTCCAGACCCAACACCTTTAACGACAACAGCAATCTCCTTCAAACCGATGGCCTGAGCTTTAAGAGCAAGAGTCTCACCAACTTTTGCAGCTGCGAATGGTGTTCCCTTCTTTGCTCCACGGAAACCTGCACCACCACTAGAACCCCACATAAGAGCGTTGCCTTTTGTGTCGGTCAACATAACCTTTGTGTTGTTATAAGTAGACTGAACATGGAGAATACCAGATTCAACACGTTTCTTTGAACTAGCAGAAACTGCCTTTGGTGTTGCTGGAGCCTCACCTTTCTTATTTTCTCCTTCAGTTGTAGTTTGTTTCTTAACCATGGTTTTGTTTTATATGTGATTTATCTGTTTACTGTTTACTGATTACTGATTTTATGTCTTTTCTTCCTTACGTCTTCCGGATCCCATAGTCTTACGGATATTTCCACGGACTGTACGTGAGTTTGTCTTTGTTCTCTGACCACGAGCTGGTAGATGACGGGCATGGCGCATACCACGGAAAGTCTTGATATCTTTCAAACGCTTGATATTACCTGCAACCTCACGCTTGAGATCACCTTCAATCTTGAAACCTTCAATGAGTTTTCTGATAGCGTTCTCCTGATCAACTGTCAAATCTTTTGGCTTTACACTTGGATCTACTTTTGTACTCTTCAAAATCTGGAGTGCACGTGGACGTCCAATACCATAAACTACCGTGAGGGCGATTTCCATTCTCTTATTTTCTGGGAGTGTAATACCGAGGATACGCATATAATATTATTGATTAATTGGTTATTGAATGATTGATCATTAAAAACTATCCCTGACGTTGCTTATGTCTAGGATTTGACTTACACGCAACATAGATGTAGCCACCACGGCGAACTACATTACACTTTGCACAAATCTTTTTGACTGAAGCTTTTACTCGCATACTTGTATAATTAAATTATTTTTATATTAAAAACGTCTTGTGATACGAGCCTTACCTCCATACTGGTCTTGATCGAGTTCAACCTTATCTCCGACTAGCACACGAATACGGTTCATCTTCATCTTACCTGCGAGATACGCAAGTATAATCTCTTCACTTCCTTCGATTTGCACTCGAAAGAGTGTGTCTGGCAATGCTTCAACTATTATGCCTTTTAAGATTTTTTTAGATGGGATCAGTGTATTCATGCGTGAATCAGTAGGAAGACCTACTGGGCAAATTAGCACGTCTCGACAGATTAGCAGAAGAGCGTAAAAGAGTCAAGCTTCTACGGGGTTTTTATGTTAATAATTATATGATTCGGGTCTGTTGGCACAGTACTGACCCATGGTGGGTTAAGTTCGGCCGAGCTATGTAAAATATCTATAGTTGAAGCGTACTTCTTCAATATATCCCCTGTTTTACTTATTGAAATGCCTGAAAATGCTTGTTTTAAAACGTTTACTGGTATAACGCCAATGAGATTAAACGGGCCAGTAATATGAGCTATCAGGTTAGTTTTCTTCACGATAGAGAAGTCTTTTTGATTAGCGAAAGAGACGGAGAGGAATTCTATACCCGGTTCAGTGTATCCGAGCGAACCAAACATGTTAGTGGAAGAAGCTCCTGCCAAATACTTTGCTAAAGAATTTTTATTTAAAATAATTCCATAAAGCGTTTCCGTAATATTTATCTTAGCTGTTTTACTATCTACAGTAGTAACCACCGGATTAGTTAGAGAAGTTGAATAAAGATTTTGGTACATAATATGGCTTGATGGTATCAACGTTGATATATTATGCAAAAGATCTGAAGTCAAACTGTTTTGTAATATTATAGTAGTCGAAGCTAATAATGTAGGATCCACCACAGTCTGTGTTCCAGAAAATCCTCCGGAAACGTTACCTGTTGAGCGTCCATAAAATCCTGAATATTTCGGAGTCCCTTTATATGCAACTATTTTAAAATCACTGATGCTATCTGAACCGGATATATTGTATTGATTCCCAACTTTATCTGCGATGATTGATGCGTTGATACTTCCAGGTAAAGTCGTACCACCAGAAGATGTAAACCCAGGAACTATAACAGAACTAGTCAAACGATATATGAGACCTGAATTATTAGCCAATCTCGTACCAGCGACAATCTTTTGAGACTGTGAGCTATATGAATTATAGAGAATGATTGAACCTTGAGCTTTTGTTTGTGTAAAAGAACCCTGGGTCGCAGAAACTGTTGTACTAGCTATACCAGATAAACTAACAACCTCATATCCCAATAAACTAGAAGAAGTCGACGATGCTGATAAAGCCGGTATTATATAAGTATTATTTACACTGACTGGGAGTACTTTTGGAACTAGACTGAATGTGGCTGTTGCAAAGTGTCCTGATATACCAAAAGACACACCGGCAATGATAACGATGACTCCCAAAACACTAAGTAACCAAGGTAGATTATTTTTTTTCTTTTTTGACCTCTCGATCTTGATTGGTTCTGAAATATCAGAAATCACTTCATGTTTTTTATCACGCTTACCACTTGTACTTTCAACACGATCAACTGGGATATTGCGTATAGACCGACGATGACTAGGAATTATGTCTTGTACTCTGCGTGGCATTTTGATTTATTGGAATATATTAAAACGTCTCCAAGATTTGAACGGCCGTTATGTAAAATATAGTTGTAGTTAATTTTTCGACCAAAGGCTCAAATCTAACTAAGTCCATAACCTTATCATGTGGAAGCATCTCTATCTTTATATCTGGGTGGGCCAAATTAAATATTTCCCTGAATAACCCGTCATGATAGTGTGCAGAAATGAACGCACGTAGTGGCTGATGATTCGACGGAATCACAGACAGTATATTAGAAAGTCCTTCAGTCCAAGAAGATGTCGCATCGACAATAGCTTTTATATCTGACGCTCCATGAAGTTGATCCAATTGTTTAGTCTCATACAAGGTTAATGTAGAGTCTGCCGTCAAGTCTGATATTTTTAAATTTGAAGACAAGCTGCGAATGATAGTACCAACACCTACTGGATATGATCCGAAAAGGACACAGCAAGACTGACTATTTGCCGCGACTATATCAGTCAATTCTCCATGAGCATGAACCAACACATAAGGATCTTGAATATTCAAAGATTTGCTCAAGCCGATATGCTGTAACAATAAAGAGGAATGGAAATCTATACGTGCACCATGCAGGCCAGCTTCTTTACAGGCTTCAACAAAACCTTTTGTAACTCTCTTGCTAGCCATGCTAATAGCAAAAGAAGTCTCTAGTGTCTTCGCAAAATTTCCTTCCCATTTATGAACAGAGTATCCATTTAATCTAACGTCAAATATTTTTTCTTCTATACCAACCAATAGACCGTCAGTGGAAATGAGTTTTGCGCGTTCAGCTTGAATCATATCGTGTATATGGGAACGTGAAATTTTTGTATCAATATTAAACTTCTGATTTATAGTGCGGGCTTGAGAAGTTATCCAAGGTGATGATAATACCATATGAATTACTGATATATTCTTTGGTATTTCTTCATGCAAATGAACGCTGTGGATATAAAAATGTGCTTCTACGGCAACTTTTTTTACAGCCTTAATAGCCTCATTCAAAAGGTAGGCACTGTCGCTACCAGACTTATAAGGTATCTCTACGGTATTAGTCCAAACGATATAAGGTATCTCTGCGGGTTTTATCAGAAACAAAGTTCCACGAACAACAGAGCTTTTAATATCCAAAATTAAATTTAGCTTCACTGTTGTTTTTTTTGAGAAAGAAAACATCAGAACAATTATAGCGCCAAGTTAGGTTTTGGGGAAGCTTGTATATACAGAAGAGGATTAATAACCGACACCTAAATAAGCACCGCTTTTATTCGACGCACTCCTTGTGAACTTGCTTCTTCTTTTTGAATCCTGAATTTCCACTTTCCTTCAGGACCAGCTAACTCAAATGTATTTTTTACATGAGGACCCCCACAGAATTCTTTCGAATAGGCATTCGCTATATCTGATGCAACCGGCGTCTTTCCTGCAATAGGACCGATGAAATATATAGAAATTTCATCACCATATTTTTCGCCAAAGAAATGTCTTGCACCAGTCTTCTCTGCTTCAACTTTTGGCATGACAACCTGGCTCATTGGTAGTTTCTGTGAAATCTTTTCATTGACCATATCTTCAACTTTCTTTTTTTGTTCATCTGTCATCTTTGCACCATATGAAAAGTCAAAACGCAGACGTTCAGCTGTTATATTTGAGCCTTTCTGTCCGACCCCTTCGCCTAGAACATCATGAAGTGCTTGATGAAGCAAATGTGTCGCTGTGTGATATCGAAGAACCATAGGATCATTCGCATCAGCAAGACCACCTTTGAATTTCTGTTCTGCACCAGAACGAGAGAGTTCTTGATGTTTCCTAAACTCGACTTCAAATCCTTTGACATCAACAGCGATTTCCTTTTCTTTGGCAAGCTCAAAAGTCAATTCAATTGGAAAACCGTAACTTGAAAAAAGTGAGAAAGCATCGTGACCAGATATATCTTTTATAGCTAGCTTTGAAAATTCTTTTAATCCGTTAGCGAGAGTCATACGGAATTTATTTTCTTCTTCTTTTATCACAGACTGGATTCGCAATTTATTTTCACCAGAGATAACATTTGGATATATTGTCGCGTACTTCTGTTGAATCAGATCGACTATTTCAATCAAATCACCAGCTAGCCCGAGCTTATCCGAATGTCTAACCGCTCTCCTGATCAATTTTCTAAGGACATATCCTCTGTCTGTATTTGAAGGTGTCACACCATCAGCTATCAAATGAACAGAAGCTTTCATGTGATCAGCTAAAATCCTGGCCGACTTTAATGATTCAATAGTACCCTCATCCCAATTACTTGCAGATTTTTTTATCTCGTTCATAACTGATCCCAATAGATCAGTATCATATATATTGTCTACTCCTTGTAGAGTCATTGTGAGACGCTCAAGACCCGCACCGGTATCAACTGAAGGCTTTGGAAGCCTACCTATGATCTTTCCATCTTTTTTTTCATATTGCATGAAGACATCATTCCAAACCTCAACTACTTGACGACCATCATCGGCTTTTAAGAATTCTTCTTTAGTCAATAATTCCCCATTAAAATTTCCATCCTTTTTTTCTACACTGGAAATATCATAAAACATCTCTGTATCTGGTCCACAAGGCCCATTGTCACCTGCTTCCCACCAATTTTTTTCAGCTGGCAAACAGAAGATTCGTCCAGCTTCGCCAGTTCTAGTATCACCACCAGCATCAATTCTATTTTTCTTAAATATCTCGCGCCAGATATTTACAGCTTCCTCATCGCAAGGTGCATTTTCATCTCCTTCAAAAACAGTCACATAGAGCCTGCTTGGATCCAAACCAAGACCTTGATCTCCGACAATTTCACTCTTCGATGTTAAAAATTCAAAACTCCATTCTATGGCTTCTTTCTTAAAATAATCTCCCAGAGACCAATTACCTAACATCTCAAAAAAGGTAGCGTGGGTTTTATCACCAATATCATCTATGTCGACTGTACGAACGCATTTCTGTGCATCCACTAAACGTTTGATCTCCGAGCCATTGACCTTGCCGTCCGTGCCAATAAAAGGCTTACCCAAAAGATACGGTATGAGCGGTTGCATTCCAGCAGTATTAAAAAGCGTAGGGTTTGTAACACCTTTTTCATCAGTCGTCACAAGTGAAGCTGACTGTATGATCGTATGTCCGCGCTTCTCAAAAAACTTGAGAAATCTAGAGCGGATTTCGGATGAGGATAAGCTGTGTTGCATTTGGCTAGTGTAGCAAAAAAAGACTATTGCGACTATTTGACAAAAGTGTTACATTAATGTCCGAAAAGAAAGGAGGTATTTATGCAACGAAAGTTTGATCGCCATATTTTAAATGTTAAAAAATGGTTCATTGGTGTGCCGAGAGAAGGTGATGTTCGCGGCAAAAGGTCAGAAACCATTTTTGAAACAATGGCCAGAAGCATAATAAATTCAAGACGTTTTCCTTGGGCTCGTGGTTTATCAAAAGCAAGTATTAGCGAAGATATTCTGAAGTCAATTGACTTCAGACTTCGAGTGACGACCAAGGATACCGACAGTTCATTACTGGAATTCTCAATTCCGATTCAGATTAAAAGTTCGAACCATGATGGAGTCAAAGACTTTAGTAACGAAAATGGCGAAAAAGTCTATATTATCATCATGTATCCGGATCTTAATTTGAAACAATTGGAGGATGTTATGTCTGACATATACTTCAAGGAAACACAACGAAGAAAATCAACTAAACGGCCTGCATAATATACTCTGCAGGCTGTTTTTTATTTAGCATTTATTTAGCTTTCTTAGTCAACCTATCCAACTCCTTTATATCATCGGCTATCTCCATTAATCCCTCCTTGAAGAAATCTGGTGACGACACATCTATACCTATTTCTTTCAATATATTCTCCGGCGAATCTTTTCCTCCAGCAGACAAGAACTGTTCAATCTTCTTCCAGAAAGAAGGATCCTTTTTATATCTTCGCAATAACGCCTTCGATACGAGCATGCCATAAGCATATGTATAGACATAGAAGAAATTACGAATATGAGACCATGAAACGAAGAAATATCCATCATCCTGTTTAAGATCAAATATCGGACCAAGATATGCCGACATATTCTTATTATGTATATCCGCAATCTCTTCTTTTGAAAGATAACCTTTAGCTCGTAGAGCTGTATGAAGCTCTAGTTCAAAATTGAAGCAAGCTATCTGACGGAAGATTGTCGAGATGTCATCGTTGATGCGATCATGGAGCACTATGGTCTTTTCTTTATCTGAAAGAGTTTTGTATATCTCTAAAAATGCTATAGATTCAAATAATGTACTAGCTGTTTCAGCGAGCGAGGTTGATATATCAGAATATATAGGACTTTGAATCTGAGATAGTTCAAAATGAAAAGCATGACCAAGTTCATGGGCGCAAGTCGTGAATGAATGAAGGTCATCAGTATGGTTCAGTAAAACAAAAGTTGGATTGTGATATGAGCTAGAACAATATGCACCGCCATGTTTGCCAACTTTAGGAAAAACATCTATCTGTCCGTTTTTAATATATCCATCAAGAATATCCTTAAATCTTGGATTTATAGAGCCGAATATGCTTTTTAGCCTTGATGTCGTGTCTTCAAAAGTAAACTCAGATTTTGTGAATCCGATCTTGGCACCACGATCATGATAGGCAAGACTCTTTTGTTTGAGCAATTTTGCTTTCAACATATAAAAATCATGGGCAATATTCGCATTATCAGTCACAACCTTTCTTAATTGATCAACAACTTTAGGGTCATTGCGATAACCAACTACAGTGGCCTCAAAAGGCGTAGCACATTTGCGTAATTGATCATTTATCTTTTTGTCTGTGAATACGGCGTTTATTTCAGCCTCTGCGAATGGAGCCACTGTTTTAAGGGTCGAAACCAATGAAGCAGCAAGCTTTTTTCTTTCAGCGGATGTCCGTAAATTTGGAATCAGCTGAGATGCGGACTGAACGGGAATCTTCTTTCCTTTCCAAGAGATAGTCTGTGTACTCAGGATGCGTTCACTGGCTGATACCCACATACTATGCGCAGGTAAATCCTTTACACTCATGATCTTTTCTTCTGCCACTGAAAGCATGTACTTAGCGTCACTAAAAATTCTATCAAGAAAAACTTTAAAATGACTGAATCTTTTATCAGCTAAAAGTTCTTTTTGTCTAGACAAGCTGATCCTACCCAAAGAAACTGAAAAGAAAATTGTATTACTAAGCGCTACGGTTATACGGTTCTCTAATAGAGCCAACTTCGCTGAGGCCTCATTATTTCGAGCATCTAAATGAGTGGCATACATGAAATACAACAAGGCTTTGATGGATTGGTTTGCTGATATCTCTTCATATTCATTTAATGCATTCAGCAGTAAAAGATCATCTTGAAGACAAACTAATTCGTCTTTAGAATTCTTAACATCGTACTTATCTATAAACAACTTGACCTTAACCTCAAAATCAGCCACATCTTTTTCGATTTGTGGATCTTTAGGAGACAAGTAGAGTAAAGCCAGATTCCATTCGTAATTATTTTTTGAAACAAATTTATTTTTATTCATATTTTTTGAGAATTTCTATATCAGCTTTTAATTTTGGAAGATTATTCGGATTATACACTGCCATGCATGGATGGTACAGAGTAACGATATCAATATTTGCCGGCTTGCCTGAGACATCGTTCCACGGAGTTATGGTGTAATATGCTTTGCCATGAGCCTTACCAATTGGCTCAAGCTGACTCTCAAGATTAAATTTTTTCATAATATAACCCATAGCATAACGACCAAGCGCTACTATAACGCGTGGTTTTATGATCTCTATTTGTCTATCTAGAAATGGTCCGTAAATTTCTATTTCTTTGACCGTCGGATCACGATTCTCTGGCGGTCGATCCTTGACTATGTTCGTTATGTAGATAGCATCGCGAGCGATGCTCACATGCTCAAGCAGCTTGTCTAAAACTTTTCCCGCTGCTCCACAAAATGGTCTGCCAGTCTTTGCTTCATTCCTGCCAGGAGCTTCGCCAACAAACATTATTTTTGCATCATTGCTACCCTCACCTGTTACTGGAAAATATTTATTCGTTGTTCTGTATTCATAGAGTGGAGATTCCTTGAGCACGAGTATCTCGTCTTTTATGGCACGCATCAGGTCGGTTTTTGTAGATTTTGTAGACATGTATGTATTATACCTAATTTAAATAAATAAAAAGGCCGGGGGGTAAAACCGGCTTGTTCGTTAATTGAACGAGTCGATTGCTCTGATATCTTTCGACTCCAGAACACCGACTTCATCTTTAAAACAGAGATCAACAGCGAGCATCTCACCTTTGATTAATCGAGGAATCCAATATATGTCGCCAGGAAGCATGTGACGAAATGGTAGTTTTGTAACAGGAAACCATTTCATATCAACATATTCTTCGCCAAATACAAACAGGCGATTAAATTTCTCAACAACCAAATAAAGGTGGACGATCCAGAGAGGTTCAGTCTGACTACTGATAAAACCTCGTAGCACACCAACTTTTTTAAAAGATTTCAAAGGAAAGGACAAGCCTGTCTCTTGCAAAATCTCCCGTTGAGCTGCATGTTTCTGACTTTTGTCGTAGGATTCAGTTCCTCCACCTGGAGGAACCCAGCAATTGCTACCTATTTTCTTGCGTTTCCGATTTTGGTCATCTTTCTTCTTGGGACGTTTCTTGCCCATGAGCAACTGCGTAGTCCTGCAACCAGCAGGTTTACCTACTATAAGGACAACATTTCCGATATGTGTGTTCATAAGATTATGATTCATTCAAAGCTCGAAGTGACAATTCTTGTGGTAAATAATGACGCTCAATGCCCCATTTGTCACAATTGTCGTGTTCCCAACGAGCGCCGAATGAGCTATCCCATCCATAAATGAAATGGAGACTACTGACTTTGCCAGTAGAGAAAATTTCATGATAGAAATCATTCAATATCGGCATGCAATATTTTTCTTTTGGATTATCTGCATGCCACTCTTTGTAAAGTTCAGCAATCCTGTCCTCGAAAGGCATTTGACTAAAAATGTTTGCTGACTGTTCAGTCGCTAGCAACTCAATTACCCGAGTGAAAACCTTTCGATTACCCTCGAGTGTCCCGACTCCACCTGTTGAAATAGGTCCAGAAACCATGCAAACATTTCCAGGAAAACGCTGAATAATGTCTATTGCGAGAGTCGCCAAATCCTTAAATGTTGTGACTTTTGCAAGTGCTCTTCTATCAGCTTCTGTCCAATATTTGAAGTGTATTTGAGTGTTCATAAATTTATTTATCTTATGAAACACTACCACGATAAACTTTTACGTCAACAACGTATTACTTCCCAACTTTGATAATTATCTGCGCTTCTTCAACAACCTTTTTAGCATCTTCCCCTTTAACGCCAACTTGATCTAATACCTGTGGCTCACGGATAAGGTCAGTGCACGTCAGGATGTTTCTACCAATCAAATCTTTTTTCTGCTGATGAGTGAGTGTGGTGATACAAGTTATTGGATGCAAAGCATTTTTCTCAATGATCTCATGCAAATTTTCACGTGTAGGATAATTCCAACCTAGCATTTTCAAACCATTACATTCCCCATAAATGATAGCCTGATCTGTAAATTTTGTATTTGTTACCAACCAGAACTCACTGATTTTTCTCTTAATATTACCGTAATCAAAAAACGTTTCAGCTAAATCTTCTCGACGAGCTTCTATATACAGCGCAACTTTTGAATCAGATTTTATATTTAATTCATGATGAAACTTTGCCTCCACCATGACAAGTCTCTGAATATTCCAAGCGATAACATCTACTTCATGAGTAATGCATTTTCCGAGAACTGTCTGATCAGTCATAGTTTGATACCCCCAAAATTGGAAAACCTTTGCCACAAATTTCTCAAACGGAAAACCGTCTGGACCAAGTTCTATCAAAGCTCGACGGATCGAATACTTCACTGCGGTGTGATGAGAATGCCTTCTTAAGAGATTGAATGCTGTTCGATATATTTCCTCAGTCGTCATACCATCCCTCATATTTTTTTCAACCTCCTCAACTATCTCATCGATAGCTTCCTGTGGCGCACCAACACGCTTAAGCGAGGTCACTAACTTATCCTCTTCAAAAAGTTGCTTTGTGCCATCAGATTTGACGATTGAGATCAAGTGGTTCATGGCTACAGTTTACAATCTTATGGGTTATTTTACTAGTTGCCAGATTTAGGAAAAAGAAAACCGCTCGCAAAAGCCAAGCGGCCTCTGTGAGCGGTAATAATTATTTTGCCGGCGCATGCGTCCGAATGAGCAGGCGAAGTTCTGATTTTGTCAGACCTAACCGGTCTGCCCAAGAACCAAAAGTATCGTCATGTTCGGGCACATCCATCTGTTGATCGAGCTCATCCACAAAAAAGTGAATATGCATGCCCATATATTTTTCACCTTTATAAGGCCGGCCCATCTGAATAATACGGCCGCGTTTTGCCTTTGTATAAAGGAGGATGCACCGATTGTTTTTGTTTGCTTTCGGACAATCTTCTGTGACATCCATAACTTTTTTGGTCAAACAACTTCTTCCGGTATCTGAATCAAAAAGACCCGGATTATAGGCTTTAGTGATTTTGAGTTCTTTCGCCATAAAGGCTCCTTTCAACGAACATGTCACCTAGTACTCTGTAGAGCTATTGAGGTGTAGTGACTCACCTATGTTTTAAAACTGCCAACATAATAGCACGACCAATACTGATCTGTCAAACACAAAAAGCCAAACCAGAACCATTTTTTCTTCATAGTTTGTGAATTCGTCAACTTTTCTTGACACTTTCACGACCCCTCACAAAAAAGAACGTTCCACCCTCTCCAAAAGCATTCCACCGCGTGTCTGGCTTAACAAATAATTCCACCGCCCAAACACTCCTCTCTCTTATACATAACTAAAGACTGCCCCGAAGTTACAGCGTCGATTTCCTTGACTGGTAGAACAACAGCCGACAAACCACCAACAGACTTAACTACCGCATCAACCAAAGGTTGGCGATATCTAACACGAATCTGAATCTGTTCACCAACTTTTGGCACTTCATAAACCCAATTCGCCCTTGAAATTCTAATTTCCTGCTTGCGATTTACTTGATCATTGTTCATTGATAATTGACCATTCTCCTTACTACTCACCGTTATAGTATTCCTCTCCACATCCTTACTAACCACATAATATCTATCATCATTCGGTGTCTTCCGCTTTGAATCAATAGTAAAACCGTGACGCTCGCCAATAGTTATGAGTAAAGCACCATTGTGCGAGCCGATAATTTCACCTTTTTCGTTCAAAACATTACCTTTTTCAGTTTTGATGTAATGTCTCAAAAAATCTTTAACATCAATTTTTCCAATAAAACACAATCCTTGGCTATCTTTTTTATCAGCATTTGGCAAACCAAACTTTTTTGCCAATTTGCGAACGTCAGATTTCTCCAAATGACCGACAGGAAAGAGTATGTGCTTCAGATCATCTTGATTTAGTGTCCACAAAAAATACGACTGATCCTTATTTTTATCAATACCAGCAAATAATTTATGATCAGTATTCTGTGCGTAGTGTCCTGTCGCTACAAAGTCTGCACCTTGTTTTAGAGCCCAGCGCCAAAATGCCCCGAATTTGACTTCGCGATTACACATAACATCTGGATTCGGTGTTCGTCCAGCTCTATATTCTGAGATCATATAATCTATAACACCTTCCTTATATTCTTTTTCTAGATCCAAAGTTACAAAAGGGATTCCCAGATGTGCAGCCGCTCGCATCGCCTCGCGACGTTCCTCTCGCCATGTGCACTCTATCCAGTCAGGCTGCCAAACTTTGATAAAGACACCTGTAACGTCAAAACCAGCCTTGATGAGTAAAGCCGCTGAAACGGATGAATCCACTCCGCCTGACATACCAACAAAGACTTTTCTGCCGCTGGTTTGCGCCTTAGTTGACGTATTCTGCTTTATTGACGAGGTGTTGCTCATAGGTAATAGCATAATGCATACCACCTTTTTTATCTGAAAGATAGTACCAATATTTTGTCGCTGTTGGATTGACTGTCGCAAAGAGAGCGTCGATTCCAGGATTATCTATAGGTGTTGGTGGCAATCCTTTATTTTTATAAAGATTATAAGGTGAATCTACGGCTAGGTCAGCAAGCGTCAATCGTGACGAATCTTTTCCAAGAAAATAATAAAAAGGCGGATCAACTTGCAAAGGATAACTATCTGCTATTCGCTTCCACAAGATACCAGCAATGATCTGCCTGTCAGCAGTTGAAGTCGCTTCTTTTTCTACGATAGATGCCATAGTCACTATATCCTTCATAGTCACATGATTTTTAATAGAAAAATTAGCTGACGAAGTGGCTATGGCTTTTATTTGTTCATTAAAATTCGCACGCATAGTCGAAATCACCTGTTCTCCTGTGGTATTTGAATAAAAGAAATAAGTGTCCGGGAAAAGATATCCTTCATTTGCTTTTGCTTCAGTAAGAAAAGTGCTAGAAGAAAATGAGGTGCTTGAGGCAAATTCATTCAAATTAAGACCTAAAATTTTTGAAAGATCTCTATAATTAGAACCCTCTGGAATAGTGATCTTAATCTTTGTTAATCCTTGAATACCAAAGGCTAGTCTATAAACTACACGCAAAACTGACTCTGGTTGATCAAAAAGATAACTTCCAGCTTTTATACCATGGCCATCGTGAACCAAAAAAGTGTACGCAACATAAACAAAAGAAGAACGAATGATACCTGCCTGCGCAAGGATGTGACTAGCATCAGTCACTGTTGACCCAGCTGGAATAGTCACAATAATTCCAACTGGAAAATTACTCGGCGAACGAGAAACTTGAATGACTATCGAAACTAATACCAGCAACGCAAAAATAACAACACCAATTACAATAAAAAACTTCTGCTTATTTGTGTCATTAGTATCCATTCGTAGATTCGTGTAATTCGTAAATTAGTATTAGATTGGCAAATTGACAGGTGCCTCTCCTTTCTTTGAAGGAACACGGCTTATAGTTGGTGTACCAGCTACAGCACCAGGTAAATGAAAAAGCGTTGCTAATTCTTCTGAGTTCATAACCATCGGTTTGCCTTCATAAGGAGGATAAAAGAATGATCTACGACGATATGCTTTTAAGACACCTCTAGAATAATAATTGCGTCTAGCATCACGATAATCTTCCCATGGAACATTCGCTAATTTTGCTAACCATGTATCAGTGTCTTGCTTTATACCGTTCATATGTTCAGAACTAAAATGCTTAAATACACCTATCAACCCACCTACTCCAAAAGTCGTACTGAAAACATCTCTCTTGGCTATATACACAGCTCTCATACCAACATCGAAAGCCTGTTTACTCAAACGACGTTCGATAGCATGAGCCACCTCTTGCTCACCCTTTGAAATCAAAGGCATTCTGGTGTAACCAGTTTCTGGATCTGGCTCACCAGCACTAGTTTTAGTTTTTCCATCGCGAACGAGTATTTTATTAATCAGTTTCTCAGATTCTTTTTTCCACAAATCAGTCTTCTTCCACAACGTTCCCGGTTCACGATCGTTCTTTATGTGTGCTTGAACTATATACTGTATCCACATCTGCTGATTTGGTCCAGCTGATGCCAAAAACTCAAGAACAGGAACCAAAGGATCAACTTTTAATTCCTCTTTGGGATCATCTAGAAGACCATAGTCAACATAAGTTTTTATTGGGTAATGTTCACCTTTTTTTACATCTTTTGCGAATTTGTAATTCGCTGCCCATATTTTCATAGTCTTTGGATCAAATTGCACAGACTGAGCATAATCAGAAACTTCGGTTACCTCAATGCCAGGATATTGCGAATATAGTGCGGATATCAAACCTAATTTGCGTCTGTCTTCCACCCAAGCAAAAAATTTTATCTGCCCTTCGACTGAGATAATTTCAAAAGAACAGAATGGTCTATACTCACCTTTCCAATATTGAGCAAAGGCATTTCCGTTCGCAGTGTTATGAATAGCTTGGAAAACAACTTCCATTGCTAGCGGTGACTTGAATACGTCTTTTGGCAATCTCAATTCAAGGAGTGTATATTTCAAACTATATGAAAATTTGGCACGTATGTATCTAATCCATAGTGGCCAAAATATATGAGAAAGTATAATCGCTAATAAGATTGGCGAAAGATATACTATATACCCCAAAGCTTGTTGGATAACCTGTGATTGCAAAAGTGAGATGAGCGACTGGAACATGCACCTAGTATAACAAACTAATTTGCAGGTGTATATTTACCTTCTTTATCTCTCTTGAAATATTTTGGATTCTGAAGATTGACCAGAATAGTGTTTTCTTTTACATAACGTTCCTTCATAACCTTGTCGATAATCTCTTCCTTTGTCATTGGGCCATTCTTTGTTAGAACTGACTTGATGACATCACGGACGACTCCTGGGACATATCCCCATTCTGCTAGAGCATAGAGACCACGACCTACTAGAACGAAACGCTTATCTTTGATGAGTTCATTGTGAGTTGTAGCAACATGAGCTTTCTTATTGAACATAACAGTGATCTGCTTTGCAACATCACGGAAATGAATAGGAGAACCATGTTTGCGGATGACGAGGAAAGCGTAATCACGAACACCCTTTGTTTTGATATTAGCTGATTCAGAAATACCCCAATCTCCGAGCGCATTCTTTCCAATAGCTTTTGAAAGTCCTAACCAACGACGCATAACTTCTTGATTCTTATATTTTTCAGAAACGTCCTCAAGATGCTGAAGGAATTTGTTGACCATTTCAGATTCTGGAAGAAGATCTTGATTACTCAAGTTTCCATAAAGTTTTTTCAATGCCTCCTCGACTTTCTTTGCAAGTTCCTCATTCACATGCCAACGATGACGAAAATCATCATCTTCTTTTATCTTCTTAAAAGGTTCACCGACGACTAGGAGGAAGTACATATGGTTCTGGAGACTGACATCCTTTGAGATATGTCCAAGGAAATCATCTTCAACGACGATACCACCGAGAGAATTGAGAAGAGTCTCAACTTCAGCAAAAACAGCTTTTTCTTGTTTGTATTCTTCAGACTTACGAACATTGGCAATGCCGTAGTTTTCAATCTGGCGAACACGTTCACGTGTTATGCCATATTTCTTTCCAATAGCATCTAGAGTTAGACGCTTTTCATCCTTACCAAGACCATAACGAAAGATGAGAACTTCACGAGCACGGTCAGGAAGAGACGAGAGTAACTTCTTAACGATCACTTTTGGTTTGAATGATATATGTGGCGTTGCCATAGTATTTCCTAGAACTAGGAATGATTAATAATGAATAATTACAAACAAGTTAATGAATTAGTTTTATCACCTTAGCCAAAATAAGTCAAGGAGTGTGGTGTAATATGTGTTAAAATATAAATTCAAAATTATAATTTCCAAACATTTAACTAACAACAATACTTACGAGTTTTCCTTTTATTACTATAACCTTTTTCACAAACTTCCCTTCTAGCCACTTCTTAACATCTGGAATCTCTTTTGCCTTAGCTTCTAAAATGGCTTCATCCCAGTCTTTTTGAGCCTTGAATGAACCGCGAACTTTTCCGTTGACCTGTACCATGATATTAACCTCATCATCTACGATCAAATTTTCATCACAAACTGGCCACTCTGAAATATGAATCGATTTCTTATTACCAAGCATATACCAAAGTTCTTCTGTGACATGTGGAGCAAATGGTGCAATCAACTTCAAGAGGAGTTCAAACTGGATACGACTTATTTGATTTGAACTGTTTTCAGCAATGATTTTCTCAATCTCATTTACAGTGATCATGAGCGTACTGATAGCTGTATTGAATCCCAATACTTGAATATCTGCTGTAACTTTCTTTATTGCTTTGTGTAAGATTTTATCTATTGAATTTGCACTCTGTGATTCATTCTCAAATCTCAAATCTCTAATCTCTAATCTCTCTTGTAGTCTCCACACCTTCTCGATGAATCGTCTGACTCCAACAATACTCGATGTGCTCCATGCTATTGATTGATCAAAAGGACCCATGAACATTTCGTATAAGCGAAGTGAATCAGCACCATAAGATTTGATGATGTCATCTGGGTTAATCACATTACCAAAACGCTTTGACATCTTTCTGCCATCTTCACCCATGATGAGACCGACACTTTGAAGTTTTATAAACGGTTCTATCGTCGAAACCACTCCAATATCATAGAGAAACTTATGCCAGAAGCGCGCATAGATGAGGTGACGAGTCGCGTGCTCAGCTCCACCAACATATAGATCAACTGGTGCCCAATATTTTTCTTTTTTAGGATCAACGAGGGCTTTCTTATTCTTTGGATTCATGTAGCGTAAATAATACCAAGATGAACCCGCCCACTGTGGCATAGTATTTGTTTCGCGTTTTGCCATACAATCAGTATTGAAAAAACGGTGGATGGCAGTGAAATCTTTGAGTATCTGCTTCTCGGGAAGTACTTCTTTTAATTTTTCAAGACCATGGTAGCCCCACGAACAGCCAATGATTTTTTTCTTGTCCAGTAGATTTTCAAGTTCATAAACATCAGCTTTAGTATCTGTGAAATAATAAACATCTTTTACATTGATTCCCCAGTCTTTACAGATATGCTCAATCTTTTCTTCTTTTGAATGATGATCCTCATAAGTAAGAACATGAGACCCTTTCAGACCTGTTTTTTTGACAGCCGGAAGAACATACTGCGACGAACCCGATGAGACAACTGCAAACTTAGTATTATTAAATTTTTTGATTTCCTTAATAAATTCTTTGAACAAACTAAATTCAAGCTTAGTCATCTCAGTACCAAAACGCATAGTCCAATCCCAATTCTCTTTTAATTCAGCCGAAGTTAATGAATGGTTACGGGTATGCGAAGGTTTTTTACTGAAATAGTCAAACATATCTTGAGCAGCTTCTTCTTTATTCTTCTTGAAATTTCCTTTTACATACGCTTCAAGGCTCGCTTCCCATGTGTCACCAAGTACTCCATCAAAATCAAAGATGAAATACTTGGTTTTATCTTTTTCTTCAACACACTTTGGACATTTAACATTCACCCATTTTTCTATAGCCGCAAGTGGTGACTCGCCTGTTCCTGTTGGTTCATAAGATTTAACCTTTGGTAATTCCACCGGTAGATCTTTTTCTGGTACAGGAACTACTCCACATTTTTCACAGTGGATAAGAGGTATAGGCTCACCCCAATAACGCTGACGTGAGAATACCCAGTCACGAAGCTTGAACTTTGTGACCCACTTTCCACCGACTGATAGGGTTATGTCCTTGCGAACTGAATCTGATGATTTACCAGAGAATGAAGCGGAGTTGATGAGAACACCTTCTTCGGTAAAACAGTTATTAAATTGGTCGTCATTAAATCGTTTCCAAAGCAATGAATCGTTTGGATCTCCTTCAATAAACTTAGCGACATTTTCTTTATCTATCCAAACAACACCGTGTAATTTTTTCTCATGCTCAGCAACTTCATCTTGTTCACCATTTAAAAGTTCAAGATAGACTCCGTGTCCAACATTCCACCTGTTCTCGTTCTTATGCGAAGCAAAAAACTTATAATTTATCTCACTTCCCAAAGTTCTAACGAACTTAGCATTTTTATATCCAGTTTCTTCATGAAGTTCTCTTCTAGCAGCCTGCTCCAAATTTTCACCTTCTTCAATACCTCCAATTGAAAAGCCCTTCCAATCATCGTGCATCCACTGTAAGCAAAGATATTTATCTTCTGACCAATGCTTTACGATGCAGCTCACGGTATTTCTTTTATTAGTACTTGTTCCATCACGAAATGCATCAGAATTATTCTTCTCAATAAACAAAGGCGCTATAACTTCTTTAATCACCAACCCAAACTTCTTCGCAAAAGCAAAATCACGATCGTCATGAGCAGGAACAGCCATGACAGCACCTGTGCCGTAATCAGCTAAGACATAATCAGCTATCCAAACAGGAACATCTTCACCGTTTGCAGGATTTATAACTTTAACACCTTTCAACTCAACCCCAATCTTTTCTTTCTTCGCATCAGTGCGTTCGATTTCACTTTCAAGCTTTGATTGAGCAACGTAAGCCTCAACTTCTTTTTTATTTGAAACAGAATTGATCAATTCACTGACTAAAGAATGTTCAGGTGCAAGAACAACGTAAGTTACTCCAAAGAGTGTGTCTGGGCGAGTGGTAAAGACTTCTATTATATCATCTGAAGCTTTTTGGAAATTAGAATTTTGAATTTTGAATTTTATCAATGCCCCCTCACTCTTCCCAATCCAATTTCTCTGTGCTTCTTTTATAGAATTTGGCCAATCGAGCAAAGGAACAGTCTCCTCAATGACTTTGAATGATTCGCCTTGGAACTTTGACCAAGCGTATTGGTGTGCAGCTGGAGTCAGAAAATCAGAGACTTGATCTTTTGAAAGCCAAACAACTTCGTGAATCCCCTGATCCTCTTTAGACATTTCCTGTTTTTCACCGTCTTTCAATTCAAAATACAAAATATCAAAATGCGCGAAACGATTCACTTTCTTTGGCACATGGTAGAACTTACTATGAACCTTGCCTAAATTCTTAACAAACTTTGGATGCAAATAACCAGTCTCTTGGATTATTTCAGCTACAGCTCCTTCTTCCGGAGTCTGACCATTTTCTGGAGCACCTGTTAGAAGAGTCTGCCAAGCAACTTTTTTCCACTTCAATCCAATATATTTATCTTCTGACCAATGTTTTACGATGACGAGCAAGGCATCTCTTTCAACAAAAGGAAGTTCTGGCTTAACGATACCTGGTTCATCAGTCTCCACAAAACATGGATCTGTAAGTAAACTTTCATTTCCACGAAAACGATTCCAAAAAGCCCAATCAGTGATTTTAGGATTGAGTATTCCTGCAACCTTATCTTTTGGAACCCAATTAATCTTTTGGTGATCTGATTCGGACTTATCTATAGCCTTTTGCTTACTACTCTTTAATTCAAAATAAAGTCCAGTCAATGTCGCTAAACGATTTTCATCTTTATGAGGAGCAAAATGTTTTGCTAAAACCTGTCCACCTAATTGCTTGATAAATTTAAAATCTGTAAATCCAGTCTCTTCTATGATCTCGCGCTTTCCGGCCTCGATTGGATCTTCACCTTTCTCTATGCCACCTATGACAAAAGTATTCCAACCATATTTTGGAGCAGAAAGAACCAAGTACTCATCTTTTTCCCAGTGCTTCACGATAGCCAAAATGCAATCTCTTTTAACAATCTTTCTATCTACGCGGAAAGCGAATTCGCTTTGGGTGACTTCAATCATAGGTGCTTTCATTTTCTGTGCATCCAAATCCGCCAACAATCGCTCAGCATAATCAGTTATCTTCAAAACCCACTGGCGAAGAGGCTTCTTTTCGACAGGAGTACCACAGCGTTCACAGCGACCATCTTCGACATCTTCATTTGCAAGACCAGTCTTACATGAAGGACACCAGTTTATCGGCTCAAAAGATTCGTATGCCAAACCTTTCTTATACATCTGCAAAAAAGCCCACTGCGTCCATTTATAATATTCAGGATCAGTCGTATTCACTTCGCGTGACCAATCGTAGTCGAGCCCAACCAGTTCCAACTGCTCTTTAAATCTATCAACATTTACTTTCGTCAAATCCATCGGATTCTTCTTCATCTTCAAAGCATAGTTTTCTGCTGGCAAACCGAAGGCATCAAAACCCATAGGGTGCAAAACATTCTTGCCCTGCATTCTATTCATACGAGAAATGATGTCTGTTGCTATATATCCTTTTGGATGACCGACGTGTAAACCTTCTCCGGAAGGATATGGAAACATGTCTAGAACATAAAACTTGTCTTTTTTACTTTCTCCTTTCTTCTTACTCCCCTCTTCTTGTGATTTATAAATCTTATCTTTCGTCCATTTCTTCTGCCACTTAGACTCAATCTTGGCAGGATCATATTTGGCAAGAACTTTCTCTGAGTTTTTCATAAGGATAATAATAGCTTAAAAGACGAATTAAGACAAAATAAAAAGCCCGTGATAAAACAGGGCTTGAAACTCACAAATTATTTTAATTCGACATACATGCTGCAATGATGCCAGCAATGATCGCAGGAATGAGAAACCCTAAAACAACTTTTATGTCTGGCTTCTCATTATCAATTGACGATTCGAAAGAACGACGTGGGTCTTTTCGAAAATTAAACATCTTCTTCATTATCTATTTCGGATTTATTTATTTGTATTTATGATTACTAAAGAACAATTGATGCACAACGGGTGCATGGCTAAAACAGTAGCACTTTAATCTGAAGTGGTCAAATTGACATATTACTAATAATGTAATATTATCATTGACGAAACAGTTCTAGTTACAGTGATGTCATGTTTCTTGGTTCGTGTTTTCAAAGCACGGGCGCACCCTTTAAATGAATGAACTGTGGGGTACTGGCACACAATAAAAAAGGAATCCCCAGACTGCATACTACTGTGGTTGATCACGAGATTCGAAATCCTCACTGCAAAATGAGAACTGGTGGTGGGGTTTTTTCTTACTTAAAAAAACTATACTCTTATTATTCTTTTTGTTAATATCATTCCGAGCAACCGAAGTACAAAGATGTCAGGGTGTAATGTTTGGGTGCCGAATCCTTGAAACCGTGGTTTTTATCTTTTCCCCATACGGCGGAGATGAACGCACTGTGCATTATGCAGCTCAGGGGCCGACGAAACAGATTGTTGGCTCTTTTTTTTATATCTATCACAAAATTATATCACTTAGTTCTTGCGCATTATGCACAATATAATCCGGATTTTTTGATCTTAATTTTTGCTCACTAGTGAAACCCCATGTGACTGCCACACTCTTGATTCCTGTTTTCTTGGAAACGTCTATCTCATGATTACTATCTCCAACAAAAAAAGTATCTTCCAGATTTAAATTGTTTTCTTTAATTATCTTCTGAGTGGGTGGCAATTTATCATTTGCATCTGTGATAATTTCACTAAAAACATTTTCGAGACCATACGCTTTCACTTCAGGAAGTAATGTCTCGGGAAAATCGGAACTTACAACTGCGAGAAAATAGCCGTTTTCCTTACATTTGTGTATGACTTTTACCACTTCAGGAAACGAGGTTGCTTTTGGACAGTCTTTGTCTAATTGCAACTTCTGAAATAATTTTGATCGTTCCTCTTCGTCATAACCTTTGGGTAGATATTTTTGATAAAAAAAAGCGGGTGGCTGTGTCCAATTTTCTCTGAATTCTTCCGTGGTTATCTCCTCAACTCCATATTTTTTAAATATGTGATTAACAATCCACATTTGGTTCGTCACGGTGTCTCGGACTACACCCGACCAGTCAAAGATAATATTTTTCATAATGAAATTATACATCAAAATCAAGAAGAAAACCCGCCGCAATTTTCATTGCTAAGCGGGTCTTTGGGTTATGGCACCCTCTACTCTTCGTACTGACACTGACAGAACTCTGGCAGAAGTCCGCAGTTCGGACATTCTTCGTTGGCGTGTTCGAGCCACAAGGGAATTTCTTCTTCCTCGTGATCGGGTAGTCCCATGGCTGGGATCTCAGGTTTTTCATCTGGAACGCAGGTACACGTTTTAACCGTACCGCCACATTCCTGACAAAGCCATTCATCCACCAACTCTTGGTAACGAGCATCTTCAGCTTCCTCTTGCTTGAGAGCTTCAGCACTGTCCCGCTTCCTGATCTCTATTTCGGCCAACGCTTGACGCTCTTCGTCTTTGCGCAGCTCTTCTTCGAGATCGATCGGCTGGCGATACTCCTTCTCCAACATTTGATCATTGGTCGCAGGATTAATCCATTGACGCAACTCCTCATCTGTAAGATTGTGATACCACTTTTCGATCCGCCT
>Ga0265327_10001883_pt1 | contig 24278 bp, 17 predicted proteins | sample 41621metaG_FD_202089 | JGI IMG/M metagenome (GOLD analysis project Ga0265327, IMG submission 202089) | Rhizosphere microbial communities from Carex aquatilis grown in University of Washington, Seatle, WA, United States - 4-16-21 metaG | ecosystem: Host-associated > Plants > Roots > Rhizosphere...
TGGCGCCTCGGGCCACCACCGCTGCACCAACGCCACCGTCGCGAGCACCAGGACGAGCACGATCAGGAAAATCAGGAAACCGAACCAGTCGTGCACGACATTGCCCGCCCGCTGGCCCTTCCACGCCCCGGCGACGATGATCAGGAAGATTCGCGCCACATTGCCGACGAACGCATACGGCAGGCAAAGCAGCCCGATCGCCGCGCGCCACCACCACGACCGGAAGCTCACGTAGCCCACCAACACCGAGAGCGCCGCCAGCGCCAGGAGCGAATTCACCCCCGAGCAGGCCGCCGCCACATCGTAGGAATAGCCGCCGCCCGGCGACAGCAACTGGGTGCCGTTGCGGATCACGCCGATGCCGATCAGGTGGGCCAGCCGGTAAGCGACCTCGATCACCCCGAGCCGCAGGTAGAACCCCAGCGTGTCGAGCACATCGAGCGGAATCGCAAAAAACATGAAGGACACCGGAAAGGCCGCCGCCCGCCCCCAGCGCCGGCCGCCGGCCAGCGCGAGCCAGCCCCAGCCAAAGACCAGGAATCCGACGACCGAAATGCGCGTCTGCTGCATCGCGTAGCCCACGAGATGCATCGCCAGGCCGCCGAGAAGGGCGAAAGTCGAAAGCTGAAGGTTGAAGATCGATGGGGAACCGGAGGCCGGAACGTCGTCGGAATGATTTTCGGCCACGGCTGGCCGGCCCTCGAACCTCGACCCTCGTCCTTCGCCCCACCGGAGGTTCCACCAGAAAAGCGCCAGGCTCGCCCCGAGCACCAGCCACCCGTGCTGACTCTCGGACGCCGGGTCGGTCCACTGGAAATACCACCAGTAAAACAAGGACCGCGAATGGATGTAGCCGCGGGTGCCGTTCCCGAAGAACTGGAACACGGCGAAGCCGGCCAGCGCGCAGACGGCCGCCGCCGCGACCTGGCCGCGACTCGCTGACACCGCTTTTGTTGCTGGATTGCCCACGGGCAGGCCGCATCATCCAAGCTCCCGCCGCATTTCCAATGCCGAAGATGAAATTGCTCGTTCTGGCCCAGACGCCGCCCCCCGTTCACGGGCAAAGCGTCATGGTCCGGACCCTCGTCGCCGGCCTGCCGGGCGAAGGAATCGACCTGGAACACGTCAACCTGCGCCTCTCGCGCACGAGCGCGGACATCGGCGGCTGGCGGCCGGGAAAATTCCTCGCGGTGCTCGATGCCTGCTTCCACGCCGTCACGGCGCGTTTCACCCAGGGCTGCGACACGCTTTACTATGTGCCCGCACCGGGCAAGCGCGGCGCCCTCTATCGCGACTGGACGGTCATGCTGTTGTGCCGGCCGTTCTTCAAGCGACTCGTGCTGCACTGGCATGCCCCGGGGCTGGGCGACTGGCTCGCCCACCGCGCCACCGCACTGGAGCGGGCGGTGACCAGACGCCTGCTCGGCGGCGCCGACCTCTCCCTGGTGCTCGGCGAGAACCTGCGCGCCGACGCCGAGGCGCTGCCCGCCAGGACAATCCGGGTTGTTCCGAATGGGGTCGCCGATCCCGGCCCGGCTGACCGGTCGGCAAGCCGGCCGGCGGACCGACCCTTTGACGTGCTCTTTCTCGGCCTCTGCTGCGAAGACAAGGGTCTCTTCGACGCCGCCGCGGCCGTGCTGGAGGCGAATTTCCGCACGGGCGCCGTCAACTTCCGGCTCACCGCCGCCGGCGAATTCCCGGATGACACCGGGGCGCGGCGCTACGCCGTCCTCGCCCGGCAAAACCCCGGCGCCATTCGCCACGCCGGCTTCGCCGCGGCCAGCGCCAAGCAAGCCCTGCTGCGGCAAAGCGACTGCCTGTGCCTGCCGACGCGATTCCCCAACGAGGGCCAACCCCTTGTCGTGCTTGAGGCGATGGCGGCCGATCTGCCGGTGGTGGCGTCGCGCTGGCGCGGAATCCCGGCGATGCTCGCGCCCGGCGCCTCGCGCCTCGTGCCGCCCGAAAATGTGGCGGCCCTGACCGAGGCGTTGCTCGACCTGCGAAGGAACCCGCCACCCGCTGGCGTGGCCCGTGCGCATTTTCTGGAGAACTACACGGTCGAAAAGCATCTCCGCTGCCTGGCGACAGCGCTGACCGGGAGGTAGGAGCCTGTTTACAGGCGATTTGAAAACCGCGCCGTCGGCCGGCGTGTCGAGTCGCTGGCAAGCAGGCTCCCACCGCTCGGCAACTGCGACTCAACCAAACCGGCGTCAGTCCAGCCCGGCGTACACGTCGGCCCATTCCGCCGCGGCGTCCTCGGCCCGGCGGGCCGTTTGCCGGATGGCGGCGCGATCGAGGGTGGCCCACTCGCGGGTCTTGACCTGCTGCGCCAGCACGTCTGCCAGCGATGCGGCGTCACCATCGCGAAACAGCCAGCCATTTTGCCCGGGATTCACCACATCGACTGGACCGCCCGATGCCGGCGCCAACACCGGCACGCCGGCCGCCAGGGCTTCCTGCAAAATCATCGAGTACGGCTCGCGATGCGAGGTCACGAGCAGGAGGTCGATCTCGGAAAGCATTCGATGCGACGACGCCTCCGGGCCGCGCCACGAAGTCATTTCCGCAACGCCGGACGCGTCGACGATCCGGCGCAGTTCCGCCGCCCACGCCCGCGAATCCGCTCCGGCTGCCGGAGCCCCGATGTGCTCGAACGTCACCTGGCGGCGGGCCTCCGGGGCCAGCCGGGCGAGCGCGGCCGGCACCAAGTCCCAGCGCTTCCAGTGCGACAACTCACCCGCCCCGCCCAGGCGAAGCCGGCCGGGCACCGGCGGCGCCGGGGTCAGCGCAAAATAGTCCGGAGTCACCCCGCCCGGCAGGCACTGCTCCCGGTCTCGCCCAGGTGCGCCGTAATAACGACGCATCTCCGGCGTCAGCCAGAATAGCCGGCTTCCCAGGCGCTTTGCCGCCCAGCGGTAGAACCAGCGCTGGCGACCGTAACAGTGCACGCTCACGACCGCGCGCCGCTCGCCCATCCGGTGCAGCCACCAGCCGGCCAACAGGCCCGCCCGAGAGTGACCGTGAAAAACGCGGCGCTCGTCCTCCCGCAACCAGGTCCGCACCTCGTTCGCCACCGCGCGCGCCCGCCAGAAATTCGCCAGGCCGATTTCCTCGCCGGCCAGGCGCGAAAATTCCATCACCGGCAGGGCGGGCTCCCGCCGCTGCCGGGCGCCGGGATTCATCCCGAGGACGCACTTGTACCGGCCGGCGGCCGCCAGCGCCCGCACGACGGAGACGATCCCACCCGCATCGTCATCGTAGCCGAGGTAATGGAGGACAGTTCGCGGAGCTCCGGTCACGCCTCATGCCTAACGGCAGCAGGCGGTCGTTGGGCAGCAAAAAAGAGCTGATCGGGTGGAGCGCGGCCTTCCGCCGTCGCCAGGCCTATGGCGGGACAAGCCGGACGGGTTTCAAGCGCATCCGGAGGCCGCGCTCCACCTTCCGGACAATTTAACAGCTTCCCTCGCCGGGGCCGACCTGCGATGGTGCGTCATCACGTGTCCGTCACCGGAAAACCACTGCAAAATGTCCTCTGGCTCGTGGGCGAGCGGATCGGCCGCGCAGCGGTCACCGCCACGGTTCTCGGGATCGTGGCGCGCTACCTCCTGCCGGCGGGATTCGGCCGGCTGAACCTGGCCATCACGGTCACCGGCGTCGCCGCGGCCCTGGCAAACCTCGGTCTCGAGGGCGTGGTCGTCAGCGAACTGATCCGCCGGCCCGACCGGGCCGGCGCCATCCTGGGCACCGCCCTTCGGCTGCGACTGTGGTCGGGCCTGGCCACCGCGGTCCTGGTCGGTGGTCTGGCGGCGGCGGTCGGTTTTGAAGACGCCCGGCTGGTCGCGATCGTGGCCGTCGGCCTGCTGTTCCAGCCGGCGGAGGTCGTCGACCTCTGGTTCCAGCGTCACCTTGACTCCCGGCGCACGGTCGTCGCCCGGTTCGTCGGCATCATGGCGGGCGCCACCGTGAAACTCTGGCTGGTGGTCAACGGAGCCGGCCTGGCCGCCTTCGCCTGGGCCCAGGTGGCCGACGTCGGTCTGATCGCGCTCGCGCTGATCTGGGCCGGGCGCACGAGCCCGCATCGAAGTGGCCGCTGGACGTGGGATGCCGGCGTGGCGCGCGAACTCTGGCGGCGCGGCGCGCCGCTGGCCTTCGCCGCCCTGCTGGTCGCCTTTGCGCTGCGGCTCGACCAGTTCCTCGTGCGAACCTGGCTGGGCGACCACGCCTCGGGCATCTATTTCGCCGCCGCCCGCCTCACCGACATGGCCCTGTTCACCGGCGCGGCCACCACGCTGAGCCTGTTCCCCGCCCTCGCCGCGAGCCACGCCGCATCGCCCGCCGAATTTCAACGGAAATTGCAGGCCGCGTTCGACGCGCTGTCGGCGCTCGGCTGGCTGGCGGCGCTGGGTTGCACGGTGGCGGGTCCCTGGATCATCCCGTTCATCTACGGCCGGGCCTACACCGACGCGTCCGCGGTGCTCGCCGTGCAGGGCTGGGCCTGCCTGTTCGCGTTGAGCGCGGGTGTGCGCTGGAACTACATCCTGCTCGCGGCCCCGCCGCTCCTCAACGTCGCCGCCGCCCTCCTGCACATGGTCACGATGCTCGCCCTGGGCGTCTGGCTGCTGCCGCGCTTCGACACCGTCGGCGCCGCGCTGGCCCTCCTCGGCGCGAACTTCGTCAGCGGTTACCTGACGAGTTTTCTTTTCCCGCCGCTGCGCGGTTGCGCCGCGGCGCAGACCCGCGGCCTGCTCATCCTCTTTACACCGGCCCGCTGGGGCGAGATGCTCCGGCAATTCCAGGCGTGACGCCGGACCCGCGTCCCCGCGCCGCCCCAACCTTCACGATGGACTACGCCTCCCAGTACGCGCGCTTCCACCCGGACGACCCGCGCCACCGCCATGGCATGACCCTGCTGCATCAGCGGATGCTCGGGCCTTATTTGCCGGCCGACCGCGCGGCCCCGATCCTCGACGTCGGTTGCGGCCGGGGTTACGCGCTGCAGGATCTCCAGGCGCTGGGCTGCACCAACGTGATCGGCATCGACCCCGACGCCGGCCAGGTCGATTTCGCCCGCCAGCTGGGCCTCGCCGTGACCCGCGAGGGCGACACCGCGGGCTTTCTCGCCGGAAAGCCCGGTGCGTATGCCGCGATTCTCCTGATGGACGTGCTCGAGCATGTTCCGCGCGCCGACCAGCCGGCGTTCCTGCGGGCGATCGCGGGCAGCCTCCGCCCCGGCGGCCGCCTGATCTGCAGCGTGCCCAATGCCGGGTCGGCAATCGGCAGCTACTGGCTGTACAACGACTACACCCACCAAGGGAGCTTCACGGGCGACAGCCTCACGTTCCTGCTGGAGCAGTCCGGTTTCCAAAATGTGCGCTGCACGGGGGTGGAGTTCTTTCTCCGGCCCCGATTCCTCTTCTGGCTTCCCACTCCCCGCACCGTCGCCTGGTGGCTGCGCTGCGCCCTGCGCCTCCGCCAGCGCGCGGCCTATGTGGCGGAACTGGGCTGGCCGCGCGGGCGCGGGGTGGTCCTCACCCCCAACCTGCTGGCGGTGGCCGAAAAGGCGGGATGACGCGGCCGGTCGTCAGCTACGACGTGTTCGACACGGTGGTGACGCGCGCGTTTGCGCATCCGCGCGACGTGTTCGTCCACCTCGGCGCCGTCCTGCAGGAACGCGGGGTGCACGCGCTCGGCGCGATGACGTTCGCCCGCGCCCGCTGGGCCGCCGAACACGCCGCGCGCCGGAAGTCGCCGTGGACCGAGGTGCTGCTCGACGACATTTATCGCGAGTTGGCCGCGCAACTCGGCTGGAGCGAGGTGACCGCCGGGGTCGCGCGGGCGCTCGAGCTCGAAATCGAGTCACGGCATCTGCGCGCGGTGCCGGCGATCCGGCCCGCCCTAGCCGCCGCGCGGGCGACGGCGGGACGGCTGGTTTATCTGTCGGACATGTATCTGCCGGCCTCCGTGCTGCGGCCGTGGCTGGCGCGCGAGGGCGTGATCGAGCCCGACGACCTGCTGCTGATCTCCGGGGAGGCGCGGGGCAACAAGAGTTCCGGGGCGCTGTTCGCCACGGCGCAGGAGCAGACCGGCGGCGATTTCGCGAACTGGCACCATCTCGGCGACAACCTTTCGGCCGACGTCGACCGTCCCCGGCAACTCGGGCTCACCGCCACGCATCTGCCTCAGGCGCACCTCACCGCGCGCGAGCTCCGCGCCCGCGGCACCACCGGCGAGTTTGCCCCGGTGTGGCGCTCCCTGCTCGCCGGCGCGATGCGGCTGGCGCGGCTGGAGCAGAATCCCGAAAGCGATCGCGCGGCGGTGCTTTGGGAAACCGGCGCAACGGTGGCGGGTCCGCTGTTCCACGGGTTTGTCCGGTGGGTCCTGGCGGAGGCGGAGCGACGGGGGCTGCAAAGGCTTTATTTCCTGGCCCGCGACGGCCAGATCTTCTGGCGGATCGCGCAAGCCATCCAGCGGACCACTCCCAGCCCGGTCGAATGCCGCTACCTCTATGCCTCGCGCCTGGTCTTCACCGGGCCGGCGGAGTTGTCGACCCCCGACGCCCTGCGCTGGCTGGCGGCGCCCACCGGTCATTTTCACTCGCTCCGCCAGGCGCTGTGGCAACTCGGCCTCGACGGCAACCGCCCCGGCCTCGAACTGCCCGCGCCGTTTTCCGGGCTCGACCCCGACGCCAACCTGTCTCTGGACGAGCGCGAGAAGCTCGCCGACTGGCTCCTCGACCCCCGGCGCCGCGCGGCGCTGCAGACCGCCATGGATCGCCGGGTCGCACAGGCACGCGCCTACCTCGAGGCGAGCGGGCTGCGGGCGGGCGAGCCGGTCGGGCTCGTGGACGCCGGCTGGCTCGGCAGCATCCAGCGAAATCTCGAGCGGATTCTCGGCGACAGGGACTCGCCGTGCCCCCTGACCGGATTTTATCTCGGCCTGATGCCCCCCGCGCCGCCGCTGCCGGCCGGCGAGCTGCTGGGCTATACCAACACCTACGCGCCCCTGCCGCTCCTGCGCGAGGAGTCGCACAAGGTCCTCATTGAGTTGATGGCGCAAAGCGACCACGGGCAGGTGATCGGCTTGGAGCCGGGGAAGGACGGCTGGTCGCCGCAGTTGAACGCGCCCGGGCCAGTGAACATCACCGAGATCAAATATTTCCAGGAGGCGGTGCTCGCTTTCAACACCCGGCTGCTCGAGACGGCGGGCGTCGGCGCCGCCCCCGGGGCGGATTTCGACCGGGCGGTCATCGCCCTCTACCGCGAATTTCACGACCAGCCGAGCGCGGCGGAGGCGAGGCTGTTCGGTTTCCTCCCGCACGCCGACCAGCTTTACGAGCAGCGCCACGCGACCCTGTGCGCCGAGCCCGGCCTCGTCGGAACACTCCGCGCCCTGGCGGACTACCGTCGGCGGCCGCCGCACTGGTGGGTCGGTGGACAGGCCGCGTTGGGGGACGCCGTACTGCTGAAGTCATTTCGCTGGCTGAAGCGGATGCGCTGGCGGCTGGCGGGGAGGAAAGAGTGAGGGTGCCTGGTCGGGTCAGTCGTCCCCGACGAGCCGCGATTGGTGACGGCTCATCCGGAGGATTCGCCCGACCCTTTCCGTCCCACCCCCAACGCCTTGACCGGTCCGCGGAGAAACATCCGGGCGGTCAAACCCTGCTCCGCCCCCGCCCGGCGCCACGCGCGCCCGAAAAGGCGGAGCGCGGCGAAGAAATTCCTGACCGTCGGCTCCTCGGCGAGACTCCGGCGCGCGTGGTAGGCCGCCAAAACAGGAAAGCCCTCGCAGTGGCATTGCAGCGCAACGGTCCGCAGCATCCCGGCCCGGTCGAGTTCATCGGCTGCCCCGGGCCGGATCAGGTCCGGCCAGTCCGCCCCCTCGCTGCGGCCGTCCCGACGGCGGGCGGCCAGCAGCCGCACCACGCAGCGTTCGCGGATGATCCGGGCGGCCTGCTCGACCGTCGTCTGACCGGCGTGATGACGATACTGGAGCAGCACCTCCGGCACGGATGCGAACGGGTACAGCTCGGCCGCGCGGGCCAGAAAGTCGAAGTCGGCCGCGAAGGTGAACTCGGGCCGGTAGGGCAGCTTCGCAAAAACGACACGCCGGCCGGTGTAGGCGGGCGTGACGACCGGCGCGGCATAAAGCGAGTAACGGAACTGGTCGTGGGCGTCGCCGAGCGAGAATTCACGGCCTAGGACGCGACCACTTTCGTCGATTGACTCGGCTCCGCACGAAACCAGGCCCGCGCGCGGATCGGCCCGGAGGGCGGCGATCTGCTTCTCGAGGCGGTTCGGTGCCATGAGGTCGTCGTAGTCGAGCAGCGCGATGAATTCGCCGCGCGCCGCCGCGACTGCGGCGTTGTGCGCCGCGCCAATCCCCAGGTTCGTGGCGTGCGAGATGAGCCGGACTCGGGGATCGCGCCCGTCCTCATCCAACGGCGTCAACCCCACGCCGGTGCCGTTGTCCACCAGGATCAACTCGAGGTCGCGCCAGGTCTGGCCCAGTACGCTGCGCACCGCGGGACGCAGGAAGGGCGTCACGCGATGAAACGCCATGATCACGGAGACGGCGGGCATTGCAGCCAGCCTGATCGACGGGCGGCAGAGTGACAAGGTTTCGCCGATTGAGGTGGAGCGCGGCCTCCGGACGCGCTCGAAACGTGTCCAGAGACCGCGTTCCACCCCGCCAGCGCGGCTCGTCCGACCCGCGACAGGCTCGGGGCCCTGGGACATGCCGAACGGGGAGGACTCGCCCTACCACCGCTCTCAACTCTCAGCCCTCAACCCTCAACTCATTGCGCCTCCCGTCCTATCCTTGCCTTTGCCGTTGCGGCGGGTTGGGTTGGCAGCGTGAACCCGCAAGTTCGCCAAGGCCTCATCGCCGCGGCCTGCAGCATCGTCGCCGTGCTGCTGGGCTGGCAGATTGCGGAAGGAAAGATCTTCTCGTTTGACGTGGCCGGCTTCGTGGCGACCGCCGCCCTCGCCCTCGCGCTGGGCGCCATCCTGGTGCGGGTGTTCCGGCTGCCGGCGGACGTCGTGATGCTCGGCGCGGTTGTTTTCGGCTACATCGTCGGCAACCGCGGGTTCGCGCAACTGACCTTGTCCTCAAGCCTGCCATTGCTGCCGGCCGAGACCGCGCTGCTCGTGACGGGCGGATGGTGGGTGGTGGCCTCAGCCTTCGAGCGGCGGCTGCCGTGGGACAACGACCTCCTGAACCGGCTGGTGATGCTGTGGCTGGGAGCAGGGACGGTGCGGCTGTTCTTCGATGTGCGGGTCAACGGCTTTCTGGCGGTGCGCGATTTCGCAATGGTCTATTACGCGCTGTTTTTCTTCATCGCGCAACGGATGGCCCGGAAGCCCGGGGCGCGCCGGTACATGTTCGGCAGCCTTTTGCTCGCCTCGACCATCCTGCTGCCGTGCGTCGAGCTTTACAGCGCCTTCCCGCGGTTTTTCTTTTCGCAACTGACGGTCCAGGGGTCGCCGCTTATCTATTACAAGGGCGACCTGGCTTTCACCTTCATTGCCGTCGGTTCCTTCCTGGTATTTTTCGCGGCGCCGGGGCGGCATAGATACTGGGCCTGGCCGGTGGCGACCGCGATGTTCGTGTTCGTGGCGGCGGGCGACAACCGGGCGTCCCTGTTCGGCGCGGTGATGGTGATGCTGCTGCTCCTCGTCGCCGGGCGCTGGCAGTATCCGGCCATGCAGGCCGGGGCGGTCGCGGTGGCGCTGGCCGCGCTGGTGCTGCTCAGCGTCGTTTTTGACAACGACTGGGCGGGGAAGAAAATCCAGTCGGCCGGCGACCGTGTCCAGTCGATGGTCGATTTTCAGGGGCGGAAGGCCTATTCGAGCGACGAGAATCTCAGCAAGGGCGACAACAACCGCTTCCGGGCCGTGTGGTGGCGGAGCGTGGTGCTTGAGACGTGGCACGGCAATCCGGTGTTCGGTCTCGGCTTTGGCCACGACCTCGCGAAGAATTTCGTGCAGGAATACAGTCCCGATATCACCGAGGAGTTTACCACCCGCAGCCCGCACAACGTGTTCCTGAGTGTTTTCGGCCGGATGGGTGCGGCCGGCCTGGCGGTCTGGCTGGGGATCTGCGCCCTCATGCTCGGCGGAAGCTGGCGGAGCCTCCGGCGCGGCGGGGAACCCCTGGCCCGTGGATTGTGGTGCGGCGTTTGGGTGATCTTGGTGAGCGCAACCTTCGGCGTCGTGCTGGAAGGCCCGATGGGCGCGGTTCCCTTTTGGGTCATGCTCGGGCTGGCGCATGCGATGACGCGGGAGAAAGCCCAAAGTCCAGACGCCAAAGTCCAAAGGCAGCCAGCCAACCTCGAGGCCGAACCCGCCGGAGCCTTGTAGGAGACAAGCGGCTTCACGCCGCAATCGCGCGCACGCCGCCGGTCCGTCTCCACTGAAACATTGCGCACGCGCCTGACAGCCGTTTACTTGCGCGGAACACGTGAAAGCCAGCCCCGGACTCGATCTCAGCCAGTTCTTCAAGGTCTCGACCCGCGAGCAGCTTGATTGGATCACCCCCGTGTGCCTGGTCTTGCTGGCGACGTTCGGGGTCTTTTTCATCTACAGCGCCCAGTTGGCGACCGGCCGGGGGCAATGGACCCAGCAACTGGTCTGGCTGGGTATGGGCGCCGTCCTGTATGGCTGTGTGTCTCTGCTCGACTACCGCCTGTGGCTCCGCTGGGCCCATTGGATCTACCTCGGCAGCATGTCCCTTTTGATCCTCGTCCTGATTCCGGGCATCGGCAGCACCCGGATGGGCGCGCGCCGCTGGATCGACCTGGGTGCATCTTTCCAACCCTCTGAAAGTGCGAAGCTTGCAGTGTTGGTAATCACCGCCTCGATTCTGACCGGTGCGAAGATCGGGAGCGTTCGCGACTCGCTCCAGACGCTGGTCAAATTGGCTCTTGCGGCGGGTTTGCCCATGCTGTTGATAATCGCTGAACCCGACCTCGGAACCGCCTTGGTCATCGTTCCGATGGTGTTCGCCATGTTGTATGTATCCAATCTTTCCCTCCGGTTTTTTGCCGGTGCCGTAGGGGTGTTTGCCCTACTCGTGGGATTGCTGGCGGTCGACACGTGGCGTTACGCGGCCTTCCTGGAAGCGCACAACCTCTCCCCCACCTCGGACCGCGGAGCCTATGAGGAGCACTCTTTCCTCCCGCTGCACGACTACCAGCGCAACCGCATCCTCGCCTTCGTCGCGCCCGACAAGATCGACCCGATGGGCATCGGCTGGAACCAGCGCCAGTCGCTCATCTCCGTCGGTTCCGGCGGCCTGACCGGCAAGGGCTGGACCGAGGGGACGCAGGCCAAGCTCGGCTACCTGCCGCGCAGCATCGCGCACAACGACTTCATCTTCTCCGTCATCGCGGAGGAAAAGGGATTTTTGGGAAGCATCACCGTCATCGGCCTCCTGGCCGTGGTTTTGTGGAATGGAATACGCATCGCCGGCCTCGCCCGCGACCGCTTCGGCCAGCTCCTGGCCCTCGGCGTCACGGTGCTCACCGGGGTGCACGTATTCGTCAACATCGCCATGACCGTCGGGCTGGTTCCGGTGACCGGCATACCGCTTCCCTTCATCAGCTACGGCGGCACCTTCGTGCTCAGCTGCTGCTTGCTGCAAGGACTGGTCCAGAGCGTCTATCGTTTCCGGAGGGACTTCTAAATGAAATCCCGCCTGCGCGATACCGACCGCTTTGCCGGAATCTCCTGCGCGACGCATGCCCGCATGCCTGGTCCCGCCGACCACACCCAAAGGGATCAACCCCACCATGAACGAACAGAACAGCAACCCCGGCGCTCCCCAGGACGCCCCGCAAAATTATGAGCAGGAACTTACCACGCCTCCGCCCCCTCGAAACAGCGAGCCCCTCTCCGTCGAGCAGCTGAAGGTCGAATCCAAGGAGCGCGCCGCCAACCGGCCGATCCTCCAGAAAATCCTCAACCTCTTCCGCAAGGAAAAGGGCACGTTCCGCGAACTGGTCATCAACTGCGAGCCCCTCGAGAAGCGCGTCGCGCTGCTCGTCGACGGCGTCCTCGACCGCTTCGAGATCGAGCGCGAGTCCGACAACCGGATGGTCGGCGGCATCTACAAGGGCCGAATCAAGAACCTCGACCCCGGCCTCAAGGCCGCCTTTGTCGACATCGGCTACCAGAAAAACGCCTTCCTCCACTACTGGGACATGCTCCCGGCCGCCGCCGACTCCTCCGTCGAGGTCGTCCGCGTCAACAAGAAGAAGGACACCGGCCCGCGCAAGCAGGAGCCGACCGTCAAGGACATCCCCAGCCTCTACCCGCCGGGCACCGACATCGTCATCCAGGTCACCAAGGGCCCGATCGGCACCAAGGGCCCGCGCACGACGACGAACCTCTCGATCCCGGGGCGCTACCTCATCCTTACGCCGTATTCCGACGGCTGCGGCATCTCCCGCAAGATCGAGGACCCGCAGGAGCGCAAGCGGCTCAAGCAGCTCATCAACGAGCTGACCGTCCCCGAGGGCATGGGCGTCATCGTCCGCACCGCCGGCGAGGGCAAGAAGATCCGTTACTTCGTCCGCGACCTTCACCTCCTGCTCAAGAAATGGGAGGAGATCACCCACAAGATGGAGAACGACCGCGCGCCGGCGTGCCTCTACCAGGAGCCCGACATCGTTGAGCGCACCGTGCGCGATTTCCTCACCGAGGACATCGACCGCGTGCTGATCGACAGCGAGTCCGAGTTCAAGCGCACCCAGGAGCTCGTCTCGCTCATCTCGTCGCGCTCGCGCGGCAAGATCGTGCACTACCGGGACTCCATTCCCGTCTTCGAGCGCTACAACATCGAGCGCCAGATCGAGCAGACCTTCCAGCGCAAGGTCACGCTGCCGTCGGGCGGCCAGATCGTGATCGACGAGACCGAGGCGCTCATCGCCATCGACGTCAACACCGGCTCCCACAAGTCGCGCTCCGGCGACGAGAAGAACACCATCTTCCAGGTCAACATGGAGGCCGCCACCGAGATGGCCCGCCAGATCCGGCTCCGCAACATCGGCGGCCTCGTGATCATGGACTTCATCGACATGAAGGAGCGGCGCCACCGCCAGGCCGTCTATGACCGGATGGTCGAGCTGATGTCCGAGGACAAGGCCAAGACGCACATCCTGCCCATCTCGCAGCTCGGGATCATGCAGATGACCCGCCAGCGCCAGCAGGAGTCGCTCTCGGCCAACCTCTACACCGGCTGCCCGTACTGCCACGGTCGCGGCACGGTGAAGTCGGCGACGACGATGTCGGTCGAGCTCCAGCGCCGGCTTTCATCCGTCGCCCGCCGGCTGCAGACCCGGAAGGACGGCAAGGAGTATTCACTCCGCGTGCACGTGCACCCGTCGATCCTCGAGCGCCTGCGCTCGGAGGACTCCGACCTGCTCGTCCGCATGGAGAAGAGCTACGGCGTGAAACTCGCCTTCCGGGCCGACCCCAACTACCATCAGGAGAACTTCAAGATAATCAATGCGGTGACCAACGAAGAGTATCGTTGATGTTTGTATGATGACATTAAATCCGTGTTGGTGACACGAATTCCGTGATGCTGACACGAATTCAATGACAAGCTGACACGAATTCCATTCCGTCCTTCAGCCCGCCGCGAGCCACTTGGCCCGGCGGGCTTTTTACGTCTCGCTGGCGAATGCGCAGGCTGATCGGCCCTCAACCCAGAGCACTACCGCCGCACATCAGCGCGAGGTGCGATTCCGACAGCCGGAGTTTGTCCCCAGCCGTCTGTGGCGTGGATGTCAGCTCCGTGAGCGATAAGCAGATCCACTATTTTGTCCCTCTCTGCCTGGTCGTAGATTCGAGTGATTAGGTGTAGAGGGGTCGATTCGGGCGTGTAGCTCGGGCTACTGGTCTTTGAAGTCTTGGTATTCACAGTGGCTCCGTGGTTCAGAAGCAGTTCAACGACCTCTACCGCTCCTTGAGACACAGCCACGTGAAGCGGCGTAGCGCCGTGCATGTCTCGTGCATTAACGTCCGCGCCGGCCTCAATCAGTAGTCTGGCCATCTCTGTGTTCTCGGGGTTGTGCCCGTAGAGTCGGTGGAGTGGCGTCCCTCCAATAATGTCCACCATTCGCGCAGACGAAGGGTCTTTGGCCAGCATTTCCTTCGCTTTTGCATATCCACCGCCACCCAGCCTACCGAGAGCATCGACGAGGTCGATGGGTTTTAGCCGGAAGACAGTGCGCAGTTCGTTAGAGATGAGTTTTGTTTCAGCGTTTGTGGACGCTTGCGACAACGCCCCGTCCTTCATGTTATAGTATTGGTCGAACTGCTTGTAGCCTTCTGTGACCACTGCAACTCCGGCGTCCGGTTCAGGCTGTCCAGCATGCGGCAAATTCCCGAGCACTTGTGCGGCTTTGAGTCGGACAGGATTTGCTTTCGTGGATCTTGCAGGAAAGACGACTGTCCCGTCGCTATTGGTCAGTAATTCCTCCCTGTGATCTTCGTCGATTGCCCAATAGCTCCATGTCTGCACGACTTTGCAGCCGGACTTCGGTTGCCCTTTTTCGTCTAACACGACCACAGTCCACTTGGGGCTGATTTGGAGTTCCTTGCCTTGCAGCGAGACCAACGCCCATGCCAGAAAGGCAAGGAACCAAGCCCATTTGAGACGCACTTTCATATTTGATCGGGAAGAGATAGCAATGGGACTGGCCAACGGGAATCAGAAGGGCTGTCCACCACGACCGCAACTCAACACATTCAGAGTGCCGAGAAATGGAATTGATGTCAGCGATACACGGAATTCGTGTCAGCAATGGGAATGCAATTGATGTCAGCCTCCCTAGGGACACCTCGCACAGATTTAATGTCACCGCACAATGTTGGTCGACCGGTTTAATTCTGTTTTAGGAGCGTTTTAATTCTGTTTTCGAGACCCGGCCCCAAAAGGCCGGGTCTTTTTCTTGCCGTAATTGAATCGTTGCCCGCCGTGAACCGAGTCTTGAGGTTGGAGCCGGGACAATCCTTCGTTCACTCGATGGCCAAGGAGTAGACCGCCGCCGCAAAACAAAGCTAACCCCGATGTCACACGTCTTCATCTCCTACGCTCGCTCGACCGCCAAACAGGCACAGCAGGTCGCGGCGATGCTGCGGGGCCTTGGACACGAGGTGTGGCTTGATGATGCCATTCCGGCGCACCGCGCCTACACCGAAGTGATCGAAGAACGCTTGCGCGAGGCCAAGGCCGTGGTCGTCATCTGGTCGGCGGATGCCGCCAAGTCCGAGTGGGTGCGTTCCGAGGCCGATCGCGCGAGGACCACCCGCAAGCTCGTCCAGATGACCGTCGACGGAGCCGGGCTGCCCATGCCCTTCGACCAGATCCAGTGCGCCAATCTCGCCGCCTGGCAGGGCGACCCGACGGCAGTCGGTTGGAAACAGGTGGCCGCGAGCGTGGCCGTGCTCCTGGGAGGTCCGGCCCCAGCCAGGGAGTCCGGCCAACCGCTCCCCACCTCGCCACCGCCCGCCGTGCCCGACAAATACACCGTCGCCGTCGCACCCTTCACCGATCACGCCGGGGTCGCCGCGAGCGATGACTTCGCCGAGGGACTGGCCGCCGAGATCACCACCGCGCTCTCCCGCTTTCCCGTCCTGCTGGTCGTGGACTTCGGTCCTGCGGTGGCGGCGCGTTACCTGCTGGAGGGAGGCATCCGGCGGTCCGGGCCTCGCGTGCGAATCAACATCCAGTTGCGCGACGCCACGCTGGGCGAGCGGATCTGGGTCGAGCAGTTCGACCGTGCGCTGGAAGACCCATTCGCTGTCCAGGATGACGTGGCGAGCGTGGCGGTGGGCTCCGTGGAAACGGCCATCCTGGGGCACGAGACCCGCCGCATCGCTGCCAAGCAAGTCGAGAGCCTTTCGCCGCATGAGTTGTGGCTGCGGGCCCGGGAGACCATTCGCCGGGCCGGACTCGCGCAGGTCGACGAAATCGAGGCGCTGAGCGAGCGCGCCGTCGCGCTTGATCCCCGATACGGTCGCGGCCTCGCGTTCCTGGCGGCCGCCCTGGGGTTCCGCATCGCCTTTGCCGGCCTCGACGCCGACGTGGCGCATTTCCGGGCGCGTTTCACGGACACGATCAACCGCGCCATGGTGGCCCAGACGGACGACCCGGAGGTGATGGTCTTCGTGGCCGAAGCTCTGCTGCTGGCGGAAGACGACATGGTGGTCGCCCGCGCACTCGTGGACCGGGCGGTGAAGATGAATCCGGCTCTCTCGGTCGGCTGGGACATCTCCGGCAACCTCCGTATGCAGAGCGGCGAATACGAGGTTGCGCTCGCCCACTACGAGCGCTGCCTAAAACTGGACCCAAAGTCGCCTTGGCGGACCTATGTGTGGCCGAGCATGGCTGGCTGCCTGGTCGCCATGGAAAGGTTCGACGAGGCAATCGTGCTCGCCAAGGAAGGTCTGCAGATCGGGCCGAACAACCCCTGGGCCGCCGTCATCCTCTTCGCGGCCCTCGTCCATTCCGGTCGCATCGCCGAAGCCCGCACTGCCCTCGCCCAGTTCGATCCAAGGCAATCCGGAATCTTTCAATCCAGCCAGTTTGGGCCGAAGTTGACCGTGATAATCACCGAGGCGCTGAAGCTCGCCAACTGGCAAAAACCGAATTGAATCCACTTCCCCCAAAAGGTACTCCTCGTCATCAATCACTTCCGTGGTCCGGAGAAACAGAATCAATCCGAACGATTAAGAAAGGAGAATGGACGACAGACCCTACGGCAGGAAGATCGATTCCAGCTGGATCGCAGAATCGGCGCCGTTTGACCGAGCGCCGGCAATTTCCTCAGGAACCTGCGCGACGTTTTCTTTTTCGATTGGGTTCGTCGTGGATCCTGTTGCCTTTCAAACCAGCCTCGCATGCCACTGCATCGCAAAAACATCTTCCGCCTTCCTCCTCCGGCGCCCACGACGATCTACGTGCGGCGGGGTTACAATCGCGTGCTGGCGGAGGAGTTCGCGGCGCTGAAGCGCAAGCGGGCGGAGCTGGTGCAGGACAAGATCGAGGCGCACAGCCAGGGCGACCTGCGCGAGAACTTCGGCTTCAAGGCGGCCAAGGATGCCATTCGGGCGGTTGACCGCAAGATGACCGAGCTCGATCGGTTTTACGTCCGCAACACCTTCATCGAGGTCGACCCGGCGACGTGGCTGACCAAGGCGACCGACACGCTGCAATTGGGGCATGTGGCCGTGGTCGAAAAGGAGGACGCGGCGACGAAGCGTCGCCACCGATTCACGTTTCTCCTCGCCACCTATGGCGACACGACAAGCGATCCGGCTTCGGGCATTGAATGCCTCCCGCATACTTCGCCGCTGGCGGTCGCGTTGCTTGGGCTGACGACAAACCGGCCGACGAAGGTGGCGCTGCCGGCGGGCGAAGCCGTCCTCACCGTCCGCTCCATTCGCAATCCCGTCCAAGCCGAGCTTGATCGCCTCCTGGCCTCGATGCAGCCGCCCGAGGTCGAAGAATCTTAGAATTCAAATAGGCCACGTCGGCGCGTATACGCACCGACGACCGCCACAGATTCGCGTCGCCTCACCTCGGCCCAGCCGGCAGCTTCAATAGCGCGTCGAGCTGCTGGAGCGCGGTCGTCGCGGTGGCTTGGATGCCATTGGCCAGGACCCGGCCGTTGCGATCCATGACGATGAGCTGCGGGAGCCGTCCATCGATGGACGGGTTTACGCTCGGCATCGTCGTGTTCTCGTACGTTACCGTGCGCCAACTGAAGCCCAGCTCCTTCGCGAATTTTTCCATCTCAGGCACGTCTTCCACGGTCAGGTAAATCACCTCGAACTCGGGATGCTTCGGCTTCATCTCGGCGCAGTATTTGACAAAGGTCGGAGCGAATCGTCGCGTGATCGGACACGAGCTTTGGCCCCGCAAAAACACGAAGTACTGGGGCAGGGATTTGGGGTCGAGTGGTTCGGGCTGGCCGGTCTGGGAATTGATCAGTTTGCCCTCCAACTCCACCACGACTCGTCCCTTCGCCTTGATTTCGTCCGCCTTGGCCTTTTGCTCGGCGGCGATCCTTTCCTCGGCCTGTCTTTGCACGGCGAGAAGACGTGGTCCCGCTTGAGGGTCATCCACGAACCGGCGGGCTTGCGTCATCAAGTCGGTGGCCGGCATGGCAACTGCAAAGCGGGCGTTCAGCTTCTCCGACACCACATCCACCTTCCCGGGCTGGACGTCTTTCACCAGCACTTGATCACCCACCCGCACCTCGATCCCGGGAGCAAGGCTGAACCCCCGGGTAATGGTGACCCGGTACGGCCAGAGCTCCTTTTGTTGCACGATCGTCGTGTAGGTTAGCGTCTGTTGTTTCGGAGTGAGCTTGGAATACGCGGTGGCCGCCAGGTCCAGCACGTCGGTCTCGTCAGGATCGGCGGCGAAATTCATTTTGCCGTCCATGGTGACCAGATCGATCTCGCTGGCTTTGACTTCGACGACATTCGCCTTCTGCCCCGGTTGCACGGTCGCCCCGCCCTGGAATTTCATCGCCACCTTAACGGTGACCTGGGCGGGCCAGAGTTCGGGCCGACGCGCGAGCTCCGGCCAGGTCAATTCACCGGCGGCAGACGCATCGCGCGCCGCCAGCAAAACGACTGCAACCACCAGAAGTGTCAGTGTGCTTTTCATAGTGTTTTCCCTCGCTTCTGTTTTGGCGCGCCGGCGTCCCGTTCCTCGACCTTCGCGTCGGCCAATGCGGCGCCCGTGACTCTTCCGAGGAAGACCACCGCCAATGACTTGGACGCGTTCATAATGGCTCCGTCTCGAGCTTCACGATTCAATCCGACACCGTCGGAATTTTACGGCGTATTCCGTCCATTGGTCAAGCCACCGGAGAGACCTTTCTCGGATTAACCGCTCCGCGGGCGGGCGCACCCGTCGATCCTCCACGAAGCGCGGCAGCTCGAAGATGGTCAGCCCTTGGGGCCGGCCCGCAGGGGTGGTCGATGCGGGTGCTCGCTTGGCGGGCAGCATCGGTCACAACGCCTGCGCTCGGAGGACTCCGACCTGCTCGTCCGCATGAAGTAGAGCTACGGCGTGAAACTCGCGTTCCGGGCCGAACCGAACTCCCCTTCATACCCAGACCCGGCGCCGAGCATCACCAAGGCGCGGACCCGCTTCTCAATCGCTTTCCCGACTCGATTCGCGGCATCAGGAGTTACTTTTTCGCCTGGTTATTGGGGAAATTCACACCCGTTCCGAAAAAACACTCATTCTCAACGATCTTCCCCTCATTAAATCGAAAACGCTCGGTGTTCCGAAACAAGCGACCGTCGTTGGTCCAGCCATTGTAGGTTACGAAGGCATCATCTCCAGCCACGATAACCTTCTCCAAATCAAACTTCTTCGTGTTGGCGGAATTGGGCCAGCACCGCTCCTTGTATTTCGCCAGATTGATATGATCATCGCCGGCCGGGCTGGTGAACGTGAATCCATCCGCGAGAATCACCTCGAGCATATGCCAGTCTTTCGTTTCGTAGGCGGAGTAATATTCGCGAACGATTTTTTCGTTCACACTGGTGTCGGGTGCTTTCTGGGCGAAACCGGGAGCGGTCGACAAGGCCATCCAGGCCATGAGGAGGCCAGCAAGAATTTTAACCGTTTTCATTCGAATCGGAATTCCATTCTGGGTTCGTGGTTTGGGTGGGTATTGGGGTCAGGCGGGGGATGGGCGGGGGATGGGCGGGGACTTGCTCGGTTCACGTTCGGGCATCAACCGGTGTTAAGAGTAAAAACACGCGGTGGCTCGAGGCGGTATTTTGCGGCGGTGGCGCTGAAGGACTTTCCGTCAAATAGCCTAACACCGCGGTTCGTCCAATCCCTTCAGCAAAGTGCTGCGGCAATCCCGACCAAACGGCGAGCGGACCCGTGCAGGGGTTTTCTGCGCCAACTCTCCGCCGGGCAGGAACATAGACTCGAGCCAAAACCTCGGGATAAATCGGGAGGCCGCAGCGAGGTGGGCGAAAGGGACGATGAATTTCAGCCCGTCTTGAAATTTCACAGCCCGCCCCCAGGGGACTTCAGCTCCACTCGGGAAATTGGGTCGCGTTCAGGTCCAACGGCAAGATCGACGCCAGATCGGCATCATCGAGGCTGAAGTCGAAGACGTTCAGGTTCTCAGCGATATGCGCCTTCTGGACGGAGCGGGGGATGGCAACGATTCCCCTTTGGAGATGCCACCGGAGGCACACCTGCGCCACCGACTTCTGGTGCTTTCTGGCGATCGCCGCCAGGACGTCGTTTTCAAAAAGCCCGTGACGGCCCTCGGCAAAAGGCGACCAGGCCTCCATCTGCACGCCGTGTTGCTTCAAGTAATCGTACGCGCCCCCTTCCTGGAAAAACGCATGGGTTTCAATCTGGTGGACGGCCGGCTTCACCTCGAAATTCGCGATCAGGTCGTTCATCTGGGCGAAATCGGCATTGCTCATGCCGATCGCCTTGATCTTCCCCTGATGATAAAGCTCCTCCATCGCCCGCCAGGAGCCTCGCCAATCCCCGCCGGCCGGCCGATGAATCAGGTAGAGGTCCAGATAGTCGACCTTCAACTTGTCAATCGACGTTTGAAATCCCCGCTTCGCGTTCTCATAGCCCATATCGCTCTTCCACAGTTTTGACGTGATGAAGAGTTCTTCGCGCCTGATTCCGCTTTGCTTGATGCCCTCGCCCACCGGCGTCTCGCTGTCGTAGATCATGGCGGTATCAATGAGGCGGTAACCGAGGGAGATCGCGTCCGCCACGCACCTCACGCCCAAATCGCCCCGCAGCGTCATTGTGCCCAGTCCAATGCGCGGCATCTTCACCCCGTTGTTGAGGGTCGTCCATGGGACCGTTTTCCCTGATGCGTCCGGATTGGGGGCGGCAAACGTCTTCCGGCCGCCCAGGCCGAGAAAGATGGCGGAGGTTGCGGTTGCCTGCAGGAATTGTCTGCGGTTCATCGGGTCGAATTTGCGCGCCTCCGGCAGAAATTGAAAGGGATAAAAACCGCTTCGCCGTTCCGTGCGACCGGACATCGTCAGATTCGATGGTTCAATTCCCTTCCTTTTGCTCACCGAATCGGCTCGAGAGCAGTTTAACCCGAGATGTAGCTGGGGTCGCTGACCCCGGTTCATCGGTTTTCTCTCGCGCGGCACTCGCGCCGGGGTCAGCGACCCCGGCTACAAAAATGTTTAACTCGCTCTAGCGGCCGTTGCCCTAATCGGGACTCCCCAGCGGGGCTCGCCAACCCTTCGCAGGCCGGAGACGGAGATTGTCGGCCGCGGGAGGCCAAAGGGGGTCAGGCGATGCGGCGTCACTCTTGCCGGGGAGCCACGATCGACAAGGCCGGCACTTCGATCGTCGCGCCCTTTTTTTCGATTCGTTGCGGTTGGTTGCCCATGTTCAGAATCCAAAGCCCGACGTTCGTCTGCACTTCATAGACATCCGGCGCGGAGAGATTCAGCGTGGGAGGCACATCCGGGAGCACGCCGTCGGTGACGCATACCTTCAGGCAATCCCTCATGAAGCGCAGCGGCAACTGGTGGGCGACCCGCCAATCCGCCTCATCCTGCTTGAGGTCCATCGGCCCGAAATAGGCGAACACCTCGCCACGGCCGAGCCGGCGACGCCAGGCCACCGAGCCCTTGGGGGCGTATTCCATCACCAACATCGGCTCGCAATCGGCGTGCAACGCGGTGTAGCTGTACGTGACCGAGACATCCGCTACTGTGGCGATCGATGGCAACGCCTTGGGGTCCTTGACCACCATGTTCGTGATACTCGTCAACTTGTCGGATTCCGGGGTGAATCCCGCGAGCGCGTCAAACGCGGCCGTGCTGCCGTCCCAATCCTTGGCTCGCCGGTCGAGGGCGAACACCACACCCCCATCGCGAACCCATGCTGTGATCCGTTCCGTGGTCGCGGCATCAATCAAGTCGGCGCCGGCAATGATCAGGATCCTCTTCTCCCGCAACACCCCGTCCTTGATCATGGGGTCGTCCACAAAGTCGTAGTCCACAAACCCGCGAATCTGGGCCACCAACTCCCCGAGTCCCTTGTGGTCGCACTCCGTTTCCCGGAAGGACGGATTGGGCTGGTAGACCGCCACCTGGACCACCGGGCGAACGGTTCGGAGCAGGCCCCGGTAGCGTTGCAGGTAGCGGCCGAATTCCCCCGGAACGAGGTGCCCATCCTGCGTGACAAAGAGCTCGGGAGTTTCGTAGAAAAAGAGCTGCTGCGCCCCCCCGGTCACCGCGTTGAATATCCGGCCCAGCATTCCCGCCGGCGTCACCGTCGCCGCCGGTTCGTGCCCGGCATAGGTGCCGTAGAATCGCACCGCCGAATCGACCATGCGGGTGTAGCGGATGTTCATCGGAAACGAGCTGGCCTCGTTCGTGATCCGGATGCCGGCGCCGTAGCGCGCCGCCACCTTGGCCTGGGCGCTGAAATCGGAGCCATGCTCCGGCGCCATGTCGCCGCCGGTGGCCAGGTAGATCTCCGTCTCCGGGAAAATTTCCCGGGTGATGCGCAGGCAAAAATCCGCATACGCCGTCATCGCCCCCCGATACCAGCGGAGAAACTCCTGCCACGCGCGTTCCGACGGCGCCTCGGTCGGCAGGAACGGACGCACTTCATCGAAGGACGCATAGTGCGTGTGCCACGCCTGGTTCAACGCCGCGATCCCGCCCGGATAGAGTTCGCGCATGGCGCGGCGGAAATCGGCCACCGCAAGGGCGTCGCCGCACCAATATCCCGGGTGCGTGTGATAGGCACCCGGCCAGACTCCCAGCACCGGGTAAATCGCCTCCCCGAAGTCGCCGGTGATCGCCAGTTTCACGGACTCGATCACTCCCTTGGACCGGTAATGCGCGGCGAGTTCCTCCAGATAGTGGCGGAAATATTCCCGCGTTCTTTCACACCAGATCGAAGGTATGGCCGAATCGCGGTCATGTTCCAGACAGCGGAACATCACGATCCGCGGATCCTTCCGCACAAACTCTGGCGTCGCATACCACGGACCGGCCGTCACGAATGGCACCACTTTTATGCCGTGCTTGGTGTACAAAGCGACGTCGGCGTCGAACCCCGACCAATCCAGGGCGCCCGGGATCTTTTCGACCTCAATCCAATTCATATAAGCCTCAATGCTATTTACGCCCAGTTGCTTCAACGCCTCGAGTCGCGCATCGGCGTCCTTGTCGCGATGGGTGATCGACCCTCCGATCGTCATCTCCAACGGCCGACCCCCGCCTTCCCCTCCCGGCGCCGACCAAAGACGAACCGGTAGGAGCAGCATGATCGTTCCAAAGATTGCGCTGACTAATGTTTTCATGATCTGCCTTGGCTTATTGTTCATTCCGGCGACCGGCCTCGACCTTTCGAGGCACCCAGATTGTGGGTCCGGGAGCCGGTTGCAATGCCTTCGCAAATCGAGCCAGGGGGAAGGCCGGCACTTCGCAGGTGGCTGATGATTTGGACTGCGCTTGCGTGACTCCCGGGATGAATTCTGCCCGAGACAGGAGGCCCGAAAGCCATGGGGTTGCCGAGTGTCGTCTGCGTGGCGCCACGACTCAAGTTTTTCCCGACGCCGGCAAGGTTGCCGAAGAGCTTCCGGTTGACGCGTTCATCGCCGGGTTGGCCCAAGGGGCGCCCCAGCCACAATTGCCGAATTTTTCCGTCGCCTTGCCGCGGCGAGCGGCCTCGCCTAGTGCCATCCTGTGCCCGCCATGGCCAACACCCAGACCGCTTCACCCGGCGCCCTGCCGCCGGCCCCCGACCTGCGCTTCGTGGACGCCTTGGTCGCCGCCCGCACCCGTTTCAGCGCCGACCGGACCCATCGGTTCACCCTCTTCCGCCACTGGGGCGATCCGGACAGTTACCTTGCCGTGATCGGCATGAACCCGTCCGGAGCGGACGAGGCCGTCGGCGACCGCACCGTGAACAAGTGCGCAGGCTACGCACGCCGCTGGGGCTTCGGCGCCCTCTACATGCTCAACGCGATGTCGGTGCGCCTGACCGAATCCTCCAGCCTGCCCACCGTCCCCGCCGTGAACCTGCCGGAGAACGACGTTTGGATCCGCCAGGTGGTCGCCGGGGCCGGCCGTGTCCTCGTCGCCTGGGGCAATCCCGGCGACGATTTCGCGCGCGGCCCCCAGGTCGAGGCGATCCTGCGCGCTTCGTGCCCCCGGGACCGCGTCGTCTGCTTCATGCGGAACAAGAACGGCAGCCCGGTCCATCCGCTCTACCAGAAG
>Ga0265327_10001884_pt1 | contig 24256 bp, 22 predicted proteins | sample 41621metaG_FD_202089 | JGI IMG/M metagenome (GOLD analysis project Ga0265327, IMG submission 202089) | Rhizosphere microbial communities from Carex aquatilis grown in University of Washington, Seatle, WA, United States - 4-16-21 metaG | ecosystem: Host-associated > Plants > Roots > Rhizosphere...
GCAACACCGAACTGGACATCAAAGTGAGAGACAATCCCAGAGCGGTTGCCGACATAAGGGCCAAGGTGCTCGGCTTCCTGGGGGCGGTCTACAACGTTGATACTGCGTCGTTCATCAAGATCATTAGCGTGGAGTACACGGCAATCCTCTGCCCCAAAGCCCCCTAGCTGGATTCTCCGAATAAAACCAAGCGTCCGCCGGGGATTGTCGCGGATGATGGTGCGGCAAACCTCTCGCGAAACAGCGCAAGGCTGACGTGGGACAAGTTTAGCCACGGGCAAAGCGGGCGTGGCGCGGCTCGCGGGATGGCCTCCATGCCGCCAAATTAGCCCAGCATGGCGTTTTTATGACCTAGCCGCTAGGGTGATGGCTTGGCAAGCGAAAAACCGCCTGTGCGGCCCTCCTGCGCGGTTTGCGGCTAGGGTTGTGGTGAACTTTTGTCCCAGTTGTACAGATGCGCGGCCAGGGCGCGGCGGCGGCGGGCGGCTTCGGGGGTTTCGCCTTGGGGCGCGAAGTCGGGCGCGTGGCCGTCGAACGTGTCGATGCTTTCCTCGAATTCCTTCTCAAGCCTCGGGTCGTTGTAGTTGATGAGCAGCAGGCGGCGGGCCTCGGCGGCGCGTTTTAGCTCGGCGTCGGCCTGGTGGGGCTTCCCTTCCTGCCTGCGCGTCCGCGCATTGGCAAGGGCTTCCCTGGCGGTGTTCTTGAGTTGCTGTGGTCGTCCGCTGCCGCGTGTGCCGGTCATGGCGTGCCCTCCCTGTCTCGCCACCTGACAGTAGCGCGGAAGGTGGCGGACGTGAAGCCGGAAAACGGCTCTATGGCCTTAGGGCGTCGTTCCAGTCTTTGCCCTTGGGCGGGCGGGCGCGTACCGCGTCGGGGCGCATGGCTTCGATGAGGGCGGCGTAGCGGTCGCCCTGCGCGTCGGCGTCCGTGGCCGTCACGATTTCGGCGGCGGGGTATTGGGTCAAAACTTGGCGCAACAGCGTTTCTTGCTCGGGGGACAGCCCGCCCCCGAAGGACAGCAGCAAGGCGGGGGCGGGGTTCGCCTGGTAGAAGCTGAGAATGTCGAGGGCGCTTTCCGCGACGGCCACGCGCGGCGGTTCGCTCTTGGGCGGCACTCCGGCGCGGAGTGCGAACAAGGCCTTCCGCCCCCCTGCCGCGAATCCCGTGAAGCCTTGGTTTTTGACTTCCCAGCCGGTGAGGCCTTCGCGGTCGTCGTGCCGGAACACCGTGTTGCCGCGCTCGTCCGTCCGTATCCGGTCGGCGGCTCCGTTCACCGTGGCGGCGGTCAGCCCTCGGCTTTCGAGGTATCCGCCCGCATAGGGGCGCATCCGGTGCCATGCGGCCATGAGCGCCGCGCGGTCGCGGGGGATGGGGCGCGGTTTCGGGATGGACTGCACGGGGGCGGTAGGGAAAGAAGAAGGGCTGTAGGCGCGGAGGGTCTTGCGGGCGTGGCCAAGGTTCCCACCCTGCCGGTGCATCACAAAATCAATCACGCTGCCGCTGGCGTCCGCGTGGACGGAGAAAAACACCGCGTGGCCGTCCTCGCCCGTGGCGACGACGATCTTGTCCCCGTCCGCGTGGCGCATCACGAGGCTAGACCGGCTCGACTCCCTGCGGTCAAGCGCGTAGCCGTAGGAAGCGGCCAGTTCGCCCAGGTTCAGCGCCTTGAAGCGCTCAAGTTCCCCGTCTCTGGTCATGTTTCTTTCCCTACTGCCCGCTCTTGCGGCCTTCATCCGTGCGCCGGTCTTGGGGGCTTCGGTGGCCTTGGTCGTTGCCACACAGCCCCCTAATCAACCGCTCTTGCTCTTGCTGTTTAGCCCTTGCCGGTAGGTTTAGCCCGCGCCTGCGTCCTGTCAACGGGGGTGTGGGGGCTTGCCCCCACCCAAAAAGGGTTGTGAGCCGTTAGGCGAACTCCTTTTTTGCTTTTGCCTGCGGTGGCGCTGGCCTGAGAGGTTGCCGCCTCCGGCGGCGGGCCAATCGCTTTTGATCGCTTTTGGTGCAATTTGGCGGGGGGCGGATTTTGCGACTTATCCACAGGTTGCCACCCCAAACTACAGGAGATTTTAAAGCTAAAGAGCCTTAGATTACAGATTCCTATAAGGAGTCGGCGGGGAAAGGGGGGAGAGATTCACCCATGTTTAGGCGACTTAGGGGGGAGAGATTCACCCATGTTAGGGGGGAGAGATTCACCCGTAACAACTCGGCTTTTGCTAAGGCTTACGCACAAGAAAAAAGCCGGAAAACTCGCGCTTTTCGGCTTCCGATTGCCCCGTTGTGGGGCGGTCTATGGATTGCTGACGATCAGCTTGCCGACGACCCATTTTTCAGCGAAGCCCATGAAGGCAGCGTCATAGAAACGGGGCTTCTTCTCCGGCGGCAAGCCCGCCGCCCAGGCGTCGAAATCGTCCTTGCAGGCGTAGGGGTCAAGGCGGGGGTACAGGCCGCGGAACTTCGCCACGGTCGCCGGTTTGAGGAACCGTTCAGGCGGCGGCGCGGGTGGCTCCGGCGGCGGCACCAACGCCAAGGCGGGCGGCGTCCGGTCGGCTGCGCTTTTGACTGGCTCCCTTGCCATTTTGAGGGGAATGGACGGGGTAGAAAGGTTGCTTATCAGAATGCCGGATTTTTGCCCTCTGCGGCCTTTTTGAATAGCGATAATTAGGCCAGAATGGGCTTCTCTAATCGCCTTGATCTGCACAAGGGCATAACGGCGAAAATCGTGAAGATTGCCGTATTCATTGCCCGTCTGTTCGTGCAACCATTCCCACGCCAAAAAGCGCGGCTGGCTGTCTTTCATGGCACGGAACGCTTCACGGTTCAGGATGGTGTAAAGATCAATCCCCATGGAGCTATCTTTGACATGACGCAAAACCCGAAGATCAAGCGGGCAAGGAGCGTACATGACGGCATTAAAAAATTCTTCGCTTACCTCAATCCAGCTTCCGAAAAGCGCGGCTTGCTCGGGGTCTTTGTCACTCCACCATAAAACACCTTTTGGCGCAATTTTAATATCAAGCCAAGCCTGACCGCTACGGCCTTCGCTTTTAAGCGAATATTCAAAGCTGATAGTTGATCTGAAAAGCCTCTCGATCTGTTCACGAACGCGCCGCGCATCGCCTCGTGGGCCGCGTCCGGTGTAACTGCTCAAACCAATTTTTTCCAGAAAGTCGCTTAGGTAATGCCCAAGCTCAAGGCGACGACTCTTTGTGCGTACAATTTCGGTCACAATCCACACTAGAATCAGACGCGGAATAATGCCGTAAGGGATACCGTAGCTCTTGCCTATCTTGCTATTGAATCCGGCCTGAATACTAAGAGTTAAATTGCCATTTGTGCGGCTCCATCCGGGTACGTCTCCGGGGTCGCTGTGCGGTAGGGTGCAAAGGATCAATTCACGCGCCAAAAAAACAATATCCTCGGAGGTCGGCGGCGTTGTGTAAATCTGGACGGCATCCGCCGCTTTCTTCTGATGGCGTTTGCTGGGTGGCTTCTTGTCGTCTGGGGTGTTGCTCATTTTCCGGCCTTCCCTTCTATGTCGGGATTGGTTATTATGACCGGACGGTACGGGCTGCGAACCCGTTGGCCGTCCGGTGTTCATAGATAACGGAAAAGGGCGCAACTCTTGGCTGGGTACGCGCCCTTTTTCGTGCCTGAAATCCTATTCCCTGCGGTGTGTGGTTGCAATGGCCTTGCAAACGGCGGAGCAGCGGGGAAGGAAAATAGCCCATGTTGGCGCGGCGTCGCTCACGCCCTTTAAAAATGCAAAAACACAGATGTGCATAAATGCTAATGTGCATCTTTGCACAACTGCAAAAAAACTCCGCTACGCATCGCCAAACGCACGTTTTGCTTCATGTTTCCGGTAAAGGTCTTCGATGGCGAGCTTAATCAGTTCGGAATTGTCCAGCGCAAGACGCGCACGGAGTATGGCGACTTTCTCCACCATGTCCCGCTCAAAATAACCGCCGATATGTTTTCGTCCGGCTTGCTTGCGCTGGGTCTTAGGCGCGTCCTCTGGCTTGTTGTCCTGCCTTGCTGGCTCTGGCGCGTTCGCGGGGATAGCTTCGGGTGACAAAGCCGCGAGAAAAGCGCTTGTTTTGCTTGGTTTGCTCATGTTGCTACCTTTTGCATTGTTGCAATGTTGCACGATTGCAATTCAGAATAAATGAATTTCCACAATGTTGCAATTTCGGCGGCGGCACGGCTGCCCGTGTCAAGCTCTTGCGCCGTCATACCTTGCAGGCTGGCTTCCTTGTGGATTTTGAACCGATGAAGGACAGCGGGAGCAAGCATGAGGCCGATACCGGCCAAAACGCCTCGCGCCGTAGCCTCTTCCCATTGGCTGTTTGGCTCGGCCAGATTAAGAACGCCCACGGCTGGCTTGCCGGTTGTTCGAGCCAACCGGACAATTCGGGGGATGCCCTCGTAATGGTCAACCTCAGGGGCGAACGGAACAACGATCAAATCAGCAGATTCGACGGCGGCGGGTGTTTCGGTGCTGCGTCCGGGAGGTGTGTCGATGATGACAAGATCGCACCCAGCCTGCGCTGCGCGGCTAAGCTCTTCGGCCAAATCGTTTTCAGTCGTAAAGCGGACAACGGGCAGGGGGTTGATGTCTTTACGCCGCCGCCCCCATTGGGTCGCGTTTTGCTGCGTGTCCATATCCAGCACAAGCACATTGAGGCCGGTGTGCGCGGCGGCGGTCGAAAGACACTTGGTCAACATGGTTTTGCCCGCGCCACCCTTGTTGATGGCAACGGCGATAATTTGCATTTTTGACATATTGCACCTTTGTGATTGTGCAAGGTTGCACAACGGCAAATTTACCGTACCGCCGCCGTTTGTCAACCTTCCACGAAGAAAACCCGCCCAAGCCCCCGCCGTAGGAGGGGCTTGGCTACAGGCGGCTTGCGATCCATGCGTCAATGGCTGTGGCCGCGTCCTGCATGAGGCGGTCGAAGGCCGCAAAGTCGGGGCGGCGGTCGATCCACCGGAAGCCGAAAATATGCAAGCTGTCTTCGCCGTCGCCGCTGCCCGCCTCATGCCAGCATGGCACGGGCGAAGCGGGCAGGCCGTCCACACCGCTCGTCCAATGGGCGACAAAGCGCGGTGGGGCGTGGTGCCTGACCACACCCCGCCCCGCCTCGTCCTGTTCAAAACGCCAGTTCAATTTGTCCACGGGGCTCCTTGGCTGTTGTTTGGACGTGTCGGCTTTCCGGTTCTGGGTCTGGATCGGGGGCCGGTTGGAGCTTGTGCAGGAATTCGGCGGCGCGTTGCGCGTGGGCGGCGGCGCTGAATATCGCCCGCTTGTCTTCCTTGAGGACATGCAGCCAGTTGGCGATATAGGCGGCGTGGTCTTCCCGCACTTCGGGGGTTAGGCCAAGGTCGGCGCATAAAAACGCGCTGCCCAGCTCGGCCACCAGCTCCTCCATGGCGTAGCCTTCATCCCCCCATTTTTTGCGGCCCAGGTCGCGGTCAAGGCGCGAAGGGTGGCGCGTCCAGTGGGTGGTTTCATGGGACAGGGTGGCGTAATAGCTTTCCGTGTCTTTGAAAAACTCGAACGGCGGCATTTGCACATGGTCGGGGCCGACAGCATAAAAGGCTTGGTTGCCGCCGTGGCGGATGGTCGCGCCGGTATTTTTGAAAAACTGCTCGGCATGGTCGAGGCGCTGCGCGGGTTCAAGCGTCGGGGCTTGCGCCGTGGCATAGTAGTGCGCGGGAAGTCCGTCGATCTGTTCGACGTTGAACACCGTGTAACCCTTCATGAAGGGGATTTTATGCTCTTCGTCCTCGCCGGTTTCTTCGTTGGTTTCGGTTTTGGTCATCGTGTTGGCATAGACGACAAGGGAACCATGCTCGCCTTTTTTGACGTGTCCGCCCAACTCCTGCGCTTGCTTGAAGGTCATCCAGATAGGGGCGGTGTAGCCTTTTTCCTCGGCTTCGCTCCATAGCATCAGGATATTGATGCCGGAATAGGGCAAGCCGTTATGGCGAAGCGGGCGGGTGATTTTTCCGGCGGCGTGTTCGGCGTTCCATGGCTTCATCCATGGCCGTTCGCCCTTCTCAAGCTCGGCGATGATCTTGTCCGTGACTCGGGTGTAAACGTCCGTGTTCATGGTCGGAGTTCCTTTCCTTATGTCCAGTTTTAAGAGGTAATGCAAAACGGTCAAGAGGGACGGAAACCCGCCCAAGGGTTCGCCCTGGGCGGGGATGCCCTTAATCTTGTTCCGGCGCTAGGAACGCTTCGGCGCGGGCCAGCGCGGCATCGACCAGCGCAGCAATGCGGTAGCTGTCCGTGTCATCAACGCGGAAGCGCGGCGCGGCATTGAGTGCGCGTTGCGCAAAGCGCAAAGCGTCAACCAATTCAGCAAGCGCGGCGGAAGCTGGAAGGGCAGGGGATGCGGTCTTGTTCATGGTGTTCGCCTTTCTGTTCGGGTTTAAGGTGCAGCGCTGCTGCACCTCTGCCCGTCGGCGAGACTGGGGTAGCAAACGGAAAGCCCCTTCGCGGGGAACCAAAAAGAAAGGCCGTCTTCGCGTCAGCGAAACGGCCTCTGTCTTTTTGGGCGGAAGGGGCTTGTAGTGCGCGGGGGCGAAGCCCTTAGCCCTGGCGCATAGCGCCTAGCACTAGGCCCACCGCCATGCGGTGGGTTCGCTCAAGGTCTGCGGTTTTTTGGGAGGCGGTAGGGAAAGAAGAATCAGCGACTAGACCGACCGTATCCTTTTGTCGATTGGTCTACCGCCTAGCGCGGGGCTTGGCTTAACCATGGCGCTGATTGTTGGGCATGCTGCTTGGTTACTTGTTCGCGCGTAACTAAACCACGTTCAGTATCGCCGGTTCCTGCTTTATTGTAAACAATAGCGGCAGAACATAATAGAAAAGCACCGCCGTAAACCCAAGCCATTTTCGTACGATATGCTTTTTCTGTGGTTGGATTGGCATATGGTTCGTTCTTGAAAAAGGTTTTGTTTTTTGTTTCCACTTTATGCTTCCGTGCTCAGGTTGCGCAGCTAGCCACTAGCTAGATACTTTCTGATTTTGACCTATATATCTCATTAAGGGCGTGGTCAATATCTTTGATTCCATTCAAAGAAACTAGGAAATTCGGCCCTTTCCATACCGATACTATAGAAAAAGCTGCAACTATTAGATACAATACTAAAGCAACAGTATCAAATGACAACAGCTTTGCATTAAGCGAGAACAAATCATCATCTAATGAAACGGCTACTCCAAGTGCGTTAAAAACAAAAATAATCAGTGCGCAAGCGTGATCATGTTTTCTTCTAACAATACTTGCTATTGTGATTGATCCGTTATCGTCGTGGTAATTAACTGAGCAAGCATCTTTGTTATTTATTATCTCTATCTCCTTTAGATAGCGCCTTAGTATTTTTATTGTTAACTCATGTTTTGAATTTAGCCATGCAAACTGCAAAGAAAATGCTGGAATAAGCAGTACGAAGTGTTCTGGTTTTATGATGTGTGTTTTGGAAGGATCATGACCAGCGAACAGAATTCCTAGAATCGCGGCGGAAAGTGTAACGTATATCTGCAGCGCATTTTGGCGTTGACTGATTCGTACATTAATTTCAGACCAAATAGCCTTGTAACGGGCATCTAAGCTTACATAGTCGGTTTTCATAAAATAAGACGTACCAAGTTAGCGAAACAGGAAATTTTTCCATGGTATGGAAGTGTTAATTTGAATTCTCCCACAAAAGGCGGAGGGCGTAAAATGTCGCCTTTGAGCGACTGGACGGAATGAGCCATTCTGTCTAGTCTATAAAACGCAAGTCATTGATTTTATATAATTCAATCTCGCAAAGCCCCCCCGAACACGGGACAGAACGATGGTGGCTACAACTGTTCGGCTGTTGGTCAGGCGTCCTCTTCGGTGCAAACTTAGCCGAATTACAAAGGATGCGGCCTGTCCGCACCGTGCTGGCGAGGCTGGAAAGTGACGCTGACCTCAACATCCTCGTCAAGCTTGCCTAGGATCGCAATCATCCGGTCAAGCGTGAACCGGCGAAGCTGCGTGTTGCGAATACGGGAAAATTCGGAGTGGGAAACGCCCGTCAGCTTTTCGGCGTCGCGTGTCGAAAGCTTGCGCTCATCCAGGACGCCGATAATCTTTGCCGCGATAATTGCGCGGGCCTGTTCCAGCCCTGCATTAGGGCGTCCAAAGTCGCGGAATACGTTTCCGCTTCCGCGCACCAGTTCCATATCGTCGTTTGTCATTGCAAAGCCTCCTTCAATCTCTTGAGTCGTTCTCGGATAAGGTCAACCTCCATTTGCGGTGTTTTAATCCCTGACTTCGATTTCTTCTGAAAGGCGTGGATCACCCAAATTTCCACGCCGATTTTGACGGCGTAAAGGGTGCGGAAGGCATCGCCGCGATACTTGAGTGCGATCTCGAACACGCCCCCCTCAACGCCCTTAAATGGCTTCGCCTTGTCAGACTTGCCGCCCTCGGCAGCAACCGTGAGGGCATCAAACATGTCACTTTGTACGTCCTCGGGAAATTCCTCGAAGTCCCTACGCGCTGCCTTTAGCCATGAAATCGGTCTTGTGTTCCTCATTTTTTGATGTTGTCATATTTGTCACCATCGCGCAAGAGGGAAACGCCTTTTTGTCTAAAAAACGAGGGATTTTTAGACAAAACGGGAAGCCTGCAAAAACAAGGGCTTGCGCGTCCAGTAATTTTGTCTAAAAATGCGGGGATGAAAAAGCAACTTTCTCCCGTTGAAGCTGCTCGTCTACAAGGCATCGCCTGCGCCTTGGGCGAACTCGCGGGCACACACATGGAGCCGGATTTAGCCGGAATGGTTTTGCAAAGCCTGAGCTTGACCGTTGCCGACTTGAAGGCGGCAGGGGCAGACCCTTACGACCTTGCCAGACTGCCGAAAAACAGCCGATGAATTACGGCTATGCGCGAGTTTCGACCGACGACCAAAAAGCAGACTTGCAGATTACCGCCTTAAAGGCGGCGGGATGCGGCTATGTCTTCACCGACACGGCCAGCGGCGCGACCAGCAAGCGGCCAGAACTGACGCGCTGCCTCGCCTCCCTGCGGGCAGGGGATGTGCTGGTGGTGTGGAAGCTTGACCGGCTGGGGCGTTCTTTGTCACACTTGGTCGCGGTGCTGGCCGACTTGCAAAAGCGCGGGGTGGCCTTCCGGTCGCTGACGGAGGCCATCGACACGGAAAGCGCGGCGGGGCGGCTCATGGGGCATATCCTCGGTGCTCTCGCGGAGTTCGAGAGGTCTTTGATCGTTGAGCGGACACAGGCTGGACTGAAAGCGGCCAAGCGACGCGGCCAAAAACTTGGACGCAAGCCTTCTCTGTCAGAGGATCAGCGCAAACACGCCCGCGAATTGCTCGCCAAGGGCGAGAGTCCGGCGGCGGTCGCCAAGCTGCTCAATATCTGCCGTGCTACGCTGTACAACAGTTTGAAAGATTAAGCGCCAAACCAGCCGTTCTTAGCCTTATCGCTATTATCAAACACGGCGCGCAGCCTCTAAGGGCTTCTCTCAAAGTCTGATGATGGCGGTGTTGCTGGTCTACTAGGAAGCTTTGCCGGTTTTGAAGTACTTTACATTTAATTGATTTGTTGGGAAGATAATTTTTTGGGGGCACTATGAAAGAAACCGGATATTTACATAACTTACTATTGAGTTTACTTTTAATTATTTTAGTAAACATTAATGGTATTTGTTATAGCGAGGTTATCAAAGGCGGTCGTAATTATTACGATGCCGGTATCTCTGATACTCTACAATGCCCTACAGCAGATGCATCGGCAGGCTGGAATCAACAAGTGCAAGATGCAGTAAAACAAGCGAATGATGTTACAGATGGATTATGGTCGGCTTTGAGCAATAATATTCCTTCTGGCCCACACACAGCTATCACGGCTCCACTACACATATCTATTCCTAAATATAAAATACAGAAGCAAAACAATGCAGGCGTTTATGATATATATGCAAACGATATATATTATGATATAAATCATAATTATTGGGTAGAAGAGAACGGCATTTATCCATCTACTTCATCTCGTTGCAATGGAGATATTAAATCTGATAAATATTATAAATATATTGTGTTTTCAAAAACTTCCGCCAATAACTATACAAACACAACACCTGAAATTTTCTTATCGCAGATTTTATCCAATTCCGGTTTAAACAAGAATTTAGGAACTCCAAAATCCACCTGCCCCACAGCCTGCGATGGCAATCCTATCAATTCTGGAACCGGGAACAAATTTCAGGTCGAGACAGATTTTGTTGGTGCGCCAAGTACGGGGCTGGGGTTACAGCGTTTCTATAACAGCCAAGACCCCACAAGCACCGCATTTGGCGTAAATTGGCGTAGCACATGGCATCGTTCTATCCGCCAGCTAACCGGTACGACTATAAATGTCGTTCTCGCCGATGGCCGCGTGGACACTTTCACCAAGAATGTATCAGGAGTATGGGCAAGCGATCCAGACGTGACCAGCACGTTGAACGCGGTGATGAGCGGTATTACACAGACCGGCTGGAAACTCGTCACAGCCGATGACAGCACCGAACTTTACACCCTTGGTGGACAGCTTCAGTCCGTTACGACCCGCGTTGGTCTTATTACGACCATTGCTTATGACGTTAACAGTCGCCTAAGTACAGTAACTGGGCCTTTCGGCCACCAATTGGCTTTCGCTTATGACACGAGCAACCGTGTTTCCTTCGTCACGTTGCCGGACGGTGGAATTCTGTCATACGGCTATGATGCGAATAACAACCTCACTTCGGTGAAGTACCCTGACAGTGCTGTTCGCCAGTATGTCTATAACGAGCTGGCAAACACTACAGGTATCAGTTTTCCCCATGCTTTGACCGGCATCGTGGACGAAAACGGCAATCGCTTCGCCACCTACAAATACAATTCTCAAGAAAGAGCAGTATCCAGCGAACATGCGGGTGGGGCAGAGAAAGTCAGCATCACCTATGGCAGCAGCACTTCAAGCGTTACCGATGCGCTGGGCAATGTTCACGGTTATAACTTCACCACCCAGTTCGGCATGGTCAAGCCTACTACCGTCACCGGAGCGCCGGTTCAGAATGTTGGGGCGAAATCTTATACCTATGGCCCCAACGGTTTTGTCGCCAGCCGCACGGACTTCAACGGCAATCTCACGACCTACACGCGCGATGTGCGAGGGTTGGAACTTTCGCGCACGGAGGCCATTGGTACACCGCAGTCTCGAACCATCACGACGGCATGGCACTCCACGTTCCATCTGCCATTGCAGATCACCGAGCCAAGCGGTATCGCCGGAGTCAATCGCGTTACGATCTTCACCTACGACTCGAATGGCAACCTATTAAAGAAGACTATCACGGCGGGCGGCCTAACCCGCACATGGTTGTATACCTACAGCGCTACAAGCCAGCCGAAGAGCATCACCGACCCCAACGGCAATATCACGATGCTCGCCTATGACGCCAAGGGCGGGCTGGCAAGCATGACAAACGCGCTGAACCAAGTCACTACCTATACCAACGATGCCGACGGGCGTCCTGTCAGTATTACTGACCCTAATAGCCTCGTTACTAAGATTACCTACACGCCTAGGGGACAAGTCGCGTCGCAAACGGTAGGGCAAGAGGTGACGAGCTACGCCCGTGATTTGGCAGGAAACCTAACCAAGGTCATATTGCCGGATGGCTCTTTCCTCACTTACTCCTACAATTCAGCGCACCAGTTGACGCGCATAACCGACGCACTCGGAAACTATATTGCCTACACGCTAGATTTGGTGGGGAACGTGACGGCGGAAAAAACGTATGATAAAACCGGCAACATGAGGCGCACAGTGTCCCACGCCTACGATACGGTCAACCGGCTGGCGCAGAATATTGGCTCGTTAAACCAGACGACCATTTATGGCCGCGACGCCAACGGTAACGTAACTAGTATAACCGCCCCTAACAGCCTCAAGACCGTGAACAGTTTTGACGCACTGAACCGCTTGGCTTTGAGTATCGACCCAAACAACGGAAAAACAAGCATCGGCTACAACCCAGACGACAGCGTGGCAGTGGTCACTGACCCTAGAGGCGTTACCACCCGATACACCTATGACGGCCTCAGCAATCAAGTCTCGGTGAAAAGCTTGGACAGTGGAACGACCACCCGCACCTTCGATGCGGCAGGAAACATCCTGACATCTACCGACGCACGGGGGCTAACGACCACCAACTCTTACGACAAGCTGAACCGGCTTACCAAGCAACTGTTCGCGGACGGCACCTACGCGACCTATGCCTACGACCAAGGCACCAACGGCATCGGCCATCTCACTACCATGACCGACCCCAGCGGAACGACCGCCTGGGCCTTCGATCAACGCGGGCATGTCTTGCAGAAGAAACAGAAGACCGGCACGGTGATGCTGACAACGACGAACACTTACACCCCCGCCACGGGCAAGCTGGCGACTGCCGTCCTGCCATCGGGTCAGAAACTCGCTTACGTCTATGATCCGGTTAGCGGACTGCCCAGCGAGATTGATGTCGGCAGCCAGCCGCTCATCCGCAGTATTCAATACCAGCCCTTCGGCCTCGTAGCCGCATGGGTTCAAGGGTCTAGCGCGACGCCGCACTACGGGCGCAGCTTCGACCTGGATGGTTATCTATCCGGGATCAGCTTTGCCAACAGCGCGGCAACCGGAGGCGTCGAGGCTATCAACCTTACCCGCGACCTCGGCGGACGCATCACGCAAATTGCCGATAACACGATGCCGACGCAACTTTTCACTTATGACGCCTTGAACGAAATCAAGGGCTACGCCGCCACAGGCATAAGCCAAAGTTACCTCTATGATCCCACCGGCAACCGGACACAGTTCACGTCCACGACCATCGCGACCAGCACGGCGAATTACACGATTGACACCGCCAGCAACCGGCTGTTGAGCCGCAACGTTGACGGCAACGTGACAAACTACACGCTGGACGCGGCGGGCAATATAACGGGCGACGGTAGCAGCAGCTTCACCATTGACGCCAGCGGCCATTTGGCGAAAGTGACGGTGGGGAGCGCCACGACGACCTACGCCACCAACGGCCTCGGCGAACGGGTGAAGAAAAGCGCGGCTTCCGGCGCAACGATTTTCACGCAGGACGCGAACGGCAATATCACAGGCGAATATGACGGCACCACGGGTGCGCCGTTACAGGAAACCATTTATCTCGGCAAGCTGCCGGTCGGCGTCATCAAATCCGGCACAATCTATTACGTCAATCCTGACCATCTCGGCGCACCGCGCACAATCACGGCCATGACGGGCGCTCCGGTGTGGGCCTGGAATCGTGACCCCTTAGGCAACGGCCAGCCGTCGGTTAGCGGTTCGTTCATCAACAATCTGCGCTTCCCTGGCCAGTACTACGACGCCGAAACGGGCCTGTTTCACAACAACGCCCGTGACTATGACCCCACCACGGGGCGCTACATCCAGAGCGATCCTATTGGGTTGCGTGGCGGGGTGAATCCTTATATTTATGTCGGCGGAAATCCTGTGAATTTGAGCGATCTAACAGGCACAACAGTCGCATTAGATCCAATGGTGACAAATGCATTGATGATAACTGCCAATTGGATGAAAGATTATGGGGAATCGCATGGGCTAACGAAAATACTTATCGTGGATGGATTTGATCCGAAAGTTGCGGCGGGAATCACCGGTCTCCTTGAGGGAATCGGCGCTGGTACGACTTTGGCCGCTCCTGCCTATTCATTAGGGCCTTGGGTTGGAGTTCCGGCCAACATAATACTATCCACTGAACTTGGCTACTTAAACTACCTTGTTGAGTATGCAAACGAAGCCAATAAGGAAGAAAATAAGACATCTGTAACATCGAAAGGCTTCTGCCAAATACACTAACTTCAACAATGGCTGACTGATACCTTTTAGTCTGAAAAAGTTGGTAATCTCTTATTCAGCGCCCAACCAAGCACTAATCGACTCAAAAGAATCGCAAACACGAGTTTAACGATTATTAGTGTAACTGATAGCCAGAGCGGTGGATTTGCATGAAGAAACATGTTAGATAAGAAATCTAATGATACATATCCAAGTAAATATCGCCAAATAAAACTCAACCAAACTCCAGTATTTTCGCGAGAACAAAGTTTTCGCATATGCCCCTCATCCGCAACATTTGCATAAATGCATACTACAAAGTCTTAGCGATATTTCATCAAACATTCAACTATTTTTATCATCCCATTGCATGGCGGGCACGGCACAACAGGCAATGGCAGTTGAAGCCATCTCCGCTGCAAACAATCGGCGATTGCTTCCAGTTCAAGCCGAATTATGGTGGTTAGAATTTGTCGTGTTTTTCGTTTTTCTGCTCGGTCGGATTGCTACCCATTTCAACCGGTCTTCCGCACTGCCATTTTTCTCGTTCTACATACTTGCAAGCCAAACCGCCCGCGTGAGTGCGTCATAACAATTGAAACTCAGGACGGTGGATAATTTTAGCAGGAAGCGCGAAATCCGCCCCCTCTCAATCTCGATTTGCCGCTCCCCGACTTGGAACAGTCCGGGGTGTCGATAGGATACGCCGCCTGGGCAGGCGTTGCCTCCTACCTCGCGCACCGCCGCCACAAATTCCTTTTGCGTGATTTTCCCCATGCCGCCCCAAAAAAGCAGGGCGGCGCGGGACAGGCAAGCCTTTTTTTAGCGGGGCTGCGCCGGAAATTCGGCGGGCGAATCCTTCCGGCCCCGCCTACCTGCTGCGTCCGCCGCCTCGCGTGTGTCCGTCCCTGCCGGTGGGCAACAGGGCGAAAGGCGTGTGGCGCTGCCGTTCGCGCCTAGCCTCCCGTGGCGTCTGGCGTGGTTGCTGGGCGTCGGTCTGCTCAAGGTCGGCGCTGGCCTCCTCGGCTGTGGATGCGGAATTTTCCGCCGCCTGGGGCGGCTCGCCCGTCCGCTGCGGCGCGGCGCTCTGGCCCTGGCCTGGCGCGATGCCGGAATAAGCTGCCTCGCCTTCATCGCGCTCTGGCGCGGCGTCCCATTGCGCTTCCTGCTCGGGGTATTTAGCCTTCATCCGCGCTGACTCGGCGGCGCGTTCCGCTATCCGTTCCGGCGTGGTTTCGGCGTGGGCCTTGGCCACGCTGTCAAAAAAACCGGCGCGTTCCATGAAGGCGTCAAAGTCCCGCGCCTCGTAAACCTCTTGGATTTCTTCAATCCATTGCCCATGGGCGGCTTGCTCTCGCGCATTGAACGCTTCACGGGGAAGTTGATAAATCCCCTCGTCCGATACCGCGACAATCTCCCCCTGTTTCAACCCGTAAAACTTGCATTCCTCGGCTGTCGGCTTGGCGAGGAATATGTTTTTCTCACCCAGCTCATAGGTAAAATCCGCGCCGTTCTCGGCCAAGAAGGCGTCATTGATCGCGGATTGTGTCCTGTCTTGTTCCTGCTCGTTCATGGCGCGGGCCTCGCTCGGCTAAAAAGGCTTATGGTGGCATACTGGGAGGGGTTCCCCGCAAGCGGTTTTCGTCAGAAACCCCTGTGTTCCTTGTCCCAAGCCTCCACGCTGACCATTTCCGGCGCGTACTGCCGCCGCTCGGCGGCAAGCTGCAAGGCGGTTTGAATCTGCCGCTGGTTCAGCATGGCGATTTTGCCGTCCGTCACCTTCACATAGTTTTTCGAGGGCGCAAGGCGCACCAGTGCGCCCGTGTCGCCCTGGCCGATGGTGACGGTTCCCAGCACGTCGCAGTCCTTCGGCAGGGTCGCGGTGCAGGCCCGCCAGTCTCCGGCAGGATCGACCGCAAGGCGGGTTTCGAGGAAGGCAACGGCGCGGCGTCGGTGTTTCATGGAGCGGAAGCCTAGGCGGCGGCGGGCGCACGCGCAAGCGGAAAGGTCGAGGGAAACCCGGCTGGGGCAGTGGGGAAAAAGGATGTTTATAATGGGGTTTTTGTGCCTATTCTAGGGGGTTTCATGTTCAATCTTCCTCGCGGTGTCGGCGTCGCCGTTGACGTTCCTCTGGCCTCGGCGGCGTGGGAATCCCCCCAGGCGGTGGAACGGCTCGCCTATCGGGGCAAAGCCTCGCTGTTCGTCGGCGCAATCCCCGCCTTTGAAACCTGGCCGCTGCTGGGCGATCTCTACGAACAGGGCGGTGCGAAACTGGCGAGGATCGCAAACGCGAACATTCCTCCGGTGGAACGGGCGGAAAAGGTGGACAAACTCGAACAGCTCTGGCGCTCGGCGCTCCTGGCCGATTGCGTCCCCTTGGGGCTGGATGACGACCGGCATTTTGTCACCATCGCCGGAAGCCGCTCCGGCAAGGGGACAAGCGCCATCATCCCGAACCTGTGCATTTATCCAGGCTCCGTCGTCTGCCTTGATCCCAAGGGGGAAAACGCCTCGATCACCGCCGCGCGGCGCGGCGCGGGCGCTGAGGGGTGCGAAGGCATGGGGCAGGAGGTTTTCGTCCTCGATCCCTTCGGCGTGGCCGATGTGCCTGACAGCCTGCGGGCGGGCCTCAATCCCCTGGCCTTGCTCGATCCGGCTTCGCCCTCGGTGGTGGACGATGCCGCGATGCTGGCGGAGGGGCTGGTGGTCGCGGCCAATACGAAGGATGCCCATTGGGACGAAAGCGCCCGCAATTTTATCAAGGGCCTTATCCTGCATCTCATCACGACCGTGGAGCGGCCCAGCTTGCTCACCCTGCGGCGTTTCCTCACGCAAGGGGACAGGGACGGATGGATGGCGGCGGCGGACGCCTACGAAGAGGGGTCGGAGGATTTGCAAGATTTTCTCAAACGCTGCCCCTCGCCTTTTCCCTACCTGCTCCAAGCCATGTTGGACAATGAGGCGTTCCACGGGGTGGTCGCCGGTACTGCCGAAACCTTGCTCTCCTGCGGGGAGAATGAACGCGGCTCGTTCCTCTCGTCGGCGCGGCGCAACACGGCGTTTCTGGATACCTTCGGCTCCCATTTCATCGAAACCATGGAAGGGTCGGGGCGCACCTTTTCGCCGGATATTTTCAAGAAAGCCCCGCACGGGGCCTCCCTGTTCCTCTGCCTTCCGGCGGAGCGGATGGGCACGCATGGCCGGTGGTTGCGGCTCATGATCGGGCTTTTGCTGGAATGGGCTTATCGGGACAGGTCGTATCCGGCGTGCGGTGCGCCTATCCTGTTCCTCCTGGAAGAGTTCTATTCCCTCGGCCATATGCCGGTGATTGAAAAAGCGGCGGGGTACGCGGCGGGGTTTGGGGTCAAGCTGTGGGCGGTGTTGCAGGATATTCAGCAACTCAAGGCGCTCTATCCGAAAAGCTGGCAAACCTTCCTCGCCAATGCGGGGGCGGTGCAGGTGTTCGGCGTGTCGGATCACGACACCACGTCCTATGTGTCAAAGGCGCTCGGCGAGGTGGAAACCATCAAGCATGTGAGAAACCGTTCAGAAAATTACCAGTCGGGGCAAAGCTCGCCCAGCCTGCATCAAAAAGCGTCCGGGATCTTTGATGGCCGTCGCCCCTCTATGCAACGCATGGTGCTGGCGGCTCTACCGCATGAGGCGACAAACGAGGGAATTAGCGTTTCGGACACGGTTTCCGAACAAATCCAGATTGTCCCCCTGCTGCGGCCAGACGAAGTGACCGTTCAATTCTCGCGGGAGAGCGGCGCGGCGCTCCTGCTCGTCAAAGGGCGCAAGCCGGTCTGGTGCCTGCGCGTGGATTTCTACGCCTCACCGTGGTTTTGGGGGCGCTATGTGCCCAGCAAACAGGACAGGCAAAAAGCCCGCGCCCTGCGGCCCTTCGGCGAGCGGACGCCCGACATTCTCAACGAGGTCGCGGAGCAATTCGCGCAGTTTCCGTGTTGAGCGTGTCGCGTCCGATGTGAAGCGACACCCCGCTAGATAATGGGTTCGCACGATTGCGCAACCTTGGCGTCCCGCGCCGACCCGGAAAATTCCTCCAATGCCTTCTCGCTGGCCCAGCCGGTGGTTTCCCCGTGGCCCTGCCAGGTAAAGCGGACATGAAGGAAGGTGATTTTCGTGTCGGCGTCGAACATCCTCCCATTGCCGCCGTCTTCAAGCAGGGCCACGGTTGCCCCTTGCGGCAACGCGCAAATCTTGTTGGGTGTTTCAAGCCCGCCCTTCGGGGCCGAACGCACAAAAAGATTGGGAAACCGGTTATTGACCCGTGCCAGCCGCACCGTGGCGGAAGTCCGGTTCGGTTGCGCCGCAACCGGCTGCGGGGACGCATCGCTATAAACCGCTGGCTTGGCGGGCGCGGCCTTTCGCGGCGCGGGCTGAAGAGGATTCTCGTTATTCTCGTTGATGATGGTGGCGGGGTCGGGCAGGCCGTTCCGCCAGGCGTTTATAGCGGCGGACATTTCCGCCAGGCCGCGATTTCTTTCCGCGTCCACGTTCCGCTTGGCCTCGTTGCGATATTCGTCCGCCGTGTCACGCGCGGCCTTTTCCCACTCCTTGTTGCCTAACATTTTGCCAACCACGCTGGTCATGTCGGCAAGCATGGCGACACCGGCCTTGCCCCCCTCAAGCTCGGTGGCGAATTTTTGCCGCATCGTGAGATATTCCTGCTCAAGGTTCGCCATAGCTTGCGCCATCATGTTGGTGCGCTGGTAGATGATTTCATAGGCTTTCGTCACCCGCTCCGTCCTCGCCTTGAAGTACTCGACTTCCTGTTGCATTCGGGCGTTTTCCTCGTTCTGCGCGGCAAGGATGGCCTGGGTTTCGGCCAGCTTGGTGCGCAAGGCGACGGCTTCCTCATGCCCCGTAAAGCCCCCGTAGAGGGTCGATGGCTTGTAGTTTTCCGGGGCAAAACGCTCCATCAAAAACGCGGCGGCGATCACAGCGATGATGATGTCTCGCCAGCTTGGTTTTTTAGGCCCCTGGGGAGGAATCATCGGCGGTTGTCCATGAGGAATAGGGCTTTGAGTCTGAATCGGATTAGGGCGGTTCTGAAGCATGGCAAAAGTACCTCACCGGAAATTCCATGAAAAACGTCGGACTGGCCGGGCAAGCCTATCGTCCCTGTGAATGACCCCCTCTGTCTTGGCCTCGTTCCGCGCTGTTCGCCTTCGCGCTCTGGTTCATCAGTTCGCGGAAACGGGCGTTTTTGTCTTGCGTCCGCTGTTTCTGATCCGTCATTTCGGGGCCAGCCTCGCCTTTTTCCGCCTGCCTGGCTTTTTCAGGCGCTTGCTCGGCCTGTTGCCGCTTCCCCTGCTCCTCCTGTTGGGCGCTGTTTTCCTGTTGGCGGGGGACGCTGGGGCCAGCCGCCCGAATGCTTTGCCGGTATTTATCGTCGCGCATGGCATCACGCTGCGTGGAGACCATATCGGCTTGATTGTATAAGCTAGAGGCAAGGCGGGCTTCGGTGGCTTTGCGCTGTTGCTCCCGCTTCATTTCCTCGTCAAGCATCTGCTGTTTTGAGGGGGGAACGGCGGCTCCTTTATCGGTGCCAGTCCCTTGCTGGTGCTCGGCTTTCGATTTTTGCGCGGCGTCAAGCTTGGCTTGCGCCTCTTGGCTTCGGGCTTCGTACTGCGCTTCCAATGTCTTGTGGGCCGGACGCTGTTCGGGCGGCTGGGCTGTGCGACTGGCGGCGCTATCCAGCCCCGCCGCTTGGCTCTTGGCCTGCTGCGGCTTTTGTTCCGCCTCTTGTTGAGGAGCCTGCTTCAATACTTCGTATTTATTGGGTTCGCTCATAATAGTGATCCTAAAAACGGATCACTATTTCATCATCTTTCAAGATTTTTGACCACAACCTGCGGTGAAAACATTACCTTGTGTCGCCCAAGGACGACAAATCCAGAGTATCAGAAAATGAGAATCAATCGCTTGTAGGCCGGAACGACTAGGACGATCAGGATGGGGAGGAGGGCTTGTTAGCGGAAGCGGTGAGACTATAGTTGCCATAGCCGATAATCTCATGCGCGTGGGCGAGGTCGTCTAGCAGATTGGGGAACACTGTCACTTCGACATTTTTAATGCGCTCGAACGCATATTCTATATCCCGAGACACATAGACTATCTGCTGGCAATACAGTTCGCTATAGTCGGAAACACGCTTATCCGCCGCGTCCAGCCGCTGGCTCAATTCCTCGATACGCGCCTCAAGGGTTTTGATTTTCTCTTCCAACTGTTTTTGCGTATCCTGTTCCATAATACCCTCCCTGAAAATCCGTTTTCCCCGCGCCTGGGCGGCTTTTCTATGTACGCCTTTTCGGGACGGCCCACAAGCCAAAGCGGCGGCGGGGCATGAATCAGGCGGGGATGTTCCCGCTGGCCTGTCTGGGTTTCCGGCGATCCGTTGGCCTTTCGGGATGCCGTCCTATCGTTCCCGTCCGCCGCCCCCGCCGCGTCCCCAGCCGTCGCGGCCCCGCGCCGTGCTGTTCGCTTGCTCGCTCAACTTCATCAGCTCGCGGTAACGGGCGGCTTTCCGTTGCTGCTCCCGCGTCGGGCCGGTGACGGCCCGGCCGAGACTGTCGCCCTCGGGCGGGCCGTGCGTTGGCCCGTTGCCCTGTTCCCGCTGGGCCTCGGCGGCGGGAGTGGGCGGCGGCTCGTGGTTGGCCGGCCTGGCCGCGTAGTTGAGGCTGGCCCCGTAGTGTCGCCGGCTGTCGATGTTGCGGACAATGGCCTTGAGGTCGGCGGCGTCCTCGCGGGCGACAAACACTTTCGTTTCCTCGCGGGCGCGGGTCATGGCGACGTAGGCGGCTTTCTTGTCCATCCCTGCCGAGTAGAGGACGAAGGCGCTGTCGATGGTCTTGCCCTGGCCTCGGTACACCGTCCCCGCGTAGCCCAGTTGGAAGTCTTTGTAGGCGGTCGCGTCGAAGGTGTACGCGCCACCCGTGTCGAGGCGGACGGAGAGGGTGTCGCCCTGGATCGTTTCGACGGTACCCAGGCTGCCGTTATAGACGCCGTTCGGCTTGTCGTTGGCGCGGAATTGCACCCTGTCGCCCTCGCCCACCCAGATTTTCCCGCGCTCGGTGGCGAACGGCTGCGTGTTGCGCACCAGGCCCGCCTTGATCTGCTCGGCCTGCAAGTCGGCGTTCAGGCTGTCCACGTTGGCGTTGCTGTTGGCGAACACGAACGCGGTCTTGCGCGGCCCGCCGCCATCCTGGGCTTGGTCGCGCTCCTTGACCCATTCCCGCACCAGGTGCGCGGCGGCTTGGTCGCGCCGGTCGCTCCAGTGGATCGCGCCGTGGTCGGCGTAGGCTTGCATCCCGTCCGCCGTGTCGCCCCGCGCGAAGGATCGGGTGGCCTCCTTCTGCCAGTCCTCGCGCTGCCGGTAGACGGTGCTTAACGCCGCTTCGCCGAATGCTTTGGCGAACACGCCGAACAGGCCCCCCGCCTCGATGCTGGCAAGCTGGCGCTCGTCGCCCGCGAAAACCACGCGGGCCTTGAGCTGCTGGGCGGCTTGCAGCAGTTCCTTGGTGCGCTGGGTGTCGATCATGGCGGCTTCGTCCACGATCCAGGCGCGGGGGCCTGGGGCCGGTGGCCGTCCGGCCTCGATGGCCTTTTTGTGCGCGTAAAGGAGGCTGTGCAGCGTGCGGGCGTCCTGGAACCCCGCCTCGCGCAGGTCTTTGGCGGCGGTGTTGGTCGGGGCCAGGCCGGTGACGTGGTAGCCCTCGGCTTCCAGCGTCTCGCGCAGGGCGTTGAGGGTGAAGCTCTTCCCCGTGCCTGCGCGGCCCTGGATGATGGCAAGCGGGTGGGCCAGGGCGTGGCGCAGGGCGTTGGCCTGCTCGGCGTCCAGGGGCCGCCCCGCGTCGCTGTAACGGCGCAGGGTCTTGTCCAGGCGGGCGGCGGGAATCGGGCGCTGGCCTTGCCCGTGGACGCCCCGCGCCGCGTCAAGCGCGGCCTGTTCGTTGTCGCGGGTGGCGGCGGTGGTGAACAGGGCCTGGCCGTGGTCGCCCTCAAGCCGGATGACGTGCTTGTCGGCGAGTATCGTGTGCCGCGCGTCGGGGTCGATGTCGCGCTTGAACAAGGTTTTCGCCAGGTCGCTTTCATCGAAGACGGCGCGTGTCCGTGAAAGCTCTTGCAGCAGTTTTTCAATCTCGCCGTTGGCTTCGTCGAGTTCGCGGCGCAGTTTCGCCCGCGTGTCGTTGCGGGCGTCGATGGCGCGGTTTTCGTTGCCCCGGTCGGACTGTCCGCCGCGCCGCTCGATGGCGCTGGCGTGTACGCCCAAGTGCTGGCGCGGCTCCTGGTCTAGCCCTTTTCCGGCAAGGCTGCGCCCGTCGATGCGGCACTCCATCCCCGCCTGTTCAAGGGCCTGGTTGGCGTGGCGCTCCCAGGCCTGCCGCCAGGCGTAAACATTGGCCTTGGCGTTCCACTCGCGCACCTTGCCGCCGAATCCTTCCGGCGTGATGTCGCGCAGGGTCAACAGGATGTGCGCGTGGTGGTTGCGCTCGTCGCCCTCCTTGCCAGGGGCGTGGAGGGCGAAGTCGGCAATCATGCCCTTGGCGGTGAACTGGTCGCGGATGTAGCCGCGCACCAGGTCGAGCCGCTGCGTCCCGTCCAGCTCGTGCGGCAGGGCGACGATGACCTCCCGCGCAAGCTGCGCGTCCTTGCGCTTCTCGGCGGCTTCGACCGCGTTCCACAGTTGGGCGCGGTCGCGCGTCCAGGCGGGCGCGTCGTCGGGGGCGATAATTTCCGTGTGGACAACGCCGCCCTTGCGCGTGTAGTCATGCGTCGCGCCGGTTCGCTCGTCGCGGATGCTTTCCGCCGCGCGATAAGCGGCGGCGGCGGTCGCGCTACGTCCGCCGCTTCGGCTGAGGATCGACACGTCACAGTGGAAGATCGCCACGGTTTCGGGTTCTTTTTTGGGTCTTGTTAAGATGGGGCTTGGGCGAGGCTTGGTCGGGCTTCCGCTCTTGGGGTGCAGGGGTCTCCCTGCCGCAGACACGTCGGAACGACGTATAGTGTGCGCCCTTCTCTTCGATTCGGGAATCCCCCGCCAGCACCTTGCCAACCATTCGGCACCGGATGAGCCGCCAGGAAAGCAGACTCGGACTCGCCATCAGCCCAGAACTTCAGGACGCAGGACGCCTCCGGCGGTGGGCAGTAGGGAAAGGAGGCGCTGGGCAAGGAACTCACAACCAGGAATTGCGTTACACTCTGGGCTTTGAACCGTGACTCAACCCTGGGGGGATGCCGTGATGGCGGAGACGAAGCTTTCGAGGCTGGAACTCTTGCGCAAGCGCAAGGCGGAAATCGAACAACAACTCAAGACGCTGGAAGCCCGCGACAAGCAGGCGGCGCGGAAACGCGACACGAGGCAAAAGATCGTCGTCGGCGCGGCGGTGCTGGCCCACGCGGCGAAGGACGGCGAATTCGCCAAGACGTTGCGGGCAGTTTTGAACGTGGCGGTCACGGAGGAGCGCAACCGCGCGCTGGTCGCCGACTGGATCGACGGCGCGAAGATCGCGGCAAAACCGCCAGCGGAATCGGGCCAGCCGGACGGCGGCGAAACGCCCTAGGGCAAGGGCTTCTCTTGCCGGAACGGCGGGGCGGGCGGGCAACCGCCAGGCTCTGCTGTTGGCATTGTTGAACAAAGCCCAAAAACAGTCGCTTTTTTGAGAGCGCGGCGAAAGAACCGCAACCTGATCTTATGGCCCAAAATTGTTGTCGTACCCCGATTATGCTGGCTAACGATTTTCCAAGCCGCCAGTCTAATCGGGCTAACAAGGCCGGTTAATCAATGGCCCTGTGGATTGCCAACTCTTTTCCCATTGTGCTGAGGAAACGATCATGAAAACGCATTCCATGCTTCCTGCCCTGGTTCTCGCCGCCGCCGCTTTCTATTCCGGCCAGGCGGCGGCTGTCGTCCCGCCCGTTGAAGTCGCGGGGGTTGCGGCGGTGACGGCTTGCCCGACGACATTGACCACGGCGACGCCTTACTACTCCGACAAGATCGTCTTTGAGATAACCGGCCAACTGATAGCCGTCAATCCCGCCGACCAGCCGAAATTGAATGCGCTGCCGCGCAACACCGAACTGGACATCAAAGTGAGAGACAATCCCAGAGCGGTTGCCGACATAAGGGCCAAGGTGCTCGGCTTCCTGGGGGCGGTCTACAACGTTGATACTGCGTCGTTCATCAAGATCATTAGAGTGGAGTACACGGCAATCCTCTGCCCCAAAGCCCCCTAGCTGGATTCTCCGAATAAAACCAAGCGTCCGCCGGGGATTGTCGCGGATGATGGTGCGGCAAACCTCTCGCGAAACAGCGCAAGGCTG
>Ga0265327_10001885_pt1 | contig 24252 bp, 19 predicted proteins | sample 41621metaG_FD_202089 | JGI IMG/M metagenome (GOLD analysis project Ga0265327, IMG submission 202089) | Rhizosphere microbial communities from Carex aquatilis grown in University of Washington, Seatle, WA, United States - 4-16-21 metaG | ecosystem: Host-associated > Plants > Roots > Rhizosphere...
CACCCTTTAAACCCAGTGAATCCGGATAACGCTTGCACCCTCCGTATTACCGCGGCTGCTGGCACGGAGTTAGCCGGTGCTTATTCCTCTGGTACCGTCAAGTGAGCTAGAAAGCCCTTTTTTCGTCCCAGATAAAAGAAGTTTACAACCCAGAGGGCCTTCATCCTTCACGCGGCATGGCTGGTTCAGACTTTCGTCCATTGACCAATATTCCTTACTGCTGCCTCCCGTAGGAGTCGGGCCCGTGTCTCAGTGCCCGTGTGACTGGTCGTGCTCTCACACCAGTTACTGATCGCAGGCTTGGTGGGCCGTTACCCCGCCAACTACCTAATCAGGCGCACGCCCATCCAAAACCGGCCGAAGCCTATAATAACAAAGCGATGCCGCTTCGTTATGTTACGGTGTATTAATCTCTCTTTCGAAAGGCTATTCACCAGTTATGGGAAGGTTGCGTACGTGTTCCGCACCCGTTTGCCGGTCGTCATCAGGTATTGCTACCCATGTTACCCCTCGACTTGCATGTATTAAGCCTGCCGCTAGCGTTCATCCTGAGCCAGGATCAAACTCTCCATTGTAAAGAAGTTTTGATCTGACTGTTGTATTTTCTCTCGAAATTATAACGTCAAATTCTAATTAATATTTGTGATGACATTACCTGTTTTGAATCCGAAGATTCGTGCTGTTGTTTCCTAACTTTCAAAGAACTTTTGCTTTACTTTTTGCCCCTTTTTTAATTGGGAGTGCAAAGGTAAGAGCCTTTATTTTATTAGCCTAATTTTTCTTCAAATATTTTTAAATTATTTTTAAAAACTTTTGAATTTTTTATTCGAAAAACCGTGGCATTTTTTTAAGAACTTTTTGCTTTTTTTAAAAGCGGATTGCAAAGGTAAGAGTGTTTATTTTCTCAGCCAAATTTTTATTTAAAAAACTTAAAAATTTATTTGAGCATTTTTACCTTTAAGAACTTCCCCTTTTTTAAAAGCGGATTGCAAAGGTAGGGGTGATTAGATACATAGCAAAGCTTTTTTGCTTAATAGTTATTAACAATAGCCATTCGGTTGCTGCCCAATCGTTTGTAATCATTTACTGTAGCGCATTTGAGCAAAAAAAATATTTTTAAAATAATTTCAAAATAGTTGAGAATGGTTAGGTTATAAACAGTGTTTAAGGCAAATTGTAGTTGGAAAAAGGGGTAATCAAGCTTAAAAAACTCAAATATTAGTGGAAAGTATTTTTAGAAATAGCTTAAAATGAAAGGAAATTTACCTTTTTAAGGAACAAACCTTGTGGCGGAACGGCAAAATCTGCTTTGGTACAATCCTTTGCTTCAATAATATCGATAAACTGTGCTAAGGTAATCTTGCCTTTACCCACCTGTAACATGGTGCCTACAAGCCCACGAACCATGCCTCTAAGGAAGCGATTACTGGTTACATGATAACTTATCATGCCACCCTCCTGCTTCCAATAGCTGGCAGTAATACAGCAAATGGTTGTTTTTGCCTGGGTATTGCGTTTGGAGAAGCTGGTAAAATCGCTGTGCTTCACTATTTCGGCAGCGGCTTGCTGCAGCAGCTCTATATTAAGTGTGTAGGGATAGAAATATGCCCTATCCGCTAAAAATGGGTCCTTATGCTGGTAGATGTTATATATGTACTCACGGGAGATGGCATCAAAACGGGAATGGCTTTCTGGCTGTACCTGGAATATCCGCTTTACAACGATATCCTGGGGAATGATAGCATTGATATGATAACTGCCATCTTCCACTATAGCTAGGCTATCGAAATGAAAGTAATTCTGCAATGCATTTACGCCTGCATCCGTACGAGACGAGCCTGTTAGCTTATATTCCTCTTTGTAAAATATTTTAAGCGCTTTTTCAACTTCTGCCTGAATGGAGTTTGCGTTTTGCTGAATTTGAAAACCGGAGTAATTGGCCCCCTTATATGATACTTCGATAAAATAGCGTGGCATAGAAGGGTGATTGGTTAATTGGTTTATTGGTTTATTCGTTAAATAGGAATCGGGGATTAAAAATTGGGAATTGATTAATGCTTTATCATGGCCTTAAACCTGCTGATATAGTAATCATCGGTTAATTGCGATTGCAGTGAACTGAAATTGTAAGAATCTGATACAAAGGGATATGCTGCATCAAAAAACTTATACTTGCCATCATCTTTCAAGAATAATACACTCAGGTTTTTGATTTGGTCTGTGGTGTAACATTTTGACTTGAAGGCCTTTTTTGCAGCTGTTATCATATCATCGTCATTATCAGCTGCGGCCATTTTCTTTCTTAATTTTAAAAAATCTTCCTCAGAAGAGAGGCCTTTACAATCGGAATTAAAGATTAAAGGTTTTGCAGCTGTGGTAGCCGGCTTTGCATTTTCTACTTCTTTTACTGGTTCTGCCGGCTTTTCTTTAATTATTGCAATCGGCTTATCCGAAGTATCTTTCTTTACTGCATTTGGATTAGCTACTTCCATATCGATAAATTTAGGCTCCTTCCCCTTCGAATCCTGTTTTATTGGTTCTTCTTTTTTTACTTCTTCTATTTTAGCTGGTTCCTTTACAGGTTCGTCCTTTTTTATTTCCTCTGTTTTAACAGGTTCTTTAGCTGGCTCATCTTTTTTTATATCTTCTGTTTTTACTTCCAGCTTTGATGTTTCTTCCTTTTTTACTTCTTCTTGTTTAGGAGTTTCAATTACTAGTGTTACTTCTTTTTTTTCAACTGGTATTATATCGTTATTCTTTTCTTTGGGCACAAAAAGCCTTACGGTATCTGAAACACCATTAACCATATCAACATATACCATATCAGTACCTTCTGAACTGGACAGCGTAAATAATCGCTTTACATTTTGAACCGGCGCAGGTTCTTCTTTCTTTATTATTTCAATAACTGGTTTAGTTTCTTCTTTTACAACAGCGGGTTTTTCTTCTTCCTTAATTGCCGTTTTGGTTTCTTCTTTAATTGTAGCTGGCGTTTCATCTGCTTTTTTATTTTCTATTGCTACAGGCTTTTCCTCTTCTTTAACAGCAGTTTTTACTTCTTCTTTAACAACAGGCTTCTCGGGTTCTTTTATTGCAATAGAAGGATCGTTTACCACATTAGAGAGCGTATTGGAAAAGATATCCTGTTTCATTTCACCTGGTGCGGCTTTAGCTGTTGCTTTACTATTAGCAGTTACCACTTCCATTGTTTGGAGGTTGAATAAACCCCAGCCTTTTTCGCCAAAATTTTTTATTATATAACCAAGATCTTTATTGTTGATTTTACAGGTTACATTTTGCTCGGGCCATTCATTTTTAGGGAAACCAATGGTTAGTGCGTAACTGCCATCCTGCAATTTTGGAACGATAAGGTAACCGGCTGATGAAGAACTCAGCACTTTACTGTCAAGCTTTATGTAAAAAGGTTGCTTGTTTTCGGTTTGCAGGTAGATAAAATGATTTTGCTGCGCTGATACTGTAGCTGCAAAGAAAGCTACTGAAGAAAAAAGAAGCAATGCTTTTTTGAAAAAGGTATTCATCTACTTAAAAAATTATATTACTAATTGGAACGAATTAAAAATCGTTAAAAATGCTAAATCAAAAATACTTATTAATACAATGCCTTTACAATTTATACAAAAATCAATTTTACCAGCTCCCGCTTGCACCGCCACCTTCTGAACTGCCACCTCCAAAAGAACTCCCACTATCTGATGATGAACTGAAACTATCAGAAGCAATTGATCTATAACTGTCGTTATTGTTATACTCTGAATTAATGTTACTGTTATAATTGCGATTAGAAGAATTGCGATTATTAAATAAACCGCTAAAAAAAATTCCTGATAAGAACCACGTTAGTTTTGCCCTTCTTGCGAATGAAGATGTAGAAGCTCCATCTGAGTTATAAACTGTGTTGTTTGGATTATTATTGCGAAATAACCTAACTATCATTAAAAAAATTACAGCTAAGATGAATATGAAAATAATAAATGGCAAGGTAGAAGATCCATTATTGTTTGTATCGGGTTGGTAGGCATAGCTCTGGCTTGATGGCGGAAGCGTGCTATTGCTATTTGATGGTTCAGTAACTGCATTAGTGCCAGCATATAGTTCAGGTGAAAGTATTTGCATTACTTTATCTACAGCTTTATCAATACCACTGTAATAATTGGTTTGCTTGAAATGAGGAACAATTATTTCGTCAATAATATCCTGGCAGTCATTATCATTTAAAACGTTTTCTATTCCTTTTCCGGTAGCTATTCTAATTTTTCTGTCGTTCCTAACTATGAAAAAAAGAACACCGTTATTTTTTTCTTTTAAACCAATGCCCCAGTTGTTGAAATAATGTTTAGCGGCTTCTTCTAATTGATATACTTCGCCGGTATTGGCATCTTTTAAAGTGTTTTGTGTAATGATGACAATTACATTGGTAGAAGTATCCCTGTATTGTTGTAGTTTTTTGGCAAGCAATTCACGCTCGTCTGGGCTAAACATACCTGCATAATCATTTACAGGCGTAAATGATTGGGGCCTTGTTTGATAGAAAGATTGTCCGCTGCCTTTTTGAGCAAAGGTTGAGAAAGAAAAAAAAGAAAGAAGGGTTAACAGAAAAAATTTCATCTGCCTGAATTGAGATTACCAGTTACCTCCGGCTCCGCCGCCGCCAAAGCCGCCGCCGCCGAAACCACCGAAGCCGCCACCTCCACCGCCGCCGGAACTTCCTCCGCCTCCACCACCCCAGCCACCGCCGCCACCAATCATGTTTCCGATTGTCCATGCAGCAAAGCCACGCCTGCTCATAAATGAACCGCCACCTCCGCCTCTGGAGTTGGCAGCAAGAAAAATTATGATCAGGATTATGATGAAAATGAATTTAAATATTTTACCGCCGCTACTTTTGCCATATCCTTTTGGCGCTGTATATTTTCCCTCGGTGGCTTTTATAATTGCGTCGGTACCGTTATTAATCGCCGCATAAAAATCTTTTTCTTTTAAATACGGAATAACTTCATTATTTACAATATCAGAACAAGTATAATCAGGTAAAACATCCTCTAACCCCTTGCCTGTTGCTATAAATACTTTGTTACCAGCCCCAGCAACTTTGTTTTTGTACACCAAAAACACAATACCATTATTAAATGTTTTTGATCCGCCAACGCCCCATTTATTTCCTAATTCAACCGCATAATCACCTGCATCCATACCCGCTATATCATCTGTAATTACAATAGCAATTTGGGAAGAGGAACGTTTATCAAAATCAACTAATTTCTGTTCAAGTGTTTGCTGCTGATCGGTAGTAAGCAAACCCAAATTATCATTTACCAATTTTTGTGGACTTGGCCTTGCAGGAATATTTTGCGCAAAAGTTTGCGCCGCAAAAAACACCAGCAGTGAAAAGAAAATATATTTAATAAATTTCATTAGGCGTTTTATTATTTGCCAAATACAATCTCGTCTGGCAATTCGTTTTTATCATCATTAGGTTGATAAGGAAATTCTTTATGCAATGTTTCGCCGATGGTAGCAATGGTTTCGCAAATACCCTTTACATGATTATCTTTATTAAAATGCGATAGCATTTCTTTTACAGCATTTTGCCAAAATTCCTTCCCTACTCTTGCGTGAATACCTTCATCGCCGTATACTGCCAACTGACGGTCTTTTAAAGCTACATATATCAATACACCATTGTGATCATCCGTTTTTTCCATCTTTAAGCCAAAGAAAACTTCAATAGCCCTGTCAACAGGATCAACAAACCTGCAATGGCTTTCTACATATACCCTTACTTCGCCGCTGGTGTATTTTTCTGCAGCACGTATAGCAGTAACCACCAGTTGTTCATCTTCAACTGATAATAATCTTTTCTTTTTAAAAAGCGGAAATAGTGCCACTATATTTTATTTAGTAAAATTTATTTCTGGTGCTTTATCTGTTCCCATATCTGCCTGAAAACCTTCTTTAACCTTAAACCCAAACAAACTTGCTGCAATGCTCGAGGGAAAAGAACGCACTGTTTTATTGTAAGCCATCACGGCATTATTAAAATCATTTCTCGAAAACTTTATCCTGCGTTCTGTACCTTCTAATTGATCCTGCAATCTTAAGAAACTGGTAGTCGTTTTTATATCGGGGTATTTTTCTATTACAGCAATCACTCTGTTGGCAGAAGCTACTACTTCATTATTTGCTGCTTCCGATTTTTGATAATTTTCGTAAGTAGCATCTCCACTTACATTCAAGGTTGCAGCTTTTGCTCTTGCTTCTGTAAGTTTAACCAAAACATCTTTTTCATATTCTGATGATTGCTTTACAGTAGAAACCAAATTAGGAATCAAATCCAACCGGCGCTGATAATCATTCTGTACATTGTTCCAGGTTTTGGTAACAGCTTCTTGCTTTTTTACCAATGAATTATAAGTTGTAAAAAAGAAAATGGCCAATAGCGCAATAATTATTATCGCTATTAGCCGAGTTTTTTTGCCTGATTGAGTTGCCATGTTTATTAAAACTTAACTTCAGGAGCTTTTTCTGTTCCGGCATCTGCCTTAAAGCCTTCTTTAACTTTATAGCCAAATAAGCCTGCTAATATATTTGTTGGAAACGAGCGCACTTTTACATTATAAGTTTGTACAGCATCGTTAAATTTATTCCTGTTGTCTTTTACTCCGTTTTCAATGCTTTCCAACTGGCCCTGTAATTTTGTGAAGTTTTCGGTTGCTTTTAATGTTGGATATTGCTCTGCAACTACCAACAAGCGGCTTAAAGAGCCTTTCAATTCTTCCTGTGCTTTTTGAAACTCCGCCATTTTTTCTGGCGTAAGATTGTCTGCATTGATATTTACAGACGTTGCTTTTGAACGAGCATTAATAACATCAGTCAAAGTTTTTTGCTCAAAATTGGCAACACCTTTTACTGTGTTTACTAATTGCCCTACAAGGTCGGAACGTTGTTGATAGGCAGATTGAACTTTATTCCATGCGTTTTTTACATTTTCATCCTGCCCTACCAAACCTCTTTGTGTAGAGATACCCCAAATCACTAAAATGGCAACAATCGCTAAAATTATTAAACCTGAACGTTTCATGTTTTTATTTTTTAAAAGTTAAGTTGTTAAAAGTAATAATTATTTTAAACAACAGCCATTTATTCTTTTAGTTGAAAAAGGTAACTGTTAAATTTAGTTAATCTTTAATTGCCGCAATACCAGGCAAAACCTTGCCTTCAAAATATTCCAGCATGGCGCCGCCACCGGTGCTTACATAACTCACTTTATCTGCCAAATGAAATTGGTTTACTGCCGCAACGCTATCGCCGCCACCAACAAGGCTAAACGCACCTGATGCTGTAGCATCGGCTACTGCAAGCGCAACAGATTTAGTACCGTTCTGAAATTTTTCCATTTCAAAAACGCCCATGGGTCCGTTCCATAAAATGGTTTTGCTGTTTTTAATTACTTCGCTGAAAACGCCTATGGCTTTTGGCCCAATATCCAATCCCATCCAGCCATCCGGAATGGCATCGCTGGCGCAATCCTGCGTATTGGCATCGGCTGCAAATTTATCTGCAATGGTAGATGTTTCGGGTAAGTGAATGCTTACATTTTTTTGTTTGGCTTTTTCTAAAATATCCAAAGCGGTTTGCAGGCGGTCGTTTTCGCAAAGTGAATTGCCTATTTTACCGCCACGAGCTTTTATAAAAGTATAAGCCATGCCACCGCCGATGATAATATCTGTAGCCCTTTCTAAAAGGTTTTCTATAATTAAAATTTTATCAGAAACTTTTGCGCCACCAATGATAGCAGTGAAAGGTTTTTCTGCCTGGTGCAATACTTTTTCGGCGCTTAATACTTCAGCTTCCATCAAAAGGCCAAACATTTTTTTATCGGCCGGAAAGAATTTTGCAATTACCGCTGTACTGGCATGCGCCCTGTGTGCGGTACCGAATGCATCGTTTACATATACATCACCGAGCTTGCTTAATTTTTCAGCAAAAGCTTCATCGCCTTTTTCTTCTTCTTTATAAAAACGAAGGTTTTCCAATAATAACACTTCGCCTGGGCGTAGCATGTTGGCGGTAAGGTGGGCCTGTTCTCCAATGCAATCATCGGCAAAGAAAACATTTGTAGGGTTGCCCGCAGATTCCGCAGAAGAAGCAGGATTTAATAATTGGTATAGATGTTTTACTAAATGCTTTAATGAATATTTATCTTCTGGCCCGCCTTTTGGCCTTCCTAAATGGCTCATTAAAATTACTTTACCGCCATCGGCCAATATTTTTTTAATGGTGGGAATGGTTGCTGTCATCCTGGTATCATCAGTGATGTTGAAATTTTCATCGAGCGGCACGTTGAAATCTACACGTACCAATGCTTTTTCGCCAGAGAAGTTGTGGGTGGAAAATTTACTCATAATGCTTTTGTTTTGCCAGGTGGTAAAACTTAATTTTTAAAGATTATAAAATAAACGAGGCTTCCCAATACATAGGAAGCCTCGAATTAAATGCGTTGAATAAAGAACTAATGTACAAGAGTGCGATGCCAATGAAGCAAAATAAAGTTTTTGAAGCCAGGTTCAAAAAAATCAGCCACGCATTACACAGATTTACACAGATTAATTACTTAATCAATCCTGCAAAATGATGTACCGTACGTACCAATTGAGATACGTAACTCATTTCATTATCGTACCAGCTAACAGTTTTTACCAATTGTTTGTCGCCGGTTTTTATAACTCTTGTTTGTGTTGCATCGAACAGGCTACCGAAAGTAATTCCGATAACATCGCTGCTTACAATTTCATCTTCGTTGTAACCAAAACTTTCGTTGGCAGCAGCTTTCATTGAAGCGTTTACTTCTTCGGCAGTTACATCTTTGCCTAACACACTATATAACTCAGTTACGCTACCGGTAATTACAGGGACCCTTTGAGCGCCACCGTCTAATTTGCCTTTTAAATTTGGCAATACAAGACCGATTGCTTTTGCAGCTCCGGTGCTGTTAGGTACAATGTTGGCAGCTGCTGCTCTTGCCCTGCGTAAATCGCCTTTTGGATGTGGTGCATCCAAAGTATTTTGGTCGTTGGTATAAGCATGGATGGTGCTCATTAAACCAGTGATGATGCCGTATTTTTCGTCCAACACTTTGGCCATTGGTGCCAAACAGTTGGTGGTACAGCTTGCACAGCTGATGATAGTTTCAGTACCATCTAAAATTTCGTGGTTTACATTAAATACAACGGTTTTAAGATCGCCGGTTGCCGGTGCAGAAATTACTACACGTTTTGCGCCTGCGGTAATATGTGCTGCTGCTTTATCTTTATCGGTGAAGAAACCAGTGCTTTCAATTACTACGTCTACATCGTGAGTACCCCAAGGAATTTGAGCCGGGTCTTTTTGTGCATGTATTTTTACTTCGTGGCCATTTACCACAATAGAATTTTCTGTATGGGTTACAGTTTGACCAAAACGACCCTGTGCGCTATCATATTTTAATAAGTGAGCCAATACTGCCGGACTGGTAAGGTCATTAATCGCTACCACATCAATACCTTTCATGTTATAAATTTGACGGAATACCAAACGGCCGATACGCCCAAAACCATTGATTGCAACTTTAACTGTACTCATAACTGGAATTTAGATTGTTATTTTTAATTTGAGATTGCAAAATTACGGCTTGTACTACATATAATTACCTATTATTTTTTAAGTTTTCATTACGTCCAACCTATAAAGATGCCTTTTTGAAGATTTTTTTTAATAAATCCCATCTATTCTTTTAAAATATTTGGCTGAAAAACTGCCACACGTTATCTTTGCCGTCCTTTAATAAAAGATGCCGCGTTGGTCAAGGGGTTAAGACGCCTCCCTTTCACGGAGGAATCACGGGTTCGAATCCCGTACGTGGTACGAAAAGAAGCCTTTCAGCAATGGAAGGCTTTTGTATTTAGGGAATCAATAGTTTGAAATAAGAACTGTTAATCGCTACACAAGATGAGAAATAGTGTGGATTTTTTATTTTAATTTCAATATTCTAATTAAAAAGCCGCACATGAAATCTATTTACGCTATCCTTTTGCTGCTGTTTATAAATTTCTCTACCGGCAACGCTCAGAACAATAAAGTAAAAGGTACCATTTCAACAGATACTGCCGATTTGAAAATATTGGGTGTATATCCTGATATGTTTCCTAATGTTTCCGTTTTATTTAAAGCAGAAACAAGAAAAGGTGAACCTGTATGGAATCTCAGTAAAGAAAAAATGAAAGTAAAGGAGAATGAAGAGGATTGTAAAGTTGTTTCTCTTGAACAGATTTCAAAGTTAAAAGCGTTGAATATAGGCATTGTAATAGATCATTCCGGTTCAATGCAGAGTGATGCTTACCTAACTTTTGATAATCATGGAAACTATAATTATCCGAAAGGTGGTAAAGCACCAATTGACAATGCGAAACTGTCAGTAAAATCTTTCATTAAAAGTTTCAATTCTAAAAAAGATTTGATCAGTGTTATTGGTTTTTCTGAAAAAGTAGATAGACAATTGCCATTAACAAAAGACACTGCATTATTGAATGCAACGGTAGATTCTATGAAAGCAGATTTTTCAACGGCATTATATGATGCTATGATTGCAGGTATTGATGAAATAAAAAGCGCAAATGGCGTAAAAGTTTTGGTTGTACTTACTGATGGTTTAGATAATTCATCAATAAATAGCTGGAAAAGTGTAATTGCTAAATCAACAAAAGAAAATATACCTATTTATATTATTGGGTTGGGCAACGTAAATATTGATACATTACAGTTAATTGCAAAATCTACCAAAGGACATTTTTATTACACACAAACATCATCGTCGCTGGATACGATGTATGCTTTAATAAGTAAACAAGTACAGGCGTTTTATGAACTTGTTTATACCTCTCCTAATTATTCTTCAACCGATAGTAGCAGAAATGTTGAAGTTTCATTCGACATTGACAGCCTATATCTTGAAACAAATTCCTTAACACAAAATTTTCCGGTTGAAGTTGTTGCCAAAATAGAAAAGAAAGAACGGCAGAGGGAATATTTATTTTATGGGGGCATTTTAGGGGCAATTTTACTTGTTGCAGGAACTTTGCTTTTTTATTATAAAAACAAGCCAAAAAGTAAAGTAATAAATCAGCCCGTAATTAAAAAATTATTCCCCAACCCTTCAACAGGCAATATTAATCTTGATTATGAAAGTATGCCAGGACAATTGTCAATTATAAATATTAACGGACAGCCGGTAAAAACAATTGATATAACTGGTTATGAAAAACAGTTTGACCTATCAGGTATTGGGAACGGGAATTTTATTGCAATAATTCATACGGGTAGTTTACAATCTAACGCTGTAAAATTTACAATTCAACATTAAAAGTATAAGTAATAATGAACGGGCACCGGTAATAAACCCCGGTGCTTTTTCATTTTACCCACCGCAATGCCAACTGATCATATTGCTGCATTTTATTTTTAAGCCGTCGTTCCTTTCTTGCGCATTTTTCCGGATTTGTAAACCATAGTAATGCCAAACGCACCTGCCTTATCCTCCAATGCAAAATCATTTTTTTAATCAAGAGTTTATCAAGGCCAAGTGTAAGAAAATGTAACCGTCTTATATTTTTGTATTGATTAGTGGTAAGGTATAAGCTATCGAAAAACACATCTAATGATTGTTGAAATTCAAGCAAGGGCTGTTTGTATTTTTTAATGGAATCGTAACTGTATTTATCTTTTAATGCACGCCACATATCACCATTAATATGTGCGTTCATACCCATAAACTGGTATTGTAATTCATTTAACCCTGTATCTGTATAATATCGCTGCCAGCAAATTTCCAGTGGCAATTGAGAGATAAATTTTTTATTGCTGCTAAAAAATTCGGGGGCAAAATAAGATTCAAAACCAAAGACAAAGCGCCTTACATTTTCAGGTTGCTTACCAGCAAATTTGTTGGTAGATTCAATAGCATTAAGGTAGAGTTTTGCAAAATGCCTTCCGGGAGTGCTGGTCGCAGCTATCTGTTCCAATGTATCCAGCAATGCTGCGTTATATCTTTGCTGAGCAAAGCTTTTAAAAGAAATAGATGAAATGACCAATACCAATAAAAATTTCATACAGGCAATGAAATTTAATTGTAGGTTAATATTTTTTTAGCGAGGGCAGCTTTTTGAGCAACAGGAAATTCGATAAAACAACTGGTTAAAAAATATTTTTCCTTGCGGCTTAGTTTTTTTAACACATAGGTTTTCAATTCTGCGTCCATCAAAGCCACATCAATAATGTGCGCCCATTTCATATCTTCTGAAATAAAAATATTGTCGATAGCCATTACATTTTTTTGAATGAAATGCAGTTTCAGTGGTATGCTTTGATGATCTTTATTCATTATTGCCGAAAGACAAAATCCTCTTTCATTTAATAACGGATTATTAAAGCCCAGCCAGTTTTTCCGCCATAAATAATTTTGAATTTTACGTTGCACCCAGCTCAGTTTTGTATGGGCAATGTTACGGGCATATTGCATGGTTAAAATACAACTGGCAGGCATATGCAAACTGATAGTGCTGTGCAATTGCAGGCCACCAATTTTTTGCAGTTTTACTTTATTTTGTTGTAACCACTCCCACTCGCTGCTAAAATAATTTTTTGCAAAATAGCAAAGCGTATTCATTTGAAAATTACAATCGCCTGCTACGTCCTGCATATCATCGTACAATTGCATGCTACGCACCATGCTGCTCCAGCTGCTAAATTGCTTTTGATATTGCAATTGTTTTTTATCCATAAGCACAGCCCTTAAAGTCAGCAGCACTTGTATAATATCATCGTCTTTTGTTTTTTGATAATGAAGCAGATCCTGCAGACTATAATTTTCATCAAATTCATTGATATCTGCCTTGTAAGTATCAAAACATTTATTACAGGCTTTGCAAATCAGCTGTGCGGCTTCCTCCGCCTTCTCATCATCGAGTTTATTGATGTATACATTCATTTCCTGCAACAAAAATTGCAGGTGATGATAGAATGCTTTATAAGTGATGCCATATTTTTCATTGGTAGCCTCTAACACAGTTTGCGGTAATACATCACAAATATCGAACAGGTAATATAACTGATAACCCTTGGTCTCTTTTTTATGACGCAGGTAATAATCCAGTTGATCATTGCTTAATATATGCCGGATATTTTTTTTGCCATGTACCGTTGCAATACCATCAATAAATTCATCACCAAAAAGAATGGCCAGGCAAACAAGATTTGCCAAATGGCTTTTATTTTTTAATAGCTGTAAAGGTGATTGCCTGAATAACAATGTATCGTAAGCGAAAGAACCTTTTTCAATATTATTACGCACCTGCAACAGTTCTTTAAACTGAAGAATGTAGTTGAGCCTTTTATTTTTCCGAATATGTTTACGCATCATTAACCCAACTGGAAAGGCTGTAATCATTGAAGAAGTAAAGCGCAAAAAATTAAATAACTCTGAAGATGGCTTTGCATTAAACAGGCTGTCTTGTTCCTGGTTCTCTTGCAATAGGTTTACTAAGATCTGGTGATCGGCATTATAAAAAATTTCGGCACCTGCTTTTGCAGCGCCTTGCTTAATACTGGTATAGTTCTTGGTAAAGTAAGGTTTCATTATTTATTAAAAATAAGCATGTCTTTTAAATTGCCAATACCCTTTTCAAGGTATTTTTAGCCTCCAGGTTATTAACCTTTTTTCTTATTATGTACGAAACGGGTGAAAACAATAGATTGTTACAAATGATAAATTAACATCTTTTTACTGCTGGTATAATTTTTGGGCAATTCAATTGCCAGTTAAGAGATTATAACCGTATTAAATTTCGTATAGTTAACCGGTACTTAACAACATTTTTTTGGGTAATTTTTTACATTCATCCTCAATAAAGCCCATTAAACTCTTAAACTAATTTTAATAGTACCACATGAAAATAGCTCCGGTTGTAAGCAGTATTAAAACCTACAAAGGAAAATGGGGAATTGAACAAGCTGCACAATTGACTAGGCGCACACAGTTTGGCGCCCAATGGGACGATGTAACATTTTTCGCCAACCACTCTTTTAAAAAAGCCATAAAAGAATTATTTAAAGATGATGACGCTTTACCGGCGCCGCCATTGAATAATTATAACGACGATAAATATACCGATGAAGAAATTGCCATTGGACAAACCTGGATAACCGCAACCAAGCAAACGGGCATGAATATCGGCAAAAGAAAAAATTCTTTACGCAGTTGGTGGCTGGGGCAAATGCTCAATCAAAAAAGATCGCTTAGGGAAAAGATGGTATTGTTTTGGCACAATCATTTTTCTACAGAAATGAACAAGGTAGACAATGCCACTTTCTCTTATAAACACAATGTGTTGTTGCGGCAATATGCATTAGGCAATTTTAAGGATATGCTTTTAGCAATCACTGTTGATCCCTGCATGTTGAAATATTTAAATGGTGCCAACAATGTAAAAAAAGCACCGGATGAAAATTACGGCAGGGAATTGCAGGAATTGTTTACCATTGGAAAAGATAACGGCCCACATTATACTGAAGATGATGTAAAAGCCGCAGCAAGGGTATTAACAGGATATAGAATTGAAAATAAAGTATTGGCTGATGTACATGGTTTGTTTGAACCAAACCGGCATGATATTACCGACAAACAATTTTCAGCTTCTTATAACAATACTATTATTAAAGGCGAAAAAGACGCTGCAGGTGCGAATGAATTGATTGCGATGATTGATATGATACTGGAGCAGGAAGAAGTAAGCCGTTTTATCTGCAGAAAACTCTACCGCTTTTTTGTGTACCATGATATTGATGCAGACACAGAAAAAAATATTATTGAACCGCTTGCAAAAACATTCAGAAAAAACAAGTACGAAATTAAACCGGTGTTAAAGCAACTTATATCCAGCCGTCATTTTTTTGATGAAGGCAACAGAGGCGCATTGATAAAAGGGCCTATAGACTATTGCGTAGGATTATGCAGGGAATATAATGTAAAATTTCCCGGTGATGATGATTATGTAAATCAATATGCACAGTGGTACAATATTCAAAACACGGCCAGTCAACTGCAGCAAAATATTGGCGACCCTCCTAATGTAGCTGGCTGGCCTGCATATTACCAGGTACCGCAATTTGATAAAATTTGGATCAACTCTGATACATTGCCAAAACGAAATCAATTTACCGACAGGATGATTACGTATGGTTTTGGGAAAGACAAACAAAAAATTTCGATTGATATAATTACTTATACCAAAACATTTAAAGATGCCGGCAATCCTGATGCATTGATTGAAGAAGCTGTACAGAGATTGTATAGTGTTCCTTTACCGGATAAAGAAAGAAGCTATATTAAACAAGGGATTTTATTATCAGGCTTGCAGGGAATGCAGAGCGACCATTACTGGACAGATGCCTGGATTAAAATTGATGATGTATCTAAGACGGTTAACCGAAAAGATGTAACCAATAAATTAAAAAATTTGTACCAATATTTAATGAATCTGCCACAATACCAATTGTATTGATTACAGGTTAAACTTATTTTTATGAAAAGAAAAGATTTTATAAAGAATGTTGCGGCTGGAGTTATGCTCCCTGCCTTCCTCAATGGCATATCGCTTAAAGCACTTGCAGGCACTTCGCTTGCACATTCGCTAAGGCATTTGATGGATAACGATAAAGTGCTGGTGTTGATTCAGCTTGCTGGTGGCAATGATGGATTGAATACCGTAATTCCTCTTGATCAATATGCTGCTTATCTTTCTGCAAGAACAAATATTGCTTTGCCCGAAGATAAATTGTTGCACTTAAATGGTTTTGACAAAACGGCATTGCATCCTTCAATGACAGAGATGCAGCAATTATTTAATGATGGGAAATTGGGCATCATTCAATCGGTGAGTTATCCAAAACCAAATTTTTCTCACTTTAGAGCAACAGATATTTGGATGACTGCAAGCAACAGTGATGCGGTATTAAATACTGGTTGGGCTGGAAGAACGCTGGATAATTTGTACCCGAAATTTCCTGCGGATTACCCAAATGCCTTAATGCCCGACCCATTGGCTATACAGGTTGGGTCAGTTGTTTCTTCTGCATTTCAAGGCCCAAGCTTTACCATGGGACTTGCCATAAGCAATACCAATAAATTTTACAATTTAATTGAAGGCAAGACTGATGTACAAAGCGATACCAGGTGGGGTGAACAAATTAATTACATTGAGGAAATGAGTTTGAAAACCGACCAATATGCTGACGTAATAAAAAAAGCAGCCTTGAAAGTAACTGCACAAACTGACAAGTACCCTGCTGCAGGAAAAAATGCTTTGGCAGATCAATTAAAGATTGTTGCCAGGTTGATAGGTGGTGGTTTAAAAACAAAAATTTATATGGTGAATATGGGTGGGTTTGATACCCACTCCAAACAAACCGAAGATGCAGATAAAGCTACGGGTAACCATGCCAGTTTGCTTAAAAAATTATCGGAAGCTATAAATGCTTTTATGGCCGACCTTGAATACCTGCAGGTTAAAGACAGAGTGATGGGTATCACTTTCTCTGAATTTGGCAGAAGGATAAAAAGCAACGCCAGCGGTGGCACGGACCATGGTGCGGCTGCTCCCCTGTTTTATTTTGGGCATGCTATAAAAGGAAAAGTAATTGGAGATAATCCAATATTGCCTGCCAATGCAACCGTGCAAGATAATGTGGCGATGCAAAATGATTTCCGTTCGGTGTACAGTAGCGTTTTAAAAAGCTGGTTTGGCCTTTCGCAAAATGACGTAAATAATATTTTACCAGGGCAGTATGGTTTGTTACCGATTGTGTAAAACTGGATACTTCATAATTGCTTCAATGTTTATGTTGTCTACCTGACAATAAAATGAGCGCAAGTTTGAAAATAAAATATGGTGTATACTATTTCAATTCCAGCATTACAATACTTTGTGCAGGCAGATCAACTACCAATTGATCGCCTATTTTTTTTGCACCGTTAAAAGCAATATTTTTTATTTTATAAGGATCTTCAAAAGTATTGATGTCAGTTAATTTTGTTGATGTTAATACCTGGCCCGTTACTGTTTTCCAGTTTAATCCTACCAAGGTAGTTTGCAAATTCAGTTTTTTGTTGGGATCAAGATTTACCATTGTAATATGAACAGCACCAGTAGAATCTTGTGAAGCAGAAATATTTAACGCAGGAATTTTATTATCAGCGTTGGTGTAATCGGGTGATTTAAAACTGATATTTAATTTTTTTGCATCCATATGAACCTTGTACATATCAAATACATAATAAGTTGGCGTAAGCAACATTTTATTGCCTTTGGTAAGTATAATTGACTGTAACACATTTATCGTTTGTGCCAGATTTGCCATACGCACCCGATCGCTATGATTATTGAAAATATTTAAAGTTGTTCCCGCTATTAATGCGTCTCTCAAACTATTTTGCTGGTATAAAAAACCAGGATTGGTGCCGGGCTCTACGTCTGTCCAAACGCCCCATTCATCAACTACCAATGCAGTTTTTTTTGCAGGATCGTATTTATCCATTATAGTACTATGGCGTGTTACCAAATCTTCCATCACCAAACAATTTTTCATGGTATTGAAGTATTCCTTTTCATCAAAGTTTGTTGCGGACCCTTTTTTGCCCCAACTTCCTGAAGGAATGGTATAGTAATGTAATGTTAATCCCCACATTCTTCCGGGGCCAACATTTTTCATCAATGTTTCTGTCCAATTATAATCGCCGCTGTTGGCGCCGCTTGCAATTTTCAACAACGGAGCATCCTTATAATTTCTTGCATAGGTTGCATAACGTTTGTATTGATCGGCATAAAAATCAACGGTCATATTTCCGCCACAGCCCCAGCTTTCATTACCTACGCCCCAAAATTTTACACGCCATGGTTCGTTACGGCCGTTCTCTTTTCTAAGATCGGTCATGGTACTTTTTGCATCACTATTTAAATACTCCACCCACTTTGCCATTTCTTCAACAGTGCCGCTGCCTACATTGCCGGCAATATATGGTTCGCAACCAATCAAGGAACATAAATCTAAAAATTCGTGGGTGCCAAAACTATTATCTTCCGAAACACCACCCCAGTTGGTGTTTACCATGTACGGCCTTTGATTGCGAGGGCCAATACCATCACGCCAGTGATATTCATCTGCAAAGCAACCGCCCGGCCATCTCAGGTTAGGCACTTTAATTTTTTTCAATGCTTCTACCACATCCAATCTAATCCTGTCCTTTTTAGGCACGCTAACCGAATCGCCTACCCAAAAACCATCATAGATGCATCGGCCCAAATGTTCGGAAAAATGGCCGTAAATATGCCGGCTGATAATATTGGGAGAATTGGTGGCATCAATCACAACGGTAGTTTGTGCATTGGATATTGCGATTACAGCAATCGCTAAAAGAGAAAAGAATATTTTTTTCATAAACCTAAATTATGGATTGTTTTAACAAATTATCTTACTAATGATTGTATATTTTAAATAAACTACGAAACCGTTGTAGCCGTATTTACTTTGACTTTATTTACCCAGTACTTTATTCACTCCTTAACTGGTCATCACCACCCTGTTCATTGTACCATCTTTATTGTAATACAAATAATCAATACAAACAGAACGGTGAAAACTTGCATAATCTGGCACCAATGCGCCGTTGTGATAAATGAAACAAGCTTTCCCCTTAAATTCAATAATAGCCTGGTGATTGGTATTACAATTACCGGCAATTTCATTGAGGATACCTTTGTAAAGCCATGGGCCTTCAATACTGCGGCTCATAGCATAAGCTGTTTTTTCAGGAAATTCATACGCATAAGACAAATAATACCAGCCATTATTTTTGTGTACCCATGGCGCTTCGGTAAAATGCGGCAGGTCAATTGTTTTAACAGGGCCATCCATTTCAATCATATTTTCTTTCAACTTCACATAATATAAAACAGTATTGCCCCAAAATAAATACGCCTGTTTGTTGTCATCAATAAAAACCGCAGGATCAATATCATCCCAACTTATTTTTGATTGAGTCGTCATGTCATTGGTGACTAATGCTGCCCCGATTGCATCTTTAAAGGGCCCTAAAGGATTATCTGCAACTGCCACTCCTGTAGAAAAGCAAAGCCAGTCATGCATTTCATAACCATTGCGCTTTTCAGGTGCTACATAGTGGCCGGTGTAGATGTACACTTTATCTTTATATACCATTGCCGCAGGATCGGCAGTAAATTTATATTTTATGATAGGATTATTTGTAGCCGTAAAAGTAGTATCAGCTGTTTGAGCCTTTAATGTAATTGACAGGCACATTATTAATGCTACTGTTAAATATAATTTCATGAAAATAATGTTGCTATTTTTTACCATTCCAATTTTAATAAAGTAACCGCTTGTTGTTGTAATGAAATATTCAATACCAATTTACCATTCTTGATTTCTACTTTTTGTACAGTCCCCAATTTTTTCAACTGTCCTGCATCTTCCAATATTTTTATTTGACCTGGAGTTGGATTTTTCGGTGAACCCATTTTCTTCCATACTTCATAGGAATTACTATGTTCATTATCGATGATGTATTGTGTGAACGTAACTTTATTTGTTGTCAATCCATCAATGATAACTGCAACCGGCAACACAGGTTTCATTACATCATCATCATGATAATTCCAAATCATTACCGTTGCAGATTTTTTATCTTTTGCGGCAACAGCGCCAACGTCATTATATTTTCCTCTTACGCTTGAGTCCACCATCGTTTTCAAATCATACATTTGATTACCTTGTACTGCTACCCGTTTTCCTCTCATCATACCAAACATTCTAAATACATTCAGCACGGGTTTATCTACGCCATTTGTTGCCAAATCTCTAAAGCCATAAAACCAGGGTTGATTCTCAAATTCAAAAGCCCAGGTAACAGCGCCTGTAAAATTCACTTTGAAAGAATCGGCCAATAAATATTTTCTTGCAAAAGATGCGGCGGTATAACTGGAGTACATTGTTCCATTACGATAAGCATTTTCGGGATTGGTTAGCATACCGCAAGCTGCACAACCTTCCGGATCAGACTCTCCAATAATAACAGGAATATTTTTTAACTGCGGATAAGAAGCAACCAATTTAAAACCTGCATTGATATCCGTCAATTGCCTGCCCATATTCATTCGAACATGCCCATCCACTAATTTTGGCGAGCCTTTGGCATGAAATAAAATCATGTCAACCGGAGTACCAATCTTTCCTGTAACATAATTGGTGTCAGTAAAACAATGTTTTACAAAAGCGTGTAACCATTGCTGTGCGTTTTGCCCTGCTGTGCCCGCAATATTTATTCCTCCAATTCGTATTGGGGGTAAAGCCCGTTTAGCAGCATCAATTGTGTAATCATACAATTTAAAATACTCCGCCTGTGTACCTTTCCAATAACCATTTGGTTCGTTCCATAATTCCCAATACCAGCTTTCTACTTCTTTTTTTCCATAACGTTCTACGCTATGTTTTACCCATTGAAAAATTAGTTCGGCCCATTTTTTATAATCTTTTGGTGGATAAGCCCAGCCGGTTATTATTTTACTATAAGGGTCTCCGGGTTTCCAATCATGTTTATACGGATCAGGATTTGTTGAAAGCGCTTGCGGCATAAAACCAATCTGCGCCAATGGTTTCATTCCTCTTTTAATATACGTATCAAAAATGCTATCGATGATTGTCCAGTTATAAATAGGATTTCCGCTTGCATCTTCTGTATAAGCATTGGTACTGCCCCATTTTAATGCAGGTGTTCCATCACCGGTAACCAATAGGCTATGTGTTCTAACATAAACTGGTACGGGGCTTAATTTGGAAATTTCTGTCAATAATTTTTTCCCATCTTTCATATAGGTATAATTTGGTTCATCATAACCAAACCATCCCCAAACGGGTTTCATATCTCCTGTTTCTTTTTTAAGGTCAACATTAATGGTAGCTTGTTGTGCCTTTGAAAAAGAAGAGACTAAGAAAAATATTGATAAAAAAAATATTTTCATTTCATTATTTTAAAGAAATATGCTCAGAAATTTTAGCAACTATTAGTTAGTTGCCATCAGGTTTTATCGCGGCCAACAAAACACTTTGCGGCCAATACCATTTTTCAACAGCATCAGGTTTTGCAGGATCGAATGGCTTAATACTTTTCTTTAAATATTTTACAATAGGCAATTTATCATCTTGTATAGCTTGTACAATGCAACGGCAAATTTCATAAGCGCCGTAAGTATTAAAATGTGTATTGTCTTCCAGTTTTTTATCCTGGCCAGGAAAAGTATTGGCAGGATAATGTACAAATGCTTTTACAGATTTCTCCGGTCCCCATGCCTCGTACATGATTTTACTCATGGCATTCAAATCAACCAAGGCCACATTTTCTTCTTTAGCAGTTTCTCTTACAGCAGCAGGGTAATCGCCCAAGCTATTAGTGATATGGCCAGTCGAATCAAAAGTCCTTCGATTCATAGAAGTAACCAACACCGGTGTACCACCTTTCTTTCTTACTTCACTGATAAAAAATTTCAAATCTTTTTTGTAAGAAGTGAACGGCCCTATGCCTTCTCCTTTTTGTTTTTGATCGTTGTGGCCAAATTCTATAAAAAGGTAATCTCCAGCTTTCATCAGGCTTAATAATTTCTGCAAACGTTTAGCACTTTTAAATGAACTCAATGTTTCGCCGCTCTCCGCATAATTGGCAATGCAAATATTTTTCGGCTCAAAAAAAGAAGGTATCATTTGTCCCCAAGATGCCCAAGGTTCTCTGTCCTGGTCAACAACAGTTGAGTTGCCGGATAAAAAAATGGTAGTAGTTTTTTTGTTGGGTATAATTTCTACAGCACAAACTTTTGCAGCAGTGTCATTAAATTCTAATGTTAATTGATTATCCCAATGAAAATAATTTATTTCTCTTGCCTTTAATTTTACTTTATCAATTACGTTGCCATTCGCATCCCTTATCAAACTATCTTTTACATGTACTGTAAATGTTTCTGTTTTAATTTCTCCCTTTTTAGTTATTACATTTTGTAAGAACGATCTTCTACACTCTGCTCTTACTGTTGTAGCAGATGTTCCATTCACATCACCTAAAATTACTTTTACATCATAATTCCCTTCGGGAATTTTTACAGAAAAAAAGAAAGGCTTATTGCTGGTGATAAAATCTGATGATATGCTATTTTTTTTATTTCTTGTTATGACTTTAATATCATCCGAAGCATTTATAAAACCAAAGCCGCTTGCATCTGTATAAACTGTTTGCGGCGTTACTGCTGTGTATCCTTTTGTGGCAGTGGCTTCGCCAAAGTCAAATTTAAAACTTGGTTTTTGTTGTGCATTAACAGCAGCACTCATCAACATCGTCACAATCACAATTTTCACTTTTTTATTCATTCTCATTTTTTATTAGTTGCTCAATTTAAAAGCTGTTTGTCTTAGTTTTTCTAAGATGGGTTACACAAGAAAGGAGGCTTCTTTTTGAAGACAACCCGGCTTCGACAAGCTCAGCCTGACAACATGAAAGTGTAAGAACCTCACATTTTATTCTTCCCACTGCAAAGCACTATCATTCATTTTAAATTTATTTTTTTCAACCAGCTTATACATTTCTGCGCCAGCTAAAATTAATGGTCCATAACCATGCGCTGCAAAAACATTTACAGGGCGGTGATAATAAAATGCCGGATCAAATGCCATTCCTGTTCCTACGCAAGTGCCTTCTACTTGTCCCTTATCATTTACTTTTGTTGCCACTGCATTCCAGGCCAGCATAGCCATCGGTGCGTATGTAACTGGATTTAACCAGCCTCTGTTGCAAGCATGTGCAATGCAATAAGAGTAAATAGCAGTTGCAGAAGTTTCCAAATAACTATCTTCCCTATCTAATAATTGGTGCCAAAATCCACTGGCACTTTGGTAGCCTGCTAATCCTTTTACATGTGCTTTCAATTGCTGTAATACAAACTCCCTTCCGGGATGATCTTCGGGTAGCACATCCAGTAACTCTACCGTTGCCAGCAATGCCCAGCCATTTGCCCTTGCCCATTTAAATTCAGGATGCGTTTCCATACTTTCTACCCAGCCATGCATATACACGCCTTTTTCTTTAATGAACATCCTTTGGCTGTATAATTTTATTTGATTTACCGCATCATCAAAATATTTTTTATCTCCGGTAAGTTTTCCCATTTGCGCTAATGTTGGTATGCCCATGTACATATCATCCAACCACAAAGTATTTTTTTGCGGACGATTTCTAGCCAATGTTCCATCTGGCAATCGATATTCTTTTTTAGCCACCCAATCGCTATATACATCTATCTGTGGCCTTAAATTATTATTCACTCCTGCAGTTGTTGCTTTTATCATTGCCGCACAAACAGCGCCGGCATCGTCCAATGCTTTTGGGTCTATTGGTTGGTGCAAAGGATAATTATTATCTTTATAAGCACCGCTTGCCTTCAACTTTTTTACTGCCGGAATCCATTTGGCAAAAAAATCAAACCTGTCTTTTACATAGCTGGTATATTTTTTATCACCGGTATTTTCGCCTGCCCATAACAGTGCCGCATACGTTACGCCCCATTCATAACTTGTTATTCTAAAATCACCTTGCTGTAAAGTAGTATTACTGTCAATTTTTGAAACATCAGTAACAATTTCATTCGTTTTTTTATTGACCATTTGCGCAGGAGTAACAGCATCCAAATAATTAAATACTTTATCCAATACTTTTTTTATATCCTCTTTCTGCATTGGCTCGTAAGGCACAGTGTACACAGGTTTCATTGCATGCAAAGCTGCATCGTTAGCAGCTTTTACCTGTGCATTTGCAATTGAAGCAAAAAATAAAACGGGCAAGAATACGATTAAATTTTTCATGTGTAAAACTGATATTTAAATTCTCTACTAAGTTATATGCTTATAAATTAAAGGACGGTACAATTTTCATTGACCGCCCTTTATCCAACTGCTATTATGAAAAAAAAATTAGTAAGTAAACCCAGGTATCACAACCTGAGATTCTGTTAGAACGGCACGTAAGTCTCTCGACTTATGCCGCTCCGATTTTCCTACCGTTGGTTTCGAGTTAAGGAGTGTCCAATGTGC
>Ga0265327_10001887_pt1 | contig 24243 bp, 24 predicted proteins | sample 41621metaG_FD_202089 | JGI IMG/M metagenome (GOLD analysis project Ga0265327, IMG submission 202089) | Rhizosphere microbial communities from Carex aquatilis grown in University of Washington, Seatle, WA, United States - 4-16-21 metaG | ecosystem: Host-associated > Plants > Roots > Rhizosphere...
GCGTGAGGGTGGTCCGCGGTCCATTGACCGAGCTCGTCAAGTGCCGTCGAACAAACCTTGATGTACGACTTTGTGAACGGCGGTCGGCTGCTGATCCACTGACAACCGGCACTGTGCAGCTTGGCCTCGCCGCGTCGTCCTCGGTGGACGTTGATCACGTATCCAGTCGGACGTTCTTCCACCCATTTCAGGTACTCGTCATCGCGGTCCTGGAACTCCTCAACAGCCACAGTTCGCCCTCCTCCCCCGGCGGTTCGAGACCTCTGCAAGCTACGCCGACCCACCGACAAATGGATCAATAGCGACCTCGCACATCGGCTGTTGCTGAGCTGGCAAGCAACGCCGAACGTGAGGAAGATGCCGGATGTCTTGGGCAGATTCATACGGTCAAGACAACATCCATTGATTTGGGAGGTTGTCGTGCCCAGTGGTTATCGGCATTCGCGGTCGACGCGGCGGGAGTTGTTTGATCGGGTGTGCCAGGGCGCTCCGCTGCTCAAAACGGCCCGGGCGATGGGTGTGTCGACGGCCTCAGCGTGGGTGTGGTGGCGTAACGCTGGGGCGATGAAGCTGTTGATGGGCAGCGGCGCGCACGGGCTGGCCGATGCCGGTGATCCGGATCGACCTGGTGGGCGTGGGCATCGGCTCAGTCTTGATGAGCGCATCGAGATCATGCGGTGCCGTGATGCCGGTTGGACCTACCAACAGATCGGCGACCGAATTGGCCGCGACCGCAGCGTCATTTGGCGTGAGGTCAACCGCAACCGCAACGATGACGGGGACTACCACGCCCGGATGGCCCATGGGCGGGCCGCGCAGAAAGCCAAGCGGCCCAAAGGCTTCAAACTCGACAACCCGACACTGTGCAGTGCGATTGCATCGTGGATGGATGACGGGTGGAGCCCGAAGCTGATTGCTGAGGTGTTGGCCCGCGATCACTGCGATGACAAGCTGGCGCGGGTGAGCCACGAAACGATCTACCAGTGCCTCTACGTGCAAGGCCGCGGCCAACTGCGCGCCGATCTGGCCAAGTGCTTGTCGACCAAACGCACTGCACGCAAGTCCCGTGGCCACACCGAACGCCGCGGCAAGTTCAACGATGTGATGACCATCAGCGACCGGCCGGCTACGGCCGCGGAACGTGCGGTGCCTGGGCATTGGGAGGGTGATCTGATCCTGGGTAGCCGTGGCGGCAGTGCGATCGGCACGCTGGTCGAGCGCAGCACCCGGTTCACCATCTTGTTGCACCTGCCGCACGATCACACCGCCGACTCGGTGGCCGCGGCAATGATCGAGGCGATGAACGACCTGCCGGCTCATCTGTGCCGCAGCATCACCTGGGACCGCGGCAGCGAGATGGCCACCTGGCGCGACATCAGCATGCAATTGCAGGCACCGGTCTACTTCTGCGACCCGCATTCGCCCTGGCAGCGCGGCAGTAACGAGAACACCAACCGACTGCTGCGGCACTGGTTCGAAAAAGGCACCGACCTGAGCGTCCATACCGAGGCCGACCTCAAACGCATCCAAGACACCCTCAACAAACGCCCCCGACCCACCCTCGATCTCGACACCCCAGCACAACGCCGCGCCGCGCTACTGGACCAAGCCGCCTAGCCGCGTTGCACTAACCGATTGACTTCGAGTTGCGATTTGCGCCATCAAGCTCACGTTCGGCGATCCGCTAGTAGCGGTATGTGCCGTACTGCGAGCAGTAGTCGGGCGGGTCGGTGCCCACCGGCCGATCCGCGTTGGATCGGGACAGGTTGAACAGGTACCAGGGGTCGTCGTGCGAGTAATTCGATTTCACACAGGCGCGGACGCGCTCGGGCAACCGGTGCAGCGCCGGATCGATGTCGGACGACAGCCGGGACAGGTACTCGGCATCGAGTTGGCCGGTCTGCTCGAAGCGGTCGATGTTGCGATCGGCGACGAGGCGCTCGGGGTTGAGAGCCGCCAAGCCCAGCAGAGCGACTACACCGGCAGCCAGCACCGCGTGCGGCAGCCAGCGCCCCGACATCCGTATCCCTGCCACCGCAACGAGCAGGAACACCGTGCCCAACCAGAGTTCGATGGTGATCACCATCAACCGGTCGGTGCTGAATCCGTACGCCTGTTGATACAGCCACATCCGGTGGATCGCCGAAATCACCACGACAACCGAAGTGGCACAGAGGATTCCTGCCAGAATTCGAAGCGCCAGGCGGTCACCGGCAGTCACGCGCCCCGCCACCCGGATCACCCCACTCAGCACCAACAGGGTCAGCGCAGACACCCACAACAACTGCCAGAATCCCTGCCGGGCGTACTCGGCGTAGGTGAGGCCCTCGGTTTCCAGCACGTGGGTGTGGCCGCCGAACAGCACCGCGGCCTGCACCGCCACAAACGCGATGAACAGCGCGTCGAGCACCCCCAGCGGCACCGCCCACTCCCAGCGCGGCACTGGCTTCATCGGCTTGGGCGCGAGGACATCCAGCCGTGGCGCGAACCGGGTCAGGTAAGAACCTCCGAGGACGAAGCCCACCACCATCCCGAAGACCACGATGCGGGCGACGACGTCGACCCCGTCGAACCGCGGCACCAGCTTGCCCACCAGATGCGCGAAGGCCGCGTCGGCCGAGGCGAACAGCGCGCCGAACACCACCGTCAGCAGCACGGTGAGCCCGATGACGGCGGCGACCCGAACCGGGTTGGCAACACCTACCCGACCTACCCGCGCCGACACTCCGCGACGTGCCCAACCGAGGACGCGAGCCGGCAGCGCCCACGCCAGGAACGGCGCGGTCAGGACCGCGGTCCAGGTGCGCCCACCGAAAAACGTGCACCATCCGACGATCCAGGCCGCCATGATGCACAGCACGCCCAGCCAGTCGGCCGCCAGCAGCGCGGGCACCGCGAGCAACGCCAGGGTCAGCGCCATTCCGACCCGCTCGGTGCGCGTCGGCCGACGCTCGGCGGTCCCGTACACGACGGCGAACACCATCACGCCGACAACCAGGTAACCGACGCTCAGAGCCGACGGCCGCCACAGCGCGGTACCGAGCAGACCGGCCACCGCGGCGAGCAGGACGACCCGATGCGGCGCAGCGGCCAGCGGGCTGACCGGCCAGACCCGCCGCGACAACATCGTCCAGCCGGGCTCACCACGCCGCGGCAGCGCAGGTCCGATCAGCGGCGGAATCACCGGCTGCCCTGGATATCCCATCAGCATCGTCATGCGGACCGCTCCTCTTGTTCCGGAATACTCACCCTGAAGCGGCATCCCACGTTCGTCTCCACCACGTCAATCGCTCCGCCGTGCAACTCGACCGCCCACCGGGCGATCGCCAAGCCCAGACCGGTACCGCCGTCCGAGGTGGCGCCGCGGGTGAACCGTTCGAAGACCCGCTCGCGCTCGGCCGGCGCGATACCCGGCCCCTGATCGGCCACCTCGAGCCGCAACCCCGTGGCATCGCGCGTCGCACGCACCGTCACGCTGCCGCCAGCGGGACTGTGCCGAATCGCGTTGTCCACCAGGTTGACAACGACCTGCCGCAACCGTGCTGGATCGGCCAGCGCCGCCAATCCGGGCGGCGACACCTCGACCACCACTGCCACGTCATCTGCAGAGACGGAGACGTGCTCGACGGCTGCCCTCAGAAACGCGTCAACGTCGAACCTGTTGATCCGCAACGGAATTGCCCCGCCTTCGAGGCGGGACAGGTCCAGCAGATCAGTGACCAGCTCACCGAGGCGCTCGGTCTGCGACAGCGCCAACCGCATGGTCTGCGCATCGGGTTCGACGACGCCGTCGACCACGTTCTCCAACACCGCTTGCAATGCGGTGATGGGCGTGCGCAATTCATGGGATACGTTGCCGATCAGCCCGCGCCGGTACTCGTCGGCGGCGCCGAGGTCGGCTGCCATCTGATTGAATGCCGTTGCCAGCTGGCCGACTTCATCACGCGACGTGGCGCGAACCTGAATGCTGTAGTCGCCCTTGGCCATAGCCCGGGCCGCGGCGGTCATCTGCCGCAATGGCGACGTCATGCCGTGCGCCAGGAACTGGGTGAACAGCAATGAGGTCAGCAGTGCGGACAGCAGCGCATACCGGAACTGCCAACTCGCGCCGATCCAGAAGGTGAACGAAGCCAACAGGATTGCGCCGCCGACCAGCAGCCCCATCTTGATCTTGAAGGACGCGAACGGGTCCAACGGCCTTGGCAGTCGGTCCCACAGTTCACCGAACATGCTCACCGCGGGACCTCAAGCGCATAACCGACCCCGTGCACGGTCCGGATCAGCTCCGCACCGAGCTTGCGGCGCAACGCTTTCACGTGACTGTCGACCGTGCGTGTCTCAGCCCCCGACCCCCAGCCCCAGACGTGTTCGAGCAGTGTCTCGCGGGGCACCGCGACCCGGGGACGTCCAGAAAGGAAGGCCAGCAAGTCGAATTCTGTTCGGGTGAGGTGGATTTCGACGTCACCCTGGTGCACGCGACGTTCGGCCAGATCGATGCGGTACTCCCCCACCGACAGCGGCTGGTCTCCGGCCGCCCGCTCCACGCGACGCAACAACACCCGCACCCGCGCCACCAACTCGCGCATGCTGAACGGCTTGGTCAGGTAGTCGTCGGCGCCGATCCCCAGGCCGATCAGCATGTCGGTCTCGTCGGTGCGCGCGGTCAACATGAGCACCGGCACCGGACGCTCCGCCTGGATGCGCCGGCACACCTCCAGCCCGTCGAAGCCGGGCAACATGACGTCGAGCACCACCAGGTCGGGCAGCGTCGCGGCCGCCGCGGCCACCGCCGTCGGCCCGTCGACGGCCGTCTCCACCTGGAACGACTCGGCTCGCAGACGGGTCGCGACCGAGGACAGGATGGTCGGCTCGTCGTCGACCACCAGGATTCGCTTCACGCTTTCCGACTGTAAGCGCGGTTTGTGGGGCTTACCGGCAGCGATTGTGAAGAAACTGTGGAGACTTGAGACCGCGAACAGAACCCCCGCCCTCAGGGAGACCAGTACATCTTTACGTTGCAGGTAGAATGTTAACGTTCTACATTTGGCACATGACTGAGGTTTCGATTCGCACGCTCAACCAGCAGACCTCGCGAGTGTTGGCACGCGTCAAACACGGAGAAGAAATCGACCTCACCGAACGGGGTGAGGTGATCGCCCGCATCGTTCCACTTCATCCCAATCCACTGGCCGCGCTGGTCAGCGCTGGGCGCGCGCAACCCGCCACCCTCCACGGCCCAGCACCTCGCCCTTCCCGCAGCCGCTCTGGAAATTCGGTCAGCGCCGCTCTGGAACGCCTTCGCGACGAGGAAAGGTAAGCGATCGCCGATGATCTATCTGGACACATCGGCGTTGGTGAAGCTCATCTGCGAGGAGACCGAATCAGCGGCGTTGGCTGACTGGCTCGATGGACGCCCCGACATCTCTTGGGCCACATCCGTATTGGCCGAGGTAGAACTCACCAGGGCTGTGCGAGCCAGTTCCCCGGATGACCTACCGGCCATTCCAGCACTGGTGGCTCGGCTGATCCGGCTGGAGATAGACGCGGCGGTGCGCGCAACCGCCGCGGCCTATCCTGACCCCAACCTGCGAACATTGGATGCCATCCACTTGGCCTCCGCGCACATCGTCGGCTCGTACGCGCAGTTGACCGCACTGGTCACATACGACAAACGCATGATGGCGGCGGCAACCTCCGTGGCCATGCCCGTCATCGCACCTGGTGCGGTCGACGCTGATTAGCGGGCAGCCACCACGCTCAGCGAACATCGCCGCGGCGAGCTCCAGAAGCTCGTCGCGCCTGCTCGCGGGTTGGCCGGGCGATTCGGGCGCCATCGTCACAGCATGGCAACCAAGCGCTTGCTAGGGTGGGTCGGGCCGGTGTTGACTTGGCCACTACGTACACAAAGATCGCGTGCTCACCTGGGTCGCGCGCGTTGAGGCGATCGCGGCCCTGAGGGCAGGCGAGGTCACGCGCGCGGTTGTCGACCGCGACCGATAGATGGGGCACGATGTGAAATGGATGAGTATCAGGAGATCATGAGCACGACACAGCTTGCCCTGGAGGGCATCAGGGTCATCGACATGACCCGCGTCTTCGCCGGCCCGATCAGCGCGCAGATACTGGGCGACCTCGGCGCTGATGTCATCAAGGTCGAGCGACCGGGCAGCGGTGACGAAGGGCGCGGTTACGGTCTCGCCTCGGTCGAGGGCAAGGATGGCAAGGACCTTCGCCAGTCCGGCTTCTTCACCGCGTCGAACCGCAACAAGCGGTCGATCACGGTCAACCACTCCAAGCCGGAGGGGCAGGACATCCTGCGTGCCCTGGTCAAAACCGCGGACATCCTGATCGAGAATTACAAGGTCGGCGACCTCAAGCGGTTCGGGCTGGACTACGAGAGCCTGAAGGCGATCAATCCCCGCCTCATCTATTGCTCGATCACCGGCTTTGGCCAGACCGGGCCGATGGCGGCGCGCGCGGGCTACGACGGGTTGTTCCAGGCGAGCGGCGGCATGATGGCCGTGACCGGAATCCCCGAAGGCCAGCCCGGCGCGGGTCCGGTGAAGGCCGGTCCGAGCCTGGTCGATTTCGTGACCGGCCACAACAGCGCCATCGCGATCCTCGCCGCGCTGAACCATCGCAACAGCACGGGCGAGGGCCAGCACATCGACATGGCGCTGCTTGACAGTTCCGTGGCGATGATCTGCCACATCATGCAGGACTATCTCATCAACGGCGTCCAGGCAGAGCGGCTGGGCAATGGCGGCAACGGCGGCGGCCCCGCCGACCTCATCCATGCGAGCGACGGCATGACGTACATAACGGCCGGCAGCGACGCCCACTGGCGGCGCATGTCGGAGTTGATGGGCCAGCCCGAGCTCTACGACGACCCGCGCTTCGACACCAACGCCAAGCGGGCCAAGATCAATCGCGCGGAGTTGATCGACATCATCAACGAGTGGAGCCGGCAGTTCACGACGGAGGAGCTTCAGGCGAAGTTCGACAGCGTGGGCATCCCGGCCGCGCGCTATAACGATCTAGCGGAGGTCTGGGATGATCCGCAGGTGCAGCACCGGGGCCTGCGCGCCACGACTCCGCACAGGTGGGCCGCCGCCGGATCGGTCGACCTGATCGGCAGCCCGCTGGCGGGCATGGGCGCGACGCCGGCGACGATCCGCCGCCCGCCGCCGCTGATCGGCGAGCACACCGCAGAGATACTGGGCGAACTGGGCTATGACGCGGCGCGGATCGCGCGCTTGCAGGAGCAGGCGATCATCTGATCGAGAGGGTCCGCTACCAGGTCAAGCTCGCGAGATCGCGATCCAGCCACACATGAAAATGCCCGCCTAATTGCGACAACGTTGCCGCAATTAGGCGGGCAAGTGCGTATATCCGAACCTCGAGGCCTGATGAAAACTACGCCCGCTGGCTCGACACCGAGATGATCTCGCCGGTCAGGTAGCTGGAGTAGTCGCTGGCCAGGAAGGCGATGGTCGACGCGATCTCCCACGGCTCGGCGGCGCGGCCGAAGGCCTCGTCCGAGGACAGCCGGTCCAGCAGCTCTGACGACGCGGACTTCTCCAGGAACTTGTGCCGCGCGATGCTCGGGGACACGGCGTTGACGCGGACTCCGTACTCGACGGCTTCGATTGCGCTGCAACGGGTCAGCGCCATGACGCCGGCCTTGGCGGCGGCGTAGTGCGACTGCGAGTGCTGCGCCCGCCAGCCCAGGACGCTGGCGTTGTTGACGATCACGCCGCCATGCTCGACGCCGCGGAAGTAGCGCAGTGCGGCGCGGGTCGCGCGCATCACCGAGTTCAGGGTGACGTTCAGGACGCGGTCCCACTCGTCGTCGGTCATGTCGACCAGCGGGGTCTCCCCGCCCAGGCCGGCATTGTTGACCAGCACGTCCAGCCGACCCATCTTCTCGACGGCCGCGGTGATCAGAGCGTCGACGGCCTCGGTCGACGTCACGTCGCAGACGACGGCCTCGACCTTGCCCAGCCCGAGTGCGGCCAGCTGGTCGCGGGTCTCGTTCAGGCGCCGCTCGTGGTAGTCGGACACCACGACGTCGGCGCCCTCCATCAGTGCCCGGCGGGCGGTGGACGAGCCGATGCCGGTGCCGGCGGCGGCTGTCACGAGGACGACCTTGCCCTTCAGCAGGCCGTGGCCCTCAACCTCGGTGGGAGCAACTGAAAGATCCATCAGCCCTTGGCCTCTCGCGGTAGGCCGAGCACGCGCTCGGCGATGATGTTGCGCTGAATTTCGTTGGAGCCGCCGTAGATGGTGTCCGAACGCGAGAACAGGAACAGGCGCTGCCACTCGTCGAACTCGCCACCCGGCAGCGTCAGACCGGCCATGCCCTGAATCTCCATGGCGATCTCGCCGAGTTCACGATGCCAGTTGGCCCACAACAGCTTTGACACGTTGTCCTGGCCCGGCTGCTCGACGTCCATGGTGGCCATCGCGTAGGACCGCATGGCCTGCAGGCCGGTCCAGGATTCGGTCAGCCTGTGCCGGATCAGCGGGTCGTCGATGGCGCCGGTGGTCTTGGCCACGCCGATCAGGCCCTCAAGCTCACGCTTGTAGCGGATCTGCTGTCCCAGTGTGGAAACGCCGCGCTCGAAGGTCAGCGTCGCCATCGCGACGCCCCAGCCCTGTCCGGGCTCGCCGACCACGAGCGACGCCTCGGTACGCGCGTCGTCGAAGAACACTTCGTTGAACTCGGAGTCACCGGTCAACTGGACGATCGGACGGATCTCGACGCCCGGCTGGTCCAGCGGCACCAACAGATACGACAGGCCGTGGTGACGCTTGGAGCCCTTCTCGCTGCGGGCCACCACAAAGCACCACTGTGCCCAGTGCGCCAGCGAGGTCCACACCTTCTGGCCATTGATCACCCACTCGTCGCCGACCAGTTCGGCCGACGTCGAGACGTTGGCCAGGTCACTGCCGGCGCCGGGCTCGGAGTAACCCTGGGCCCACAGCTCGGTGACGTTGAGAATGTTCGGCAGGAAGCGCGTCTTCTGCTCCTCGGTGCCGTACGCGATGAGCGTCGGCCCGAGCAGTTCCTCACCGAGGTGGTTGACCTTGTCCGGGGCGTCCGCCTTGGCGTACTCCTCATAGAAGGCGACGCGGTGCGCGACCGACAGGCCGCGGCCACCATGCTCCTCCGGCCAGCCCAGGCAGGTCAGCCCCGCCGCAGCCAGATGCTGGTTCCACGCACGTCGTTCTTCATAAGCCTCGTGCTCACGACCGGGGCCACCCAGGCCCTTGAGAGCTGCGAATTCACCGACGAGATTGTCTGCGAGCCATTGCCGGACCTCAGCCCGGAACGTCTGGACCTCTATCACCCTTGTAGGCTAACCTACCAAGCACTTGCTTTGTTAGAGGGAGTTCCGATGAGTGGGTCCGACGGCACCCAGCAGCCCGGTCGGCAGACCCCACCGCAGACCTACACCAAAGAACATTTGGCTAATTTCAAGACACCGCGGTCGGTGGCGTTCCTCGAGACGCTGCCACGTAACCCTGGAGGCAAAGTTGTCAAACCTCTGCTCAGGGCGAGCGAAGCGACGGGAAAGACTTCCAGGGCGAGCGAAGCGACGGGAAAGACAAACGGAGAGACGAGTCGGTAAATGGATCTGACATTCGACGACGAAACCGAGGAATTCCGGGCCGAGGTCCGCGACTTCCTGGCCGCCAACAGGGACAAGTTCCCCACCAAGTCCTATGACACGCTCGAGGGCTTCGAGCAGCATCGTGTCTGGGACAAGGTGCTTTTCGACGCCGGCCTGTCGGTCATCGCGTGGCCCAAGGAGTACGGCGGCCGCGACGCCACCATGCTGCAGTGGGTGGTGTACGAGGAGGAGTACTTCAAAGCCGGCGCACCCGGGCGGGCCTCCGCCAATGGCACCGCCATGCTGGCGCCGACGCTGTTCGCACACGGCACACCGGAGCAGATGCAGCGCGTGCTGCCGAAAATGGCCTCCGGCGAAGAGATCTGGGCCCAGGCCTGGTCCGAGCCCGAGTCCGGCAGCGACCTGGCCTCCCTGCGGTCGACCGCGACCAAGGTCGACGGCGGCTGGAAGCTCAACGGCCAGAAGATCTGGAGCTCGCGTGCCCCGTTCGGGGAGCGCGGTTTCGGCTTGTTCCGTTCCGACCCGGAGGCGCAGCGCCACAAGGGCCTCACCTACTTCATGTTCGACCTCAAGGCCGAGGGCATCACGGTCCGCCCCATCGCCCAGCTGGGCGGTGAGACCGGTTTCGGTGAGATCTTCCTCGATGACGTGTTCGTTCCCGACGAGGACGTCATCGGTCAGGTGCATGGCGGCTGGACCGCCGCCATGAGCACGTCGAGCAACGAGCGCGGCATGTCGCTGCGTAGCCCGGCCCGCTTCGTCGCGCCGGCCGAACGCCTTGTCGCGCAATGGAAGGTCGACCAGAACCCGGCGCACGCCGAGCGTGTCGCCGACGCCTGGATCAAGGCCCAGGCCTACCGCCTGCACACCTTCGGCACCGTCACCCGGCTGGCCAACGGCGGCGAACTGGGCGCCGAGTCCTCGGTGACCAAGGTGTTCTGGTCCGACTTGGACGTCGCCTTGCACCAGACCGCACTGGACCTGCGCGGCGCCGACGCCGAGCTGTACGACCACTGGACCGAAGGATTGTTGTTCGCCCTGGGTGGCCCGATCTACGCCGGTACCAACGAAATTCAGCGCAACATCATCGCCGAGCGCCTGCTGGGCCTGCCCCGCAAATAAGAGGGATTGTTCACGTGTTCTTTGAATTGGACGAATCGCAGCGCGATTTCGCTGCGAGCATCGACGCCGCGCTGGGCGCGGCAGATGTGCCCGCCGCCGTTCGGGCGTGGGGCGGGGTCGAGAAGGCGGCCGACGCCGCTCCCGGCCGCAAGGTCTGGTCGACCCTGGCCGATCTCGGCGTCACCGCGCTGAACGTGCCGGAAGAGTTCGACGGCATCGGCGCACACCCGGTGGATCTGGTTGTCGCCCTTGAGCGTCTGGGCTACTGGGCCGTGCCCGGACCGGTCACCGAGTCGATCGCGGTCGCGCCGGTGTTGCTGGCATCAGATAAGCGTTCGGAAGGCCTGGCCTCCGGTGAGCTCATCGCCACCGTCGCCCTGCCGCCGTTGGCCCCGCGCGCCGTCGACGCCGACACCGCCGGGCTGATCCTGCTGGCGGGAGATGGTCAGGTGCAGGATGCCACAGCCGGCGACCAACACCAGTCCGTCGACCCGGCCCGCCACCTGTTCGACGTGACCGCCACCGGCGAGGCCCAATCCGCCGACACGGCAAGGGCTTTCGAGTTCGGCGCGCTGGCCACCGCCGCGCAGCTGGTCGGCGCCGGCCAGGCCATGCTCGATATGGCCGTCGCCTACGCCAAGCAGCGCACCCAGTTCGGCACCGTGATCGGGACGTACCAGGCCATCAAGCACAAGCTGGCCGACGTGCACATCGCCGTCGAGCTGGCCCGCCCGCTGCTGTACGGCGCGGCACTGGCCCTGGCTGACGGCTCACCCACGCTGGCCCGTGACGTCAGCGCCGCCAAGGTCGCCGCGAACGAAGCCGCACTACTGGCGGCTCGGTCGTCGCTGCAGACGCACGGCGCCATCGGTTTCACCCAGGAACACGACCTCTCCCTGTTGCTGCTGCGCACGCAGGCGCTGCGCTCGACGTGGGGCGACTCGGCGTGGCACCGGACCCGCGTACTGGAAGGGCTGTGAGCATGAGCGAAGAACGGGAGATGCTGCGCGCCACCGTCGCGGCGCTGGTCGAGAAGCACGCGGGCCCTGAGGCCGTCCGGGCCGCCATCGGGTCCGAGAAGGGCTACGACGAGAAGCTCTGGCAGACGCTGTGCGAGCAGGTCGGCGCCGCGGCGCTGGTCGTGCCCGAGGAACTCGGCGGCGCCGGCGGCGAATTGGGCGACGCCGCAGTCGTTCTCGAAGAGCTGGCCAAGAACCTGGTCCCGACGCCGCTGCTCGGCACCACGCTGGCCGAACTCGCGCTGCTCGCCGTCGGCGACGAAGAGCCGCTGGAGGGCCTGGCCGAGGGAACGTCCATCGGCACAGTCGTTTTCGACGCCGGCTACGTCATCAACGGTGACGTCGCCGACGTCGTGATCGCGGCGCAGGACGGCCAGTTGACCCGCTGGACCGACAACACCGTCACGCCGGCCACCGCGATGGACCCGACCCGCCGGCTCGCCGCTGTCACAGCGGGCAGCACCACTACTCTCGGCGCCGACCCGGGCCTCGCCGACACCGCCGCCATCCTGATGGCCGTCGAGCAGGTCGCCGCCGCGAGCCGCTGCCTGGACCTGACCGTCGCCTACTCCAAGGACCGTGTGCAGTTCGGCCGCCCGATCGGCAGCTTCCAGGCGCTCAAGCACCGGATGTCGGACCTGTACGTGAAGGTGTCGGCCGCCCGGTCGATCGTCAACGACGCCATCGCCGACCCGACCCCCACGAATGCGTCGCTGGCCCGCTACATGGCCACCGAGGCGTTCAATGCCGTTGCCGGCGAGGCAATCCAGATGCACGGCGGCATCGCGATCACGTGGGAGAGCGACATCCAGTTCTACTTCAAGCGCGCGCACGGCAGTGCCCAACTGCTCGGGTCGTCGCGGGAGCACCTGCGTCGTCTCGAAGCCGAAGTTCTGCTCTGACGTACCGTCCTCTAGCGTCGAAAGCATGACCAACCCGGTAGCGCTGCGTGCAGGCATTCCGCCGTTCTATGTGATGGACGTGTGGCTGGCCGCGGCCGAGCGCCAGCGCAGCCACGGCGACCTGGTGAACCTGTCGGCGGGCCAACCCGCCGCACAGGCACCGGCGCCCATCCGGGCCGCCGCCGCCGAGGCGCTGGCCAACGACAACCTCGGCTACACCGTCGCGCTGGGCATTCCCGAGCTGCGTGAGGCCATCGCCAAGTCGTACCTCGACCGGTACGGCGTCGAGGTGGAACCCGACGCGGTCGTCATCACCACCGGATCGACCGGCGGCTTCCTGCTGGCGTTCCTGTCGTGCTTCGACGTCGGCGATCGCGTCGCGGTCGCCAGCCCCGGCTACCCCTGCTACCGCAACATCCTGTCGGCGTTGGGCTGCGAGGTGGTCGAAATCCCGTGCGGCCCCGAAACCCGTTTCCACCCAACCATTTCCATGTTGGAACAGCTCGACCCGCCGGTGAAGGGTCTGATCATCGCCAGCCCGAACAATCCGACGGGTACCGTACTGCCGGCCGAGGATCTGGCTGCCATCGCGACCTGGTGCGACGACAATTCCGTCCAGTTGATCAGTGACGAGCTGTACCACGGCCTCATCTACGACGACGCACCCGCGACCAGCTGCGCCTGGGAGACCTCGCGCAACGCCATTGTGGTGAACAGCTTTTCGAAGTACTTCGCCATGACCGGCTGGCGGCTGGGCTGGCTGCTGGTGCCCGAGCCGCTACGCCGAGCCGTCGATTGCCTGACCGGCAACTTCTCCATCTGCCCGCCGACACTGCCGCAGTACGCGGCCGTCGCGGCGTTCACGCCGGAGGCCATCGCCGAAGCCGACGCCCTGGTGCACCACTATGCCGAGAACCGGGCATTGCTGCTCGCCGGGCTGGCCGAGGTCGGGCTCGACAAGCTGGCGCCCGCCGACGGCGCCTTCTACGTCTACGCCGACATCTCGAAGTATTCCACCGACTCGCTGACGTTCTGCGAGAAGCTCCTGGTCGACACCGGCCTGGCGATCGCGCCGGGCGTGGACTTCGACACCCAGCACGGCGGATCGTTCGTGCGGTTGTCGTTCGCCGGGCCGAAGTCCGACATCGAAGAAGCATTGCGCCGCCTCGGCCCCTGGCTCGCCGCGCACTGAAGGTGCCCGTCGCAGGCCGCTGAGGCGTTTGCCACACAACCGGTGAGAACGAGCTGCAGACCGGTACCATCGGTCCGCAATGTCCCAGGAAACCGACAACCCAGAACCGGAAGTTACCGACGACTTACCGGTGAACCGCGAGGGCCTCGAACGGCACGGCATCAAGCTGTCCACGCCCATCGGTGAGATCGCCATCGCGATCTCGACGCCGCGCGGGGGCTTGGCGATCCCGAAGCGATTCGACCCGCTCGGCCTGGCCAACCGCGCCCTCGGGGTCGCGAAATTTGGGTTCAAGCTGGCTGCCTGGGGCGGCGAGCAGATCGCGATCGCGACCAAGACCAGCATCGAAGCCATCGAGATGGCCCCCGAGCGGACACCGGCTCCGGCGCCGCAGAAGCAGCCCGCCGCGCAGTCCCTCCACGGCAAGCTCGGTGGCCTGCTCGACCGCGCCCTGGATCAGAGCACCTCCGATGGTCGCACCGAGCTGTACCACCGGTTGCTCGATCAACTGGTGGCCGACGAGGCCCGGATCATCGGCGCGCTGTCCGACAACGAGTCGTCTCCGCTGGTGAACATCTACCGCCGGAACCGCACCGCCCCGACCCTGGAGAACGCCTGCCTCATCGGCCGCACCGCCAACGTCGCGCTGCCGCAGATGGTGCCGCAGTACGTCAGCCACCTGTTGGCACTGGGACTGGTCGAGACCGTCCCCGAGGACCCTAACCTCAAGGCCGACTACGAAATCCTCAGCGCGGAATCGATGGTGCTGAAAGCCATCAAGGACGCCTCCCGCGGCCCCTTCCCGGCACGTGTGGAGAAGCTCGCGTTGCAACTGTCGGAGCTCGGTCGCGGCCTGTGGGAAGCCGCGATGCGGGACGAGTCGTAGTCGAGGTTTTCCCGTCGGCCGCGCGTTGATGCTGCGCCCAGGGTCTTCGTTACTCGAACTTTGTGGCCCTCAGTGCAATGTCAACGCCCACAATGCATTTGCATGTCACACTCGTCGCCCGAACCGTCAAGGACGGGGCACTCCCAGGGCCCGCTCGCGGTCAGCCCGGTCCAGCTCGGCCAGGTCGATCCCCTTGGTCTCGCGCGCGAACGCCAACGCCACCAGCGTCACGACGCAGGCCCCGGCCAGATAGATCGCGATCGGCACCGACGAGTGGAAGTCCTTCAGCAGCCGCACCGCGATGATCGGCGCGAGAGAGCCGGCGAAGATGGCCGTCACCTGATAGCCAAGGGACACACCGGAATACCGCATCCGGGTCGGGAACATCTCGGACATCAACGCCGGCTGCGGGGCGTACATGAACGCATGCGCCACCAGGCCGGCGGTAATGGCCGCCATGATGACGAAGTAGTGCTTGCTGTCCATCATCGGGAACGCGACGAAACCCCAGACTGCGGTGAGCAGCGTTCCGATCAGGTACACCGGCCGACGGCCGATGCGGTCGGACAGCCTGCCCACCAACGGGATTGCGACCAGGTGCACCGCGTGCGCCACCAGCAGATACCACAGGATCAACGAAGTACTCACGCCCGCATGCACTTTCAGGTACGTGATCGAGAACGTCACCACCAGGTAGTACATGATGTTCTCGGCGAACCGCAGGCCCATCGCCGTCAGCACTTTGCCCGGGTAGTACCGGAGCACCTCGATGACGCTCAGCGACGTCGCCCTCACCCGCTCGGCTTCTTCTTGTGCCGCAACGAAAATCGGGGCATCGGTCACCTTGGTCCGGATGTAGTAGCCGACCAGCACCACCACCGCGGACAGCCAGAATGCCACCCGCCAGCCCCAGGACAGGAACTCCGACTCGGGCAACGTCCCGGTCAGCGTGAGGAGCACGACGGTCGCCAGGATGTTGCCCACCGGCACCCCGGCCTGCGGCCAACTGGACCAGAATCCGCGGCTTGGCGCGGGACTGTGCTCGGCGACCAGGAGCACCGCGCCACCCCACTCGCCGCCGACCGCGAAGCCCTGAATGAACCGCAGCACCACCAGTAGGGCCGGCGCCCAGTAGCCGATCTGACCAAAGGTCGGTAGGCAGCCCATCAGGAAGGTGGCCGAACCGACCAGCAGCAGCGAGAACTGCAGCAGCGTCTTCCGGCCGAACTTGTCCCCGAAATGGCCGAACACCACGCCGCCCAGCGGGCGGGCGACGAAGCCCACCGCGTAGGTGACGAAGGCCGCGAAGATCGCGTCGAGATCACCGCCGCTCTGGCCGAAGAACACCTTGCTGAACACGATCGTGGCAGCGGTGCCATACAGGAAGAACTCGTACCACTCCACGACGGTGCCGGCCATGGAGGCCAGGACAACCCGCCGCAATCCGGTCCGGATCGGCGCGCTCATGGCGCGACTATAGCCAGGTGTCCTCGGTTGTCGTGGTCAAGAACGATTCCAGATCATCGCGCCATTGCGCCGGGGTGTTCTTGTCCGGCTCGATGCCGGTGTACTCGCCGCGGTAGAACAGCAGCGGACGAGGCTTGATGGCCGGTGGCTCAGACATCGATTGCACCGCACCGAACACGACGAAATGGTCGCCACCGTCGTGCACGGAATGCACCGTGCAGTCGATGTGCGCCAGTGTGCCGCCGAGCACCGGGGAGCCCAATTCCGAAGGGCTCCAATCGATGCCGGCGAACTTGTCTTCGGCCTTCGAGCCGAACTGCGCCGAGACGTGCTGCTGGTTCTCGTGCAGCATGTTGACGCAGAACTTGCCACTGGCTTCGATGGCCTTCCACGCCCGCGAGTGCTTCGTCGGGCAGAAGAGGACCAGCGGTGGATCCAGCGACAAGGCAGCGAACGACTGGCAGGCGAAACCGACGGGCACACCGTCATTCACGGTGGTGATGACGGTGATGCCGGTACAGAACTGCCCGAGCACATTTCGGAATGTGCGGGGGTCGATCTGCGGGGTCTGAGTCATGCCGCGCGAGCCTACTTGAACCCGACGCTGAAGTCGTGGCCCCAGAGGCTGATGCCGACGCTCTCGCGGGCGATCCAGCTCTCGTCCTCGACTTCGAGTCCCTCGCAACCGAATTCCATGTCGAAGCCACCCGGCGTCTTCATGTAGAAGGACAGCATCTTGTCGTTGATGTGCCGGCCCAGCGTGGCCGACATCTTGACCTTCTTGCGGTTGGCGCGATCCAGGCAGAGGCCGACGTCGTCGGAGTTCTCCACCTCGACCATCAGGTGCACGATGCCCGTCGGGTTGGGCATGGGCATGAACGCCAGCGCGTGGTGGCGCGGGTTGCAGCCGTAGAAGCGCAGCCACACCGGGTCGCCATCGGCGGGGCGGCCGGCGAGCTGCGGAGGCAGCCGCATCGAGTCGCGCAGCCGGAAGCCCAGCACGTCCTGGTAGAACGCCTGCGCCGCGGCGTCGTCGTTGCAGGTGAGCACGACATGGCCGAGGCCCTGCTCGGCGGTGACGAACTTGTGGCCGTAGGGGCTGACGAACCGACGACCCAGGTACTGGATGCCGTAGTACACCTCGAGGGTGTTGTCGGCCGGGTCCTGGAAGCTGATCATGCCCTCGACCTTGCGGTCGAGCAGCTCGTCCTTGGTGCCTTCCTTGAAGGCGACGCCGTGGGCGCTCAGGGTTTCCTTCAGCTGCTCGAGGGCAGGCGCATCGGCGACCTCCCAGCCCGACGCCAGCAGCCGGTCCCGCTCGCCGGGCACGATGACCAGGCGCGCAGCGACGTCGTCCATCCGCAGGTAGAGGGCGTCAGGGTTGGTGCCCTCGCCCTCCATCATGCCGAGCACCTTGAGCCCGAACTCACGCCAGGCCGCCATGTCGGTGGCCTCGATGCGCATGTAGCCGAGGGCCTTGATGACCGTCATTGAGCGATATCCCCTTAGACCATGGTGTCTGCGGGCGGCAGACCGAATTCGTTGTTACCGAAGATCAGGTAAGCGCGCTCGGGCTCGTTGGCGGCGTGCACGCGGCCGGCGTGCGCGTCACGCCAGAAGCGCTGCAGCGGTGTGCCGTTCGCCAGTGCGGTCGCGCCGGCTGCCTCGAACAGGCGGTCGACGGACGCGATGGCCCGACCGGTGGCCCGCACCTGGTCACGACGAGCGCGGGCCCGCAGCTCGAACGGGATCTCCTTGCCGGCGACCAGCAGGGCGTACTCGTCACCGACGTTGCCGACCAGCTGGCGCCATGCGGCGTCGATGTCGCTGGCGGCCTCCGCGATGCGGACCTTGGCGAAGGGGTCGTCCTTGGACTTCTCACCGGCGAACGCGGCGCGGACACGCTTGCCCTGGTGCTCGACGTGCGCCTCATAGGCGCCGTAGGCCATACCGACAATCGGCGCCGAGATGGTCGTGGGATGCACGGTGCCCCACGGCATCTTGTAGACCGGGGCGGTGTTGGTCTGGTAACCGCCGGCGGTGCCGTCGTTCATCGACTTGTAGGACAGGAAGCGGTGCCGCGGCACGAACACGTCCTTGACGACGATCGTGTTGCTGCCGGTACCGCGCAGGCCGACCACGTTCCAGACGTCGTCGATCGTGTACTCGGTACGCGGGATCAGGAAGCTGCCGAAGTCGACCGGACGGCCGTCCTTGATCACCGGGCCGCCGAGGAATGCCCAGGTGGCGTGCTCCGAGCCGGAGGACCAGTTCCATGCGCCGTTGACGATGTAGCCGTCGCCCGTCTCGGTCACGACGCCCGCGCCCATCGGGGCGTACGACGAGGAGATGCGGACGGTCGAGTCTTCGCCCCACACGTCTTCCTGGGCCTGCTGATCGAACAGCGCCAGGTGCCAGTTGTGCACGCCGATGATCGATGCGACCCAGCCGGTGGAACCGCAGGCGCTGGCAATGCGGCGGACCGCCTCGTAGAACACCGTCGGGTCAGCCTGGAGGCCATCCCACTGGGCGGGCTGCAGCAGTTTGAAGAAGCCGATCTCGTTCAGACTGTCGATAGACTCCTGCGGCACCTGGCGCAGGTCCTCGGTCAGCTGTGCGCGTTCGCGCAGCACCGGCAGCAGGTCGTCGATACCGGCCAGCACGGCCTGCACGTCGAGTTGTTCAATTGACGTCACGGATTGCCTCCCGGGGAGTGGTCGTCTAGACAGAAGATTAGAACACGTTACGATTTGTGTCGAGCACGGCGGTACTGCAGCAGGTAGACCCGCATAACTGCACTTTTGTAACCTGTTCTAGTTACCGGTCAGAAGACCGGTTCGAACGAAGGGTGATGGTTGTGGACGAGCCCCTGGGCAGCCACGTACTGGAACTTGTGGTGGCCGACGTCGCCGCCGAGACCAACGACTCACGTGTGTTGGTGTTCAAGACGCCAGAAGGCAGCGACATCCCGCCGGAGCGACTGAAGTACGCCCCCGGCCAGTTCCTGACCCTGCGGGTCCCGAGCACCCGCACCGGATCGGTGGCCCGCTGCTACTCGCTGTGCAGCTCGCCGTACGCCGACGAAGCGCTGACCGTCGCGGTCAAGCGCACCGCGGACGGCTACGCGTCGAACTGGCTGTGCGACAACGCGCACGTCGGCATGCGGATGCACGTGCTGGCACCGTCCGGCACGTTCGTCCCCAAGAACCTCGATGCCGACTTCATTTTGCTGGCCGGCGGTAGCGGCATCACCCCGATGCTGTCGATCCTCAAGTCCGCGCTGTCCGAGGGCACCGGCAAGGTGACGCTGTTCTACGCCAATCGCGACGAGAAGTCGGTGATCTTCGGCAAGGCACTGCGCGAGCTGACCTCGCTGCACCCAGACCGGCTGTCGGTCGTGCATTGGCTCGAGTCGGTGCAGGGGCTCCCCAACCCGACGATCCTGGCCACGCAGCTGGCGCCCTACGCCGAGCGCGAGGCCTTCATCTGTGGCCCGGCGCCGTTCATGGCCGCCACCGAAGAGGCACTGCTCAAGTCCGGCGCCGACAAGAGCAATGTTCATCTCGAGGTGTTCCAGTCACTGGACTCCGACCCGTTCGCCGCTGTTGTACTCGCCGAAGATGACAGCGATGAGGGCCCGGCCACCGCAATCGTCACGCTCGACGGCAAGACGCACGAGCTGCGCTGGCCGCGCAATGCCGTACTGCTCGACGTGCTGCTCGACAAGGGACTGGACGCGCCGTTCTCCTGCCGCGAGGGCCACTGTGGGGCCTGCGCGGTGTTGATGAAGAAGGGCGATGTCGACATGGCGATCAACGACGTGTTGGAGCCGTCCGACCTCGAAGAGGGCCTCATCCTCGGGTGCCAAGCGGTGCCGAAGACGGATTCCGTCGAAGTCACGTACGACGAGTAGCGAAGGGATTACGTTCTTGAACGTGAAAGTGACTGTGCACCGGGTTACTGCGGCAAGCGCCGCCGCTGTGCTGACCGCGACCGCGCTGATGTCCCCGGCGACGGCTGTTGCCGCAGTCAATTCGGCCGACGCCTTCGTGCCCGTCGACGACGGCACCAAGATTCAGATTCACGTGACGGCGCAGTGCTCGGGCGGCGCGTGCACCTTCAACACCGCCGCCAACCTGGTGGTCGGCGGCAATCCGGTGCCGCTGCCGCCGAACACCTGGGCGCGCGAGAACATCACGCTGCGCAGCTCGGATCGCCTGGTGTACCAGGATGTCTCGTACAGCGCGCCGACCGGCGCCCCGCCCATCAACCGCGGCTCCTGGAACGGTCCGGTGAACTCGCGGCAGCTCAAGTCGCAGAACAGCGCTTTGGTCTCGGTCACGTTCAACGGCGGTGGCACGTTCGAAGAGTTCATGGTCGACGGCACCTCACTGCCGCTCGACGTGTCCACCGGCAGGCCCCGGACGCAGTCGAACTTCATCGCCTGCGCCGACATACAGGTCACCTACCCAGGGGTTAACCTCACCACGCCGACGGCCTGCGCCACCACCAACTTCTGAGTCGCCGAACGCGAATTCTTCAGCAACTACTTCACTTTCGGCCTTCGGACGCGTCGAGCAGACCACTGAGCCGTTGCAACGCATCGACGACGTTGTCGACCTGGTCGGCTCCTATCGCCTCGTCGATGTAGCCGTTGACGGTAGCCAGCGCGGCGTCCAATCGCCGAAGTGCGTCGGTGCCGGATTCGGTCGGCCACAGCGCCCACGCGCGGCCGTCGCTCCGGCTGGCCCTGCGCTCGACGAATCCCGCCGCCTCCAAGCGCCCGACCATCGCGGTCACCGCCGACTCCCGCTGGCCGAGTTGCGCCGCGATGAGCGACTGGCGGCACCCGGCATTGCTCGCGATGAGCGTCAGCGCGGCGGCCTGTGCGGTGGAGATGCCGGCCTCATCCATGAACAACCGGTCCGCTGTGGTGCGCAGCCGCTGTGCGGCGGTCTGCAACTGGAAATACGCGCGCCGTCTGCCCGCCGGCGAACTGTGCTTCGAACTCACCCTTGCATTATTACTTCACTAGTGAAGTAATTGGGTGATGACACGAGTGATCGACGCGTGGTCCCAGCAGCCGAACGAGTTGTTCATGCGTCAGCCGTGGCTGCGGCCGCTGCTGCGCTGGACCCGCCAAGAAGACCTGCCGGCGCTACCCATCGACGTGACGTTGAAAGCAATGGACGACGCCGGCGTCGAGAAGTCGTTGTTGTGCGCATGGGTTGGGCCCCATGGCGCCCTGATCGACAACGACGAGACGGCGGAACATGTGCGCGCGTACCCGGACCGGTTTGCCGGCGTCGCGTCCGTGGACCTCACCCGCCCGGTCGAGGCGGTCCGCGAATTACGCCGTGCGGTAACCGATCTGGGGATGGTGGCACTGCGCGTCGTCCCATGGCTGTGGAACCTGCCGCCCAATGACCGGCGCTACTATCCGCTGCTGCAGGCCTGCGTCGAGCTCGGCGTCCCGTTCTGCACACAGGTCGGGCACACCGGCCCACTGTGCCCGTCCGAGCCCGGCCGGCCGATCCCCTACCTGGAGACGGTCCTGCTCGAGTTTCCGGAACTCGTGGTCATCGGTGGCCACGTCGGAGCACCCTGGATCGACGAAGTGCTGTTCCTGGCCAAGAAGTTTCCGAACTTCTACATCGATACCTCGGCCTACGCCGCGCATCGTCTGCCCTCGGCACTGGTGGACTACATGCGCGGATCCGGCCGTACCCGAGTGCTTTTCGGCACCAACTGGCCGATGTTGTCCGCGCAGCGGTGCCTGGAACGGCTTGACGAGCTGAACCTCGATGCCGAGACGCGCGACCTCTACCTCGGCGGGAATGCGGCCCGGGTTTTCGGCGTCTGACGCTCCGACTGTGACCGAATCAGCTTGTGCCACCGGCGATGCCGGTAGCGGAAGATGCCGGCCGCACCAAGCGCGACCAGACCGGTGAACCACCCGGCATCGATCTCGATGGTGTCGGCGTACCGGCAGCGCCCTTGGCCGGCCGGCACGGCATGCAGCGTGTGATTCCACGACCTGATACGTCCGCCGTATTCGTGGGTGCGAATGGTGTGCGCGGCCTCGTCGACCGACAACACCTCGATGGTGTGCCGGTAGGCGGGGAACACGTGAAAAGCCATGAGCCAGCCCGTCCCTCGCTCCCCGACCTGCAGCGGCTCGGTGCGGTTCGCGAGCGCCGGCACCCCGAACAGGCCGCGGCACAGGTACAGGAAGGTCGCAGGCAGCTGCATGAGATGCCACACGCGATCCAGGTCGGCAGCCAGTTCGGACTCGATGTACACCGTCTTCACGATGACGCTCCTTTGAGTTAGGGTCACCTGATCATCGACCGGCCACGCGCCGGTGACTACTCGCTTTCCGGGCGGAGGTGACCGTGGCACCACCAGACCGGTTCCGCGCCCGCAAGCAGCCCAAACAGCAACGCTCAGCCGAGACCCGGCAGCGCATCCTCGATGCTGCTGCTCACGTTTTCGCCGACTTCGGCTACCGCGGTGGCACCACCAATCGCATCGCCGAAGCGGCTGACATCTCGATCGGCTCGCTCTACCAGTACTTTCCGAACAAGGACGCGATCCTGGCCGCGCTCACCGATGCCCACATCGACGCCGGAGCGTCGCTGCTGGCAACTCGGCTGGCCGCCGGAATGCCGCCCGGATTAGAAGATCAACTGCGACTGTTCACGCGCGCGACCATCGACAACCACCGCGACGATCCGCAGCTGCATCAAGTGTTGTTCGCGGAGGCGCCCCGGTCACCGGCACTTCTGGCACGGCTGCGCGACGCCGAAGAAATCGCGGTCGCGGCCGCACAAGATCTTCTTGCCCGGCATCCCGACGTTCAAGTCCCTGACCTGAAGTTCGCCGCCCGGATGACGGTCGCGACCATCGAGTCGCTCACCCACCGCCTCATCGCCTGCGCGCAGCCCGCCGACGCACAGCAGTTGGAGGATTCGATCGTCGACATGCTTGCCGCATATCTGCGGGGCTAGCGGTTCAGCTCTGCGCGACCGCGAGCGCTTCCCGCTCCGTCTCGGCGTCGGCCTGGCGCCCCCAACGTGCGGCCAGGGTCGCGCAGGTGATCAGCTGAATCTGGTGAAAGATCATCAGCGGCAACACGATCAGGCCCACCGGATGTCCGGCGAACAGCACCGTCGCCATCGGCAACCCGGTTGCAAGACTCTTCTTCGATCCGCAGAAGACGATCACGATACGGTCGGCGCGATCGAACTTCAGTAGCCGCGCCACTCCTGCCGTGATGCCGAGCACCACCGCGAGCAGCACCACGCTGACACCGATCACCGCGAGCACGTTGGTGATCTTCATACCTGTCCAGATGTGTTCGGCCATACCGGCGCTGAACGCCGCGTACACGACGAGGTAGACCGAACCGCGGTCGACGACCTTGGTGAGCGTGGTGTGCGACAGCACCCGGTGCAACTTGGACCGCAACAGCTGGCCGGCGAGGAACGGCAGCAACAACTGCACGACGATCTCCAGGATCGAGTTCGCCGACACGGTGGCGGCGCCCGTGGTCGTCATGAGCAGGGTCACCAACAGCGGGGTGAGGAAGATGCCCAACAGGTTCGACGCCGACGCACTCACGACGGCTGCGGCGACATTGCCGCGCGCGATCGAGGTGAAGGCGATGGACGACTGCACTGTCGAGGGCAGCAGGCACAGATACAACATGCCGGTGTAGAGATCGTCGGTCAGGACCGTCGGCACCAACACCTTCATGGCCAGCCCGAGCAGCGGGAACAGCACGAAGGTCGCGGCCAGCACCGTGGTGTGCAGCCGCCAGTGCCTCAGCCCTTCGAGGGCCTCGCGCGGCTCCAGCCGGGTGCCGTAAAGCAGGAACAGCACGGCGATCGCGACCTTGGTCGCCGTCTCGACTGCCTGACCTGCGTCACCACGGGCCGGCAGCAGCACACCGATGGCCATCGCCGCGAACAGCCCGAGCAGGAAGCCGTCGATGCGGAGCTTGGCGAGCAGGTTC
>Ga0265327_10001888_pt1 | contig 24243 bp, 27 predicted proteins | sample 41621metaG_FD_202089 | JGI IMG/M metagenome (GOLD analysis project Ga0265327, IMG submission 202089) | Rhizosphere microbial communities from Carex aquatilis grown in University of Washington, Seatle, WA, United States - 4-16-21 metaG | ecosystem: Host-associated > Plants > Roots > Rhizosphere...
CAATTTACTTAATCAAGGGAAAGTTGTTTGACATATAATTTCTAAAGTTATATAATACACGTAGATTGAGTATAAATAATAGGGAAGAACCAATGGCAGAGACTGCAACCCAGAACGTACAGACGACCGAGCAACTGGTGGGGGATGTTTTAGCAACTATCGACCGAGAACGCGAACGCGAGATCATTGCGCGCCGTTTTGGTTTGTTTGACCGCAAAGAGACTTTGGAACAGATTGGCGAAATGCTCGGCATTACTCGTGAGCGCGTTCGTCAGCTGGAAAAGTCCGTTATTACTCGCCTGAAAGCTAGCGCAGAGCAGGGCAGCATCCCTGGCATTGCTGATTTTCAGACTCGTGTCGTCGAAATCTTACACCAGAATGGTGAAGTCGCACGCGTCAGCACTTTGGCCGCTCAGCTGACTGATGCATCAAGCCGCGAAGAGCAGGCACGCGCCGCTTTCTTAAGCCAACTATGCCCTGAATTAATCGTTATCAATGAAGATGACAACTTCTACCACAGCGTCGGCGTCAAGAGCGTCCGCGATGAAAAGGCTCTGAAAGCAGAAGTTGCCAAGCTGATCGCTACCATTAAGCAATTAGCTGAGCCAAAATCCATCGAAGACATTGCTAAAGCCGCAAGCATTGCCGATCCAAAGCAAGCTGCCGCCCTGGCAAGCACTTCTAAAGCACTAGCCACCTTGAACGGTCGCTGGGGTCTAGTCAAGTGGCCAATGGTCAACCCGAAGAATATCCGAGACAAAATCTACGTCATCCTCAAAGAAAACGGCAAGCACATGCACTTTAACGAGATCGCCGAAGCCATCAAAGACAGCGATTTTAAGCGCAAAGATGTTACTACCCAGGCGATCCACAACGAATTGATCAAAGATAAGCGTTTTGTATTAATCGGTCGCGGCATCTACGCTCTGAAAGAGTGGGGCTACGAAAAGGGAACTGTTTCTGACATCATCGCCGAAGTATTGCGCGAAGCAGGCGAACCACTGCACCGCGAAGAAATCGTCAAGCGCGTCCTAAAGAGCCGCTACGTCAAAGAAACCACTATCCTCCTGAACCTACAGGGCAAACCACAATTTAAACGAGTTGCGAAAGCCACCTACACCCTGGCCGACGCCGAATAAGGTAAGGAAACAGAAAAATGATCGAAACTGGGCACCTTATCGAGCGATTTACCGCCGGTGAGACAATTAGCCTTGAACGACCAACTGAACTCGTTATCGTCGAAGGCGCCTTAACCGATGCCTTGCTGGAGCCAAGCCCCTCTATCCCTGAAGAATTTGTCGAAGACTATCAAATTGACTGGGCACACCGTCCTCGTCTCGATAGCGAAATACGACCTGCTCGTTTTCACGGGTCACTATTGGGTATTACACTCACCCCCATGGAAAATGCTTGTGAGAAACTCCGCAAGGAGCGCATTAGCGTCTTTCGTAATCGCCCTGAAGTCATCCCTGTATTCGGCTTTGTAGTGCGAGCCGCCTTACGTTCTGGTGCTCGACGTGATGCTGGTAACGTTGAAAGAAATGTCTGGATCTACACCAAGGAATTTAATGAGAAGAACCCCAGTGGTGAGCTGTGGTGTCGCCATATTGGCAAAGAACAGGGAAAGAACCACGTAAAATCTATCCTCAGACGATCAGAGGCGCTCGCGGGTGCAGACATGGGCACAACTGGTGGCAAGAAACGTACCGCTGACACTGTTGCCGTTCGCGAGTTACTTGATACTATATAAATCTACTGTACAAAATACGAACAAAGGGTGATTTGGATTTGGTGGGTGAGCTTTGTGGGAGATTGGATATTTTGGTGGGATTGGTAGTAGTGGGGCAAAACAGAAAATATTTTTTAAAATTTTGTGGTGGGTAGCGAAAAATATTTTGAGAGTGGGTGTAGTAGAGCATCGAATCCAGTCATAGACACAATGTCGCACAATGTATATTTTGCGACTCTAATATAGATGAAATAGTTGATTATTGATAAGTCCCCGTGCAGGGGACTTTTTGCTTATACGCGTAAACTTTCGCATATTCGCGAACGCTGCACTGCAAAACTTATAACTACTACACCAGGACGCCTCGTACTGTGCGCTTTGCTTCAGAAGACCCCCAAATATCGCCTAGTGCTTTGACTGTGCGATTTCACACTATTTGACTTTTCCACAGTTTCACTGTGAAAGTATTGCTTTTTCCACGTTTGATTGCAAATTATTATTTCCCCTGCCTTTTCCTCAATTTTACAAAAATTTGACTTTTGCCCTACTATGTATGTTTATATATGTTTTTTGCAATTCTAGCTTATTACTGAAACATGAACAAAATACGAACTAGTGGGGTAGTAGAACGGGGGGACTGGGATTGATCATTAAATACACTCGACGTTTCAATGCACGTAGGTGACAAACAAACTAGGTGACACAATAGTGACTACAGTAAGGCATCAAGAGGGATGCCCTGCTCTACAGGTAATAAGCGCGGCCATCGACACGCACATCGATATACTTGCTAGGAGTGATGTTTTTACCAGCTAACCATTCCTGAGTGGCCAAGTAGGTGCCCACCTGGCTGCGGGCGTTTGTGGCATCTTGGAGATTGAATTTGATGCTGTAGGGCTGTCCGGCAACTTGCACATCGAGCTCGCTGGTACCAGTTGGCAATGTCAGCGTGCTGACATTTTGCCCCTTAGCCTTGAGCTGGCCGACAACAGTACTAATGAAGCTAACTGTGGTGTTAGGCAGCACAATATGGCCCAGGCTAGCATTAATGCCGCTTTGATCAGTGACCACCGGCAGGCCCAGACTGGCCAGTGAGCCAATATCATTGGTCTTTATCAGAGCTCGCCCGTTCGCATCCGTAACATAGGCCGTCCCAGCACTAATGACTACCGCTGAAGGCTGACTAGTTTGCAGATAGACGATTGGTCGGTGGCCAAGGATGGGCAGCGTGACACTGACACTAGTGATCTCTGGGAATTGTGTCTTGAGCTGGCTTTGGAGCTGAGCCGTATTTACGGTAATTTTATTGCGATTCAAGATGGAATGGCTCAAGATCTTATCCGCAGCTTGTTCGTAGGTGCTTTGATCATGCAAGTAGAACGATTTGTTATCGTCACTAACAGACACGACTTTAACGTTATTACTGAGCGCCACCACACTAATGGCACAGACCAGCACCACGATAATCAAGATAAGTAGCCCGAAGCGATGCAGCCAAAAGCGGCCGTAGTGTGTAGCGCGCGCTTTGCTGGGTGTAAGCTTTAATTTGCTGCGTCCGGTGTTACCGGCCTCGGTGGAGCGGCGAGAATAATAGTTGAGACTGGGCTTGGGGCGTTGTTCCTCTTGCTCGATGACGCGGCGCTGGCGGGGGGCTGATTTTTTGCGTGAGAACTTCATAGTTTAGGCTTTTTGCTGGGCGATTTTTAGAATTTCTGATGCCAGGTCTTTGGTAGCGTTAGGGTATGCAAATTTGGCTAGATGTTGACCGAGCTCAGTTAATTGTTGTGTATTTTTCATCAAATCACTCACCTGCTTGGCTATGCGATTTGGATCGTTTACCAGATCTGTTTCATCGATGATGACGGCTGCGCCCTGTTCCACCAAATACTGCGCATTTTTGAGCTGATGACCGCCGGTCAGCACGGCGCTCGGAATCACAATACAGGCCTTAGCTTGCAGCGCAAATTCAGCCATATTGGTGGCGCCAGCTCGCGTAATCACCAGATCTGCCGCACCACTGTAACGATAGAGGTCCTTCAGATAGCCAAACACCTGCACCCTGCCCTGCTCTGCTGCTGGCAACGCTTTGTAAGCAGCTTCGACCTCGGCTTCATTTGCCCGGCCACAGCCATGCACCACATACAAATCACGATATTCATGCAACAAGTGTGGCACTGCTTCTACAACTGCATTATTAATGCGCTGGGCGCCCAGGCCACCACCGATAATAAACAGCATTTTGGCTTTTTCGGGCAGCTTAATCTCTTGGCGATATTGTTTCTTGAGCTGCGGATTGACTAGCTTGAATCGTGCCTGTAATGGCACGCCAGTAGTGACCGTTTTATTGGCCGGATAGGCGTACTGCTCTTTCGGTAACGCAACCGCGTGCAGACTGGCCCAGCGAGCAATAATGCGGTTGGCCAAGCCCGGTATGATGTCAGAATCATGAGTTATATACGGAATGTGCAAGCTGGCAGCCGCCAAGCCCACAGGCACGCCCACGAATCCACCCTTAATAAAGATAGTATCGGGCTGCAACTGCTTAAGTAGACGGCGACTCTGCCACAAGCCAATCAGGAAATAAAAGAAGTCTCTAATGTTAAGAAACAAGGTTTCGAGGTCCAGCAATTGCTTCCAACCTTCACCATGATAGCGTCGGAATTTGCCGGCTCGCACAGTATAAACTTTGTCGATATTTTTATCTTGAGCCGGAATATCACCCAATAAATCGCCAGTTTGACCGATGTAAATAAGTTCTGCGCTCGGTACTCGATGCTTTAACTCGGCTGCTACGGCTTGAATCGGTGTAATGTGCCCACCCGAGCCGCCACCCGTCAATACAATGCGCAAGTTTTGGCTCATGCCGGCCTCCGCAAGCTATCATTATTGATGCGGCGAGTCGTGGAAGTTGGATTAGTCGATTTTCCGTGTACCGTTACTCGATAATTGGTGTAGCGTGAAGCCTGGAAGGCTAAGCCAACCGCAGCCGCCACAAAGACCACACTCGTACCACCGTAACTAATAAATGGCAAGGTAATCCCCTTCAATGGCAACAGTCCGATCATGGCACCGATGTTAATCAGCGCCTGGGTACTGAGCCACGCCAAAATACCAATCACCAGTAACCGGCTAAAGTCGTCATCCAACCGTTCGGCAATACTCTTGAGCCGAGCAAAAAACGCCACAAAAACCGCTAGTAGAATGACGCTGCCAATGAAGCCGAATTTCTCCGCATAAATAGCAAAAATTGAGTCGTTGGCCGCCTCTGGTAAATAGCCATAAGCTTGGACACTATTGCCCAGACCAAGACCCACAATGCCACCAGATCCCACCGAAATAATCGCCTGGCAGGCCTGGTAACCACTACTTTGGCAGTTAGCATCCGGATGCAAAAAGGTCTCGAAACGAGCGCGGCGATACGGCGTTGATGAAATCGCCAAAATCAGACCGATAGCGATAATGCCGCCAATCATCAAAACACGTTTGATCGGCAATCCCGCTACGAAGGCCATGGTGCCCATCATAATGATCATTACTCCTGTTGAACCGAGGTCACTCTGTACACCAGCGATGATGACACCCACCACTGCCATAGCAATCAACAGCGGCTTCAGCGTCTTATTAGAATCAGTTACCTCACCTTTTTGAATGCGTAGCGCCAGAAAGCCCGCCAGCCAGATCATAATTGCAAACTTAACCAATTCCACCGATTGGAAGGAAAAACTGCCCAGACGCACCCAACGATGGGCTGGATAGGCTGGATTAACCGGCAGCACAAGCGCCATGAGCGTCGCCAGAGCAGCAACGATCAATAGTGGCTTGTAGGCCTTTTGCCACCATGCCAGCGGCACCTGCGAAGTCACCAAGAAGGCGACCACGCATAGCCCAGTAGCCAAAAGCTGTTTACTAACATAATAATTACCGGATACATGATTGGCCACGCTCAACGCCGGACTAATTGCATAGACCACCACCAGCCCAATCGCTAGCAACAGCGCCGACAATATCAGTAGCCAATAATCCGCCTGATGCTTGCGCCCTAGCTTTAGCTGGGCTGCTTGCTGATCAATTGGTCGTCGCCGTGGCACTTGCTGCGGTCGCACGGGTTACCCCTGTCTACCAATGAGGAATATCAGTAAACCAAGCACGCTAGCTACCTGCCCAAGAATCCAAAAACGCATGGTAACTTTGGTCTCTGGCCAGCCAATCGCCTCAAAGTGATGATGAATCGGCGAAGACAAAAAGACTTTTTTGCCGTGCCGCAATTTGCGCGACAAACGATTAATAATCACCGAACCAGTCTCCATCACATACACCGCCCCGATAAACGGCAGCACATAGATGGTATTAGTCTGCATCGCGATGATGCCGAGCGCCGTGCCGAGCGCAAACGAGCCGACATCACCCATCAAGAATCGAGCCGGATAAATGTTGAACCAGGTATAACTGAGTAACGCCCCAATCACCGTCAAACAGAAGCCCGCCAAAGCAAACTTGTGCTCGACGACGCAAATAATCGCATAGGCCATAAATGACGACACCAGCAAGCCACCAGCCAAACCATCGAGTCCATCGGTGATATTAACAGCGTTAGCTGTGGCAATTACCACCAGCCAAAACAGTGCAATCACGAAGATACCGATGTGCCAGCTATGCACGACCGGCAAATAGATTGAATTAACGCCCAGCTTGTCATAGAACCACCAGCCACCGATGATAATTACTAGGCTATACAGCAGGAATTTAACTCGCGCGTTCATACCGGCCACGCCACCGCTGCTACGGACGTTCATAATATCGTCGATTAAACCGATCACCGCAGCACCGACCATGCCGGCCACTGGTAGCCAAGTTTGACCCCGGCTGAGATTGCCAAATAAAGTCACCAGAACAATTGCCACCACGAAGATAATCCCGGCCATGGTCGGGATGTGGCGTTTGTGTTTAGCGGCGTGTAACTTCTGATAAACGGTCGCTTCGCCACCAGACCAGGCTTCAGTTCGTTGGCGCTTCCACCACTGATAGCGATAAGCTAGGTTGGTGTAAATCGGCGTCAACAACATGCTGAGCGCAAAGCCCAAAAAGCCAAGCAGCAATATATGGCTCAAATCATTGGTAGTAATATCGATATGTAATGCACTCATAGTTTTGTAGTTTGTGTGATTTTTGTCTCTGCATAGTATACCATTTTGATTCCCCTATTACGACTTTGGTAATACATATGAGTCATTGATGAGCATGTGCGCTAAATTGGCGAAAATCGGCTGAGCTGCAGCCGTACCAGCATAGCCGCCGACCGTTGGGCGTTGCACGAAGACCACAATCACATATTGCACTTTATCACCCCCGACGAAGCCGACATAGGTACCATTAAATTCGTTGTCGTAATAGCCGCCGCCCGGCTTAGCAATCTGGGCTGTGCCGGTTTTACCACCAACAATGTACTTATTTTGATCAAACGCTGGCACAATATTGTGTTTCTGCACGACGTACTGCATTAGTGGTATCATGTCTTGCCCAACTTGCGGGCTGACGACATTTTTCTTAACAACCTTCGGCTTAGTCGTGACGGTTTTGCCGGTGCTATCTGTCGTTTGACCAACTAAGTAAGGCTTGTAATATGTGCCGCCGTTTAACACAGCAGACAGAGCTGCACCCATCTGGATCGGTGTCGCCGTCAGTGCTTGCCCGAAAGCCATGTTGGCATAGGTCAGATCGATGCCAGCACCGTTATCGGCCGGTTTTGGTACGTAACCACTAGCCTCATAGCCCTGCTCGATGCCCGTTGCCTGACCAAATAGATAATGATTGCTCAAATAGTCATACCACGCCTGACGAGCCTTCGTATTAATCTGGCCGCCACCCATTTGCATCAGCATCCAGGTAGCACCCGTGTTTAGCGATAAGTTTAAAATGTCGGCGATATTGCGTGTGCCCGCCCCGCCGTCTTCTTCAATATTGGTAATTTTGAAGCCGTCGACCGTCCACGAGCCGGGATCGTAATAGCTTGTGTCCGCTTTAATTACTCTCTGATCAAGCGCCGCGGCCGTAGTCAGCGTCTTCATCGTTGATCCCACCTCTATAGGTGTAGCTACCGTAGCGTTCTGGAAAACGCTCGGATCGGTAACGTCATAATATTTGCTTGGATCATAAGTCGGCAAATTAGCCATTGCCTTCACGGCACCAGTGTTAGGATCCATAATCAGCGCACTGACACTCTGGGCCTTGGCATTTTTGATGCCCTGCTGCAGGATGTTCTCCAGCTGCTGCTGCATTGCTAAATCAACAGTCAGCGTCACATCGCTACCATTTTTTGGTGCTTGATCGATGTTATCCTTGCTGGCAGCCAGCGGCACGCCGCTCACATCAGTAATAGCCTTCAGTTTGCCTGCCGTCCCCGCCAATTGAGTATTGAGCGCCTGTTCAATGCCATATTCGCCCGTGCCACTATCGCTCACAAAGCCTAATAGCTGCGACGCCAAACTCCCCTGAGGATACGTTCGAAAATCTTGCTCTTCGGTGCCCAAGCCCGGATATTTCAGTGCCACAATTTTAGCTTGCTGGTCCTTGGTCAACTTCTTAGCCAGCACCACATACCGAGTATTTTTAGTACTCATTAATTTCGCGTAGCTGTCAGCATCACCACCGATGATTGGTACGATCTTGGCTGCTACTTGGTCACTATTTTTGATAAAAGTCGGGTCGGCATACAGCGTATACAATTGCTGATTGAGCACAATCGGCACCACCGCATTACCGTCATAGGCCTTGATAATGCCACGACTTGCCGGTACTTCATATTCTTTTTGTTGATCGCTCAAAGCAGCATTTTTATAATGATCGTAACGAATAATCTGCACATAAAACAATCTGATGCCAAAAATCATAACCACGATGATCAGCAACGCGTACCAGAGGCGGATGCGCTGGACGGTCAAGGCAGATTGGTTTGTGTTTTGAGGAACCATTAGCTTAATTATACTTCAGATAAGGGGTAATAACTACATGCTCTACGCAATGGCGGGTCCTGTCACTCCAGGCTACCTCCCCACCGTACTCGCCAGTTGGCTCCGTGCGGCGGGTGCCCCGCCTACCGTGCCACCCGTAAGCGTCGTGAGTACTTAGTTCTGAACCGTGTCAGTTGGTGCTACAGAGACGAGATTTTTAGCCACCGAGCTGTTCTGAGCCCGAGCCAGCGACTGCAAGTGAGCCGAACTTACTTCTAAGTTGTCATGCTCTGTTGCTAATTGCGTCTGCTGTTGCTGTAGGTTGTTAATCTGATAGCCGAAAGCATTCGTTTTAGTCACTTGAGTCAAATAAAGCAAGCCGAGCAAACAGGCCAACACGATGAGCGTGATGGTGTTGCTGATGGGGCCGAGGGCACGTGCCTGCGCCCGAAAACTGACCGAATTTTGGTTTCGACCGCTGTAACGGGTGCGATTCATGGCGAGACTACTGGAGTATGTCATATTATTCTTCTTTTGTTTTTGTTTTTTATGCCCGGTCCCGGGTTTGAAGCCGGAACCGGATCGCTTACCTACTTAGACTACTTTTACGTGGACTTTGTAGGCGCGGGAGCTACTTTTGACCTGGATAGGCATTAGAGTTCCCTTTCTGTTTTTATTTTCACTGCGGCTCGTAGTTTTGCACTACGTGCGCGCGGATTATGAACAATTTCATCATTGCTAGCCGTGATTGGGCCTTTGGCCAGTAACCGAAGCTCAGCGTCATAGCGTTCACCAGCTGCTTCTTGTAGAAACTGCTTCACTAGTCGGTCTTCCAGACTGTGAAAGCTGATGACTCCCAGTCGTCCGCCTGGTGCCAGCAAGGTCTGCCAAAGTGGCAATGCTTGCTGCAGAAGCGTTAGCTCATCGTTGACGGCAACGCGCAGAGCCTGAAAGGTTCTGGTCGCCGGATGAACTCGACTGTGCCCTGGCCACTGTTTAGCGACGACTTGAGCCAATTGATCTGTTGTCTCAATCGGACGAGCTGCCACAATGGCACGAGCAATCTGTTGTGCTTTCGGTTCTTCTCCGTATTTTTTCAAAATGTCGGCGATCTGCTCAGTACTAAAGTCATTAACTATAGTTTTGGCCGATAGCGCTTGGCGTTGATCCATGCGCATATCTAGTTCGCCGGATTCCCGGATGGAGAAGCCACGGTTTGCGTCGTTAAGGTGCGGTGACGATACGCCCAAATCAGCCAAAATCATATCAAACTGCTTGCCTGCTGCGACGAGTTCCTGACTTGCTGTCAAGAAATCCTGATGCCGCATGGCAATTCCCGTACCGGCAAACACTTCATCCAGAACCTTAATTGCGTGATCATCACGATCAACTAAGACACTGTCCGTGTAATTCCCGGTCTGCGCAAGAACCGCTCCGGCGTGTCCGCCATATCCGGCCGTCAGATCGAGATACGTTTCCCCATCTGTAGGTTGTAGATATTGCAGGACTTCGCTGAGAAGTACTGGCACATGCTGTTTGTTAATGTTTTGGTGTTTGTTTTGGTGCATCTTTGGCTTGCTTTATTTTTGTTTTTGCAAAGGTCACCTATTCGACAATCAACTTTTTGTTTTGTTAGGGTTTTTGTTTTTGTGTGACAAGACTTTATCGTAAATTACAATTTGGTCCTGTCGTACTGAAATTGCTTTCAGTTAAGTTTGAGAGACTTATGTGTGAGGTGGAGTTTTGGGAGGTGTTTTGAAGAAAGGTGCTAGGTTTTTTAGAGTGGTTGCCTTTCCGGTTCCACTTGTTGATTGTCGAATAGCTGACCTCTCGCTATTCGTTTTTTTGAATTATTAATGAACTGCTGTGCGCTACTTGGCTAAATCTGTTATTTAGCTAGTATTCGCCAGTATTTCCCGACACGTACGGCTACTATGTCACGTTTGATTTCGGCGTAGTCGAGTAAGTGTTGCTCGAGGCTGAATCGACCTTGTTTGTCGTCGATGTCGCCTTCGCTCTTACCCATCCGAAATTGGACGTTTAGATCGGCGGTTGCTTCGTCGAGGATATTCCCCTTAAGCTTTGGCTCGACCTCTTCATCCCACACTGATTTTGGATAGAGATGAAGATAGTTTTGGAAGCCTCGGGTTACGACTACACCGCTGGCAAACTCGGCGCGAAGCTCAGCTGGTATTGTCAGCCGACGCTTATCGTCTAGTTTTCTTTCGAAGTAATCTACCGTTGCCATCCCGTACTTATTTCTAGTGGTTTTTATTTCATGGGGGGTTGCTAGCTGACCCACGATTACCCACTGCCATGAGTGTACTACCCACCATCACCCACTACAAGTAGCAAATACTAAAAAAGTGGTGTTTCTGACACCACTTTTCCACAGATTTTCCAGAGGTACTCACCAAAACGCTACATATAGCGTCTCCAACTTATCCACTACCCTATATAGCTTGAATTACTACTTAAGGATTAATCGATGTTGAAGTGTGCGCAGGAGGAGGCGTCACGAGCACCCCGCCCTCAGCGTTAGCTGCCAAGCGGAATGCTGTTCCATTAGATACTTCATTTATATCGGTTCTGTGCCCATTTTCATCTACTGGCAACTGTTGAGCCATGGCACGAAGGACATTTCGAGGGTCAGCACCTGGGAAAGCGTGCTCGGCAATAGTCCAAGCATTTACTTCGTTCTCACCATCACCCACTACATATTGTTTATATGGCTTGCCTGTCGCTGGTCCATACTCTTTGACTGCCTCTTTATTGGCTGCTGCTTGGGTTTGTTCGCCAAACTTATCCCAGCCATGAGCAAATGCATTGCCCGCATCTTCTACAGTCTTTACTACTGGCTTGGCAACGAATGCTGCTGTTTCACCACCAAAATGAGCGCCCGTCAATAGAATTGCACTCGCCGTTAGGCCTGCTGCTACGCGACGACGCCGAAAGGTAGCTCTGTTTGGGGCGGCACTCTGGCGATTCTCATCGCTGATTGGGGCTGAATTCGATGGAGCTTCTGTGGTGTTTGACATGATTTTATATTAGCATAAGCTTTGTTAAAAGTCAAGCTTATTGCTTACCCGTCCTTCCCGGTGTACGTTGGCTGACGCCGTAACTAATGAACTGGTGTGGTGACTCGTTTTCCTTTTCGCGGCGGATTGGATTGGTGTCTTCGCTATTCTCTGCGAATACAAAGGCTGGCTGATTGGGAAGTATAATTTTGGCACGATCGTGTCCGGATGGATCAACTACACCGGTGACTGCAGCAGCAGTCATAAGCACGATACCGATTTGTGCGCCGATAACGCCTAGTCGGTTCGATGTTTGTTGTAGCATGTTTTTATTTTTGGACATTACTATATTACAGTAGCAAATTTTGTGCTTTTTGTCAATTATATAGTGTTGTACTAGTTGCCCGTTGGCGAGGTTTTGAGGTGTAGTTACAGATCAATTTCGACAGGCACGCCCGTTTCAAGCTTGCAAAAGGTAATGTCGTGATCAGCAAAAATGCCATCGAGTCTGTCGTAGCTCTGCTGGCGAGCTTGCTCGCTCCAGTGCCAATCATGGACTGGCAGTATGAATTGTGGCTTAAGCTTTAGTCCGAGATCAACAGCCGCCACCATTGAGCCCCAGGGTGCAGTCACGGGCAATGCTAAGACAGCTTTGCTTTCATTAAAGTGATGGCAGTCGCCCGGGTGAGTTAGCTGGTCAAGGTAGTGCACGCCAATTTCTTCAGGAGTGTTGAATACTGCACCACCATTTTCGTGGGGAGAATCGAAAAGTTCGGCTTTGGCCGGTGGTGTCGTGGTAGCGGTGATGTTTTCTTTGGCTAGCTCAGCGACGACGCCAGCTGGCGCAGTAATGTGAACATTGGGGAAGCTTTCGACCAGTTTTTTGATAGCACTAACGCTGTAATGGTCTGAGTGATCATGCGTGATGAAGATGTCATCGAGCCGTATGATGGTAGCTTCATCGAGAGCGTTTTCGCTCATGATTCCGGGATCAAATAGGCCTGCGCATTCTGGAGTTTCGACGTATAAACATGATTGAACAAACTTTGTAATGCGCATCAGGGCTCCTACTTATGAACTTAATTGTAACAAGTTATGAGTAGAATTACTTGTTAAATATGACACACTCGTTAACGATATTCTGGATTTTGGAAATCGAAACGAGCGCCGCCATCCCACTCGGAGCGCTGATTGCCATAAGCTGGAATGCCGCCCTGCTCTTTGAGCATTTTTGCCAGGTGCATCAGATTCCAGGTCATAAAAGTAGTGTTGCGATTAGTGAAGTCGTTATCGAAACCTTCGGGGCTGCCATCGTCTTTTTTGTCGCCATAGCTGGCCCCCGGACCGACTTCGCCGATCCAGCCGGCATCGGCTTGTGGTGGAATAGTGCAGCCTAAATGCTGCAGGCTGTAGAGTACATTCATAGCACAATGTTTAACGCCGTCTTCGTTGCCAGTGATCAAACAACCGCCGACTTTGCCGTAATAGGCATACTGCCCTTGGCTGTTCAGTAGGCCGCTGCAGGCGTAGAGCCGCTCGATTATTTTTTTGGTCTGTGAGCTGTTATCGCCGAGCCAGATTGGGCCAGCGATGATCAATATGTCGGCAGCCATAACTTTTTTGTACAGATCAGGCCACTCATCAGTCGTCCAACCATGCTCGCGCATATCCGGATAGACACCGGTTGCGATATCGTGGTCTATAGTGCGGATTAATTCTGTTTTGACACCATGTTTTTCCATGATGCCCTGGCTGATCTTAATCAACGAATCAGTGTGGCTGGGTTCTGGTGAACGCGTCAATGTGCCATTGAAAATAATTGCTTTTAGATCTGAAAAATCGTGCTGTGCAGTATCTGCCATGGTCCTACCTCCGCTTATCTACTTATCATATGCCTCATGGGCTGTTATGTGAAGTTAGGATTTTGACTTTCGAGGGCCGTGGTGATGGTCATGATAAGCGAGCTGCTTGCGCATTTGGTCGAGGCGGATGATGTCAGCCTCGAACGGTTTGAGTAAACTGGAGTATTGCCAGTTTGGCGTCAGGATTTTTGCTAGTTTATTTTGGCCTTTCAGATATTCTGCTAGGCTGAAGAAGTCACCATCGCCGGAGACAATGATAGCGTGGCTGTAGTTTGACAATTCCTTCATAGCGTAGAGCACCAGCTCAGCATCAACATTACCCTTGATGATTGGTTTTTGCTCTTCAGTACCCTTGGCCTTGTCGGCTTGTTTTGGCTCATCGACATGCGGAGTGACATCGACCGTCGGTTTGAGCACCACAAGATAACCTAGCTCATGCATATACTCATACATCTGCTCGTTTTCACTCATATAGCCGATGAACATGTAAGCGTGCGTGACATTGTGCGTATCTGCTAAATATTGGCGGAATTTGCGCCAATCAAGCTTCCAGCCCATACGTTGGACACCGAGGTTAAGATTTTGGCTGTCGATAAAAGCGTAGACATTTTTTGTTGACTTGCGTCGTCGTCTCATATTTCTAGTTTAGCATTTTTAGCTAGGATATAGCTGATAATGCTGACTTTTGTAGTGCCCCAGCAAGCGTTTGACTTCACTAGCGATGGCTAGTAATGCCGGTACATAGACAGCCAACATCAGGCCGACTGGCTTACGCAAACTGTCTAGCACTACCCCAAGGCCAGGCGCGACAGCTGTGACTTGCCCTAGTACCAGCCGCGGCGGAAAGGTAGGATCAAGCGTATGGAGCGCATCACCACTGGTTGTTAGCCATTTGGTACGATCATCGATCTTTACCAAACGATGCGTGATAACCAGGGTTGGATCGCGCGCACTAATATAGCTAATTATCTCCCCGGCGTGTAACTGTGAAGCTGCAACTGGCTTCACTAATACTGCGTCGCCAGGTCGAAGGGTTGGTTGCATACTGGCAGTTTGGACGGCAAGTAATCTCTGCCCTTGCAGATGCATGATCAGCAAATAACCGGCTACAACCATCACAAGTATGATCATTGCATATAGTAATCTTTGGCAAACTATCTGCAAGGTCCGAAGGTATCTCATGAGGCATTAATTACTAACCGTGACGCCACTGAAACTAAAGTCGACATTGCTGATGCTGGCACTAGGGCCACTAAAAGCATCACTATCCATCGAAACTTGAATTCTGTATTGTGCGACCATGTTTATGGCAAGCTGGGTCGGTGTCAAAATAGTTTGACCGCCGGTGCTATACGAACTAATCAGTGACTGAAGTGTAAAGTTCTGTGTGGAGCCGCCACTAACTGGCATGACTATGACATGCACTTTCGATAGATCGACATTACTTGGATTGAGAGGCACACTGCTGACTGCCAACTTGAGCGTCAACGCTGTACCTCCATCGTTTTTGAGAAAGACCGCATCGCCATTCGTCGGCACAGCCGAACCGCCTGGCACTAGATTATCAAAGCCGAAGCCAGCGAGCGTATCAGTGTAGTTCACGCCGTCCTCACTTAAATGTAGGTTGGCCGTCGCGGTTTGAATTGTGTTACCAGTAAGTTTCACCTGCTGACTTTGGAGTACTGCAAAAGTCACCCCACTAACAATGACTACCACTGCCGCTGTAATACCAATTAGTCGGCTTAAAGGCAGGTATTTTCGGAATCTGTTGGGTCGTTTTCGTCGCATGACACCTCCTGAATTAATGTCAGCAGCATGCCACCTGCAAGCATTTTGGGTCAAATTTTCTGCAGATTTTATACAATAATGTGTTCAACTTGGTGATGACATGATTGTATTTCTATCTCTGTTAATTGGCATGACTAAGCGTTTTGAGATGTTTTAAGAATTATTTAAGATCTAGTTTGAATTAGCTGTCTTGGAGGTGGTCGCTGACGATGGCGAGAATGTCAGTACCATAGCTTTCGACTTTTTTGGGGCCGAAGCCGTTAGTAGCTAATAATTGTTGTGGTGTGACAGGCTTATTGACAGCAACAGCGTCCAAAGAGCTGTCGTGCGCGATGATGTATGCGGGGATTTTCTCGACTTGGGCACGCTTGAGGCGCCAATTTTTGAGCTTTGTTAATAAGACTTCATCGACGATGGTGGAGGTTGGCTTTGCCTGTTCTTCTTCGCCGATATCTTCGGTCTGTTGGCTGAGATTATCTGAAGCTTCGCGCAGCTGCACGTCTAAATCATAGATTTGAGGATGCATCATGAGGGCTGTACGATTTAAGCCTTGTAAGTAGAGTCCGTCGAGACTGCGGACACGTGAGAGCGCTACGTAGCCCATGCCTGGCGTGAAGGCTTTGGACAGGTCAATTTCGGCGGCATCGAGGCTCATGCCCTGCGACTTGTGAATGGTGATCGCCCACGCCAAACGCAGCGGTAATTGGCTAACTTCAGCGCGCACGCGACCGTCTTCATTCAAGCTCCAGCTATGTGGCTCTACGTAAATTTTGCGCCCGTTCAGTAAGCGCACCACCGGCTTGTCATCATCGAAATCAATCACCTGCCCACGACTGCCGTTTACAAAACCGTCGGCGAAATTATTGGCCACAAACATGACTTCAGCACCGACCTTGAGCTCCAGCACCTCTGGTGCCAGTAGGCTTTTTGATAATTGTTCAAGCTTGGTCTTATTGCCCTTGGTGGCGCGCTCAAAGCTGCGGCTATAGCCTGGCAAAGCATCTAAATGACGTTGATTAATGGTATCGACATCGAGGTTATGCGAATACAACCGCGTAACGACCACGTCCTCGTCTGGCTGTCGATTGATGCGCGATTCCAGCAATGTGCCGTGATCTTCGCTGATTTCATTACGGCGCATGGCTTCCAAAAATTGCAGCAAGCCATCGTTACCCTGCTGACGATGCTGCTCAGTTAAGTAGCAAATCTGAGGCTGTAACTCCGCCCAAGCTTGTGACAAATGTACGAAGTCAAGCTCACGCGTGCCGCGGCTGATTGGTGGCAATTGAAACAGATCACCGACCAGAATCACCTGCAAACCACCGAACGGCGCTTCACTGTCGCGCAGTATTTTAGCCATTTGATTAACCATATCCAGCCGCTTGCCATGCAGCATGGAAACTTCATCAATAATTAAGATATCGATGCTGTTATAGCGCTTGATGAGCTTGTCACTGCCACGCAAACGTTTCAAATCATCCGTCGATAATTCATCAAGAATGCCCAGCCCGGACCACGAATGAATGGTCGTGCCACCGATGTGGCTAGCGGCAATGCCAGTACTGGCCGTGACTGCTAGTCTCTTACCTGCTCGCATAGCTCGACCGATGAACTGATTAAGTACGTAGGTCTTACCCGCCCCTGGGGCACCAGTAAGAAAGACATTGGAGCCACCCATCATAACTGCTAGCGCTTGTTTTTGCCTCATAGTTTCACGATTGTAGCACTCATACTACATACCACCAATTTCTTTTAAGTAATTTTTAATGTGCGTGCTGCTTGCGAGCTTCGTTTGCCCAGTGATCAGCGAGCTCGTTACCTGGGTCATCGTTATGACCGCGTATCCAGATGAGCTTAGCTTGGCTCTTGCGATAGAGCGGGCAGACCTCTTGGACGATGTCGAGGTTTTTGATCGGTCCACCTTTCTTTTTCCAGCCGTTGGCTTCCCAGGGCAACGACCATTTGGTAATGACATTGATCCAGAATTCACTGTCGCTGTAAATTTCGCACGGTGCCCCGTCAGCATCCTTCAGCGCCGCCATGATCGCAAAACCTTCCATTCGGATATTAGTCGTCTCCTCACCGCTTGGCTCGCCGCCCAAAACCACCGGCTTGCCATCGCGCACAACCGCAAAGCCACCCGGACCCGGATTCGGACTCGCACTGCCATCGGTGTAATAGGTAATCAAATTGCAGCCCTCTTTATTTGCTTTCACCCATCATAGCATCTTTAATGATCACGAAATCTTGCTCAGGAATTTCGAACATACCAAAGCGAAACTTGTAGCCCCAGTGCGTCTTATCTTGAATAAAACTGAGCTCGTTGATGAGCGGCTTAATCGGCACCTCTTTCGACTGAGAGAATGCGACATTCCGACGCCAAGGGATAAAGCCTGGAGCCATCTCAAATTGATAGAGCCCGTCATCAGCAACCTGTCCGATTGCCGTAAAAGATTGTAACGGCTCGCCGCCTTCGTAGGCAGTTTTCGGCGAGTAAAAGATGATCCAGTCGCCTGCTTTGAGCCGCTTCAGCATCGTCGGCTTGCCATGACCTGCTTGCGTAAAACCACCTGCAACGCCACGCTGCACATGATCACGACTAACCGTATTAATCCAATACTTGGGCATTATTTGAGTTTTTTACTTAGCTCAGCAATGGCGACTCGTTCTTGGTCAGTGGTGTCACGATTACGGACGGTGACGCTGTCGTCTTCGAGACTGTCAAAGTCGATCGTGACGCAGTATGGCGTGCCGATTTCGTCTTGGCGGCGGTAGCGTTTACCGATATTGCCATTGTCATCCCACATGACTGAGCCGAATTCTTTTTTGAGTGTCGCGTATACTTCACGCGCTTTAGCGACAAGTTCTGGCTTATTCTTGAGCAATGGTGAAACAGCCACTTTTACAGGGGCAAGATGTGCTGGCAGTTTTAGATACGTGCGCTTTTCACCATTCACCTCATCTTCAGTATATGCAGCGCTCAAAACAGCCATAATGGCTCGTTCCACGCCATAAGTGGGCTCAATAACATGTGGCACAAATGCCTTACCGCCATCTTTAGGACGATACTCCATATTTTTACCACTATTATTCTGGATATTCATCAAATCGAAGTCAGTACGATACGCCAATCCAGAAAGTTCTTCGCGACCAATTGGAAAATCAAATTCAAAATCGATAGTTTTTTTGCTGTAATGCGCGCGATCAGATTCTGGCACATCCAGTTCATGCACTTGGTCGTCAGGCAAACCTAGCGCACGGGTCCATTCCCAGGTTTGCAAGCGCCATTTTTCGAGCTCTGCTTCCCAGTTATCGGGATGCACGAAATATTCGATTTCCATTTGTTCGAACTCACGGCTGCGGAACACAAAATCACGCGGGCTGATTTCGTTGCGAAATGCCTTACCCTGCTGCGCCAAACCAAACGGCAAATCCGGATAAAACGAATCAACCACATTCTTATAATTCGTAAAAATACCCTGCGCCGTCTCTGGTCGCAAGTAGACTCTACTTGTTTCAGCTTCATCATCATATTTACCGCTTATTGAACCCGGAATTACTTGTTCACCCTCAGTCCAACTGACTATAACCTTTGGTTCAACTGGACCAATATTTGTCTTAAACATCATATTGAATTGACGGGGTTCACCGAAAGTATTTTTTTTACCACAGGTTGGGCACTTAGATATGTCGATTTTGTCGGCACGGAAGCGTCCGTGACAGTTGGAACATTCGACTAAAGGATCAGTAAATGTGTCCACGTGACCACTTGCCTGCCAAACTTTTTGGTTCATAAGGATGGCGGCGTCGATACCGTACATGTCTTCGCGGTCGTCGACAAACATTTTCCACCATAACTGCATAATGTTGCGCTTAAGCTCCACACCAAGTGGGCCATAATCCCAAGTTCCGCTTAATCCACCGTAAACTTCCGAGCCCGGAAAGATAAAACCGCGGCGCTTACATAAACTGACGATATCTTCGAGTGAGGTTGTTTTTGCCATTACCTAATTGTAACAGATGGGCCTAGGAGTTGTTAGCTCTCTTGATCTGCTTTGAGTTTCTTATCAAGCTTATTCAAACCATCGTAACTACCGCCTGCAATAACCACGGCCATAACCGCTGAAATTACAAATGCTTGCTCTTCTTTTGCGCCATTATCATACCTTTTACCACTAATAACAGTGTAGCTTGCAGCCTCAGAAGTCGGTGCTGGGGTGGCTGTAGCTTCCGATTGTGCAGCATCATCAGTTGGGCTAGGACTTGGATCAGCCTCGACATGGCTGTCCCAAATAGGTATGGCTGCTTTGTACTCAAGCACGTGATGCACGCCAATACCACCCAGTACACCAATGATTACCGCAGGTACGGCCGCTACTAGATTGATCTCAGCTCTATTCATTACACATATTATACTATTTATATTTGCTAATTACAACTTTTATTGGTGGCTGATGTGGAGGCGGTATTGGGTGTTGATGAGCATTTTTATATCTGGCAATAGTGAATGGATGCCTTCTATTTTATTGAGCACAGTGGGAGCATTAGAACTAAAGAGTAATCGTAAGAGTTTTATGTGATCAGCGGTGTAACTGCCCTCTGGTCGTGGCTGAAATGCGACTGCATCCGGATCAAAAGTATACGTTTGGTCGGCCGCGAGCTCATTGCCTTCTGTGTCAGTCAGAAGGTTTGGCGTGTGCCCTGCTGATTTCAACAATTGAGCTTGGAACCAGGCATGAATTAAGTCGGTTGGGATGGATTTATCGTCAAGCGCAATAAAGGCCTGTTGCAACAATTCAAAATATTCCGGCTCGGTTTGATCTTCAGTGGCTTTATGCAATATTTTGATCAATTCATAGCCCAGCTGCACGCGTTCGATGTCCTGCACGATCGTGCCGTAATGCGTGATCAGCCGCGTCGAAATCAGCGTACCGATCTCTTTGCGTCCAAGAATGTAAGTAATGTCGCTGACACTGAAGAGTTCTATGCCGCCAGCCATGCGACTTTTCACTCGGCGCACGCCGCGAGCCATCAGACGCAATTTGCCGGCGTCGGGCGTCAAAACCGTGATGATGCGATCAGCCTCGCCAAAATCCGTTCGGCTCAGCACGATGCCTGTAGTGTGCAGCTGCTTCATACGGTCGCGGCAGTTAGCTCATCAACCACCGTTAGCAATTGCGCCAGTTTAGTCTGCGGCTTGTAGTAATAGCTCCTGACACCCAATTCGTTTTTGAGCAACTCCTGGCTGACGCTAAATTCAGCTGGCGGCACTGTACTCAAAATGATTGCCGGTATCTGCTGCCACTCTGGATACGAACGAAATTCATACAAGAACTCGACACCCGAATGCTCCACCAATTGAACCTCAACTATCACCAAGTCCGGCGTTTGCCGGTCGGCAGCGTGAATAGCCATTTGGGCTGTTGGCGCATGCGCGACCGTATGTCCCTGCGTCAGTAAACCCTGACCATAGGTAGCCGCTATCATCCTGTCTGGCTCAATGTATAAAATATGCGCCATGCCTTAATACCTTAGACCAACTGTAATTGACGGCTCGGCTGCAGTACCGTGCCCAAGCCATATAACCGATGATGACGTGACACTTTCAGCTCCAAATCCATAGCTTGCAAAATGGCATCAGCCACGAAGATGCCAGCAGCACTACCGTGCGACAGTTGCGCCAAAGGCTGACGCGCCTTGCCCTGCAAACGTCGACCCTGCCGCAACACTTCACCACTCATTTTCTCGACGTCGGCATACAAACCAGCCACTATGCCGTAGCGACAACGGTGCGTCGCCAAGTGTAGCGTCAACTGTTGGCCACCCATAGCTGGCAAAGCCTCAATCAACGAAGTACCAAGACTCACCAGCGCCGCTTGCAAACCATCTTTATTGGCCATCACTGGGCCAAAACGGCCGGCAATATTCAGCTCCAAATCGATGCCATATTGGCGCGCGGCTTTATCCAATTGCTGACCGGTATCATAGAGAACCGACGATACAGAAACAGGTTCGATAGCCAGCTGCTCCGATTCCAAACTCAAGCGCACACCCAGCACGTAATTATCTATCAGCCGAAGCGCACTCTCAGCAGTAGTCTGAATAATTTCGCTCGCGTCCTGAGCGTTGAGCTGACTCAGCTCAGCCTGACGAGCAATCTGTAGTAACGGCACTTTGAGCTGCTCGGTAACACTCAGCAAGAGTTGCTGCGACAAAATCGTTGCTGTGTTTGTCTGTGTCACCTGTCCCATGTGCAGTCTGCCGCCCTCGCTTTCTAGTTCGAGTATACACCGTTTGCAGACCAAATTTAACTAAAAACTACGGCGAAAAGCTGAAATTGGGCAGGATACTATTATTGAAGTCGTCCGTGAATTGTGTGCCTTCTGTCCAGATTTCTAGGGCCTGATCACGCAGCGGCAAGATGACCAGCGTACCGGTCTTGCTACTATCTGGCAGTGTGCCTGTGACCTTTACACCGACGGTTTTGGGCACTTGCGGTAATGCATATGCACTGACTACTTGCCCGGTCCCACTGGTGGCCGCTTGCACAGCTTGGCTATAGCTCTGGGGCAAAACTTGGACACGCAATGCGAAAACTGATGAATCTGCGCCGATTGCCGGCACGATGCCCGGATAAAAATAGCCGTCGAGCGGTGCGCTGCCGGAGCCATTGCTATCGACGTAACCGCTCCAAGTGTTTGGGTATTTGATAACTAGGCTGCCGTAGGCTTGGGGGCCATTGTAGGTGCGTAATGGGTTTTTACTCTCTTGAGCAAATTGTGCATCCTTAGAAGTGTCTTCTTGCTGCTTGGCCACTGCGACAGCCGCAGTAATCTTGGCGTCCGTATTGTTTTTGTAATCTTGTCGGCCAGCAAATGCCCAGATGCCGAACACCAGCACAATCACCAAAAAGAAACTCAATGAAACCGTTACCAAGACATTGCCTGCCTCGTTCTGGTTATGCTTAATCATGCAGCTATGGTACCGAAGTTTGGCCCTTCCCGCAAGTTTACAGCTCGGGCTTTGTCCAAACGGTCACTGCATTTATGCCGCCGAAGCCAAAGCTATCATTGACGCCAGCCACAACGTCAGGAATTGACGTTGCCGTATATGGACTCAGCTCCCATCCCTCAGCTTCGGCTACTCGATCATCTAGCTTCAAAGTTGGCGGTGCCTGACGACGTCGCACAGCCTCAATGGTAGTAATCGCCTCAAAAACTCCTGCTGCACCCAGCATGTGCCCTGTCGCCCCCTTGGTAGAAGATGCTGCCAAGATGTCGTCGCGATTCAGAGCCTCACCAATCGATCGAAGTTCAATCTTATCGCCACTAGTACCTGTGGCATGCGCATTCACATAAATACCGCTTGCCTGGGCTACATCACGGGTGGCTATTTGGATGGCACGAACGGCACCTTCTCCACTTAGCATCGTATCGTGATAGGCATCGCCAGCTTCACCGTAGCCTGCGAGTTCTGCCAGCACCACCGCTCCTCGACCAAGCGCATGTTCCAAGGTTTCAAGGACTAAAACTGCCGATCCTTCACCCATTACAAACCCAGCTTCTGCAGTGTGGAATGGTCGCGATGCTTGCGCCGGGTCAGGATTTTTATCGAGTGCCGTGCTATCAAATAACCCAACGCCGAGCGGTGTGACTTGTGCTTCAGTACCGCCAGCGATAACTACATCGGCCTCTCCCAGCTTCAATAAATGCGCAGCATCGATAATATTCATGTTACCGGTAGCACACGCGCCATTAACATTCTTGAGGGGACCTTTTGCACCAAAATGTATCGAAACAAGCGTCGCTGGTCGCTCAGGCAATACGTTCAATAGGTATTGAGGGCTCAGTGATTTGCCCTCATATTCAGCAGTAGCCCGAGCCATGCGATCGGCATACATAACCCAATCAGCGCCACCAACCCCAGTACCAATGCTAACAGCTACACGATTAGGATCAATCTGCCCTGCCGCCGCCAACGGTTTCATTTCTTTATCTTCTGGCAGTGTGGCTAATCCGGCTTGTCGTAAAGCCTGACTTGTCGCGACCAAGGCATAGCGAGCAGCTGGATGAGCAAAACGCAATTTTGCAGGTGACAATCCAGCAATCAGTGGGTCTTGTGTAGTATCAAAATCATGCACTCGAGCACTCACGCGCACGTTAAGCTTAGGATACTCCTCAATCAGCTCATCTGCTATCGCCTCAATACCGCTCTCCCCAGCAAATAGTCTGTCCATCGATTCTGGAACGTTGTTCCCGAGCGGTGAAACAGTCCCCATTCCCGTTACAACAATTCGTTGACCTGGATCTAATTCTCGTAGTTCTAACATAGTTCCCTCCTCTATAAGGTAAACCTACTATATCATAATATTTTGCGGTGGTGGGTGCTATTTACTTCTTTGGGAGGTACTTATACAGATAGATATCGTCTTTGATTTTGGCAGGTTTTTTGCTCGGGATTTGGAAGGCAAAGCTCACCAATTTGACCGGTTTGCCAGTAGATTGTACAATTTTTGTGTTCAGTTTTTCCATGTACTTTGGTAATAAAAACACAAAGATCGCATCCGCATCATAGAGGGACCTAGACCAGAAGTTACCCCATATAATTCTGGCATTTCGATACTTACGCGTGCGCAGCCAGGAAATCAGTGCCATTAAGGGGTTGAGCTCAATGCCAATGACGTTAATCCCCTGCTCTGCCGCTGCGATTAACACCTTGCCGTCACCGCATCCTAGCTCTAATAGCGTCTGCCCTTCCTTCAGGTTAGCGAGCTCTAGCGCCGTCTTCACTTGCGGCGTCAGTGTTGGCAAATACGGCGCACCAACTAGTAAAACACCAGTAAAACAGATCAAAACCACAATTATAATCAGCGCCAGCCAGATCATGCCGTGGCGTCGAAG
>Ga0265327_10001889_pt1 | contig 24237 bp, 25 predicted proteins | sample 41621metaG_FD_202089 | JGI IMG/M metagenome (GOLD analysis project Ga0265327, IMG submission 202089) | Rhizosphere microbial communities from Carex aquatilis grown in University of Washington, Seatle, WA, United States - 4-16-21 metaG | ecosystem: Host-associated > Plants > Roots > Rhizosphere...
CGTTACGATACAACGTCTTATACGCACGCTTGATCGCCGCAATGTTCGCAGACGAAAAATTGCGCCGCTTCAAACCCTCAGAGTTAATACCATGTGGTGCAGCATCGTAGCCCGCAGCCGTCACATAAGGCGGCACATCCTTGAACACGACAGTGCCTACGGCGGTGATGACGTGGGCACCTATCTTGCAGAACTGGTGCACCAGGGTAAAACCGCCAAGAATGGCGTGATCATGCAGGTGCACATGACCAGCTAGCGAGGTATTGTTGGCGAGTATGGTGTGGTTACCCACCTGGCAATCGTGCGCGATATGCACATAGGCCATGATCCAGTTATCGTCGCCTACCCTGGTTACGCCGGCATCCTGTGTTGTGCCCCGGTTAAGCGTGCAGAATTCACGTATGGTGTTGCGGTCGCCGATCTCCAGACGCGTAGGCTCACCTGCGTACTTCTTGTCCTGGGGCGCCGCACCCAGTGAGGCGAACTGATAGATACGGTTATCTATGCCTATGCTGGTTGGGCCTTCAATGACCACGTGTGCGCCTATGGTGGTGCCCGAGCCTATAACGACATCGGCTCCGATGATGGAATAGGCGCCGACTTCTACATTTTTTGCCAGTTTTGCATCCGGGCTGATAATTGCCGTGGGGTGTATCTTGATGTCAGCCATGATTTAATTATAGGTGTCGATTATTTAATCATCTTCAGGGTACACAGTAGATCGGCTTCTGCCACAATCACATCGTCCACCAGCGCCTGACCTTTGTACTTCCATATACCGCGCATGATGCGGTCTATTTTGACTTTGAGGATGAGCTGGTCACCCGGCGTCACCGGCCGTTTGAAGCGTACGTTATCTATCCCTGCAAAATAATAGACCGAGTCATCTGAAGGCTTGCTGCCCATGGTCTTGAACGACAACACTGCAGCGGCCTGCGCCATGGCTTCAACCACCAGCACGCCAGGCATCACCGGGTAATAGCTGAAATGTCCGGGGAAAAACGGCTCGTTGATGGTTACATTCTTGACGGCGACGATTTCCTTACCTTCTTCCAGAGAGATCACACGATCCACCAGCAAAAAGGGATAGCGATGAGGGAGGTAATTCAGAATTTCATGGATATCCATACTGCTCATGTTTTACTTCCCTTCAGTTTAAGAATTTCCTGTTCCAGATCTTTTACATGCTTTGCCAAATTTTCCAGTTGTCGAACCCGGGCGGCCGTTTTGAGCCATTGTTCATGCTCCTGGAACGGCATGAGCGCAGTGTAAGTACCCTTTTTGCTAATAGAACGCGTGATCATGCTGCCGGGGGAGATCGTCACCTGATCGGCAATCTCCAGGTGGCCAAGTATCATGGCAGCACCCCCGATTTTACAGTGTTTGCCTATCCGTGCACTACCTGCGATGCCGACACAACCAGCAATAACGGTGTGGGCGCCGATCTGGCAGTTATGCGCGATCTGCACCAAGTTATCGATCTTGACGCCTTTCTCCAGGATAGTATCGTCCAACGCGCCTCTATCTATAGTGGAATTGGCACCGATCTCGACATCGTCACCAATGATGACGCGCCCGATCTGCGGTATTTTAACCCACACACCGGCTTCCCCCGCATAACCAAAGCCATCTGCGCCGATTACCGCGCCTGAGTGAATGATGCAGTTAATGCCGACTTTGCAACCGTGATAAATACTGACATTGGCATGCAGCCTGGTTGCAGCGCCAATTGTTACGTTCTCTCCAACATAGCAGTTCGCGCCGATGATCACGTTCTCCCCGACCACAACGCCCTCGCTGATGACAGCGTTTGCGCCTATGCTGGCGCTGACGGCGATGCTTGCATCCTTGGCGATGGACGCACTGGTTGCAATACCGGGCGTTACGCTTAGCGGCGGGTTGAAGATGGCGGAAACTTTCGCGAATGCGGCATACGGATTACTGACCAGGATGCGCGGCAGATGAGTTGCAGAAGCATGTTCAGGGGCAATCAGAATCGCCCCCGCGGATGTCTTTGCTAATAGCGGGAGATATTTGGCATCGCTGACAAAAGCGATCTCGCTTGACTTGGCATACATGAGAGAAGCGACCTGAGTAATCAGCACCCCGCTATCACTTATTACCTCACCATCCAGCCAAGCCGCTATCTCTGGAAGACTGAAAGATGTGGGGTTTCCGGAATCCATTTGGGCTGGAAACGTCTGTGTGCAGAATTATTTCTTACCTAAGGATTTTAATACTTTATCGGTAATGTCCGCTTTTTTGCTGGAATACGCCACGCCGCCATAAATAACCAGATCGTAGCCTTCGCTCTCTGCTACTGCTGTCACCGCTTTGTTGATGCGTTCCTGCAAGGCACCAACCTCTTCATTTCTTCGTAGATTGGCATCTTCGCGCAGCTCACGTTGCTTACGCTGAAACTCGATCTTCATGTTGGAAAGATCGCGTTCCTTGTTTTGCCTGTCGCTTTCAGACATCGTCAGACTGTCCTTTTCCAGGGACGTTTCGCGATCTTTTAGTTGCTTGGCCATTTTTTCCAGATCCTGCTGGCGGGGACTGAACTCCCTTTCAAGCTTTTTTTGACTTTCAGCACTTTGAGGCGCGTCCTTAAGGATCTGCTCCACATTCACATAGGCTAATTTAACGTCACCTGCAGCAGAAAATGCTGCTGTGGTAAATAAAATCAGGCTGGCCGCCAATATCAAATGCAACAACTTGTTCAATTAAATTCTCCTAATAAAAATTAAAATCCGGAACAAAAAACAAGTCCCCTAGAACCCAGTTCCTAGCTGAAACTGTATAGATTCGGTTTTGTCCGTTGGGCCCTTGTTAAGTGGAACGGCGTATACGATCTTGATCGGCCCAAATGGAGATTGCCAGCTGAGCCCGACCCCTGTTGAGTACCTTAAACAGTCACTGGCTCCGGCACAAGAGCCTGCTGTTGTACCGGCGCCGCCGCCCCACACAGTACCTGCGTCCACAAAGCCCGAGAGTCTGAATTGCTTATTGTCCCAAAGATAGGGAACCGGGGAGAACAGTTCAATATTACCCACGACGCGGCGCGTTCCCCCTACTGCATTGTCCTGTACCACCCCGGTGGTCAGCGTCTGGGTATCATGCGGACCAAGAGAGCTTGTACTATAGCCACGCACCGAACTTACGCCGCCAGCATAGAAATTCTTGAAAAATGGATAATTACCGCCGGCATAAGCACCTGCGACACCGGCCTCACCATTGAGCATAAGGGTGAATATCTTATTGAGCTGCGTGTACCAGGTATGCTGATAAGAAAGCTTGTAATACTGTTGATCCAGTCCAGGCAGGCCAAATTCACCATTCAGTCTTTGTATGACACCGTTTTGAGTATAAATAACGCTATCTCTGGTGTCATGCGACCATCCCAGATCCATACGCAATGTAAGATTGTCGCAACCCGTCACGTTATTACCACAATACTGTAGATATCTGGGGTCGCTATTGGCATCCAGGCTGAGCGATGTGAAATCCAGGGTAAGCCCGCCAGTTAAAGCATCACGCTCATTCAACGGGACGCCGTAATTGACCCCCACACCGTAAGATGAAGTCTTATAGGTACCGATATCCAGAGAACTGGAGTCCACATCTTTACGATAGATATCGAAGCCTCTGCTGATGCCGTCAGGCGTGTAGTACGGGTCAGTGAACGACAATGAGTATATTGTATTCACGCTACTGGTATTCAGATTCAGGTTAACTTGATTACCGGTACCCAGAAAGTTGGACTGGTTAACGGTGATGCCGACGATCACACCATCAGAACTGGACAGACCGGCGCCAAGTTGTATGCTACCTGTGGATTTTTCGGTGACATTGACGTTCACATCTACCTGATCGGTACTTCCAGGCACTGCAGGTGTTTCTATGTTGACATCTGAAAAATAGCCCAGGTGATCCAATCGTTCTTTTGAGCGTTCGATTCTCTCGGCGGAATACCACGAGGATTCAAGTTGGCGCATCTCCCTGCGCAGTACATCGTCACGAGTACGCGTATTACCCGTCAGATTGATGCGGTGAACATATACGCGACGGCCCGGATCAACAAAGAAAGTAAAGGCTACCGTACGTTTTACCTTATCCACTTCAGGCACCGCATTGACATTGGCAAATGCATAACCTTCATTGCCAAGTCGGTCACCTATCGCTTTGGAGGAGTCGGTGACGTTCTGGCGATTAAAGATATCACCTGACTGCACTTTCACCAGCGACATCAATTCACTCTCTGGCAATAACATATCCCCTGCCAGCTTGACATCGGTCACCGTATACTTCTCGCCCTCGGTAATATTGAGCGTGATATAGATATCGCGTTTGTCCGGTGTGATCGAAACCTGAGTCGAATCCACACTGAAATCCATATATCCCTGATTCATGTAGAAAGAACGCATGGCCTCGATATCGGCAGACAGTTTTTGTTTGGAGTACTGGTCATCCTTGGTCCACCAGCTCATCCAATTCGGAGTGGTAAGGGTAAAATTCTTTTTTAGATCGTCTTCATCAAACACCTGATTGCCAACGATGTTAATGGCTTTGATTTTGGCGACGGCACCTTCTTCGATATCAAAGCGAACCGCCACGCGATTACGTTCCAACGGGCTTGCAACCGCTTTCACCTTGGCTGCATATTTACCCTGTGCCAGATACTGGCGCTTGATTTCCTGTTCAGCTCTATCCAGCACCGCGCGATCGAATATCGAACCTTCGGAAAGTCCGATCGAAGCAAGTCCGGGCTTGATCTTTTCGGTAGAGAAGGATTTGTTACCGGTAAAATCGATTTGCGCGATGGAAGGACGTTCTTGCAGGATCACCACTAATACGTCGCCTTCCTGTTCAAGACGAACGTCCTTGAAGAATCCGGTAGCGAACAGGCCTTTGATGGCCGCAGCGGCCTTGTCATCATTCATGGTCTCACCTACCTTCACCGGAAGATAGCTGAATACCGTACCCGCTTCTGTACGCTGTATGCCTTCAACGCGGATATCCCGCACCACGAATGGCTCCATGGCGAACACAGAACTTGCATACAATGCCGAAATAATAAGAGAAATATGTCTTAACTTCATGTTTTATATTGATTAACTTGCCAAAAATCTAACAATGTCGTTGTATAGCGCAACCGTCATCAGCAACCCCAGCATGGTCAAACCTACACGTTGACCATACTCCATTGTGCGTTCCGAAAGCGGAGCTCCTCTTAAAATCTCGACCATATGATACATCAAATGCCCCCCATCCAACACGGGCACAGGCAGCAAATTCAGCACACCCAGACTCACGCTCACCAATGCCAGAAAGCCGATAAACGCCTTCCATCCGATATGTGCAGTCTGCCCGGCGATGGTGGCAATGGTGACAGGACCACTCACCCCTTTCCATGACATATTCCCTGCAACCATACTCGCCAGCGCCTTGAGACTGAATGCCGAGGTATCCCACGTTTTTGTGATGGCATGGCCCAGGGCTTTGATTGGTGGATATTTAACGTCGATCAGATACTGTGCCTTTTCGCTGTCGGACATTACATAGCCGGCATCTATCCGCCCTATCATGCCCGCATTCTCCTGGATAGCACGCGGCGTCACATGCAACTTGATATTTTGGCCCTGTCTTTCGATCTGCATTAGAAGCGGCTTACCGGGACTGACTCTGATGACCTGAATAAGCGCATCCCAATCCGTGATAGGCATGCCATCTATCGTCTTGATCGTATCCCCCACCTGCAAGCCACCCCGCTGTGCTGCACTATCCGGCAATATCTCGCCCACACGCGCTGGCATTTCCGGCTTGGCGGGAGTCAACCCTATCTTCTCCAATACATCTTCATCAAAATCTGCACTGCGTAACTGGCTAAGATCGATGTGGTGCAAATGCGATTCGTTATAGCCACTGGTCGCCTCGACTACCACCGTTCCCCGCTTCAGCGCCTGTTGCAACATGTTCCAACGTACTTCCTGCCAGCTGGATACTTTGGTATCGCCGATCCTGGTGATCAGCTCCCCTGAACGCATACTGGCAATGGCAGCTGGAGAGTTGGCGGGAACCTGACCAAGCCACGGCTTCATATCGGTAACGCCGACCAAGAACAACATCCAATACAGAATGATCGCGAGTAGCAGGTTGGCTAACGGCCCTGCAACGACAATAGCGCTTCTTTTCCATACGTTCTGACGATTGTAGCTTCTATCCAGGTCGGCTTCCGCCACCGGGGCTTCACGTTCATCCAGCATCTTGACGTAACCACCCAGCGGGAAAGCGGCCACCACGAATTCCGTCGCATCCTTGCCGAAGGTACGGGTGTATATTGGCTGGCCAAAACCAATGGCGAATCGCAACACCTTTACGCCACACCAGCGCGCTGCGATGAAATGCCCGTATTCATGCACCACAATCAGTACTGCCAGCGTCACCAGGAAAGCGGCGAGCGTCAGCATGTCACGGCCTGTTTGAGCCAAACCTCAGCAGTTTCACGACCAACCGCATTGGCTTCCACCACATCCTGCAAACTGGTGACGACCTGGCTGGGAATGTTTTCAAGCACGGTTTCGATAAGACGCGGAATGTCGAGGAATGCCATTTTTCCCTGCAGAAAAGCCTCTACTGCGATCTCATTGGCAGCGTTAAGCAAAGCCGGCGCTGTACCGGCCTGCCGCAATGCTTCAAAAGCCAGGCGCAGACATGGAAAACGTACGGTATCCGGTGCTTCGAAATCAAGCCGGGCTGTAGCAAACAGATCCAGCGGTGCCACACCGCTGGTAATACGCTCCGGCCAAGCCATTGCGTGTGCAATCGGGGTGCGCATATCCGGGTTACCTAACTCCGCCAGCACCGAACCGTCGCTGTACTGCACCATTGAATGAATCACGCTTTGCGGGTGGATGACCACTTCGATTTGCTCTGCAGTTGCACCGAATAACCAGTGCGCCTCTATCACTTCCAGACCCTTGTTCATCAGCGTTGCAGAGTCTATGGTAACTTTTCGCCCCATGCTCCAGTTAGGGTGGTTCAAGGCTTGCTCCGGCGTCACCGTGGCCAGCTGTGCCTGGCTATGGTGGCGGAAAGGTCCGCCCGAGGCCGTGAGCAGTATTTTGGTCACGCCTGATGCCAGCAGCCCGTTGGCAAAAGTGGTGGGCAGGCACTGAAAGATGGCGTTATGTTCGCTATCAATTGGAAGCAGGGTCGCACCATTGTGCTTAACCGCCTCCATAAATAAATGCCCGGCCATGACCAGCGTTTCCTTATTCGCCAGCAATACCTTTTTCCCGGCTCTTGCCGCCGCCAGTGCCGGACGCATCCCGGCGGCACCGACGATGGCGGCCATCACGATATCCACCTGCTGATGCTCTGATACCTGTTCCAGCGCTTCAATGCCGCATAGCACCTGGGTCTGCAATCCTTCTTTATCCAGAGCTTGCGCCAGCTGTTCAGCCGCATCGGCATCCATCATCACGGCGAAATCCGGCTGAAACTGACGGCATTGAACTAGCATCACCGCGATATTGGAATGCGCTGTTAGTGCAAATACACGATAACGCTGTGGATGCCGGGCAACCACGTCCAGCGTACTCACCCCGATGCTGCCGGTGGCACCAAGTATGGTGATTTGCTGAGATTGACTCATCGCTTAAGGACGAAAAGCCGATACATAAAGTGGAAACAGGATGTAAAACGTTGCAATAGGCAGCATGGCGGTGAGGCCGTCTATTCGGTCTAATATTCCGCCGTGCCCCGGGAGTATGCTGCCGCTGTCTTTCATGCCCACGTTTCTTTTAAGCAGAGATTCAAATAGATCGCCGATGATGCTCATAATGGTCAAAACCCACAGACCAGGGATCAGCCAGTAATCAAAATGCAGCAGTCTGCATAGGCAAAAGCCATATATCGCCACTGCTACCAGTGCACCACCTACCCCTTCCCAAGTCTTGCCGGGACTGATCTCCGGCACCAGTTTATGGCGACCGAAAGCTTTGCCGGCAAAATAGGCAGCACTATCCGCTATCCAGACAGTTGCAACCAGAACGAGTAACAGGAAAGGGTTAATGCTACGTAAATGCGTCAATGCCAGCCAGGTTGGCAGCAACACAAAAAGTCCGGTGATGGAAATGAATAAAGGGCTACTCGCAGAACGATGCATAAATAAGCAGACAGGCACTATGACCAGCCAGAATATCGCGGCAAGCAACATACCCCATACCAGAGCGCCAAAGGTAAAGGTGAGCATGGAAGGGGTACGCCACAACCCTGGAACCATGGCAATACCGGCAGCAATGATGAGAATGACAAACACCGTTTGACCGATTTTGCTGAATTTTGCCAACCGCCCCCATTCCCATGCGCCGATAGCGATCACCAGCAGCATAGCCAGCGCCCACCAGATACTAGGCAACAGGAATAAAGCTCCGAGAAAAAACGCTATGAGTATCAATGCGGTGAGGATACGCGTCATCATCATGCTAGGTCTTTAATTATTCATCCTGGTTTTCACAACATTGTTCACCTATTTGTTCACTAGTCCGGCCAAATCGTCTTTCGCGATGATGGTATGAATCGATTGCGCGTTCGAATTCCGAGCGGTCAAAATCAGGCCATAGTGTATCGGTAAAATAAAGTTCGGTATAAGCGAGTTGCCACAATAGGAAATTGCTAATGCGTTGCTCGCCTCCGGTACGAATGAAGAGATCCGGTTCAGGCGCGTAATGCATGGAGAGATAAGGCGCCATGTCCATTTCATCAAAGTTCTCGCTCGACTCGGGATGATCTCGCAACATGCGATGTATGGCTTGAGTGATATCCCAGCGCCCACCATAGTTGGCAGCGATGGTCAAAGTAAGGCGGCTGTTATTTCGGGTGAGTTCTTCTGCCGCTTCGATCGCCTTGATCAAAACCGAATCAAAGCGCGAACGATCGCCGATGATGACCAGACGAACCTGGTTGTCATGTAGTTTTTTTGCTTCACGACCAAGTGCCTCCATGAACAAGCCCATCAGGAATTTGACTTCATCCTGGGGCCTGCGCCAGTTCTCACTGCTGAAAGCAAACAAAGTGAGATATTCAATACCCAGGTCTATACATTGCCTGACCACGTCGCGTACCGTCTCAACGCCGCGCTTGTGGCCCATGATACGCGGCATGAAACGTTTCTTCGCCCAGCGCCCATTGCCATCCATGATCATGGCAACATGGCGCGGAACATTAGGTGTGTCTGGAATTTGCTGCGTGGAGCTTGCGAAGATAGCCACAGGAAGGGAACGTAAGACCGCTTAAACGGCCATTAGATCTGTTTCTTTCGCCTGTAACGTCTTGTCTATTTCGGCGATGAATTTATCGGTGATTTTCTGTACATCGTCTTGCGCACGACGTTCGTCATCCTCGCCGATCTCTTTGTCTTTCAACAATTTCTTCAATGCATCATTAGCATCGCGGCGCACATTGCGCACCGAAACCTTTGCCGCTTCTGCCTCACCACGCACCAATTTGATCAGATCCTTGCGCCGTTCTTCGGTCAGCATAGGCATAGGAACACGAATCAGGTCGCCATTGGTCGCCGGGTTCAAGCCCAGATCAGCATCACGGATCGCTTTTTCAACTTTGCTGATCATTGCCTTTTCCCAGGGTTGCACGGTGATAGTTCTGGAATCCGCCAAAGTGATATTGGCAACCTGATTGATAGGCATCAAACTACCATAATAATCCACCTGCACATGATCAAGAATGCCGGTATGCGCCCGTCCCGTCCTCACTTTTCCCAGGTCGGCTTTCAGCACTTCCAGAGATTTATGCATTTTCTGTTCTGCGGATTGTTTGATATCTGTAATCATAAAAAACTCCTAACAATTATAATGTTACCAGAGTTCCTTCATCTTCCTTGTTAATAACACGCCGCAGCGCTCCCTGTTTCAGGATGCTGAAAACGCATAAAGGCATTTTCTGGTCGCGGCATAAGGTCAAGGCAGTTGCATCCATGACTTTCAGGTTGCGCACGATGGCTTCGTCGAAGGTCAGGGTCTTGTAGCGCGTGGCTTGCGGGTTCTTGTTCGGGTCGTCGGTGTAAACACCATCTACCTTGGTCGCTTTCAGCACGATATCCGCATTCATTTCCATACTGCGCAATGCCGCTGCGGTATCAGTGGTGAAAAAAGGGTTACCGGTACCCGCGCCGAAGATCACTACCTTGCCTTCTTCCAGATATCGCATGGCTTTACCGCGGATGTATGGCTCGGCAACCTGCTCGATATTCAATGCCGATTGAACACGACTCACCAGCCCGATATGACGCATGGCGTCTTGCAGTGCCAGCGCATTCATCACGGTTGCCAGCATCCCCATATAATCGGCGGTTGCCCTGTCCATGCCTTCTGCGGCAGGCGCTACGCCACGGAAGATATTGCCGCCGCCTATCACCACCGCTACTTGCACGCCCAGATCGACGATCTCCTTGATCTCGGCCACGATACGCTGAATGGTCGCGCGATTGATACCGTAACTATCCTCGCCCATCAGTGCTTCGCCTGACAGCTTGAGCAGAATACGTTTGTACGCAGGCTTCGCCATACTGAACCGGTTAACCCTTGGCTGCCGCAGCTACTTCTGCGGCAAAGTCGGTGACCACCTTTTCAATGCCTTCACCTACCACATACATGGCGAATGAAGCGACGGTGGCGTTTTTGGATTTTAGTAATTGCTCTATGGTCTGCTTATCATCTTTAACGAATGGCTGGCTGAGCAGACTGACTTCTTTGAGGAATTTCTGCACAGTACCTTCCGCAATCTTATCCAGCATCGCTTCCGGCTTGCCGGCCTCTTTGGCCTTCTCTATCGCTACGCGGCGCTCAGTGTCCAGCAACGCCTTATCCACGCCACTGGGGTCCAGCGCCTTGGGTTTGGCTGCCGCAATGTGCATGGCGATATCCTTGCCTAATGCATCATCGCCACCAACCACATCGACCATCACACCGATCTTGCTACCATGTACATAACTGGATAGTTTACCCTTGGCAGAAAAACAGGTGAAACGACGCGGAGTGATATTTTCACCGATCTTGCCTACCAGTTGTGTACGCACTTCTTCCACGGTACCGCCCGCCATCTTGAGGCCGCCGACTGCGCTGATATCCTTGGGCTGTGCATCGGCAACCACTTTTGCCAGTTCGCGCACGAACGCCAGAAAATCTTCATTCTTGGCGCAAAAATCGGTTTCAGAGTTGACTTCGATCAATGCCCCTGATTTGCCGTCTGCACTGATGCTGGTACCCACAGTACCTTCCGCTGCGACTCTTCCAGCGGCTTTGCTGGCCTTGTTGCCAAAGCGTACACGCAGAATCTCTTCAGCACGGGTCATATCGCCTTCTGCTTCTGACAATGCCTTCTTGCAATCCATCATTGGTGCGTCTGTGCGTTCGCGCAGCTCCTTCACCATACTTGCGGTAATTTCCGCCATGCTAAAACTCCTTGAATTTTATCTTTTGTTTGAAACTAATCCGCCACGGAACATGCGTGCTCCGCGAGCGGCAAGAAAAAGGGGCACGTAGCCCCTTGTACAGAATTACTGTGCAGCTTCTTCAGTGGTTTCCGCTACTTCTTCCACCTCTTCGGTAGCCATTTTTACGATATCACTCAGTGCATTGGCGCGTCCTTCAAGCACCGCGTCTGCCATGCCACGTGCGTATAAACGAATAGCACGGCTGGAGTCATCGTTGCCTGGAATCACATAGGTGACACCTTCTGGCGAATTGTTGGTATCGACGATACCTACCACCGGAATACCCAGCTTACTGGCTTCCGTCACTGCGCCGGACTCATGTCCCACATCAATGATGAAAATAGCGTCTGGCAAACCGCCCAGGCCTTTGATACCGCCGAGCGAACGCTCCATCTTGGCCATTTCACGCTTGTAATCCAGCGCTTCTTTCTTGCCCAGACGGTCAATGCTGCCGTCCAGCATCATGGCATCGAAGTCATGCAGACGCTTGATGGATTGTTTCACGGTCTTGAAATTGGTAAGCATGCCGCCCAACCAGCGATGGTTGACGTAGGCGCAACCTGCACGCTCAGCTTCTTCCTTGACGATATCGCGTGCTTGGCGCTTGGTGCCCACGAACAGGATGCGGCCTTTGTTTGCGGCAAGTTGACGTATGTATTTGGTAGCCTCGTCATACAGCGGCAAGGTCTTTTCCAGGTTGACGATATGGATCTTGTTGCGATCACCAAAGATGAACGGTGCCATCTTGGGATTCCAATAACGGGTTTGATGACCGAAGTGAACTCCGGCTTCCAGCATTTGACGCATGGTCACTGACATTTGAATCTCCTGTAAGGGTTAGTTCCTCCACACGCCGCAGAACCCCTTGAAACGGGCACCCTGTACGTGGCGTGTGTGCGAATTGCCTTTTCAATCGAAAAGGTCGCGTATGGTAACATAAGCATCGCTTTGCATTCAATCTCAATTAGCGCGGCAAGCCCTTGAAACATCAGATTACGGACAAATTGTAGATATATTTATGAGCATCACCATTAAAACACCGCAGGATATAGAAAAAATGCGCATCGCCGGCCGTCTGGCAGGAGAGGTGCTGGATTACATCACGCCGTTTGTAAAAGCCGGTGTTCGCACAGAGGAACTGGATAAGCTATGCCATGACTATATGGTAGATGTACAAGGCTGCATCCCTGCACCACTTAATTATGCACCTGGCGGTCATACCCCCTACCCGAAATCCATATGCACTTCGATCAACCATCAAGTCTGTCACGGCGTGCCTAGCGATAAGCAATTAAAGAACGGCGATATCGTCAATATTGACGTCACCACCATCAAGGAAGGATGGCATGGCGATACCAGCCGCATGTTTTATGTCGGCGAACCGTCTATCCAGGCCAGAAGGCTGTGCGAACTGACTTACCAGAGCATGTGGATGGGAATTGCCAAAGTAAGACCTGGAGCGACGTTGGGGGATATTGGCAACGCCATCCAGCGTTTTGCCGAAAAGAACGGTTTTTCAGTAGTACGCGAATTCTGTGGTCACGGCATAGGCAAGGTATTCCATGAAGACCCGCAGGTATTGCATTATGGACAGGCAGGAACCGGACTTAAACTTCAAGTGGGGATGGTATTCACCATCGAGCCCATGATTAACGCCGGCAAACGCGATATCCGCCAGCTGGGTGACGGGTGGACCATCGTCACCAAAGATCACAGCTTGTCGGCACAGTGGGAACACACCATCGCAGTGACAGAAACCGGATTCGATGTACTCACGCTTTCTGCCGGCAGCCCTCCTCCCAGCCTTGCCTAATCCACTTAATCACTGGCGAGCCCTGCTCAAAGACGGCCAAGCTAGGCTACGTCACACTTTTGAGCAGGACAAGAACCCCGCGCGTCTGCTGCGCAGCCATAGCCATCTGGTAGACGGTATCCTGCGCGAAATCTGGGCGCAATCCGGACTGCCACCAGAGATCACACTGATTGCTGTGGGCGGTTATGGTCGTGGCGAGCTTTATCCGCAGTCGGATGTGGATATTCTGATTCTGACACCGGAAGAGACGCCTGTGGCCATCAGTTCTTTAGAAGCCATTGTCAGCCTGTTCTGGGATGTGGGGCTTGCTATCGGCCACAGCGTACGCACACTGCAGCAATGCCGGGACGAAGCAGCCATGGACGTCACGGTACAAACCAATCTCTTGGAGGCGCGCTGGCTGGCTGGTAGCCGCAAAGCATGCAAACAATTGCAGCTTGAAGTGCAGAGGATCACAGACCCCCAGCACTTTTTTCTGCAAAAGCAGAAAGAACAATTACAACGCCATGCACGCTTCAACGATACTTCGCATAATCTGGAACCTAATATCAAGGAAAGTCCAGGCGGCCTGCGTGACCTGCATCATGTATTGTGGATCGCACGTAGTGTAAACATACAGCCGAGCTGGATGGGATTGGTGAAAGCCGGACTGCTCAGCCGGGTTGAAGCACAGCAGATACAGCGCCACGAAAAATTGCTGCAAAGCCTGCGCATACGTCTGCATTACTTATCTCAGCGGCGTGAAGACCGCTTGCTGTTCGATCATCAGGAGGCTATCGCACGGCAAATGCTGACACTGTCTTCCAAGCGGAGACCCAGCGAGCAGATCATGCAGCGTTTTTATCAAAGTGCGCGCGTCATCAGCCTGATGAATGAGATCCTGCTGGCTGCGCTCAAAATACGCATTTTTTCGCAAAACTCCGGCGCCGACATCCAGCTGGAACAAGGCTTTGTCGCCAGAAACGAGCTGCTCGCGATCTCTTCGACTGATCTGTTTGAAATAGCACCGACGAATATCTTGCGCTGCTTTATCGTATGGCAACAGCACCCCGAACTGCAGGGGATGCATCCGGATACTATACGCGCTTTGTGGCAGGCAAGAAAAAAAATAAATCTCGCTTTCCGCGGCAATCCTGTGCATAAACAGATGTTTATGGAATTGCTGCGTGCGCCTGCTGGCGTCCTGCATACCCTGCGCCGCATGCACCGTTATGGCATTCTTGGGCGTTACATCCCCGCCTTTGGGCGCATCACCGACCAGATGCAACACGACTTGTTCCATGTCTACACTGTAGACGAACATACCTTGAACGTACTGCGCAATGTGCGGCGCTACGCCAATGCCGATTTTGCGCACGAATTTCCTCTGTGCAGCCAGCTTTTCAGCCAATTTGAGCAGCCTGAATTGCTCTACATCGCGGTGCTATTCCATGACATAGGCAAAGGGCGTGGCGGTGACCATTCCACGCTAGGCGCGGTAGATGCCAGGCGTTTTTGCCAGCAGCACGGGCTAAGCAAGGCGCAAACCGAGCTGGTGACATGGCTGGTACGTAACCATTTGATCATGTCAGCTACCGCCCAGCAAAAAGACATCAGCGACCCGCAAGTAGTCACCACATTCGCCGAGCATATGGGTGATGAGCGTCATCTGACTGCGCTGTATTTGATGACTGTGGCCGACATTCGCGGCACCAGCCCTAACGTGTGGAACGCATGGAAAGCGCGTCTGCTGGAAAATCTGTTCACTACCACTCAGCGTCAATTGCAAGGAGATGTAAGAAGCATCGCCGACGCCATCAGCCAACGACAGCAAGAAACACAGGAAATACTGGGACATTACGGTATTTCTGCAGAGGCTTATGATCCGCTCTGGAAAAATCTGGACGGCTCATATTTCTTGCAGCACGAAGCCAAGGAGATCGCCTGGCAGACGCGCTTGCTACTGACGCATATCAACACCAAACAACCTATTGTCAGAGCCCGGCTCTCTCCTAATGGCGACGGGCTGCAGGTGATGATATACACGCTGGATAAGACCGATCTGTTCGCGCGCATCTGCGGATTCTTTGAACGGCTTGCCTATAACATCGTCGAAGCGCGCATCAACACCACTCGTCACGGCTACGCGCTGGATAGTTTTCTGATACTGGATAGCAGCGACCGCTCGGTACGCTATGGCAATTTGACCCAATATATCGAGAACGAACTCAGTATCAAACTGGCAGAAGATACGCCCCCGGAACTGCCTTTGGAAGGACGCATCAACCGTCAACTCAAACACTTCCCGATAGCGGTTCAGGTCAGTATCACGCCTGAAGCGAAGCATGAACGCTTCCTGCTGAAACTGGTTGCAGGTGACCGTCCAGGCCTGTTATCGCGTGTCGCCCAGGTATTGTTACAGCATGATATTCAACTGCACACCGCGAAAATCAATACCTTGGGTAATCGCGCAGAAGATGCACTGGTGATCTCCGGCAGGAAGAAAGAGGCACTGTCGCCGCAACTGGTCAAGCAGGTTGAAGGCGAGCTACTCAGGCTTCTGTAGAGAATCGAACACGGGCGGTGGCGGCAAGTCTGTATAGCCGATACCATGCTCCAGCCGATACAACCAGGCCAGCAACTCGGCAACAGCAATATATAACTCATTAGGGATGTGGGCATCGATATCCACCTGCATCAGCATGGATACCAGCTCCGGAGACTCGTGCACATAAACCCCCGCCTCACGTGCTTTTTCGATAATGGCCTCTGCCAGCAAGCCACGCCCCTTGGCCACCACGGTAGGCGCCGTCTCACCGGCATGATATGCCAGTGCTACCGCAAACTGTAATGCGTCAGGATTCGCCATCCTGTCTCACCGTTAATCCAGTCACTTGCAGACCAGAGGTTTCCATTGCCTGGGCAAGCCTGGGCGTCTCGCCGCGTAATAATTGAGCGCTATTGCCCTGCTCCACAGAAAAATCAATCTTGATACCTTTGCCGGCGAGCGCCAGATGCGCGGTGACCCCACCCAACACAGGAAAATTAAGGTGCAAACGCGTACGCCAGGTCGCAATTTGCTCTGCATCCGCCGCGCGACGATTATCTTCTTCTATCTCCCACTCCATCTCCTGCCCGGGCCAAGCCTGGCCTTGCCAGATCACCTGATGATTGCCCAGCATATCCAATTGATTCTGTACCAGTGATGTCGTAGCGGAATGAACCGGGTTGTTGATGGCATTCTGAGTCTGATCATTGGCAGCGCCCAACACTTGGCTCGCATCTTTGCTGGTAATTACTACCTGTGCAGTATCTATCTTCAGCTGAGACGCAGTGGCTGGTTGTGCAGCGCTATTCACTTGTGTACTACTGTTCGCCTGCGCAGTGCGGTTGCTGTCTGTCGATGAGGATGTTGATGATGGCGTCGCTGCAGCACCTTTTTGCTGATTCAGCAATGGCGACAACTGCGCCTGAGGTTCAAGTAACAATGAAGCGAGAGGTCTCTCTCCCACTACCCACTCCGCTTGATGTGACTCGTAAAACAAACCGCTTTGGGAAATGGCGTCGCGTAATGCATTGGCGAATTGCTGCGTGGGAGGCGGCTCGCCTGGTACCACGGGGGCGGCATTGGCCAATGCCGGGGCTTGTGCAAGCTTTGCATTCGCCGCATTGCCTGCGGCCTGCTGCAGCATGCCCATTAATTTGCTGGTGTCACTCAAAACAACACTACTACTTTGATTGGGCAGGCCCTTGGTCACATCAGAAAGCAAGGCGAAGGTAGGGCGTGGGTTGCCGGAAACAAACACCAGCTCCAGCTTATCTCCTGGTTGCGTGTTATGCGGCAAACTCATGTCCAGGGTCTGGTCTTCGACCATCACCGAAAAACGACCATTTCCCAGACTTGCGAGCACATGTGCCGGCAACTGCTGACCCGGCGCCCATTCAGGAGACTCAACGGCACTGTTCGCCACATCAATTAATGGCGGCGCCTGAGTTTTAATCATCAGCGCAAGCTGATTCTGAATGTCGTTATGTATCATGGCGCATATCGCTGTGGGCTAGAGTTTCCGCATCAGGGTTTCTGCATGGAGATGATCAGATCCGCTTCACTATGTGAAATACCACATTTTTCCACCAGTGCATCGGCGCTGCTACCTTGTTTAGCCATATCCACGGCCTTTTGAAATGCCGTTTCGGTTTCTTTGGCTTTTCCTGCTGATTTTTGGGTAGCCGCGATGGGCGGCTCAGAAGATGGGGGCGGCGTGAGGGACCAATCAAGCTCGGCAGATGGGATCTTATGGCTGGCAAGGCTGGATTTCAACGCCATACTTGTTTCCAGCACGGCAACGCGCTTGGTGATGGCGTCCAGTTGCTGTTGAAGTTCAGCTTCGGCAGCCTTTTCCTGGATCATATTCAGCCAGCGCGGCTTACGCAAAGCTCCGCCGGAACGCATCATCAATAACATTTCAGCGATATACACCGCCAACACCAGTATGACTACCAGTAATAATTCACGCCATGTTACGACAATTGCTTCCAAAGAATTCTCCAAGTAAATACGTCAGTTTATCAAACATATTCATCCACTTGGTGATCCGTTGAAAGATACGGGTCGGATAAAGTAGGTTTAGGCCTATTGATCCGTCGTTTGCGTAATGGCCGATGACCTAGCGTTTCTGGTTTTGGATAGCGACTAATAGGATCGACCGGAAATACCGTGCTTGCTGCAGAATAACCAGACGCCAGTAGAGGCAAGCGTTTACTGATTACTTGGGTACTCCTTAGCGCTGTTGAGATATACATCCTGCACCTCGGCCGTGATCATTAAGTTATTCAAGAGGTGCGGTAGTGGTTACCTTACTTTTTACCGTACTCTTTTCCAAGCTTCAATTCGTTCATGACTGATTCAATATTGCTACGCAACGTGTCTAGCCAGGCTAGCAGTATCGGCGCGAATTCTTCATCACACTTCTGTATCTCAAGTATCAACCCTATCAATACATCACGCTCATCTTGCGTCTCCGGAATCAGATTAGGCGCAGATTGCAAAGTTTGCACGATGCCTGATCGCTCTTGCTCCAACACGATCATCTTGTTCCAGCTTTCATCATTTGCAGCACTCAGCATTTCCACACTGATTTCTAGCATACGGTGGTACAAGGAAGGTATGTTAAGCGCCATATTCATTCTGTATAACTTAACCGTTAGGCCATCCCTAAACTACCATTGCCTAAACGATTGGGGTCACGCATGATACTTGACACCGGCTTCTGGAATTCCATGCCATTCCATGCATCGCGCAATTCACCCAGCAGGGTCGATACTTCTTCATAAGCACCGGGTTCGTTATTCAGATTGCCTTCTAGCAATCGACGAGACATGTATTGGTAAAGTGCATACAGATTCTCAGCCAATACACCTCCGGCTTCCACATTAAGACTGCCCATCAGTCCATCTTCGATGATAGAAATAGCATGCGAGGTGGCTTTGCCTTTCTCGGCGATATCCGATATTTCCTTGCCTGCAAGATGGAATTTTGCTTTGGCGATTGCTGCCAAGGCCCCGTCATAAAGCATCACAATCAAACGATGCGGTGAAGCTGAAGCTACTCCAGCATCCATACTCACCTGTGCATAAGAATTAAGAGCACTGCGCATAACCTGGTTCATAGTAACCCCTTGTTATTAAACCATTAATCAAAACTGCTCACTGCCTATTCAACTTAACCAACTGCTGGCTTAGGAACTGGTTAGTTAATTTCAACCGTGCCACCAGCATATAAAGTGTTCCAAGGCGGTTGCCGCCGAGATCATTATCGAGATTTTTAATAAATTCAATGATCTGAGCAGACATCGTATTTGCTCTTAAGATACGGACGACGAGCTTGACGAGGATGCGTTCAACGCAGCGAATTGCTGAGTCAAGAAGCTGCTGGTCTGCTTCAACTGACCAACCAGCACGTCCATCGCATTGAACTCGGCAAGCAGGTTCGCTTGATCCGTTAATAACCTGGCATTAAATGTACTGCGTTGCTTGTCAATGCCGGCAATAGAAGCATTCACGCCATCTGTGTCCGCTTGTAGCGCGCCACCTGATGCCAGAAGACCAGACGTGTAAGTACTAAGCAATGCTCCATATCCCTGGGTAAACTGTACGGTGCCTCTATTACCTAATGCCCCGCCATTCACACTGATTTGCAAGCCATCGATACCGGTGAGGGTCTGACCTGAGCCGGTAGCCGTGACACCGTTCAGCGTACCTGCCACATCTGTTCCAGCCGTAGAAACAGGCCCTGCCCCGAATAAGTTATTTGAAGCACTACCACCATTGACCACCACAGAAGAGCTGCTGCCGTAATTGTTCGAGGTAATATTCAGCTTGCCGGCAGTATCGGTAACAGCCACCGAAACACCTGAGGATGTATAAGCACTATTACCATTGATCGCAGCCTGTATGGTTGATTCCAGACCAGACAGGGTATAACTTCCAGGCGGTATGGTGATGGTCGCTGTAACACCGTTGATGGTGATAGTCAAAGCATCATTCACGCCAGCAGTAATGGTCGTCGACCCAACAACAGCACTAGCATTGACCTGACCTTTTGTAGCGATCTGAGTGATATTAAGTGCTTGGTTCGCAGCAATGGTGCTTGAAGTTGAGCCAACGTAAGTCACCAGCGAATCGCTCGGTATGCCGATAGTTGCAAACAGTGCGGCAACGCCCTTCGGGCTGCTGGTGAGGGCGGTGCTAAGCTTGGAAGCATCCAGTGCTATCGAGCCATCCTTGCTGAATGTCAATCCGATCTGCGCAATCGACGTGTAGACACCGGGAGTGGTTGCCGAATTAGATCCTGCAATACCCGTGACATTGCTATTCAGTGTTGATTTAATCTTGGCCATGATGCCAAGTATGGAAGCATTACCGGATAACAGACCAGCTTTTTTGGTAGTGGCATTGTAGCCCGTCAGGGTAGTCACGCTTTTCACTAAAGCATTGTATTGTGTGACAAAGTCATTCATGGCTGTCACGAATCCGGCGGAACTTTGCCCAACGGTCACCGTGATCGGAACTCCCGAACTGGTGTTCAGCAGATTTAGTGTAACACCCGGTATAACACCGCTCACGGTGTTGGAAGCCTGGGTGGTTGCCAAGCCGTTAACAGTGAGGTTCGAGTTCTGCGCTGCCACAGTCTGATTCAGATTCTGCGTTGCAGCCGGATCGTAAGCGATCAGGTTATCTAGTGCCCCACCTGGGTTAGAGGTACTGATTTTCAAGCTATTCGACACACCTGTGTTCACGGAAGTAATAGACAAACGGTACGGCGTACCGCTACCGTCATTCACGATCGACGCATTGACGCCGATGTTCGCAGCATTGATGGCAGCGACGATACCTGTCAGCGAATCGTTGGATGCATTGATCGCCACCGTTCTGATACCGTTACCATTACTGGTAAATGTAGCGCCGGAGTACTGCCCTGCAGTAAGGGTGCCGCCGCTGATGGTACCAAAGTCGAAACTGATGGTGCCGGTACCGATAGGCGCCGTGGTGCTGGCGACACCGTTAGCAAACAGTTGCTGATTGGTAGCCAGTTGCGTCACTTGCAAGGAATAACTTCCTTGAGTCGCATTTGCTGATGCTGTCGCGCCGATAATCGCGGAATTAGATGAACCGGCTGAGATCGTACCGATATTGGATGCGTTATTGAGCGCAGCAGCCGCAGATTGAAAAGATGACAATGCACCGCTAAACGTGCCATAGCCCGTCAGTTGCGCCTGATAGGACGCTTCTTTGCTATCCAGTAAAGTCAGTGGTTGCGCTTCGACCGATATCAACTTGCTGACAATACTTGTGATATCAAGCCCGGATCCCAAACCAGTAGATGTAATAGCCATATTATCCTCCCGGCGCTAGCCGGTTTAAATTCAATTAGTCATCAAGCAACGAAGCAGTTCAGACAACAAAATCCTAGCCTCATTCAATGATCCCATTGTAACACTTGCAACATCGCACAAAACCGGCCGACGTTAACGCCTTAAATCTTGAAATCTTGTCAGCTCTTATGCTGTAAAAGTACGCCTTGCAAATTATCCAGCGCTTGCGCGATACCTATCGTGGCCTCAGACGGGAACTGCCGGATAACTTCCTGGGTTTGCACATCCACTACTTTCACTATAACGGCATTACTTCCATTTTCTATAGTAAATTCGACACCAGGATTAACAGATTGCACGATCTGATTAATTTGGTTAACCGCCTGGACCAGTTGCTTCTCATCCACATGCGTGGATTGGCTCGCTGGTGCTGGCTGGGGAGCCGGGGTGCTACTCGGCGCCGGGATGCTTGCTGCAGCTGGATTCGCAACATTGGCAGCAAATTGCGCAACAACCGCGCTCGATACTTGTGAAATATCCATTTCCATTTCCTCCTATTAATCCGCTCTGGCCAGCTTCAGCCAGAGCGGTTTTACATCAACACTACTTCAATTACGAAGCTTCATTTACAAAGCTACATTAACGCAACAGAGCCAACACTTGGTTAGGCAATGCATTCGCTTGCGCCAACATCGCGGTACCAGCTTGCTGCAGCACTTGTGAGCGCGACAGGTTCGTGGTTTCCGAAGCAAAGTCTGCATCCTGGATCCGGCTGCGTGAAGCAGTCAGATTGGTGGTTGCAGTTTGCAAGTTGGAGATGGTGGAGGTGAAGCGGTTTTGCAACGCGCCCAAACCACCGCGGATCGAGTTGATGTTGGCCAGAGCCGCATCAATGATGGCGATTGCATTATTGGAACCGGATACAGAACCAATGTTTACAGTGCTCAGTGCAGCCAGGGTAGAGAACTGTGCCGTAGATGAAGTGATGAAACCACCGCTTGTTGCAGCAGCTGCGCCGGTCAAGCTGTAGATGTTAGGCGAATTCAACTGCAGAATACCGCCTACTACCGTTGAGTCAGCACCACCGCCAGTACCTGCCAGGGTAACCACAGTACCTACCGAAGAACCGGTGTAAGCATTGGAACCGGTTACGGATGCACTACCACCACCACTGTCAGTAAAGTCAGCGATCTGGATGTTGTTACCTTGTGAGTTGGTCAACGTCAATTGGCTAGCACCAGCGGTTGCCGTCGCAAATATGCCGGTTACAGCAGATTGCGCGTTAATGGCATTGGCCAGTGAAGACAGATCGGTGGTTGCGGTCACTGCAGCAGACACCACTGCAGTAGCACTAGCGCTAGTACCGATGGTGAAGCCAACAGTACCAGTGGAACCAACACCCAGACCAACTTGCGTTTGTGCCAGAGCAGTAACGTTAGTGGTGTTTTGCAACAGGTTAATGGTAGCAGCAACGCCTGCAACCGACTGACCACCTGTAGCAGCAAACGTCGAAACCACGCCATTCACGGTCAGGCTGTAGTTATTAGCCCGTACGCGGTTGGTAGGTACCGTGCTGTTTGCGGTTTGTGCAGCAGCAGATGAGTCAACGCTGACTTGACCAACAAAGTTGTTGTTACCGATGTTTTGCGTTTGCGCACTGCTGATGGCGAAGCTGACCGTTTGACCAGCATTGGCACCGATCTGGAATTGCGCATTGGATAATGTGCCGTCCAGAATGTTGTTGCCGTTGAACTGGGTAGTGGTAGCAACACGCTGGATTTCATTGGTCAACGCCAGAGCTTCTGCTTGCAACGCAGCACGGTCTGAAGCCGAATTGGTGAAGTTGGCAGATTGAATCGCCAGGCTTCGTATCGTATTCAGGTTGTCCGCGACGGAAGCCAAAGCACCATCAGCTGTTTGTGACAAGGAGATCGCATCATTGGCATTACGGCCAGCTTGATCCAAACCACCGATCTGACTGGTCATACGTGCCGAAATAGCTAGGCCGGCTGCGTCGTCTTTGGCGCTGTTGATACGCAGGCCGGAAGACAGACGTTGCAGGCTGGTAGCCAACGTACCTTGGGAAGTATTCAGGTTGCCCTGAATAGTCAAGGAATTAATATTAGTATTAATAATTGAAGGCATTTTATTGCTCCTAACATTGTAAAACTTAAGTTTTAAAAACATTCTGGCGCACAGCTGCCCAGGCACAATAGCTCCGTACCATTTCTGGTACACAGCCACCCACGTTACGGCATTGTGTGCCATTTCTGGCGCACAGCTACCCACGTGCCGGCTCTGCATGCCATTCCTGACACACAGCCACCCATGCTTCAGCACTGCGTACCATTTCTGGCACTCAGCATCCATGCTCCGGCTCTGCGTACCATTTCTGGCACACAGCTACCCATGCTTCGGCACTGCGTACCATTTCTGGCACACAGCTGCCCACGCACCAACACTGAGCACCATTTCTGGCACACAGCATCCATGCTCTGGCTCTGCGTACCATTTCTGGCACACAGCTACCCATGCATCGGCACTGCGCACCATTTCTGGCACACAGCTACCCAAGCACCAACACTGCGTACCATTTCTGGCACACAGCCACCCACGCACCGGCACTGCGTACCATTTCTGGCACGCAGCTACCCACGCACCGGTATTGCGTACCATTGCTGGCACACGCTTACCCGTGCTCCGTCACTGGGTGCCATTTCTGACACACAGCCGCCCGTTTTCCGGCTCTGGGCGCCATTTACTCACGACAATACAACATGCCGTCACTAGGACTATCGGCACCTTAAGGGAATACTTTAGGAATTATTTACAAATTAATTCTGGAGGCCCGGAAACAGGCTGTAGGAAAAGCTTGGAGAACGGCTAGCTGATTGACTCACACCACTGTTGCCACATTTGTCGATAGGCTTGCTCCACGGCACGGGTGAAGCCCACTTCGTCCATCAACGGACTCTGCTCCATCTGCGCACGGAGCGTACTGCGCAGTTGTGCAAGTGCCGGTAAGTCACTGGCGAGTGCCACGGCTTTGGCGATGTATT
>Ga0265327_10001890_pt1 | contig 24232 bp, 30 predicted proteins | sample 41621metaG_FD_202089 | JGI IMG/M metagenome (GOLD analysis project Ga0265327, IMG submission 202089) | Rhizosphere microbial communities from Carex aquatilis grown in University of Washington, Seatle, WA, United States - 4-16-21 metaG | ecosystem: Host-associated > Plants > Roots > Rhizosphere...
CTTATACTCCTAATCCAACCTATTCATGTCCTACAGGTTATTCTCTTAACTCAACCGCTAAAACTTGTTCAAAAGTTGTTAGTGAAAACACGGCAACTTCCTCAACTGCTAATGTTTGGGATGCTATTGCAAATTGGTTTAGCGGATTGTTTAAGTGAGAAAAATTCTGATATAATCTATACAATTAATCCATATAAATCAGCATGAAAATCTTATTTACTGGCGGAGGAACAGGAGGTCATTTCTATCCTATCATAGCCGTTGCTCAATCTATCCGCGATCAAGCTAAAGAAAAGAGGATACTAGCTCCACAGTTTTTCTTCATGGCTCCAAGTAAATACAATCCACGTGCGCTATTTGATAATGAGATTGAATACATTTACATTCCAGCAGGGAAGATTCGCCGTTACTTTTCGATCCTCAACATAACTGATGGTTTTAAAACAGCATACGGCTGTGTCTTAGCTTTATTAAAAATGTTCTCAATCTATCCTGATGTAGTTTTCAGTAAAGGAGGCTACACTAGTTTTCCTCCGCTCTTCGCAGCGAGAATCCTCCGAATTCCTGTAGTCATACATGATTCAGATAGTCATCCTGGCCGCGCTAACATTTGGGCTGGCAAATTCGCTAAACGCATTGCGCTTTCTTATCCATCTGCCGCTCAGTTCTTTCATGTAAAAGATAAAACGAAGATAGCTTACACTGGCAACCCAATTCGTGCTGAGGTGTCACAACCATTAAAATCTGGTGCTTTTGAATTCTTAAACCTTGAACAAAATATACCAGTTATATTGGTCTTGGGTGGATCTCAAGGTTCTCAGAATATCAACGACAACATCCTTCAAGCTTTACCGGAGCTTCTAAATAAATACCAAATCATTCATCAAACCGGAAAAGCAAACTTAGCAGAAATAAAATCAACTACAGGAGTAACATTAAAAGATCATCCTTATGCTTATAGGTATCATCCTTTTGATTATTTGGATGAGCTAGCTATGCGTATGTCGGCTGGCGCTGCTACTGTAATAGTGTCGCGTGCAGGATCAACCATATTTGAAATTGCTGCATGGGGTGTACCTTCGATAGTCATTCCTTTACCGACTTCTATCAGCCATGATCAAACCGCGAATGCATTTGCCTATGCTTCTACAGGTGCTGCTTCTGTTATAGAGGAAAACAATTTAAGTCCACATATATTAGTCGAAGAGATTAACCGTATTTGCAACTCCCCAGCTATTAGTAAAATTATGAGCGAACACGCCAAAGCCTTTGCAAGGTTAGATAGTGCCTTCTTAATTGGACAGACTATACTGAATATCGCTCTAGAACATGAGAAATAATAGTGCTATAATATATATCTAACTATATCAAATAGTCGAACTTTATCAGCTTATTAATCTAACTTATAATCATATGCAACCTCAAAGTGGTATCAAGACATGGCAGTGGGTAGTAACAGTTATCGTTATCATTGTTCTTATTATTATCGGTATTTGGGTTTTTGGTGGTAAGAGTTCGTCTACAACAACAGAAGTTCCTGTAGCTACTACAGATAACTCAAATGTATCTGGAGCTATCAATCGTATCGTTATGTCAGATCAATATCCTGGTAACGTCGTTTATCTAAATTCAGCTCAATTCGCAAACCCAGGTTGGGTTGTTATCAATGCTGATAGTTCTGGAACACCAGGTGCTATACTCGGCGAAACATATTTTACTACTGGTATAAACCCAGGTAAAATAACTCTTTCTTCACCTATGATAGACGGCGGCACTTACTATGCTGTCATGTATTCAGACAACGGTGATCAGAAGTTTGATGCATCAGTTGACAAGCCACTTCTAGATTCAAATGGAAACGTCATAATGAAAGTTTTTCATGCTTCAGCATCAGTCGGAGCTCAAGTAAAAGGATAGTCAGACAAGCAAAAAACAGTTAGCAGTAAATTTATAGCTGCAAGCAGAGAAATCGCAAGACAACTTGCGATTTTCTGTTATAATACTGAAATGAATACTAAGCCCGTAATCACACGCTTCGCACCATCACCAACAGGTTTTATGCATATAGGTAGCCTCCGCACTGCTTTATTTGCGTATTTACTGGCGCGTAAAAATAACGGCCAATTTATCTTGCGCATAGAAGACACTGACAAAGAGCGTGAAGTTGCTGGATCAATTGATCATATTCAAGAATCCTTGTCATGGTTAGGTATTGAATGGGATTTTGGACCTAAAAATCCTGGAAAATTTGGTTCGTGTATACAATCTGAGCGTCTAGACATATATAAAAAATACGCCTTGGAATTGATTAAGAAGGGATTCGCATATCCTGATCCATATACTGAGGAACAATTGGTGGAATTCCGTAAGAACGCAGAATTAGAAAAAAGACCATTTCTATACCGTGAACATAGACCAAGTGATGAGCAGATGAAGTTGCCTTGGGATGGTACTAAACCTCTTCGTCTTAAAACTCCAGAGATAAAACGTTATAAATGGAATGATGCTGTACGTGGCGACTTGGAAGCTGGTCCTGAAGCATTAGATGACTTTATTATTATCAAAGCTGATGGTTATCCAACTTATAATTTTGCACACATCGTAGATGATTATGAAATGGGAGTAACTCACATTCTTCGTGGTGAGGAATTTATTTCTAGTACACCAAAATATTTGAGTCTGTATGAAGCACTGAGTTTTCCTATACCAATTTTAGCTACTTTACCATCCATCTTACGTGATGATAAGACAAAGAAACTTGGCAAGCGTGATGGTGCCAAAGACATCCTTGAATATCGTAGCGAAGGCTATCTACCTGAGGCTATGGTCAATACACTGGCTCTCATTGGCTGGAATCCTGGCACAGAGCAAGAGATTTTCTCGATGAAGCAACTCATTGAAAATTTTGACCTCGGGAAAGTTCAAAGAAGCGGCGGAACCTTTAATGAAGACAAACTTGATTGGTATAACCATGAATATATAAAAGCATTGTCAGATTCTGATCTCGAAAAACGTCTACTACCTTTTGTTGCGCCACCCAATACTTTACCCCTTATTAAGGAAAAAATTATTCGTTTGTCGGATGCACCAAAACTCTTCACCGGGGAAGGGGAGTTGAGTTTTATTACCAGTGCGGCTGATTACCCCACTGAAAAACTTTTGTGGAAGAAGAATCCTGATGCAAAAAAAACTTTGGAGCATTTGGTTCAGGTTAGAAAACTTATTGAAAATATTTCAGGACAAAGTTCTAATGATGGATTCAACGCAGATCAAATTAAATCCACTATTTGGTCTTACGTTGAAGCAAATGGTAAAGGCGACGTTCTTTGGCCTCTACGCGTAGCCGTGACTGGTCAGGATAAGTCTCCAGACCCGTTTGTTTCGTCTTCTTTGATTGGTAAAACTGAAACTTTGAAGCGTATAGATGTTGCTATTGACAAGTTATCAAAATAGTTTTATTACTTATTTTCTTATCCAGAGACGTAGTTATCCTTGTAAATGTAATATGATATAATTATCAGTATTAAGATTAATCAACTCTAAAATATGAAAACAAACAGGGGATTCATCAAATGGATAATTATACTCGTCGTCATCCTCCTTGTAATGAGTTACTACGGTATCAGTCTCAGGACCTTGGTTAACAACCCAGTCACTCAAGACAATATAGGCTATGTTGCTACATCCTCGATCAGTATCTGGGATCAATACCTAAAGCAGCCTGCGACTTATCTCTATAGTCAGGTCTTCATAAACCTTATTTGGGATCCAGCCATCCAGAATCTAACAGCCATGAAGAACGGACAGCCAACAAACATTCAGACGAATGCGCCACAGTTACCAGTACCAGTTCTCCAGCCGAACTAGATAGAAGGATTTGGTAGTATTAACCAGGTTAACAGAAGGAGGTTTAAAAGCCTCTTTTTTGTTGTATATGATAATGAAAAAAGATATATTGTGCGACATGGATATAATATAGCCATGTTGGGTTTAGACCTATTCCCTCCATCTTGCATGATTGTGTTATGTTATAGTGTATAAATATGGAAATCTCATTTAATAATCTTCCCGTTGGTCCTTACACTGAAGAAATATGGCACGGGCAATGGCCTGGTGTTACTAAACCTCGTGGTGTTGCTGAGGGTCGCCTCTCTATCGTCGAGCTCGATCATGAACATGTCCTATGTGTCACCTGTTTAAAAGGTCAACCTGGTCCAGAGTTAGGTGGTACTTCATGGAGTACGCGATTTGGTAAATCGTATGATGAAGCTACTATTGAATATATGGTTAGAGTAAATGCAGATTTTGACTTTGTTCGTGGTGGAAAGTTACCCGGCTTCTGCGGTGGATCAAGTCCTATGGGTGGTAGGAATTCTGTAGATGGATTCTCTGCACGAGTAATGTGGCGAGAATTAGGTATGATGACGCAGTATATCTATTACGACAATAAAGATAAATCGAAACAATGGGGTCAGGACTTTATTTGGACGAAAGATACAAACAAACAAGTTCCGATTACTTCAGATATGTGGAAAGCGTGGGATACCTTAAAAATACGTCATCAAGATAGAACGTACCTTACTCCGGGTGTTTGGCATACAATCAAGACCTATGTGAAGATGAATACACCTGGTAGAGATGATGGAAAAATAATATCTTGGCTTGACGGTGAAGAAGTTTGCAATCTAACTTTGCGATTTAGAAAGGATAACTCTTTTGGAATAGACTCGTTTAAATTTTCAGTCTTCTTCGGTGGAAATGAACCTAGTTGGGCACCAGACAAAGACGAGAAAATATATTTCAAAGATTTCAAATTTTTACTTTAAACAAAAAGACCCCATGCGGGGCCTTTTAGTGATTTATTTGAGTGCTACTTGATTTCCTTCTGACCAACAAGACTCTGATGAGCTCCATGGGTCTCCGCCAGACTTCTTATAGAGATATTTGGCGAAAGCCACATTACCTTCGACTGTATAGATGTTATAACCCATCTTAACAGCTTCGTCGGCATGGTACTTCTCATTGATCTGCATAACCCCCACATCGGCTTTGTTAACCTTGCCTCGTAGAATGTTACCGGTCTGGTCGAACTGCCTGTAAGTCGACTCGCAACGAGCTACATCGACCAGGATGGGCTCATCGGCATATTGAGCCTTTACATAGGCCTCAACAACCTTTGAATTGATAAAAGATGTTTCTGTAGAACCGGATGTTTGTTCTATAGTAGGATTTGTGTTTCCTGCTTGAATATTATTTGCAGTTGTAGATGCCTGTACTTGGACTCCACCATATAAAGATGAGACCAAGAACGCTATACCTGTTGTAAGTTCAATCATAATTTAAAAACGAGCTTCATAAGCATGGTGCTTACTTTAGCTCATTTGTCGGAATAGTTTAGCACCAGAGCAACTAAAAGTCAAGACCCTAACACTGATTATATGGCTCAACTAGGCCATATTTTACACCTGGAATACCCTTATTTCTAGCCATTCTGGGGGATTTTGACAGTTTTTAGCTAAAAAGGTCTAGTTATAGGCTTTCTACGGCATCTTTATGCTTTGTTAGGCAAGTCGGCTTATTCCCTATTGCAGATAATAAATCCCTGTGTTATCCTGTTCTAACAACAAATTAACTAATAACTAACCCATTTATTAACTACCATGGCACACAAAAAAGCAGCAGGTTCGTCAAAAAACGGTCGCGATTCAAATCCTCAACATCTAGGGGTTAAGATTAATCATGGAGAGAAAGCTATGGTTGGTCAGATCATCGTCCGTCAGCGCGGTACAGACGTCCTACCAGGTTCAAACGTAGCTCGTGCTAAGGATGATACTCTTTTCGCTATGAAAGAAGGTGTAGTGGTATTTGGAACAAAAAGAAAGACCTCATTCAATAACGATATTACAAGAAAGAAGATCGTTCACGTAAGATAATTAAAACTCAAACAAAGGAAGTTAGAAAGTAAAGATGAAAACAGAAAAAGAGGGTTAATTTCCCTCTTTTTTCTTACTTTTAAACCGTTCAATTTCATTGACTGAATATTTATTATGTTTTTTAGCATATTCAAGTGCCTTATCTGCAATCTGAATTAATGTTTCATTATTAAGTGAGTAATTGGCAGAATTTAACTCTTTGACAATAATTGGTTCAAATATATGAATCGGCATACCATTACCTAAATATCTTGCCAATTTTGTTACTATGACATCGTTTATATCAACATCAGAAAGACCTCTTTTTCTAAAAGAATCTAATGACTTAATAAGAGCGTCAACTCTGTATATAGATCTCGAGTTAATTTTTGAATCGAAACAATAATCTATTGCTTCAGCAAATTCACACCTTAAATCAAGCCGAAGTTGCTCTGCAGGCGTACGAGTTGCAAATTCTGAAGCATCCCATTGTGGTGTGTACTCTTTTCCCATGGCATGTATAAGTATAGTCCAATTGTTCTAAAGAACCTACTACAAGGCCTTGATCACCACTTTCAATTCTGCAGACTTACCTCCAGCTTTGATAGAAACCACGTGTTCGCCTACTGTCTTCAAAGGATGTTCGAGTTGTACGAAAGAAGGTTCTATCTCGATGCGAGCTTGAGCATGAAGCTGTTTTACGAGCTCATCAGCATGGATACCAGCAAATAGATGACCCTTTTCGTTAGCTTTACCTGAAATAGTCAGGGTTGTTGCCTCAATAGCTTTTATGTTCTGAACCAAGAGTTCGTGTTGGACCTTCATCTCGCCAGCATTTTTTGCTTTCTCGGATTCAACGTTTTTGATCGCTGATGCTGTTGCAGGAACAGCTAAACCGCGTGGAATAAGCATGTTTTGAGCATGACCGTCGTTCACATCTTTTATATCGAACTTCTTTCCAACATTCTTTATATCTTTAAGTAGTATTATTTTCATAGTGTTTATTTATACTTTTATACTGTATACCTTATACTTTGCGTTCTACGGTTGCTGATTTAATAATTGAACTGCTTTATTCTGAACCAAGTCATTCTGTGGTGTGGATGATGCAGATGATACTGGATAATCAGGATCTAGTCCATCATGCGACAAATTGTGTCCATTTGGAGTCAACCAACGAGCCACCGTGACCTTAAGAGATGTGTTATCTGTTATAGGAATGAGTTCTTGAACAACTCCCTTTCCAAAAGTTTTTTCACCAACGAGCTTTGCAACTCCTTGCTCTGATAGTGCGCCAGCAAGAATTTCTGAAGCAGAAGCTGAGCCATTGTCTGTTAGTATGAGCATTTTCAGATTGCTATTAAATACGTTATAACCCTTACTTGCATAGATATTTGGTGAACCTTTTGTGCCAAAATCTTCTGTGACAATCAATTTTCCAGAAGGTAGGAAATATGAAGCCATGTCCCAAGCAGCGTCTAGGTAACCTCCTGGATTACCTCGTAAATCGAGAATTAATTTGTGGTCACCAGAGAGAATAAAGTCACGTAAAGCATTTCTAAATAAGTTTGGGGATTGTGCGGTAAAGCTATAAAGTTTTATATCGAATATTCCGCCAGGTAAACTGACCGTATCAAGAGTAGGAATATTGATGGTGTCACGAACAATCTTTTTAACTACGGGGTCAGTAGCGCCTACAGGTAAAAATGTTATAGCTACAGTACTACCCTTTGGACCTCTGATAAAACCAACCGCCTGATCTACAGGCATTCCTTGGGTCGAAGTCGCATCAATTTTAAGTATTAAATCACCGCTTTTTACTCCTGCGATACTAGCTGGAGTACCCTTTAGAGCTGCCACCGCTACAAGTTGACCATCCTTAACTCCGATCTCCATACCAACACCTCCGAAATCACCTTCAATATCACTCTGGAACATTGCATTTTGTGTTGGAGGGAAAAATACGGTGTAAGGGTCATTATATGATGAGGCCAGACCCTGAATAGCACCCCAAATCTTATCTTGAGCTGTTGTACTAGCGGAGTTAACATCTTTTTCGTTCAAAATTTGCCATGTTTTCCAGAATGGTGCGAATTGACCTTGGGTGACAATAGTAGAATCGTTGGCATCTGAATTTATGTTTGAAAGTTCTGACTTTTTACCAGATGAATAGCCAATATAAAATACAGCACATAAAACTATTAGAGCCACTACCGATATTGGAATGTACTTGTTCTTAAAATTTAAGTTCATTTGCGTATATTTTTATATTAAATGTTGCTGTATTATTGCATAAAAAATAGCAAAAAGTAATACCCATTTTATATTTTTTGTATTATAATAAGTGTATATGACAACTACTCATACTTATAAAGGCGTAGTATGGATCGATCTTGAATCCCCTACTGAAAATGAAGTTGCGAGTTTGGTGACTAGATATGGTTTACATCCTCTAGTTGGTGAAGAACTCCATACCTCTCCATCTCTAGCAAAGATTGATATGTATAAGGATTACACATTGATTGTGTTGACTCTTCCGGTTAGAACTCGCAAAGATGGCCTGTATGTTGTGGTTGATCGAGAGGTTCATTTCGTTATTGGAAAAAATTTTCTCATAACTTCTCGTTTTGAAGCTATCGAACAGCTCGAATACTTTGCAAAAGTTTTTGAAGCAAACGAAATATTGGGTAAAGAGGAAAAAATTGAGCACGCTGGGCACATATTTTATTACATGGTCAAAAGACTTTACGCTGGTATGCGTAATGATTTAGAAAATATTCGAGACGCTATAGTATCTGCTGAGGATCATATTTTCAAAGGTGAAGAAAAAAATATGGTTAAGTATCTTTCAAATATCAATCGTGAGTTGATTGATTTCAAGCAGACTGCTCGTATTCACCAAGATATCTGGGCTAGTATGAGTGTTCGTTCAGAGAAAAGTTTGTTCGGAACAGATTTTGAGCCATATATTGATGATATAAAAAATGATTTTACTCATATCCACGAATTGATTGTGAATGCTCATGAACTCTTGAGTGATCTTCGCGATACGAACGACTCACTTTTGAATACGAAACAGAATGAAATCATAAAAGACCTGACATTGATCGCTTTTATCTTCTATCCTTTGACTTTGATTGCTTCGATATTCACTATACCAGGCAACAACGTTCCTCTAGTAGATAAGCCATACGGTTGGGGCGCTATAATGTTGTTGATGATCGTACTCTCCTTCGGTATCTGGTTCTTCTTTAAGAAAAAGAGGTGGGTGTAATCAATTTTCAATGATCAATGATGCAATGATTAAACTATATAATACTCTCTCAGGTAAAAAAGAAACTTTCAAGCCGCTAAAAGCGGGTCAAATTGGCATGTATAACTGTGGACCAACCGTGTATGACCGTGCTCATATAGGTAATCTGCGCGCGTACATCTTTGCTGATACTTTGAGACGTATGTTTGAATATAACGGCTACTCTGTAAAACAGATCATCAATGTTACAGATGTCGGACATCTATCTGGAGAGAATCTTGGTGATGCAGATGCGGGCACCGACAAGATGACAAAGGCTCTCTTGCGCGAGAATATGCCTTTGACTTTGTCTGCTATGAAAGAAGTTGCGACTAAATATTTTAATCTATTCGTCGAGGATTTAAAGGATTTGAATATCGAACTTCCAGAAGCTTTTCCTAGAGCCAGCGAAACTGTTGAGCAAGACATCGATCTAATCAAAAAAATAGAAGAAAAAGGTTTTACTTATACTATTTCTGACGGAGTTTATTTTGATACTAAAAAGTTTAAGTCTTACGGAAAGCTTGGAAACATAAAGATTGGAGCTCTAAAAGAAGGTGCACGCGTCGCTACAAACTCAGAAAAGAAAAATCCTACAGACTTTGCACTTTGGAAAATCGCTAAGGAAAATAACGACGGCAACCAAACTAACAATAGCCAGACTTTAGGTTGGAATAGCCCTTGGGGTACAGGTTTTCCTGGTTGGCATATAGAATGTTCAGCCATGTCTCGTATGTATCTTGGTCAGCCCTTTGATATTCATACTGGGGGTATCGACCACATACCAGTTCACCATAATAACGAGATAGCTCAGTCAGAAGCAGCTTATGATGTTCCGTTGGCGAATTATTGGTTACACAATGAGTTTATAACCATCAAGAATTCAAAGATGGCAAAATCTGAAGGTAATTTCATAACATTAGAGACTTTAGAAAGTAAACATATATCACCTCTTGCATTTAGATATTGGTTACTTTCAGCACATTACCGTTCCCCTATCAATTTTACATATTCCGCAGTTGAATCAGCTCAAACGGCTCTCATAAGACTATTGGCTGCGATTAGCGAATACCCTTTGGGTGGAAAAATTGATAAATCATATCAAGAAAAATTTCAATTTTTTATTAATGATGACCTAGACACCTCTAGGGCTGTAGCGCTCATTTGGGATCTTTTTAAGGATACAAAAGTATCACCAGAAGATAAGAGGGCTACTGTTATAGATTTTGATAAAGTTCTCGGTTTGAATATAAGTTCTTTACCACATAATAAAATAGATATTCTAGAGGAATCATCATTATCCAACATACCTATAGAAATAAGGGTTCTAGCCGAAACTCGCGAAGAGGCTCGTAAGGCTAAAGAATGGGTAAAAGCTGATGCTATCAGAAATGAAATTCAGGAGAGGGGTTTTGATGTTGTAGATACAGATAAAAATAGTGATGGTTTTATGGTCATAGCACGCTAATATTTAAGTTGTTAATCCCCAGTTAATCCTCGAAGGAGTCTATTTTGTCTTCGAGGTCGATGATGCGACCGTAAATGCGCGATTCTGCAGCATCTATTCTCTCTTCTAATCTTTCAAAACTACGACCTATAGAAACAGCTATATCGTCACCGTTTTTATAAATTACTCTTTCGATCAACTCCAAATCTTTTGATTCTAATGACATTTTTTATTTATATTAAAGCATTTCAATTTTATATAATTAAAATGCATCTTAGTAATGCGTGTAACTATACTCTTCATAGATAAAATTTATCTAAAATAATTTTCAAAAAAAGATAAAAATATGATAAAGAAACGATAAAATATCGCTCAAGAAACAATAAAATAAAAGGTTATTTCAATAAATTTTGAACCTCAGTAACGATTTGATCTAGAGATGATGCTGCTTTGACCATGTATTTTGTAGCCCCAAGAATCTGGGCTTTTTCGAAATCACTCGGTCTACTCAAGTTTGATAATATGAGAGACGGAATCTTTTTATATTCTTCGTTCATGTGGATTTTTTGGAGTATTTCAAAACCATCCATACCAGGAAGAGTTATGTCTAAGATTATCAAATCTGGGATAAACCTCTTTAATTCTGTCAGAGCCTCTTCGCCGTTCGTAAAGTGAGTAACTTTTATGCCCGCTCCAATAAATTTCTTCATCAAAATAGAACTGATCAGTTTATCGTCTTCAATCCATAAAACTTCTTTGGCATTTTTATTAGTCACATCATCTTTCAGATTTGAGTTTAAATTTTCTGCAATAGAATTGTGTCCAAATAGATGATTAACTCTATCGACTAAATCAGAGGGGTTTAGGTCAAGTGATACGACGAAATCTGTAACACTATTTTCTGGTACTTTGCGCATGTTTATAGAGACACCTTCTGATGAGAGTAGGAAAACTGGTATTTTACTCACTGTGGTATCAGTATTCTTATTTTCTAGGAACTCATAAGGATCTATATCAGAAATATTTAAATCTAAGATAACTAAATGCGGTAATGAATCATGCATGACTTTTAATCCATCAGCTCCTTTGTTTTGCACAATGACGGAGTAGCCTTTAGATTTCAAACCATTAGTGAGACTATCACTCTGTGATTTGTTGCCTTCAATTAGGAGTACGGTTTCTTTTTTAGTAGAAGGATTCATGTGTATATTTTAGCACATTTTTAAATCAAAGCGCTTTTATATCCTCAATCAACTCGGGTATTTCAGGAACAAGAAAATGACCTTTGTCTTCAAATATTCTAACGTTGGCCTTTGGTAAAACTTTTTGGTATTCCGTTAAATGACTAAATGGAACAATAGGATCGTCTTTACTATGATACAAATGAACTTTGTCACCATATGAGCCGAGTCTACTTAAGTCTTTTGAGAGTATGAAGTCCGCCATGTTATCTGTTGGACTAACTGGACCATATGGTGCTGCGAGCATAAATATTCCTTTTACACCCTTTGCGTAATCATTTTCAGAGAAATACTTGGCAAGAAAAATTGCCCCGAGAGAACCACCGACGAAAACCGCATTATCATTAAAATATGGAATAAATTTTTCAAACCAGATTTTCCACTCTAGATATTTTGCATTTAAACTATTCGGCATCCTCGGGCTCAATACTTCGTAATCATCTCCGAGTTTTTCACCAAGTGTATCTTTCCAACCTTTTATCTTTGTTCTATCAAAATCGAGCACAAAAGACTTGAGCCACGAAATATAAGCATCATATGAACCGAATGTTTCGCCTCCGTGAATTGTGATGATCTGGGTTTTCATATGTTATTTATTAACTACTTCTATGCCGAACATAGTAATGTGTTCTTTGAAGGACTTGAAATCAGTATAGATGTAGCCCTGCATGCCGATTTTTTGGGCGGCATCAACATTATTCTTTCCATCATCAACAAATAACGTTTCTTCTGGTCTCGAGTGGATCTTATTGAGTGCATATTTATAAATATCTTCATTAGGTTTAATCATACCAATATCAGATGAAATAATTACTTCATCAAACACCTCTTTAATTTCAGGGTATGTTGGAAACACTTTTCTTGTGAAGAATGCACTGTTAGCATTGGATAGTAAAACTAGTTTGTAACCTTTAGATTTTAGCTTCTTAATAAAAGAAAATAAAAGATTATTCAGTTTTAAATACCCATCGATTTCTTCACGTAGTTTCTCTTTGGTTGAATTTACACCTTTGTATTTTAAGAAATAATCAATAATATCGTCTTCAGAATATTCTCCTAAATCAAATTTTTCAAACACTTTTGGTAAGTTATCATCGGTGAAACCGTATTTTTGACTATTTATTCTGTACCAACTACCGAGTACTTGATCTGAAATCACTCCAAAACAATCGAAAATTAATGTGGTTATTTTGGGGCGAAGGTGAGGCATGTGGAGTATTATACCCTATTTCCCCTTCGAATCCCCTCTTATGGTCGCAATAGCTTCTTGGACTGTCGTCATGAACTGCGCTGGGAAGATGATAGTTGAATTCTTTTCAGTGGCGATCTCTGACATAGTCTGGAGTGTGCGCAACTGGAGAGCGACTGGGTGTTGAGCGATGATGTCTGCAGCTTCACCGAGTTTAACAGAGGCTTCAAATTCACCTTGAGCAGCCACAACCTTGGCACGGCGTTCACGTTCTGCTTCGGCTTCTTTGGCCATGGCGCGTTGCATATTGTCAGGAAGAACGATGTCTTTGATCTCAACAGCGGTCACTTCGGCACCCCAAGGTTCAGTATGAGCGTCGATGACGTCCTTGATCTGCACATTGATGTCTCCTGTTTGAGAAAGGAGTTGATCCAATGAAAACTTTCCAACAATATTACGTACAGTGGTCTGACTGATCTGATTTACAGCGTCATAAACGTTTTCTATGGCGACGACGGACTTCTTTGGGTCAACGATGTGATAGTAAGCAACAGCGGCGATGTCGATAGAGACATTGTCTTTCGTAATGATCTTCTGTGAAGGAATGTTCATTGTGATCGTGCGGAGTGTAACCTTCGTCATTCTTTCGAAGATTGGGATGAGGATGATGAGGCCTGGTCCACGAACGCCCGTACATTTACCCAAGAAAAAGATAACACCACGGTCGTATTCTTTGACGACACGGAGTGAGCTCGCTAATAAGACGACGATGACGATAATTATGGGTGTAAGCATGGTAATTGGGGTTGATGGTTAATGGATATAGTATAACGCTTTTTAGGTTAAATAATCCACAAAACCCGGTATATTGACTTTTAAGTATTTCGGACTATACTGAATATATTCACTACGAAAAAGACCCTTACACAGTTCCGTCTGTGTTGGGGGCTTTTTCTTTTCGCTTTTCAAGTATCGATCTCTTTTCATTAAGGTAAGAAATCGCACAACCAATCCTTTTAATTAAAATTGAACATTTCTTTGCTGGACTAGGTGATATAACCACTTCTAAACTATTGTTTTTTGCGAGCATTTTTAGGAGTGGTGCATAATCACCATCACTCGCAACTATTATTGCCTTACGGAGATCTTTTGCATAATAATCTTCGGTCGCTTGCATGATCAAATCTGAATCACAATTTCCTTTCGGAGTAACACCATTCTTATAAACAACCTCCTTGAAAATCAAAGTAAACCCACATTCCTGAAAATATGTATAAAGATCTTTGTATTTAGGAATCATGCCAATAAAAATATATGCTCTTTTAACATCATATTTTTCTGACAGCCAAATACGAAATCTAGCATAGTCTAATTTCCACCCTAGAGTGAGCTTCAGGGCTTTGTCGAGATTTGCTTCATCAATATACGCAATATTGATAGGTTCGGTACTCGTATCCAAATTTTTATCTTTTTGTTCTACATCCATCGCACTATTTTATTCCTCTCACGCAAGAAGTGCAACAAAAAAAAGACCAGACAGCTTTCTGCCTGGTCGGTGACAAATTCGAGAGTTTTACTTCGAAGCAATCGGCTCAAAGATTCCGGTTGCTGGATTCTTCTTGCACTGGTTCCAAATGAACAGTCGCGCGTTCATTGCGATGTAAACACCGGGTTTAGCAACGAGCGCGGCGCTCAAAGCAAATCCGACATTGAAGTTCGCGTCGGAACCTTTCACTACTGCCGGCTGACCAGCACCAGTGATGACAACCGTCTTTTTGGTCAAGCGCTTGGCAGCAATGGCTGCGGCAGTCTTGTGCATGGTATCAGTGCCGTGCGTTATGAGTATCCGGTTCTGGGGAACGGTTACACACATTGCAGAGATCGTTGCTCGGTCAGTTTTGTTCATGTCCAAGCTGTCCTTGGCGAGGAGTCGGATGATCGGGTGATCAATTCCGGCTTGAGCCTCGCGGAGCAGACCTGTGACTGCGGGATCACAATCAAATGTGAGATCCCTGATGCCCGCGCCGACGCCGTATGATTTGTCGATTGTTCCGCCAGTTGCGATGATGAGCAAACCTGATGTTTCGCTATTTTTCATTGTTAAGCCTTTGGTTCTTTGGTTTCTGTGCTATTTCGTACAGTAACACAGATTTAAGGCTTTGCAAATATATTGACAATTTCGATACTGATTGTATAGTTCAATCAAACAACAACGAGCCTTGAGCTCATTAACAAGAAAGGAGCATTATGGATATTAGAAAATTTATGGACATGATTATTGGGAGTCTCACTGAGGACTTTCCTGCTGCAGTAGGTCGGTTAAGCACGTTGCACTTGGAGCAAGTTGAGTCAATTCAGGGAGGTCAGTATGTGAGCTATAACAGTGCTAAACATGCTATTCAATATACCCTCGAATTAGGTGAGCGTGTTGAGGGAGCCACGAAAACAGCGGATAGATCGAGTGGTGTTACCAAATTGATTGAGGTTGAACACGTGATTATTTTAGAGTGTGTCAAAGCGATGGCTTTTTACGAGATGGTTGGGACAAGACAAAATGGCACGCTGTCTTATGGTGTTGAGAGGGTTAAGTTCGTTGACGGTGTCGCTCAACACCTGAACACAGAACTCAATGTCGAATTAATCAGACTAATTGTGCTTAAAGTCCTGTGGTCAGACAAGACACTTGGAGCCACCAATGAAATGTTTGATTATATTATGAAGCCCAAAGACAATAGCTATAGAGTGCCCTTAATGGCTTCGACAGGACTTGGCTACGAACCAATCTTGCCTGCATATTTTTCTGGGGACACCAAACTCCTGTTTGCTTGTCTTGAACAATCAAACAAGATCTCGAAGTCTATGTTTCCAGAAAAACCTGCTCCATTTTCATTCACGTGTTAATGGAACACTCGCGCACATCACATCAGGTGGTGTTGCGCGATTTTTTATTCCAGCTTCCACACTTCTACATAAGTACCAACATCATCAATAGTATCGGGCCAAATCTTTTGACTAATCTGCAATTTAAATCCAGCAGCATTTAATTGATCATGTGCAAATTGCTTTGAGACTTTATATTCAAAATCATCACTCTCAGCTGTTTGCCTGAGAAATTGCTTTAATTCCGATGTTTGTACGCGCACAGGAATAGCATTCAATAAGTTGTCGTAATACTTTAATGTTGTCTCCCTATCTGGACTGTAGATTTCACCCAAGAGAAGTATTCCCCCCTTTCTTAAGTGCAGACTTTGCAACTTCAATATAATTTGCCTTTTGACTGTCTGGCACATGATGGTATGCAAACATTGATATGACAATATCGTTTTCAGCTTTTACTGGTGCATTCAAAATATCCGATTGAATAGTAACCAATTCACCAACTTTCTTCTTTAGTTCAGATTCTTGAGCTAGGGCCAGAAATTCCTTATTGATATCGATGAGAGTAGCTTTTTGAACCGGAATTCTCTGGGCGAGTAATTCAGTATTGTTCCCTGTGCCACAGCAAAAATCCACAACTGATATATTTGTCTTATCCTTAAGAAAATGAGTAGCTAGATCAATAAAAGCTTTACGTGCAGAAACATAATCTGGGCGCTTTGATTGGAGTTCATCGTAACTGTCAGTTGATTTGTGGTAGAGGTCGATGGAGGACATGTTATTTATGAAGCTGAAAATGAATAACTTTTAAAACGGTATCGGGAGTAACTTCAAGTTTGTAGTATTTTTTATAGGCCTCATACATCTTTTCATCACTTTCAAAACGTTCATGCCCTTGCAGGTCAATATCAGTCAGATCATTAAATTTTTGTTCTGACACAGAAATAATTATTGCTTTTATAAATTCTTTTCCAGTTTCCTTTTCAATAAAAATTAATTCATCACCTTTTTGAAGATTCTTATCATCAAACAATCTCCAAGTTGATGTTTTTTCTCCAGAGAGTATTTTAGGTACTAGGGGTGAGGCAAATTTTAGAGTTTTCATTTTTAAATTATGTGTTCTTACTAAAAAACAAATATGCTTCCTTAATTCTTATATTGTTTATCTGGCTGTCACTAATAGTCATGTAACCATTTCCGTCACCCACATTAAAAGTAGAATTAAAATTTTTTGCAAAAGGATCTGTAGAATCAAGTAGTACTACCCTTGAAATACTAATTATCTCATTTCTATCTAACTCTTTACTTATAATATCAGCAATTACCTTTAAATTTTCAGGATTATCTAATTTTTCACTTGCAAACACAAAATCCCAGAGATTTACATCAACTCTTTTTATGACCACGAATAAAGACAGTCTATCAAATTTTTCAATGACTTTAGAACGAACTGTCTTTAATTTTTCTAGGATATTCGGTTCCATAATTGTTATTTATATTCTACACTGAAATTGATTAATTAACTACGAAATTCTACTTAAATACCTTAATATGCGTTCAACCGCCTTGATAACACTACCTGCCTCTTGTTGAGCTGATTGCCCTCGGATTGGTGCGTATCTCATCTCAGGATTCCATTTTTGAATAAGACTCCATTCAGCGAGATACTTAGTTTTTATCTGTTGAATAATATTTGAAGGGACTAGACTTAAAATCATATCAAGATCGTGGTTAGTAATGCTTGAAACAACCTTGAACTCTTCTTTAGTACTCGGGATGTGACTAGTGCTTAGTTTACCGGACGAATTAAGATTCTTCGTAATTAAAGCCTTTAGTCCAAGCTCTATTGCATATCCACAAAGATAAAGAGCACCATCGTGGTTTCCTGATGAATGTAGCACCTTAGCATCCTTAAGACGTGTGCTAGCGATTATTCTTAATTCTTCATGTGATATCATTGACTGTAAGGCTACCAGATACATACTCCTTACTGCAAGAATTTTTTAGCTGTTTTCTTACTATTCCATCTAAATGACTGCCATATACCAAAAAGTACCAACACAGCGGGTGTGATCCAAACTGAATAATTTATACTACCTGTGTTCGCTGTAGTCTGAACATACTCATATCCCTTTTCAAATTTGAAAGAATTTACAACTGCATTAAAGATAAGAAGATCTTTAGAGTAATCACTATCTAACGAATAAAAACTAAGGCTGACATCAACATCTTTACCCAAAATATATACCATCAGGGCGTCGGCAGGACCAATCCCGGGTACATTTGCCTGCATTTTTACAAAAACCATATTACGATTTTTGTCGATGTATGGTATTCCGGATGTAGCATTTGCATCTGGATATGTTCCATTAATTAAATTGAGTGTTGGATTAAGTTTATTATTGAACTCTTGTTGCATCTGTAAATATGAAGCATTGTCTGATAAGAATTCATAAATAGTCATCGAAGGAAAAGTACTCGTTCCTGAGACTTGAAATCCAGCATAATTTGTTGGAAACGCGGTACCTCCATGTTCCAGTGCGTACTTAATTTTCTGTGCGATCTCATACTGCGAAGTCTTTATCCATCCATTAGGTATAGTGAATGAATAATGTCCAGTCTGACTTGAATAAATATTACTCTCAGCCTTAACTGTTCCAACAAAGATAAAGATGGATACGAGACTTAGAATATAAATTAGTAGGTATTTTTTCATATATCTAATTCTGTAATAACATAAAAACATCTAAATCACAGCCTGAATCAGAATTTACACATGAAAAATGGCGTCGACCTGTAAATTTAGATTTACTGTTATAACATTCGGTTTCCGCAAGTCCGACTCGGAGTGTCTCGCATTTGCATTTTGGGCATGTAATATGAGTTGGCATAATTATTTAATTTTAGCACAATGATATATAAAATCTACTGTATTTATATTTGAAAATTATTTCTTCCTCTTCCCCTTCCTCCCCGGAACCCCCATCTTTTCTTCGAGTTTAAAAAGCTCATCACGTATCAGTGCGGCAGTTTCAAAATCAAGAGCCTGCACAGCTTCAGCCATTGCTTCCTCCTTCATGCGATACAACTTCTTAGGGTCGGTGCGGGCGAGGTCTTCATCTAAGCGCACGAGGTCGTTGACGGCCTTGTCGTGTTCACTGCGCAACTGGTCGGTAATATCATGAATTGCCTTGATGATGGTTGTTGGCGTGATGCCATGTTCGGTATTATAAGCAACCTGAATAGCGCGACGACGATCTGTTTCGCGGATAGCATTCTTCATGGAATCAGTCATATTGTCGGCATAGAGGATGACACGACCAGCGGAGTTACGAGCGGCACGACCGATAGTTTGGATCAGTGAAGTCTCGGAACGCAAGAAACCTTCTTTATCAGCATCGAGAATACCGATGAGCGCCACTTCTGGGAGATCCAATCCTTCACGGAGCAAGTTAACACCCACGATGATGTCATACTTCCCTCTGCGGAAATCAGTGAGAATATTGATACGATCAATGGTTTTGATATCACTGTGAAGATACGCTGCCTTAATCTTCTTCTCCTTCAAGAATTCAGAAAGATCCTCCGCCATTTTCTTGGTCAGAGTTGTAGCGATGACGCGGAAACCATCTTTGATAGTCTTTTCAGCTTCTTCGATGAAATCAAATATTTGGCCGAGATATTTACCACTTTCACGAATCGGCTTAATGTCTACTACCGGATCAATCAATCCTGTAGGACGAATCACCTGCTCAACAACATTTTGTGATTCAGCCACTTCATATTTACCAGGCGTAGCCGAGGTATAGATCATCGGACCAACTCTTTCTAGGAATTCTGGGAATTTTAGTGGTCTATTATCCTTGGCCGAAGGTAAACGAAAACCGTGTTCGATCAAAGTCTCTTTGCGTGAGGCATCGCCAGCATACATACCATTCAACTGTGGAATCGTAACGTGCGATTCATCGATGATCGTTAGGAAATCTGGCTTACCATTTTTATCTTTTGGAAAATACGCAAGAAGTGAATCAGGTGCTTCACCAGGCATCTTGCCAGAGAAATGCCTTGAATAGTTCTCGATACCATTTGTATAACCAATCTCCTTGATCATGGAGAGGTCGTATTTTACTCTGCGTTTAAGTCTTTCAGCTTCTAGCATTTTACCGTTCTTCTCTAGAATCTTTAATCTATCTACTAGCTCCGCTTGTATTGTCTTGTAAGCCTTGGCACTTTGTTCATCAGAAGAAATAAAGTGTTTAGCTGGGAAGATAAAGACGGCTTCATGGTTCGCACGAACTGAACGACTTACAGGATCAAGTTCAGTGATGATAGAAATAGCCGCTTCACCTTTGTCATTGGTATCGTACTCAATACGGTAAATCGTCTTTTCATTCACCGGCATGATTTCAAGCATGTTTCCAACCGCACGGAAATTACCGGACTTGAGATCTGCTGTTGTACGTTCAAAATGAATATCGATAAGTTTGCGGATGAGCTCTGCACGTGAGAGTTCCATACCAACTTTCAATTTCAAATTCACCTTTTCATATTCTTCTGGACTGCCCAAACCATAAATACAAGAAACAGATGCCACGATGATAACATCCTTGCGTGTAAGGAGTGCTTGTGTAGAGGCGTGACGAAGACGCTCGATCTCTTCGTTGATCATTGCTTCCTTTTCTATATATGTATCACTCGAAGGAATGTATGCCTCTGGCTGGTAGTAGTCGTAGTAAGAAACGAAATAGTGCACCGCATTGTTTGGAAAAAATTCTCGGTACTCTTGAGCGAGTTGAGCCGCTAGAGTTTTGTTGTGAGCAATAACGAGTGTTGGTTTATTGAATTGAGTGATGACATTGGCTGCGGTAAACGTCTTTCCGGAACCGGTGACTCCAAGGAGGGTTTGCTTGGTAAAACCTTTCTCAAGTCCTTTTACGAGTCCCAAAATAGCCTTTGGTTGGTCACCAGCAGGTTTGTAGGGTGTCGCGAGTTGGAATAATGGTTTCTGGGCCATATTATTTGAAATAGTAGAATAACTATAGTGTATTATAGGCCTATATGCTAGCCTTTGAATAGATTATGAAAAAGCTCATCCAATCGTTTTTTCGGCTTTTTATTTCAAAACCGAAAGTTCAACATCCAACTCAACAAGTTGATCCGGACGTCGCACGTGTTCTGCGAAATTCAGACCTAATGGCTAAAAGATTCAAACTTCCACCAAATTTTATGGAAGGAGCCGACACTGCTCGATTCGACATCGGATAAATCATAGAAACCTTAGTTCACAATGAGACTTGACAGCAGGTCTCTTTTTTTATCAATATTAACAAATAAAAAAGCACGCAACAGAAGGTCGCGTGCCGTGAGCAAAGATCAGCTGAAATCAATCAGCGGTGCCAGATGGCCACTTGGATGAGCCAGAGATTTCATGTTCCTCTGGCGACGGCGAACTTGTCTCCAGCGAAGGCAAGAAGTCCTGATGAACTTTGGCGTTTTCGAGAACTGTTGCTCCAACTAAAGCGGCGAATCCAGCCGCACGATGACTTGCCGGATTGATCGCCGGTCCACGATGGAATCGTTCACGACGCGTCTGGTTATCCGGATTTGGTTCGACCAATTTCCAGCATGATCCGTCCTTGGGCCAATAGTAGCTGGTATCAATATACCAGCCAACGTGACCAGGGACTTTCAGAGCACGCTTTGTGCTAGTGCCAAGCTTTGCAAATAACTCATACTCCGCCGGAAGTGTTTTCGGTAGATCCGCAACAGTTTCTTTGTTCATATTATTTATTGATTTGTAGAAGGTTCGAATCCCCACTTCGTTCCAATCCAACAGCGGAAAGGATAGCGGGGGTTGATAATCCTATCATTACTGTAAATAATTTCAAAATTATGTGTGAATAAATATAAAAAATGGCAGAGGTGTTAAGTCTCTGCCATTATGATGAATTACATGCTCGGATGATACGAGCCATTTAACAAGGCCTTGATTTGAACTTTTGCTTCTTCCGGCGTGCGCGCTCGGTGAAGGTAGTTCCAATAGTAGACAGTTGAACCATCTGCGAGTAACTTTGGCGTAAGCTTTTCCTTTCGGTGCAGCTCAAGCCTGAGTGTGTGCAGGCCACAATCTTCAGGATTAGTTTCCTTTCCGATCATGTCAAACGCAAGTGGAACAATGTTCGCACCTTTTAAGACCATTACGAGTACTTTACGTTTAAACAGATGTTCAAGAGTTGCAAACCAAAGACTTTTGGAAACATACGGATAAATGACGCTGATCATATCCGCATCCAACTCTACCCATTTTAGGAAGGCAATGTGAGAAAATCGTTCAATACGCAGAACAATTTCCTTTTCACGTCGTAAACCCTCAGGTTTTATAAAAACCGGAGTTTCTTGAATTTCCATATTTTTCCTTTCGTTTTAAAGAGACGTTCCTGGTATTACTTTATACACCTAAGAGATTACATACGCAAGTTTATTATTTCCTCAAAATCAACTTCATTGCAGCATTATAAATATCCTTTTCGCCCATTCCATAGTGTTCTATGAGCTCATCTGGAGTGCCTGATTGGCCAAATTGATCGCGTACACCGATGAATTCCATAGGTACTGGGCAGTTATTTGAAAGACATTCGGCCACAGCACTACCCATACCACCAGCTATCTGATGCTCTTCAACAGTTACAACTGCCCCAGCGTCACGAGCAAGTTTGATAATAGTTTCTTCATCTAGAGGCTTTATAGTGGCCAAATTTACAACAGCAACTTTTTTTCCTTCGTTGTTTAATTTATTCGCAACCTTGATGGCCTTGTGGAGAAGTGCGCCAGTAGCAACGATCGCGACGTCGAGATTTGAAACCTTAGATTTTAAATTCGACAAACGTGAATCAAAAACGATAACGGCTTTCCCTATCTCGAAAGGTGTCTCCTCACTGGTGATAACTGGAGTATTGTTTCTTGCCAAACGAATATAAGTTGGTGATTCTGTCTTACTAGCTGCGATAACTGCTTTACGAGCTTCGATTGCATCACAAGGTGAAATAACTACCATGCGAGGTATGACACGAGTGATAGCGATATCTTCTATAGCCTGATGAGTTCCTCCATCTGGACCAACTGAAACACCAGCGTGTGAACCAGCAATCTTTACTGACCTGTTGTTATAACAGATGGTTGTGCGTATTTGTTCCCAATTTCTACCAGGACTAAACATTGCATATGAGGTTATAAAAGGAATTTTACCCATAGCTGCCATGCCTGATGCTAACGTTGCTAAATTTTGTTCAGCAACACCAACCTCGATAAATCTTTCCGGAAACTTTGTTTTAAAAGCAGTCATATGTGTAGATTCAGTCAGATCTGCACAAAGACCAACTATTCTCTTGTCTAATTCAGCCGCTTTGAGTAAACCCTCACCAAAACCTTTTCGAATAGGCAAAAGCTCGACGTCTTTGTCGAATATTTTTGGATTGATTTTTTGGGAAGGATTGAGCATTTGTCTTAAAATCCAAGCGTACTAACAACTGCCGCAAAAATTATCAAGATACCACCTTCAATATGACGATACATCAAATCCTTACTTCCTTTTTTGATCTTGTAGCCAACGTGATGATTGAAAAGCAGAATGAGACCAAGGACGATACAAACGATCAGAAGTAAATCGAAGAGTGGTGAGTAAACAGAGCGTGCAATGATAAAAGTGACCGATAGAGCCAAGAATGCGAGTTTTAAAAGGATTTCTACTTCTTTCATATTTTTTAATTAGTTTTATTAATTTATGATTAAATGTTTACTTAATTATTCCCAGTGCCTTTCTCGCCGTCGCAATCTCCTCCGGTGTTGTCGGCGGCTTACCGTGCCATTCAAACTTCCTTTCAAACGCAGGCATTCCTTTTGAGGCAATCGTATTAGCAATTATAACAGAAGGCCTATCAAAAACAGCCTTTGCCTCACCTACAGCGCGGTCTATATCATTAAAATTGTGTCCATCTATCTCGATAATGTGCCAATTAAATGCTTTCCATTTATCAGTAATAGGATTAAGTGGCATGATGTCCTCAGTGAATCCGTCTATCTGAATATTGTTACGATCAACTATCGCAATGACATTATGAAGCTTTTCTTTTGCGGCAAACATTATAGCTTCCCAGTTATTTCCTTCATCAAGCTCGCCGTCACCGAGTAAACAGTAGAAATATTTACCAGATGTTTTACCGTTATCAATTCTATCTGCAAATGCCATTCCTACAGCTTGAGAAAGTCCACATCCTA
>Ga0265327_10001891_pt1 | contig 24228 bp, 31 predicted proteins | sample 41621metaG_FD_202089 | JGI IMG/M metagenome (GOLD analysis project Ga0265327, IMG submission 202089) | Rhizosphere microbial communities from Carex aquatilis grown in University of Washington, Seatle, WA, United States - 4-16-21 metaG | ecosystem: Host-associated > Plants > Roots > Rhizosphere...
GGTTGTAATTATTGCTTGCGTCTTTCCATAGCTTGTAGCCATTGCCAAGCCATCCTGATGTATATGCAATACTATTTGATACTTGTGTATCTGTGCAAAGACAACCACTAAGTAATGCTGTACCTGCATTTAAACCAGTGAAGAAACCACATATAAGCCTATTACTTGTACCTCCAAGGTTAGTACAAGCAGTACCATTAGTTTTTGGATAAATACCATAAGTAGTATCAAGTACCCAAGTACTGCCAGCAGCACAAGTTGCACTACACCACATTGCAACATCTTTTGCAGTTGGGGTTGCAACAATATTTACATATTTACTTGCTAAACAAGTACCATTTTCAATAACAACACCAGTTACACAAACACCTGCTGTATTAGTTTCTAAAACCTTTGTTGCTCCAAAGTGCAGTGCCACACAGCCACAATTACAAGTACCACCAGCATTAGTACCAACACCACCTTTAATAAAAATATTACCACCAGTTGTACCACCTGCACCGCTTACAAGATTAGCATTACCACCACAAATTACAACATCACCACCAGTTGCAGCAGTACCAGCAGCACCACAAGCATAACCACCAATTATATATGTATCACCACCGCACATTGCAGTGCCAACAGTAGCTGTACCAGCAATTACACATACATCACCTGCACAGCTATTACCAGCGTAAACAAAGTTTCTTGGCTGGCCAATAATACTTATATTGTATTGCTGTCCACAGGTATTTGGTAAGGTTATTGTTCTACTTGCACCAGATAATAGGGTAATATTACCACTGCAAATACTGGTAGCACAGACATTACCAACAAAGACTACATTACTGCAAACATTTTGTGTAGTACCTGTAAGTGCTAAATAATTAGTAGTAATTACAGGGGTTGTTCCACCTGCACCACCAGCAAAGGTTATACCACCAACATTTGAATAAATCCTGGCATTTCTTGCAATGCTTGGTACTGCTATATTATATGTGTTAACTGTATTCATATGTTATAAAAAATTAAAGGGTAAGTTATCTGCAAGACTTTCTACCATTGTAAGGGTATTGCTGTTATCGGCATAATTAATACTAATTGCCATTGGTACTAATTTTTTGCCACTTAGGTAAGTGTTGTATGTCAGGTAACCAAGATAACTTGGTACTAAGTTTACATCTGCTGTTAGCTTTACTGTTGGGTTCTGATAATTACTTAAGTAAGAATTTAATAGAAGTTGTTCAATAGTTGCTGTGTTGCCATTACGTGTCCAGTTTGGCACAGGGTACATACCATCACTTATACTACCATACTGACTTGGAAAACCAGTAGTATTAGTACCGTTTAAAAGTGTAATGGTTTGCCCATCATTCTTAGCCTTGGGGTCAAGATAACCTGTATATTCTACATCGGTTGTTGCTATGCTGTTGCCAAGGTTATCACTTATTTCAAGTTTTAAATCACTTATACGTATGTCTTTTACTGCTGCACTATAATCTGTGCCACCAATATCTTTATCACTGAAGACATATGCACCTGTAAGTAATACTTGCAAAGGACTGTTAAGCCAAGTATTCAAAGGCATTAGCTGAAAATCTACGTATTTTTTACTTGTACTAAAGTATGCCTTGTTGTAAATCCACTGGTCACTTATTGGATTTGCAAATGTGTTATCATCATAATACGTAAGTTTAAATGTATTTAAATTTGTAAGGGTACTTGCTGAAGCTGTCCACATAAAGTTACCCCAAGTTTGATTATTACCACTTCTAAGAAGCAAGTATAATGCTGCATATTTAATGTTTGGGTTTGGGTTTTCTGTTGGGTCTGCTTCCCTTGTCTTTGTTCTGAAATAAGCCTTACAGCTTATCTTTATCCAATAACAATTATTTATACTAATGCTATTGGACATAATAAAAGGTTTTACTTTAAAGTTCAAAGAACTTGTGGCAAAGTTTGTACCTGTTGCCAAGTACTTCATATAATAAGCACTACTTGAAGTATTAGTACTACCTGTGCCTTTCATCAGCGCAAAGAAGCCAATGCCACCATAATTAGCAGTTTTGCTTTGGTTATAATTATATTCTGTCCAGCCATACTGTGCATCTGCAACAGTTGTTAACCTACCTGTTTGGCTGCTGAAATCTGAACTACTTGCACTGAAATTATTAAGGGTATTCATATTGTAAGCACTATACTTAATAACTTCTTTGTTAATACTCGGTAATATTTCAAGCTGTTGATTATCTGTAAAGAATTTAATGGTACTTAAGTCACCAAGGTTAGTGGTAATGCTATCAGTACTGATATAAGCATATGTACTACTGTTGAACTTCTTAAAACTTGCTGGTGATGTTAAGAGGGTGTTAAAATCATAGATAAACAAGCTACCTTGGTCTTGTACAATGCTTGCACCATATGGTTGAAGTATTGCTTCAAGTACTTTTCTCAGTGTTTGTGGTACACCATCTTCATCATAAAAATTTTCACATATTCTATTGGACATATGTAAAATAGTATTACTTGCAATGGTTGGAAGATTAGCAGCAGTAGTACTAAGACCTACGTATATGTAATTCCAAGGCAAGCCAAGTCTATTTAAGATTATTTGAAGTATTTGCCATTCACTTTTTAAACCAGTGTATCTATTGCCAGCAGCATCTACAAAGTTCATACGTGACAATAGTGCAAAGCCATCATTAGCAGTAAAGCTAACAGGGTAATTATTAATTGCATTAAAGTTTTCCCTGTATAATTCAGAATCTAAGTAACCTGTCCAAATCATACTACCATTTTTGGTAAGTTTTACCAAGTAGTGCAGCATATCATTTGTATAGAGGTTCATAAATTGTCTATCAGTAGTACTGATTAAATTAAGTGTTGCACCTGCTGCCCTAACTGCATCAAATTTTTTTGCTTCAGGATAATCAACTATAAAGGGGTTCTGGTCACCACGTATTTCTGTGTTAACTGTTGCGCCAGTGTAAAATAATTGCACTTGATAGCTATCATTAGCCACTTGGCTTTTGAAATTCATATAATATAAGTTATTCCAAGCCATAATTAAGATATTCTATTTATTCTATTATTATAATTTGAAAGTACACCAACAAGGCTTGTACCATCTATTTTAAAAGTTACTTGTCCACCACCCGCAACACCTGTATTTAATGATTTAAATAAGTTCTGTTGCTGTCCTTGGTTTAATATCATTTCACCAGCATTTACCCTTGCTAATTGGTGGTCACCAGAATAACTATTACCACCCATTATACCACCAGTACTGAACTTTGGAAGTTTAGACCACAAAGCCATAACTACAGTAATACCAGCAGCAGCAGCAACAAGACCTGCAATACCTAATGTACCTTGGTTTGCAGGGTTCTTTGGGTTTAATGCATTAATAACACTGTTTGCAAGTGCTTGTGCAAGTAAACCCATAATTACTTTACGTATACCATCAAGCATATTTGTTACCATATCTTTAAAACTTGCTTTACCACCATTAGCCATAGCTATAAAAGCATCACTAATACTATCTAAAGCACCTGTAAATTCTTTTGCAACAAATTTTGCATCATTAATAGTATCTATCATTCTTTGAAAATAATCTATACCTTTTTGCATTTCCTTTTCAGGTGGCATTGGTAATGGTATTGCCTTTAAACTACTTGTATCAAGTTTACCAAAACCCTGACTTTTATCTATTGCATTTTGTGCTTTCCACCAATTTTTATCTGCTTCTATTTGCCTTTTATCTTTATCAATATATGCTTGTAGTTCTGCATCAAGTGCATCAAGACTTTCTGCTTTCTGTTGTTTAATTAAGTCAAGCTGTGCTTGTAATTCACCAGTTATTGCGTGATGTTTCTTATTAGTACTTGTCACTGCATCGGTATATTCAGCTTCAGCAGCATTAATTTGAATCTGATAAGAATTATATTCTTTCATCAAATCATTTTTTTGCTGTACCTTCTTAATACCACCAGATTCAAGTACAAATTTTTGCTGCTCGTCTTTAATATGTTCTATTGTCAAGTCTTTGATGCTTTCCATCTTTTTACGGTATTCATCTAAAAACTTCATTCTTTCAGCAGCACTGTAAGTTTCCTTATCAGTCATTTTTTCCTGTAATACACTGGCATCACGTTTAAGCGTGCTTATGTTCAATTCATAAGTAATGTTATCCTTACTCATTTTTATCATCAAGTCACTTAACTGCTTTGCAACTGCAAGGTTTTCTTTAAGTCTGTCAACAGCACCTGTAAATGCTTCTTTTGCACTGGCTGCTGCTCCGGCAAAGTCACCCTTGAATAATTTTATAAGTGCTTCACCAAGCATTTTAAGTGTACCTAAAACTGTTTGTACCACTGCTTTTATAGCATTTATTGCACGTGTGAAAATATTACTACCTTCTTGACTTTTACTAAACCAAGTAACAAGGCTTACCAATGCTGCAACAATTGCCAGTAATGGTATTGCCAGCATTGCAGTTTTTAATGCACCCAAACTTGGAAGCATACCCATTATGCCTTTTCCAACACCACCAAAGCCTTGTGTAAGTTTAGTAAGTCCACCAAGCTGGTCTGTAAGGGGTTTGGTAAGTCCATTAAATGCAGATTTTATACCATCAGTAGCACTTGCACTTGCGGTTTGCAGGTCTTTAGTCTTTGCTTTGGCTTTGTCTATGCCATCTGTGAAGCCAGCAGCATTAAGTGTTAAGGTTGTTAATAGGTCAAACTTTGCCATAAAAATTAATATTATCTATGCTTATAAATACAAAAAACCCTGCTTTAAATCAGTGGCAAGTATTCACGGTATTCTGTAGGTTCTCTGAACATTTTAAGCAGGTCTTCTGCTGCCCTGTTACGTTCTTCCTTGCTTGGCTGTACTTCTTTATCATCCCAATTAAACTTAAGTACATCAGTTAATTTTAGGTGTTCACTCCAAGGTGCTGCGGTGTAATAGCACATAAGTCTTACCTGTTCCCAATTATCTTTATATTGTTGGTAATACTGTTCTAATAGTGCTTCAAGTTCAAAGACTTCCATAGTATCAAGAAAGTACTGAGGTTGTACACCCATACTTACTACTATACCATAGATTGTTTTAATACTTAGATTTTCTTTACTTTTTTTTTGCTCTGCTGTTCTGGCTTTACCAAGCTGTTAAAAAACTTTTCTACTTGGTCTTGATTGTCATCTATAAGGTCTATAAATTCATCAAAGCTGTACTTGAAGGTTTCCTTATTAGCTGCCTTCAGTATGCAATACATCATAGCAAGCTGGTCTGATATTTTTTGACTTTCAGTATATTGTTTGCCTTGCATTTCTTCAAAGTACATCAAGGCACGAAAACTTTGTTTTATTTGGTATTCCGTTTTACCAAGGGTAAATTTTAATTCATTCATATTGTTATGTATTTACCTATAAATACAAAAAGCAATAAAAAAAAATAGGGTTGCTAAGTGTGAACCTAACAACCCCAAATACATAACAAAAAAACAGAAAAAAAGAAGAAAATTATGCGAATGACAAAGCACCAGTACCAACTATGTTGGCTGTGTATGTTACGTCTGCACCATCTTGTGAATTAATACTAAGTGCTGTGATAATTCCACAACCACTAAATTTATTAGTAGTACAGCTTGTCCAGTTTGGTGCTGAACCAGCAGCACTTGCAAAGGCTACGTTTACAATACATCGGTTGTTAAAATAACCCCATAATTTATTAAAGTTATTGGTTGTACCTGTTGTACCATAATTGTAAAGCTGGTCACTACTTACAGACCAACTAAATTTAGCTGGTGTATTTTCATCCCAGTTACCACTATCCTTACTTGAAGTTTTTCTTGTACTAAGGTCTATTTTTAAATCAGCTTTTGTACTAAAAGCCATTGGCATTACTGCTGTTGCGCCTGAAGATGCAAATAACATCATCTGGCCACCATATACTACACAACTTGTTTGACTCATATTAATATTTTTTAAATTTTACTCATTATTTTATTATAAATACAAAAAGATTTGGAATACATTAAAATCTACTGCGTTTTTTATACAACACTGTGTACTGTAAATTCAAGTTTCTGTGTAAAAATCTGGTCTGTTACTGTTTCTTCAATACTTGTAAGGTATATGTCTTTTATATTTATACCTGCATAAACACCACCAACCCTTGAAAGTGCATCAATAAGTTTACCACCAATGGTTATACCTGTGCCATAATCAGCACTAAGTATATAAATGGTTACTACACTATCATAAGTGCAAGCATCACGTGTCCAGTTTACTGTACTACTTCTTTCAAAACCAATAAAAGGTAATGGCGTATTTTCCGGTGCTTGTAATGGGTAAATTCTATTATTTACCAGTGTGTAAGTAGCACCACTGATAAGGGTAAATATGGCTTGGTTTAAATTAATCATACTTCAAATATTTACTTATAAATACAAATTATTATGAATTTTGTGGTGACATTCTTGGCATAGACTTTTAAGGTTATCATAATTAAATCCAAGTTCTTGTTTTTCCTCTATATTTTCACCCTTACTTATTTCCTTTATATGGTGTACATCCTGCGCTGGTGTTAGCTTTCCAAGTTCCAGGCATTTTTCACATAATGGATTTTCTCTTAATTTTTGTAGTCTTAATTTCTTCCACCTAAGTGTATTATATACGTGTTTATGAATTTCATTTTTATTATTACTGTCATAAACCCTTGGCTTCCGGTTTAAATTAATTGTTGGCATTATTTCTTGTTAGCATATTTGGCTACAGTCTTTTCAAAGCTGGCTACTATTGCATCTTGTACACCTGCTACTGCTTGGTCTTTTGTACTGTCAACTGCATCACTAAAAAAGTGACCAGCTTTAAGTTTTCCGGTAAATCTTTTGCTTTTCTTCTGTGTTCTGTCATTTGTACCATATTCCAAGAACCTAATTATATAACCATCATAACCCTTTTCACCACCCTTAACACCTATCTTTTGACCTACTTTTGTCTGCATTGCTTGATTCACAAAGCATTTAAGTAAATGATTATCTTTTAAATTATACCTGCTTTGGAAGTTGGCTTTAACCTGTTGCAAGATTATATTACCACTGTCTCTAAGACCTTTTTTTACTATCTGTGACTGTATGGCTGGTGTAAGTTCATCAAAAAGTTTTCCAAGTTCTGTACTATTCAATAATTGAATACCTGTATTTTTTACATCATAGGTTGCCATAATATTTACTATTTTCTATTATTTTTTATTATTATGCATTAATCAATTCTACAGTAATTTCAAGGCTTTCACGGTAACCAATTTCAGTTATATTCAAAATTTTATACATTTGGTTATTATACTGTATTCTATCATTTGTGTAAATTGTTCTGTAGTATGTAATGAATGTAAAAATCTGTGAATTGAATATTTCGTAATTATTCATACCAAGGCTGCCAGCTTCTTTTTTAATACCAGCCTTTATTGTCATAACATTAGTATATGTGTCTTTGGTTGCTCCAAAGGCATCACGTAATACTGAATATCTAAAAATAGATATTGTTTTTCTTAGGTTTCCGGCAATTATTGGCATAGTTATACTATATAAAAATTCTTATAAGGGTCAAGCAAAAACTTCAGTGTGTATGGTATTTCAACCCCTTGCGCAAAACTTACTATTTGTCTGTTCACATAAAGGTGCGCTGCAAGCAAGTATGTGCCTTGTACCACAGCAATACTAACTTTACTGAATTTAGAATACGTATAACCTGACATAGTAACATTCATTGTTTTACCGGATAATATCAAAGTAATACCACTTTGTGTACCACCTGTAACCATAACAAAGGGGTTACAATAACTTATTACTGCTGCTTCACTGGCATTTAAAATAGTTGTTAGTAAACTATCATCTGTAGTAAATGTTGGTTCTATATTTAGTTGCTGTTTTACTGCTGACAAGGTTGTGTAGTACATAATAATTAAGTTTATCTGTCTATAAATACAAAAAACCTCAGATAAAATATATCCGAGGTTTCTTTATATTGTTCAAAGGAATTTGAACGGTTACCCACTAAGTTTCTATTATTTCAAAGCTGCAAGTGCATAAGATACTGTACGTCTCCAAGCTGCATCAAAGTAAACATTAGCAATTATTCTGATGTTACCATTTACTGCTTGTGAATATGGGTCTACAGTTAAATCAATTCCACCCCATTGGCCAATAACTAAGTCACTGAAATCAGCAAACATAGTTGCTTTGGTTGAAGAACCTAATGAAGGCATATTAGAAGTTACAAGAGTCTTGTAGCCATTAACTGCACCATTAACATCTTTGATGAAAATTGCTTGGTTACTTGCTTTTGCTGTGGTCTTCATAACACCATTGATTGAAGGGTGTACAAGATAAGCTGCTGTAGCCATATTGATAGGTTTGTTTTGTGTTAATACATAAGATTCAAGACCTACGACATTTGCCCAAGTAGTTGTACCACTGATAAGGTTACCATTTGTACCACCTGCGGTAAAAGTTGTATTATAAAATACACCTGCTGGCTGTGTAGCTGTACCTGCTGCTGTTCCAAGAATAGTAGCTTCAAGTAATACCATAATTGCTTTCTGAATGTCAGCAACTAATAATGCTTCTGCACCAATACTGTCTTGTAACAAGAATCTTTTGCTTATATCAATGTAAGTAGTAATTCTTTTTGGTGATATATCTACTTTACTAAATGTACTTGCACCTGCTGTACTTGCGCCAGTTTCACTTGCCCAAGCTGCTGAACTACCAGCATAAATTGGGGTACTTCCATTGTTAACAAGTCCTGTTAAGAAGGTTGCACCAGCGTCTGCTAATACTGTACAAGCACGCAATGCGCCTAAAAGATTGAATTTCGTAATCTGAACAATTTCAGCACCATAGTTAGTAGTACCTGCGTTAATACCTGTACGGGTTTCAACTTCTTCTGTACCTACTGGTAATACTATTTGTCCTGTATATCCAAAACCTGATTTTCTCATTTCTTCCATACCAGCTTTAATAGTTGGGTGTGTAAGATAGTCCATACGACCTTCAGCAACTTCACGAACAGCTTTAAGTAAAGAAAATCTTTCTTCTTTTTGTCCATTGGTAATAACAGTTGCATTTCTTGCTTCCTGTACTTCAACTTTTTCAAGTTCTTTCTGTAATTCTTTATTGTCTGCTTTAAGGTTCTCTATTGTTATATTTTCAACAGCAGAAGCCTTGCGTTTTTCAACTTCAAGTAAATCAGAAATTTTTGCTATTTCTAATTCATTGGTTCTGATTTGATTTCTCAATTCTAACTTTGTCATATTAATTTATTTAAATTTTTGCTTGTTATTTTCTTATAAATACAAAGCATTTTATTATTTGTAAAAGTTTGGTAAGTTTTTCTTCTTGAAGTTCTGAATATATGCTTCAAATTCCTTATCCTTTTTAACTTCTATGGCTTGCTGTTCGTCTAATTCAAGTAATTCCTTGCTACGTAATTCTTCAAGCATATCAACACTACGTTTACTAACTACTGTGTTAGGATTTGCAGCATTGAAAACAGGTGATACATCTATAACAGCACTGAACTTGTTAATAGTTCTTAGATACTGTCCATCACTGCGCTTTTCCCATTTGTCGTTTTTATCACCAACAACAAAACCAAAACTACTTGCTGTAATGTCACCACGTGTTAAGTAACCATCAAGTTCTTGGTGAACAGGACTACTATCTAATTTAAAACCATAGCTTAGATTATTACCATCACTACTAAGTTTAAGACTTCCAACACCCTTATTACTTCTTGCTAATATCTTATCGGGGTTGTGATTAATCATAGCAAAAATATCATTGTCTTCAATCAAGCCTTGAAGTGCAGAAGGTGCAATTTGTTCATAAAAATTACCCTTATTGCTTCGTACTTCGTATGGCTGGTTGGTAGTTAATGCAACACCAAGTACTTCACCTGTGTCAGATTTTCTTAACTCTACTGCTATGTTTCTATATTCTTTATTGTTGTCTTCCATAATATTTTATTGTTTAGTACTACCACTGGTAGCAATAGTATTATTGTTTACAGGGGTTGTACCTGCTTTAATGTCGTTTAAATTATTATCCAAAGGCTGAATATTTTGATTTACAAAATGCCTGTTGCCACTTGGTACTGGATAATCACAGTCTAATGCCTGTCTGATTTCGTTTGTGCTGTAAACACCAAGATTAAAGTACTTGGTAAATACGTCTGCTTGTGTACTTGCATCAAGTCTAAGTAAATTTGTAGTATCAAATTTTATCTTGGTGCTGCTGTAATCCACTGGCATAACAATTTTTCTTGTTATTTCTGCTTCAATCTTTTCAATCAGTGGTAGTAAAGTATTATTTAAAAATTCTATTTGTTCTGCTTCATTGCCACCAGCACTTGACTTAGGACTTAAGAAAAGTTTTGAAGGTGGTACACCAAAAAACTGTGCTACCTGTAAGGCTGAGTATTCACGTGATTCTATAAGCATACTGTCTTTCGGTGATGTTTGAATACTTTGATAATCAAAGCCACTATCCAATACTATCACTGAATTACCACCACTGTTAAGACCTGCATTTAAGTTAGTCAAGAATGCATTCTTTGCACTACTGGCTTTATCTTGTGTAAGGTGGTTACCTGCTGAAGGTTTAATAACACCAGTTAAAATACCATTGCTACTAAAATAATTGTTGGCTTGTACTTCAGCACTGTAAGCTGTTCCAAGCACAAGGTTAGCATAGTTAAGTGTACTGATACCAACAAAATTATTTAAGCTAAAATTCATTATATGAATAATATCACTTTTATCAAATACCTGTGCATCTTGTACTGGCAGATTATAATAACTTGTTGCGTTCATTGCGTATTTAATGTCACCATTAACTGCAATAACATTTATAGTGTTGGGGTCAAGTAGTACTAATTCGTTTACCTGTCCTTGTGAATCTCTACCTATTTTTATATAAGCATTACCATTAAGTAAAAGGTTTTGTACTGCCTGTTTCTTCAAGGTAAAGGCTGACATAAATTCATTTGGTGCAACATTTAATAAAGTATTTAGGGTGTTATCATTCTTATTCCACCAGTTACCCTTTTTACTGTAATTAAAAATCGGCATAACTGCAATACTATCTGCAATAATGTTTACACTACGATTAACTACACTTAGTTTTAAAGACTTACTTACTGTATATGTATCAAGGCTGCTGAAGTTCAAAGTACCGTATATAGGATTACTACTACTGAATTGCTGACTAAGTTCTGCACGCTGTTCTACTTCTTTATTAACATCAATTGTTGAATTTGTTGAAGTATTAAATATTCTTTGAAATATATTTGGCATAATCACGGTTTTCTTATAAATACAAAAAAGTTCTTAATAAATATTCATAGCACTACTTGGATTTTCTAAGTACATACCAAGTGCATTTAACATTGCTGCAACACCATCTATTTTCTTAGACTTGCTGGCTTTGCTTATACTGTAATTACCCATATGGTTTATACCAAGCTGCACATTATTCAACATCCACTGTGTTATGCTATTCTTCTGTATAACTATTCTACCGGACTTAATAAGTCTTTCAAATTCCTTTATCGGTTTATTTAAACTACCTGCTGTTTGGCTGAAGGGTTCAAGGTTTAAACCTGCATCAGTTGCACTGATAGCAAACTGTGTACTGTTCCACCTGTCGTAACTTAATTTATTTATTGGGTGCTTTGCGTTTACTTCCAAGATTCTTTTTAATATAAAATCGTAATCACACACATTACCAGAAGTTATATTAAGTTCTTGGTTTTGGCTGGCAGTCTTGAAAATCTCCAAGTTTATATTATTATTCTTGCTGTCATTTGGTAGATAATATTCATTAAAGAAATAAAAAATACCATCTAAAATTAGCATATATGATACTGCTGTAATATCTGAAACGCTTGCTAAGTCCACACCACAGAAGACATCAAAATCCTGGAAAACCTGATTCTTTAAATCTATTTTTTGTAGTGCTGCTTTGATATATTTTTCTTCAATCCAGTCTTGTAGTACATTTGACTTAAGCCAAATATTAAAATTCTTTACAAGTACTGCTTGTTTTTCACTGTTGTTATTTACTGCCTTGTTTACTTCACTTTCAAGAAAACCTGCGTTTACACTTACATTTAAATTTGGATTACTCTTAAGCCAGTTTGCAGGGTCTTCATAATTATCTTCTGCATCAAGTGTGTAGATAAGTGCAAACTGTTGTGCATCAACTTTACTACCATCAAGGATTTCTGTACAATACGTGCGCAACTGATAACAAAAAGATTCTACACTAAAACCTGCTGTGGTAATTGCTAAAAAAAGTGGTTCTTCCCTGCCACCCTGTGAAGACTTTAATACACTATATACGCTATTGTCCTTGGCTTCGTGTAGTTCATCTATCAAAACAAAGCTGGCATTCAAGCCATCAAGTCTTTTTGCATCACTTGCGGTTACTATAAGTTCATTAAGTCCACAGGTAATTTTATTGAAGTATTGCTTAAGGTGTTTTTCTTTGGGGTCAAGTTGTTGTGCAAACTGTTTAACCTTCTTAAAGTCTACATTCTTGGCTTGTTCCCTTGAATTTGCACTAATAACTATTTGTGCATCTTGGTCAAAGATAAGGTGGTATAATGCCAGTGCTGTTACAAGCTGTGACTTACCATTTTTTCTTGCCAATTCTATGTAGGCACTTCTGTATTTTTTTACGTTTTTTTCCTTGTTGTAAATTCCATAGATGTTAGCAATTATAAAGGTTTGCCAACTTTCAAGAAAAAATTTTCGAGGTTTTTTCTGTTCAGTCAGGTCTAAAGAATTGATAAAATTTATTATGGTATCTACTTCATCTTGGTTATAAAAATACAAGGGGTTCTTCAGGTCTTGTAGAAATCTTTCACAAGCCTGTTTTACGTACTGGCAAGAAGGTATAGTACCACTGATAATATCATTTGCATACTGTGTTGCAATTTTAAGATTGTCCACTGCGTTTTTCTAACTTCTGCTTTCTGATGCTGTCAACCATTTTGGTAAATGCATCACTGTCATCATTTATGTTTTTGGTCTTCTTAAGTTCCATAAGCATCTTGAAAATCTGTAAACTAAGTTGGTATATCAAGTATGTCTGGTGCTTTGAACCTGTTTTGTATTCGTCTATAAGGTCATTGAATAAACTGATATTATTCAATACAAGCTGCTGTGCTGTCGGTTCAACACCATATGCATCAAGTTCTGCCTTAATAGTTTTTATGATTATTTTTTTCATCTTAATGTTATTTGTGCTGTTGGTGTTATGCTTTGTTGTTGTGCTGCACTAAAATTATTGTCAAGTGCTTGTTGCCTCTGTTGCATATCATCAAAAAATATTCTATAAATTATTTCTTGTCCATTAATCAGTACATCTGATTTTATAATCTGTTGATTCTGCAAGCTATAGGCAAGTAGGTTACCCATTTGGAAAACAGCAGGTCTTATTGTGTTGGCAATGCTCAGTAATTCTTCTACTTCTACGTCTGTACTTGGTTCAACTTTAATTGTTATGTATTTCATAATTATAATTTTTTATAGTTTTTTATTATTATTTACTTAATTTTTTTACCTGTTTTTTCACCCCGCCACCTGACTAAATTCTTCAAGGGGCACTATGGTGCGGGTTTCAGAGGTTTTTAATTTTATTTTGTCACCCCATTCCCCCTTACATCAACTTAACTTTTGTTCTTGGCTTCGCTGTCTGGCTTGGCAATTGTATTCTTATTATTACTTACTACACCTAATGCCTTCAATGCACGTACTACTTGCTGTAGTATGTATATGCATATACTATTAATAAAATAGATAGGACTACTAAGTACTACTAATATTATTGCTATGCTTATATTAACTGCTCTGTTCATCATTGCTGTATTGTATTATCTATGGTCTTATGTATGAAGTCTTCTATGTACCTGCTGTAGTTCAGCATCAGTATAATAGTTGTTTGGTCAACAGGATTATATGTACCTGTATCTGTAGCCTTAAGATTAACTAATGTATTAGTTATATAACATTGCAATGCCAATGCTTTCTTTAATTCGTCTGTTGTAATCATAGTGTTTGTTTTAATCTGTGTGCCTCTCTGTACTTCTGGTCATATAATCTTTTTGTTTGTTTACCCTTTTGGCTTTGTCTGTACTTCTTAGCAATTTCGTGCCTTCTTTTAAGTTGTTTATCTGTTGGTAATAACTTAACTGTTTTGCCTGTTACTTGCCTTTCTATGTACTGTAAGTAGTTCTTTAAAAACATACTGTATGCTATCATATCTGAAGACTTATAGTAACTATCCTTATTAATGTTGCTTGGTAGTTGTTCTAAGAACTTCTGTACTTCAATTATCCTTTTTCTTGCTCGTATGACTTCATTACTAATAATCATATGCTTATATCATATCCTTTGTATCATCAATAGTTATGCAGTATTGGTATCTTCTTTCACGTTCAACTTGCTTAAGTATTTCTTGCTTCTGTAGTCTTTCTAATTGCTCGGCATTAATCTTATTAAGCCTTTCAATTAGTTCTTTTTTGATTTCTGAATTTGTTCTGTTTTCCATTTTGTTTTATGTGTTTATTATAAATACTACTGATTACTTGAAAAGTCTTATTCAACATTAAAAATAGTTGTACGTATATTCAATTGACTTGCAATTGCTCGGTATTGAAGTAAACTATAACCTGTTTTTTCCATAAAATACTTGTTAAATCCGCTTTCTACAAAATCATTATCTATTAAGTACTGCCTTAAAAGCACTAAAAAAATAGTCTTGGATTTATTCAGGATTTTTTGTTCTAACATTTTTCTGTCTATTTCTTCAATTATTTTTTCACGTATTTCTTCTTGAAGTATTGTTTTGTCTGCTGTTTCACTACTATCTAAGTAAATATTTTGGTCTTGGTTTGTGTCGGCATACTTGTAATTATGGTTGTCGCTGTAACCATAAATGTCTTTACCATAGCTGTAATTTTGGTAATTAATATCTACTGGTATATTGCGTTTAAGCATTTCTTCGTGAATGACTTTCGTAATAAAATGGTTTTTAATGCCAAGGTACAAGTACTGCTGTGCTGCCTGTAATTTGGGTTGTTTAAGTCTTGGCAGAAGGTGTTGGTAGACGTGAATAATTATGTCTTGTCTAAAGTCTTCTGTATTATACTTGGGGTTGTTGGCTTTAATACAGGTCTTAACAAGGTTTAATAAACTTGGGTACAACTTGGTAAAGCAAGATTGTCTTGTACTTGCACTTGTGGTACTGGTATAACAGTAATAATATTTTTCTATTAGCTGTTGGTCTGTTGTTTTCCAAAGTCTATTATTTTCCATTGTAGTAAATTTTATCACGGTATTCAATTTTATTAGCGTGCAGACTGCCTACCCATTTTTGAGTAATATAACCAGTACCCATAGTTGTACTTTTAAGCCATACTGGAAATACATAAAGTACTTCACTACTACAATGCTCAAACCTACTTGAAATATCAAAGCTGATATAGCCATCAGGATAGAAGTTAAAATACAGTATAATTAACTTTGGGTCATTCTTAAGAAGTTCTTCAAAGTGCTGTAATTTGGTATCTTCAATCCAAGTATTGCCACTTATGTCTTTAAGTAGTAATTCACGTTCTTTAATTTCAATTGAATACCTATGACCAGTATTACCAGTAGCGTCTAAATCGTGGCTACAAAATAATGGCTTGTTTACTATCTTCTTGAAGTATTGTCTGAACATCTGAACAAATTGGCCACGTGTTCTTTCTTCTTGTAATTCAAATTCGTTTTTTTGGTTTTCCATTTTAATAAGTTTTAAAATAAATACATCAATATTTGGAAAAGTCATAAAAAAACCAAACTTTATTTTACATAAGGTATTGGATTATAAATAATTATAATTTTTTATAAAAGTATTACTTTATGCCGGTTGCCAGGATTTTGGCTATAGGTTATTACTTGGGGTTGTGCTTGTAGAATCAATTACAAGACTTAGGTTAAATAATAATGGCTACACCTTATGTTGGTATAGCCATTAAAATAGACTTGGTAATATGGTCTTAAATCAATTCCTTGGAGTTATGATTTAACCATATTTATTATTTCATCAACTTCATCAGGATTTACTCTCATTTTTTCAATCATTTGGATTATATCATCTATAGTAATATCAATAGTATTGAACTTATAATTTAGCGTATAATTATTTCTATTATCTTCTGGAATATTTAATTTCTTAACGGTAATCATAACAATGACCTTTTCAAATGTTTGGGGTTTAATGTTTTTCAATTTATAGTTACCTATTATTATTTGTTGGAATAGTTTATTTAATTTGATTTGATTGGATTTATGATAAGGTGATAATCCGTAATGATATTCTATTGAGTCATCATAAAAAATACTGAACTTAATATTATCTGTTGGTGTTATGGTTTCAATTTCCTTTGGCATTGTTTTAACTTCAGTTTTAACAGCCAATACAGTTGTTGGTATAATGGTTGTTATGTCATCAATACAATCTTTATCTTCAATTTCTACTGGCTGTTCTTTTGGCTGTTCATTATTCAAAAAAGAATCCAAGGAAACCAAACCCTTAGTGTCTTGATTTAAGGTTTTAATTTCTTCTTTGGTATAGTTAATATAATTACTGTTAGCAACACTATCACCTACTATGATAGGATTGCTAACAGGGTATGATAGTTCTGCTAACAGGGGGGTGATAGGATTGCTAACAGGGGGTATGATAGCAACACTATCAGTGTTAGTGTTACTAACAGTGTTAGCAGAACTAACAGGGGTAGTATTCCTATCAGTGGTTATATTTTTCAAATAGTCCTTTTGTATGTTAGGTAAAATCACTTGATAGTTATCATCTTTCAATTCCAAGTAACCTAATTTAATAATATTGTCTACTGCCGTCTTTACGTCTTTTCTATTCTTTTCCCTGTAGAAGCTGTTTGAAATACTTCTTATACTTAGTCCGTAACCATCTGCACCTTCTTTATTACAGAAGAAATTGATTAATATAAGCTGTTCAAGTGGTTTTAAATCTAAGTTCAAGATTTGCTTCGCTGGTACTTGGTTGAACTTTATTTCTTTTAACTGTACCTTATCATATATTACTTTGCGCTGTGCCATTTTATTTACTGTTAATACTATCGCTGTTATTTTTTTCTGTCCAAGCATTGAAAAATTCAATACCATTTTTACTTTCTATTGCCTTTACCATAGCTGTCATACCATCTAAGGTATTATCTGTGGTAAGCAATTCTACTATTACATCAGTTATGCTAACTTCATAGGCTTCTGCAATAGTTCTAATTTGTTTTTCTTGTTGTTCTGTCGGTCTAAACGACATTGCAATTTTTTTGGGTTTCTTGTCAAACATCTTCTTAAATTTTAAATATTGTTATGTTGTGCAATTCTGGTAAATGGTAGCAAGGTTTGAATTACACTAAGACCTTGCACCCATGCTTTATAATTTGGCTTTTACTTTAACTTCTTTAAATGTTTCTTGGAATAGTTTACCGTGTTCATCTTCAATTTCACCCAAAGCATTGCGTAATATATTGGTAAATGGTTCTGGTCTAAGTAATGCGTGCGCAACTTCGTGGCATATTATATCTTCAATCATACTATTTTTTAGTACTTCAACAGCATAGGTTGTCATCTGTATTTGCTGTATATTATAGTTACAAGTACCCCAAGTATCAATAGTATCATTATATTCAAATGTCCAATCCTCGTTCAATGCATTACCATACCTACCACAAATTTTTAAATTATTGATACCTAATATATGGTTTGCTCTGCGTTTCCATTTTAATAATCTTGCTTCCATTGTTTTCATATTTTTCTGTAGTTTTATTTTACTACGATTATAAATACACCAGACTTTCGCAAAATTCCAAAGAATTCATTAATAATGTACATTTGTTTATCAACATCACCAATAGCAAGACAGTAAAGACTTTCAAGAGGCTATAATAATATTACGTATAATTTATTCGTATTAAATGTTCTGTAAAATAATGCTACGAAAACCCTATTATATAATATTAAAATGCTACGAAAGCCAGTTAATAGTATTATAATACCTTTTCAGGTGTAATTAAATATTATAATTATGAATAATAATGTTAAATAATACTTAGTAGATGTTGCTGTACTGCCCTGTAGATGTTGACAAAGTAGGCTTGTATATATAATATAGGTGTACTATCTTTGTACGTAAAATAAAGTTTGATTAAAAATGGAAAATGGAAAATTCCGGTGTATTTAGAAGAAAAGAAGGAAGAAAATGACAGCAGTAGAATTTAACAATAGGTATCAAGAACTAAACGCCAAGCTAACAAAGACAGGCTTGCTGGTGTTAAATTACTTTATTAATACTCCGGCAAACCTCAGTAAAAATCAGAAGCAAATAGCAGCAGACCTTGGCAAGTGCCGTGTTACTATTAATAGAAGTATAGCAGCATTAGTAGAAGGTGGTTATATTGAATATAGTAGTAAATTTGCTTCAAATAGATACTTGAAACAAAATGTTACACCTAACTTAGAAGCTGCGCCAATAGAAGATAAACCAGAATGGGTAATAGTAGAATATCCAGACGAAGTATTACCAGAAGCCAACATAGAAAACTACAAGGAAATAATTAAGCATTTTAGAAGTAATGGCAGCGGGAATTATGAAAATTATCTTGCTGAATTTCCACACCACTATGATGCAGTCTATAAATATTATTATGATAAAGGTTATATTAATATTGATAGTAAAAAAATGAATATTTGGAAGTTTTTCCATTTTGGTGATAAGCGTAAACATTATATGGGAGAATTAGCATAAAATAAATATTGTCTAAAAATGGAAAATGGAAAATTCCGGTGTATTTATATGGGTAAAAGAAACCATTTTTATAAGTTTTTATGTGTGCTTGGCCATCCAACCAAGTACAGAATGCAGGGGTTAAAAGCCTCTGCATTTTTTAAATTAAAATAATTACCTTTAAATAAAAAACAAATGAAAAAATTATTAATTATTGTAGCACTTGTGCTTTGCACACTAACCACCTTTGGACAACAACAAAAAGATACTGTTAGTTATATGAAGTTCACCCTTACCAATACAACTATGCAGCAGTTTTACAGCTTTGACTTTGGTCAAGGTAATGACAAGGATAAAACAAAGGCACTACTGGCGGAAATTTATGAAAATAAAGTACCCAAGTTTATTAGTGATGTTTTTGTATTGAATTACTTGGTAAACCATCACTATAAATTAATTAACAGCTTTGGTACTGCTACAATAAATGAACAGTACTACATTTACTTATTTCAGAAATCCAAATAAAAAAGGGTGATATATTTATATCAACCCCTTGTAGATAATTAAAATTTGGTGGTTCTAATGCATCAACTTTTTTATAATTTTTTATAAATCTATAAAAAAATCCATTGAATAAGTACCACGATTATTTTTCCAATAAGTAAACACAGAATCTTCCCTTTGCATTGTCAAGTAAGTATTACCACCCATTTTACCACCAGCAGGAAATGTTAAAATATTTCCACCAACTATTTTTTGCATTTGTTTTAATAGGCTTATTGCACCTGCTTCTGTCTTGTAGGTTGTTTGTTTAGTTCCGGAAATATCGTAAGATGTTCTTTTAACTTTTTCCATTGTCTTGTAGTATTAGTGGTTACTGGTGCTTTACTTTTGATTATACGCCAAAACCGCCAAAAGGTTACATCATAGCATAAAAAAAACCTGTAGTGCTTAATACTACAGGCTTATAGAAGATATTTATTTTTGACTTTTATACACTTGCATAGGTTCTACGTATTTCTTCATACCTGTATTTTCTATCTGTCTTTACGTACAGCTTCAAAATTTCATAACTGCTTTGCCCTGCTATGCTTAGTATGGTGTGAAAATCCACCTTATTAATTACCATCATACTTAGTGCCGTATCTCTTAAATTATGGCTTGTAAGCAGCTTGCTTTTAACTTCAGTACTTTCTACTGCTGTCTTATTGGTTGGCTTCTTGGTTACTTGTATTTCTTCTAATTTGGCTTTTGCAAAGGCTGCTGCACTTATTTCTTTTATCTTGGTATTGTATGTGCCTTTCTTTATATTAAGGTGTAAGGTATCAAACTTATACTTTTTCAAGATGTTCTTGCAAACTGGCAGCAGTGGTATTTCTATTTCATTGTCTGGTTTTGTGTGCTGTGTCTTCTGTGGACTAATTACTAAGAAATCATTATCTACCATATTCTTAGTAAGTCTGGTTACATCACTAAAACGTAATGCTGTATGTATTTGCAGTATCATTAAGTCATAGTATGGCTGCTGGTCATTTGTTGGCTTATATTTTAACAGTGCTTGTATTTCCAAGGCATTCAATGGGTTTGGCTTGGTAAAGGATTTCTTTACACCTTTCCAGCCTTTCTGCTTGAATTGGTCACTAAGGCTTATACCTAATTCTGCACGTCTGGCATAGAAATGATTTAAGAATACTATTAGTAGTTCAAAACTGGCAAATATGGTATTCTTAGCTAAGTCAGCATCAAAAAGGTACTGCCGGAAATTATCAGCAAAGACAGTGTTTATATCTTCAAAGAAATACCTTTTACTACTGGCTGTTTGAAAACCCTGCAAGCGGTTCTTAAGGTTCTTGAAGTTGGTAATAGTACCTATAGCTGTAGTTCCACCACTGATACGGTAATCTATATACTGCTGGCAGTAGTCTACTAAATCTGGTCTTATCTGTTTTTCTTCTGGTATAAGTTTCTTAAGTTGGTCATATCTTTTAAAATCTGGCAGGGTTCTTTGCTGGCTTTGATTCAAGAAAAATGTCTCTACTTCATTCTTTACAACATTTATTGCTGTGTTTTTATTAATATAGTCCTTGTCTGTGGCTTTAATACTTTCACTGGCTTTGCTCCAATCTTTTGGAAGACAAAAAATATCTGTAGGTATTCTGGCTGGTGGTATTGGTTTATTGCCAAAACGTATTTTTTCAGACTTTACACGAATTTGCACATAGACTTTACAAAGACCTTCTTTAGTTGGTTGCTTTGCCAAGATGATTTTTTTGAATGCAAGTTTATTACCTTTGAGGTGTGCAATTACCTTTAAATTCGTGGCTACATTACTTGGGTTTGTTTCCATTTTAGTACAGTTTTTTTGTGGTGTATTTGTATGCCACAAGTATAGTACATTTCAGCCAATTTGTAGTACAAAAAACCTGTATTTTGACAAAAGTAGTACAAAAAATAAGTGCAATCAGTCAAGCACTTAGCAGTTTAAAATAATTGTCATACAACTAATTTCAATTTTATAAGTAATTGATATTAAACATAATATAGGCTATAATCTATGTTTAGTACAGAATTTAGTACAGTTTTTTGTTTGCCTATGCTTTGCAGCAGTTATTGGTAAATATAACTATTCTTGCTGAAAACCTTTAACAGGGGTTGCAGGTTCTTGCTTGCCTTGGAAAAGTGTTAAACCCTGAAGGGTTGCCACCAGTGAAGCCAAAATAAAGACTATCTGTACCACAGGGTGAAAGAAAATATACACCAATAGTACCAAGGCTACGATATACGACAAAACACGTTTACTACTTAGTCCACTGTCGGCAAGGAAAAGATTAACTACGAATTGTAAAAAGGTCATATTAACTATTTTTTATTTTATCAACCTTGGCAAAAAACTTTGCAAATGCTTTTCTACTTCTTATATGTTGTCCAAGCCATTCACAGCTTATTTTTATCAAGTAACCTATAACAGCACCACAGGCTGCATAAATCATTGCGTTTTCTAATTGTGTTGTAAATATTGTGCCTAATGCACCACCAATAACTGGTAGATGTTCACGGATATTATTAATAAGTGTTTCAAGTAACATAGATATTCTTTTCATATAAATACAAAATCCAAAATCAGATTATTTAATTTTTAGTCATTATTTACTGATATTATTTAAGCAGGTCTTCAGGTCAATTATACAGCAAGTAAGTTCTTGCAAACCCTTTACCAAGTAAGGAATTAGTGCAGTATCAGTAATACCATATTTATCTGCTTCTTCATCATAATTTACAAATTTACAGATGTTCAAAGGCTGTGCTTGTTGTGCAATAAATCCTATTTGGTTGGTGTTGGTTGTGTCACCTGTCCAGACATAATTACTTACTTGCAAACTATTCAAAGTATCTAATGCACTTATACTTGTTGATTGAATACAGCATTTATAACGACAATCAGAAGTGCTTACAAATTGCATTGTACCAGCATTATTAATAATACAGCCAACTACAGAAGGTGTATTATTATAAAATTTTACAAAAATATGGCATAAAGTTGTTTGTGTTGCACAACCTGCTTGTAAACTAAGTGCTGGTGTATTATTTGATAATGTTGTATTTTGAATACACATTAAACCATTACCACTATTTTGGTTTGCACACACAATAACACTGCCTGTATTGGTAATTGGTGTTAAGTAAATATTACAACTGGTCATTGCTATACAGCAAGAACTATTAACACAGGTGCAACAATTTGTTAATTGTGTATTTGTACCGCATATTAATGTACCAGTTGTGCAAAGGGTTGTACAAGTACCACAAGATGCAAGACAACCATAAGCAGTACTGGTACAGCTTGTAGGGTCATATCTAAAATAGTTGGTGGTATTAAATACTGATTGCAAGCCACAGCTACCAATTTCTGTTACTCCAACACTACCAACTAAAGCAAGGCAATTTTCTTGAATTCTGGTGTTAACAGTAAGTGCACAGCTACCATAGCTATTACCACAAACAAAATATTTACCACCAGAATAGCAATACAAGGTGCAAACCTGCTGTTGGTATGCACTATTTGCAATACTATAGCAAGTTGTCATATATACAGCAGGATTTGTTATACAAACGCTTTGTGCAGGTATAACACAAATAACATTATTATCTGAATAACCTTGATTTGGTGTATAGTTGCTACTTGACCAACAATTAGTAATTAATGGATTATTCAGACAATCATAAAGTACTGTTGTACCATTTACAACATAAGTACCACATCGGTTATAATTAATACAGTAGCAGCAAGCAGTTTTGCAGTCAATATTGGCACATAAACTGTAATCTGTGTTAACCTTTATACTGGCCTGTACCACATAATTTTTAGCACCTGTAATAGTTAAATTTTTACTTGCCTGACAAGTTGCATAATAACTTAAACAAGCATTATTGGCTGCTGTAGTCTGTTGATAATAATCAAGAAAATTTGAAGTAGTTGCAACAGCAATAGTATGCATAGTACCAGCAGCACAAGCCAATGGAATACTAACACAACTTGCACCAACTATTTGTGCAATACTTGACAAACCACAGTTTTTTAAACTTATTTTTTCTGTACCTGTAGCATCTGCAATACTTATACAGTTATTATTAAGTGTAATATATGCATTATTCAATGATTGATTACTAATACAGTAACCAGCAATGCAACCACAAGTACTGTTAATTGTACCTGTTAAATAAGCATTGGTGCTGTATAAACCATAACCATTAGCACCACTAATACCATCAAGTGAACCAAGTCTAACAACTTCCATTGCTGGTGTAATTGTTGTAGAATTTACACCATTATAAACTTTAAGTGATGAACCGCAATAAGGGGTAAGGTACATCATAGACTGCCTTGCAGTATTTGTAGTGTTACCAAGTCTTACAAAAGGCATTTGGCTTGCACAAATACCAGAAGCATTTTCATTTATATAAACCCTATTATTACGTGTATCTGCACTATATACTGTATATGTGTAACTGTAAACATTTGTGCACTGCATAGACTGTGCACGTATTATATCATTTGGTGCAAATGTCATATCACTACAACTTTGAAAATAATATTTACCATTACTTCCAAGTGTGAAGCCTGACAAGCCACACATACTATCAGTTATTACAAGGTCACCGTTACTTGCTTTAGTTTGGTTTATTATAAAAGTTTGTGCACAAAGATTTTCACGAACACTTAGGTTATCAATTTCGAGGTTGTAATTATTGCTTGCGTCTTTCCATAGCTTGTAGCCATTGCCAAGCCATCCTGATGTATATGCAATACTATTTGATACTTGTGTATCTGTGCAAAGACAACCACTAAGTAATGCTGTACCTGC
>Ga0265327_10001892_pt1 | contig 24226 bp, 20 predicted proteins | sample 41621metaG_FD_202089 | JGI IMG/M metagenome (GOLD analysis project Ga0265327, IMG submission 202089) | Rhizosphere microbial communities from Carex aquatilis grown in University of Washington, Seatle, WA, United States - 4-16-21 metaG | ecosystem: Host-associated > Plants > Roots > Rhizosphere...
GGGTCTTGGTCGACCTGCATCAGCAGCGGCGGGTCGTGCGCCACTGGTGGTTCTTTGCTGTAGCCATCCTGCGTGATAAAATGGGCTTTGTAGTTGTTGTGACGCACAGCGCGCAATTCGTCGTTGGCATAGAAGAAAATAGTGTCGCGTTGAGATTTTCCTCCGAAAAAGATCGGGCGCAAATCGACGCCGTCGATAATGCGGTCGGTCGGTTGAGCAACGCCTGCCAGAGCAAGCGCCGTCGGGAAAAGGTCGAGGCCGGAGGCGAGTTCGGCGGTGACACCGGGTTTGATTCTTCCCGGCCACCACGCGATCGCTGAGACGTGATGTCCTCCGTCCCAAGTGCCGCCTTTGCCATCGCGCATCAGGCCGGCGCTGCCGCCGTTGAACTTCTTGGGCAACCAGGGACCATTGTCGCTGGTAAAGAAGATGAACGTGTTTTCAGCGAGATGTTGTTCGCGCAAAGTCCGTAAAACTTCACCAACGCTCCAATCCATTTCTTCAACAGTGTCGCCGTATAATCCACGTCTGCTTCTGCCTTTGAAGCTGTCGGATGCGAAGAGCGGCACGTGCGGGAAGGTGTGCGCAAAATAGAGGAAAAACGGCTTTTGGCGATTATCGTGAATGAACTTGAGCGCCTCGGTGGTGTAGCGCTGAGTCAATGTTTCCTGGTTTGCCGGACGCTCGATAATGTTGGTCCCGCGCAGCAACGGGACGTTGAAATGGTGCCAATCGGGATTCGATCCATCGCTGTCCTTGTTACGGATTTTGGAACTGATCGCGTCCATATCGTTGGAATAAGGAAGTCCAAAGAAGGAATCGAACCCGTGGCTTGTTGGCAGATATTGGGGTAAGTGGCCGAGGTGCCATTTGCCGATGGCGCAGGTCGCGTATCCCGCTGTTTTCAGCGCGCGTGCAATGGTGATTTCGTTTTCCGGCAAGCCGCCATTGTGAGTTGGGTAGAGAACGTGATAATTCGTTTTGCTGTAAAGTCCGGTCCGCACGGCAAGGCGGCCGGTGAGAAGCGCACCGCGGCTGGGCGTGCAATAGTTATGGGGCGCGTAGTATTCAGTGAAGCGAAGGCCTTCAGCAGCCATTCGATCGAGATTGGGCGTGTTGATGCTGGGATGGCCATAACACCCCAGATCGCCGTAACCGAGATCGTCGTCGAGAATAATGACAATGTTCGGTGATTTAGCACCTGCAGCGAGCAGGGTGAAAAGCAAAACGAGCAGCGTCGTCAGTTTCTTGGTCATGGGTCCGGAGATTAACGCGCCGCTATTGAACTTTGAACGTTTAATTTGAATTGGATTGCGGCGTGGTCCCTTGGTTATAGTTGTGGCGAGGAGGGGGACAGCGATGAAAAAGGGCTCCCACCCACCCAGAGGTTTGACCCGTTACATCGTTACAACCCTTGTAAACATTGGTCGAAAATTCGTTTTTACCCGCAACAAAAGCCGTTACAGGCCCTCTGCGGAGGCGTTACAAAGCCGAACCTCGTTCCTGCGAACCGATGGTGGAAAACAATCGCGTCGCGGCTTCCACTTTCGTTTATTGCCCCCGTGCGACTGTGAATGATTTTTGGGAATGTCACCCCGTAATGGTTGCGCGGTATTTTGTGGAAGGTGATCGTTGTCTTTGACAGAATATTGTCGGTGAGAATACCGTCCAATTTGTTCAGATGAGGCTGAACATTTTCACCGTATCGGGCTTCCTGTTGCTGGGCTGCTTTTTTCAAGGCTGCACGAGCGACTTGTGGGAGCAAAAGGTTTGTAAACCAGTATCGGATGAGGTGTTGAAACTGTATCGCGTGGGTGATGACGTAATGGTGCAGTATGTTGAGGTGCGAGAGAGAGACGACCATTTGTGGCGGCGGAACTTCCTCTTGAACGCAAACAGGGCAGCGTTGGCGGCACACCGAACGCCGGTGTTTTTTGAGCCGAAGAAAGAACAATTGTCAGAGCCAATTCCTTTGTTTATTCCAGCGCCGACCAATTCGGTCGATCTGCCGATTTACGCGACGAGTAAGTTGGAGAATGGCGATCCGTTTTTTCTCGTGCGCAATGGGACTCGATCCGGGCCATATGGACTACCGGTTTATAACGATCCACATTCAATCACGGCTGGGAAGATTTTACTGACCCCGGCGTCAGTGGCGGTAGATGCGACTGCGGCGGTGGTGGTTCGGGACTCCGTTGATTGGTCGTCGGAGGATGGATGGCATGATCATCTGTTTGCTCCGGCGGAGTCGCCAAAATCGAGAAAATAGCATGCGCGCCCGTGGTCGAGATTCACACGCGATTTGTGTATCCCTCCCGGTTCCGGTCGTGGTACCATTGGTTAATCAAGATCATCTTAAATAATCTGTTCAAACTCCAGGACCTGGAAATTGGAAATGAATCCTCCTTCGCACCGCAAATAACCGCTTTGCGGGCCGGCATTCCGGAAATCATGCTGCGCAAATACGATAGAATGCGCGCCAACGGAAAAAAGGGGATCGCCATGGTTCGCAATCATGTCTGCACGAACTGTCGGATACAGGTTCCAATCGCGGTGACAGCGTCACTCATGAATGGCGCGGAAAGCCAGGTTTGCGGCAACTGCGGCCGTTTTCTGTGTCTGCCCGACAGCACGGAAATGAAAGTTGAAGAAGTTGTCGCGTTGCCTGTCACCCGGAAGAAAACTCGCCGGGTTAAAAAAGCGGCCAAGGATTGATCTGGTCGAACAGCACGGACAAATACGTGCGACCGAGGCGTTTAAATAGAAGGTAATGTTTTGCCTTACCCAGCGCTGCGGTCCAACGCATTGCGCGAATTCTCGAAAATACCTCTCGCTATTCAGGGAAGTGGTGTCACCGTAGAGGTTGGATTAGATACGCTATTGATTTCTCGGGGCATGGTAATCGTGGGGTGAACGAAGTTCAGTGGGGATTTGAAAACCCGAACGTCGGGTACAGTCCAGGAACAACGTGGCATCTATCAAACCATCATGAGTACAAAATTATACGTCGGAAACTTTTCTTTCGACACAACTGAAAATCAATTACGCGAGATGTTCGAAACTTGCGGACCGGTCACTGAAGTGGCCCTGATCATGGATCGAATGACCAATCGCCCTCGTGGCTTTGGTTTCGTCACCATGGGCACGCCTGAAGCGGGTCAAGCGGCAATCAAAGAACTCTCCGGCAAAATGGTCGGCGGTCGTCCTTTGACTGTGAACGAAGCTCGCCCGCGTGAAGAAGGCGGCGGCGGTGGCGGTGGTTCGCGTGGCGGTGGCGGTTATTCGCGCCGTTAATTGCTGATTGGTATTTTTAGTCAGATTCCACGAGCGGGATCGTTTCGGTCCCGCTCGTTTTCTTTTTTAGAGGGTCATTGCGGATAATTAAATATGAGTGAACAACACATAGAGGTGGAAGGAACGATTAAGGTCGTGCTGCCGGGGACGATGTTTCGGGTGATGCTGGACAAGAATAATCACGAAGTTTTGGCGCATATTTGCGGCAAAATGCGTAAGCGCTGGGTGCGGTTGACGGCGGGCGACAGGGTGCGAATGGAGATGTCGCCTTATGATTTAACAAAAGGTCGGATAACCTGGCGGTTGAAGTAGCGGACGACGCGGCGCGATCATCCTGCCGCTTAAGGCCCTCCACATGCTTCGAGTCGCTGCTTCTTTCGACGCTTGACACGGTAGCTACTTTACCACACTATAAAGCCGCCGCTAAAAAGCGGTAAGTCAAACTGTGACGAAGCCTCGGGCTAGCCTCGGTGAAATTGTGCCAAACCGAGGCTAACCGCACCCAACCGAACCTTCCCGTGAAAAGTTTTATTCGGCGAGGAAGATTTGCGATCAGGGATGGCCGGTCCACGGCGGGTTTTTCAGCATCGGCCTTAAAGCCGAAAGAAAATCACCCACAAGATAACCAGCAGCGGGATCAAAATGGGAAGAGCCCATTTTATGATGTAGCCGAAGAAGGTTGGCCCGGGGGCCTTTTGATGCATGGCGATCGAACGCACCATAAAGTTCGGGCCGTTGCCGATATAGGTGACTGCGCCGAAGAAAACGGCGCCGACGCTGATGGCTTCGAGAAACACATCCAGATGTTCTGCGCCCGTGTAGGTGCCGCCGAAGATCATGGTGAAGAAAGCCAGGTAGGTCGGGGCATTGTCGAGCACCCCTGAAAGCAGTCCGCTGGTCCAATAATACGTTCCCACGTGCGGTGAACCGAAGACATCGTGGGCATTGAGGCGCAGCCAGTCGAGGACGGGCATCATGGTGGAAAAGATGGCGGCGAAAAGGATAACGACCTCGATCACTGGATGCCAGTTGAAGTGGTTGGCGTCGTGGACTGATTTCTTTGTCGTAACCCAGGAGACCAAGGCGGCGGTGATCATGATGGTTTCGCGCAGGAGCAGGGGTTTTGAGACGAAAACTCCGGCCAGAACGACAGCCAGACAGGCCAGGTTGGCCAAGCCTTCGAATTTCCAGTTGGCGGCTTCGTGCGGCAGCTTGGGTTCGGTTTGTTTCTGACATGTAACGCATTGTAGGTAGTTGCGGCGGTCGAACGCGAAGAACACAGCGAGGAGGAAGCCGACTCCGATCAGCCACATGGGCCAGCATTTTTGTACAACCCACCAGAAGGGCACGCCTTTCAAATATCCGAGGAACAGCGGAGGATCACCGATGGGCGTGAGAGAGCCGCCGACATTTGCGACTATAAAAATGAAAAAGACGACGTGATGGGTGGCGGCGCGATGTTGGTTCATTCGCAGCCATGGCCGGATGAGCAACATCGAGGCACCGGTGGTGCCGAGGAAGTTGGCAAGAACTGCACCGATAAAAAGGAAAAGAACGTTCAAAGCTGGCGTGGCTTCGCGGCCAATGTGGATGTGGATGCCGCCGGAAACGACATAGAGAGAACCGATGAGCGCGATGAAGCCGAAGTATTCGTGAGCGGTATGGAAGACAGTAGTTATCCCGCTGGGGACCGCCAACAGGTAGTAGGCCAACGTGATCGCAGCAAGTGATAGTGCGACTTTGGGGTAGTGTTTGTTCCACCAGGCATGAAAAAGCGTCGGGCCAACGGCGATGGAAAGCAGAACGATCCCAAAAGGGATCATTAACCACACGCTTGTCTGATTGGACATCAGTCAACTGTACGAGCGGTTGCGTGAAAAACAAAAGTTTTTATCCAAAGACGAGATCCAATGCGGAAACGGTGACCAGTTCGTCAGCAGTTTAATCAGGAAATGGTCAAGAATCGGTCGAGTTTTTCGACTTTGCGGAACATGGGATTGGGAAGGAACGGGCGCTTCGATTGTTTTGGCGCAAATCGAATCAGGAGAGCGGTTGCCAATTCGAAAAATGTCGGTATGCGCCAATGTTTGAAGTTGGGTGCGGTTTGTGTCGGGCGTGGGGTTAGCGCGGCGACACCGACGGGGACGGGAGTAGGGACCGTCGACATAGAGTCGGTGTGGAGGACAAAGACTTCGGATATTTCGATATTCATGCGAGCAGGGTAGCAACCTCACTTGGTCAAAGGCTGTCCAAGTGAAAAGTTTTTTTAATCGGAAAAATTTGGCGATGGGACGGGCGAGAGTCCGGAGGCGACGCGCTCGGAGCGCGCGCGCTGCCGGTGAGCAAAATGGTGGGTTTGTGCTACGTTTGCGTATGTTGCACCGGGTGCATGAGGAAGAAGGGATCGTTGTTATCAGTCAACCGGCCCACGCATGGGTCGCAGGCCAGGTGGCGCGGCATTGGGGGAATGAGGTATTTGGGAAGTTCGAACCGGAGGAAGACGTTTATATTGCGGCGGCTCTGCATGACATCGGCTATCTCAATTGGGAACAAGCGCCCACGCTCAATCCGGAAACCGGATTGCCATATTCGTTCCTCGAATTGCCGACCGATGCCAGATTGGCGCTTTGGCGAAAAAGCATCCAGGGGATGATGCATTATGGGCGATATCCGGCGCTGTTGGTGTCGCTGCATTTTACTCATCTGTGTGAGCGGCATCGGAAATTTGAGTCGCGACGTGAGTTCGACCTGCAAAAGAAATTCCTGCACGATCAGGACGAATTGCAGCGAACGTTGGTCACTTCTTTGCAGAACGATTTTTATTATGGCCCGTGGGCGGCAAATGAAAATATAGAGCGAAATGCGCGCCTTGTTTCTGTGTGGGATTGGATTTCGCTTTCGCTGTGCATGGGATTTTCCGGCGAGCGCGTGATTGAAAATGTTCCATGCGCGGGCGGGAGGATGAGTTTGACGATGGCTATTCAGGATGGGCGTGTGGTTCGATTTAATCCGTGGCCATTCCGGTCTGAAGAGCCGATGCAAATAGTGTGCGAAGGTCGACATCTGCTGAACACTTTCACGGATGGGGAGAAGTTGCGGGAAGCGTTGCGCGGGGCGTCGCCGGTGACGCTGAAGTTTGACCTCGTGTCGTCGTTCGAGATGGCTATATCTGCTGCCTAGGGGCTTTGGGCTTTCGCTTTTTGCGCCAGCGCAATCCGATTGTGGTGAGAATTCCGTTCAAGACGACAATGACGCCGGCTGCTTCCCATTTGTGTTCGTGTGCGGCGACGATGACCAGATAGGCGTTGAGGACTGCCCAGATGACGACGGGGCGGTAATCGGGGGGTGGAATAACTGCGCCTTTTGGAATCAGGAACGGGGCGACGACAGCGAGGAAGAATAAGGCGCCGAGAAAGCGAACGCCGCATAAGGCCAAAGGCGCGCCCCAATTATAGAAGCGACCGGAGACTTCTTCCTGTACGAGCAGAATAGCGGCGGTCATCACGGAGGTGTAAAGGATGAGCCACAGGCCGTATGTGCTTTTTTCGCGCTTGGGCCACAATATCAGACGCGCAACGCTGCGGGCGTTGAGCATCGCGATGAGCCACAGCAGCGGTAATGTCCACGGTACGCTAAAAATGGCGGCCCCTGCATTGTCTGGAAACGGCGTCCCCGAGCTGACGATGAGAATGTTTTCAAGGACACCGGATAAGGTAATGGTCAGGAACGAGACGGCGATAACGTTTTGGGCGGGCCACCAACGGCCCAAGCCAAAAACTGTCGCCAAAGCCGCAAGGACGATGGTGATTGCGTCGATGTAGGGCAATTCTACGGGAACGTGCAGGTATGCGCCGTGAACAAGCCAGCGAATAACAAACCAAATGGCGAGCGCGCTGATTTCAAAGCGGTAGAACATGAATGCGAGGGTTTCTCGCAAGGGGCTTTCTGGTGTTTGCTCCGGGGCGCTGCCGTTCACGTGCGGATTATATCGGTTTCAGAGTGGAGGGCTAGAGTGGAGTTGTGAATGAGTGATAATTTCTTTGTAGATGTTTGTAACTTTGAGGTTGCTTCGAATTGTCAGACGGAGACGTGGGTTAAGCGTATACGCTGAGAATCATCAAAAAACCTCCATTCGAATCCGTCGTCAATTCGACCAAACTTCAAGCGCGAATCCGTCCAGAACTGGCTTACCAGTGGAAAGTCCGTTCCAGCCTGCGATAAAACTTCTCGACGTTATGGGGACTTGTCATTTAAAACGCGGGCGATGAAAGCGCTCTTACGTCCCTTAAGTTGTTTGCTAGTCACGAGCACGTTGGTGTTTGGGGCGAAGTCGAAGTGGCATATGGCCGACGGGCCGTTGATGACGAGGTGGGCCGCCGATGTGGAAACGCACCAACCGTGGCCGGAATATCCGCGGCCGCAAATGGAACGCAAGGATTGGATGAATCTCAACGGGCTCTGGGATTACGCGATTTTGGAAAAACAGAACGGTTTGCAAGGGCCGTTCCAGGGAAAGATTCTGGTGCCCTATCCGATCGAGTCGGCGCTGTCCGGCGTGATGAAGCGTATCGATGAAAACCAAGTGCTTGTTTATCACCGGACTTTTCGCGTGCCGCATGGTTGGAATGAAAAGCGCGTGTTGTTGCATTTCGGCGCGGTGGATTGGGAAACTGTAGTGGTAGTGAATGGAAAGCGCATTGGCGAACATCGCGGAGGATATGATCCGTTTACTTTCGATATCACAGACGCGCTGACCACGAACCGAGCGCAACAAATTGAAGTCAGCGTTTTTGATCCGACTGAAGGCGGACAACCGCGTGGCAAACAAGTGCGCAAACCGAATGGGATTTGGTATACGCCGAGCTCAGGCATTTGGCAGACGGTGTGGTTGGAACCGGTGCCGCGTTCGTATATTGCCGACATAAAAATTACTCCCGACGTAGATGGGGAAGCATTGCGCGTAGCCGTTGACGCGAAAGGTGGGGAAGTTGTGGAAGCGATCGCGTATTCGCACGGATTTGAGGTTGGTCGCGTGACGGGAGACCCGGGCAAGGAGTTTCGTGTGCCGGTGCCGAAGCCGCGTCTATGGTCGCCGGAAAAACCTTATTTATATGATTTGCGGATTAACCTGTTGAAAGGTTTTGTACCGCGTGAGCGCAAAGGTGATCCGAAGTGGGGCAAGAATTTTCGAACGGTTGATTCCGTCTCCAGTTACTTCGCGATGCGCAAAGTATCGCTCGGAAAAGATGCCAATGGAATTACGCGTCCGATGTTGAATGGGAAATTTGTTTTCCAGGTTGGACCGCTCGATCAGGGCTTTTGGCCGGATGGCTTGTATACGCCGCCGACGGATGAGGCGATGGTTTATGATTTGGAGAAGACGAAGGATTTTGGGTTCAACATGACGCGCAAACACGTGAAGGTTGAGCCTGATCGCTGGTATTATTATTGCGATAAGATGGGATTATTGGTCTGGCAGGACATGCCAAGCGCCAATAATAAAACGCCGGAGGATAAAGCGGAATTTGAGCGTGAGCTGAAGCAACTTGTCGCGACGCATTATAATCATCCATGCATCTATATGTGGGTGGTGTTCAACGAAGGTTGGGGACAATACGACACCGAGCGTTTGACGCATTGGGTAAAAGAAATGGACCCGTCGCGGCTGGTTGATAACGCGACTGGTTGGACGGATAAGAAAGTGGGTGACGTGATCGATATGCACAATTATCCCGGGCCCGGTTCCCCGATGCCGGAAGCAAATCGCGCAGCGGTATTGGGTGAATTTGGCGGACTTGGATTGGGAATCGATGGACACACCTGGACGCAGAAGACATGGGGTTATCAAGGGATGTCGGATCGCGCGGCGTTGACACGGCGCTACGTTAATTTGATGCGGAAGGCGTGGGCGTTGGAGAAGTCGCCCGGATTGAGCGCAGTGGTTTATACGCAGATCACCGATGTCGAAACGGAATGCAATGGGTTGATGACTTACGATCGTGAGGTCGTTAAGCCGAAAGAGCGGCGCGTTGCGGAAGCGAATCGCGGGCATGTTCCACCGGAACCGAAGCATACGGTGCTGGTGCCGACTTCAAAGGAAGTTCCGGCAACGTGGAAATATACGCCTGGCAAGCCGGCGGATGATTGGATGAAATCGCAATTCGACGACTCATCGTGGCAACAAGGACCGGCAGGATTCGGAACTAAAGGGACGCCCGGAACGGCGGTGCGAACGGAATGGACCTCGGGCGACATCTGGTTGCGGCGGACGTTCGATTTGCCGCCGGGAAAATATGATGAGGCGCAACTGTTGGTGCATCATGATGAGGACGCGGAGATTTATATTAACGGCGCGCTTGCAACGAAGTTGAGTAGTTTCACGGTGGACTACGGCGACGAAGGGATTCGCTCGCGCGCTCTGAATTCACTGCATGCCGGGACAAATGTCATGGCGGTGCATTGCAGGAACACGAGCGGCGGGCAATATATCGATGTGGGGTTGGAGAAGGTCGGGGACTAGCGCAAGAGTGAAATAATTATTCTCGCGGATTTACTTTCCACCTGATGCTGGACGGCTGCGATGTCTCGCGTCTACAATATCGCGCAATGACGCAGCCAGAGAAACTTTTGAGGGAATTGATCGCTTTGCCGAGCGTCAATCCTGCGTTTTTACCAGCTGGTGACTCACGCGCTGGTGAACGGCGTATTGCTGAGTTCCTTGCGGCTACCGCAGGTCGGGCGGGGCTTTGTGTCGATTTTCATAAGGTGCTTCCCGGGCGTTCGAATTTTTTAGCACGGCTGACTCCTCAAGGGCCGACCACTTACAGAATTGTTCTCGCGCCGCACATGGACACGGTTCCTCCCGTTATGGATCAGCAACTGGTTCCGATTCGGGAGAATGACCGTTTGTTCGGTCGCGGTTCATGCGATACCAAAGGTTCACTTGCGGCGATGTTGAGTGCTTTGATGCAGCTGGCGCGCGATAAAAAGCGACCGAAGAAAACAGAGATTGTTTTTGTCGGGTTGGTTGATGAAGAGAATGCGCAGGCGGGTTCTCGTGCATTTGCGGCAAGTGGAATTAAGGCGGACCTGGCGATTGTCGGTGAACCGACGCGGAATCAGATTGTTACGGCACATAAAGGAAGTCTTTGGCTTAAGTTTGAAACGCGCGGCAAAGCGGCACATGGTGCGCGACCGGACCTGGGAGTCAACGCGGTGCATGAGATGGCGCGTATAGTGGATTTGTTGCAGACGGATTACGCGAAGATGTTGCGCGGGAGAAAGCACCGACTGCTTGGGCATCCGACGATTAGCGTTGGTTCGATCAATGGAGGGACGCAACCCAACATCGTTCCAGCAAAGTGTATCGCGAGCGCAGATCGACGGCTTTTGCCGGGCGAAACGCACGGGTCGGTTTTTGCGGAGATTCAAACGTTGCTCCGGAAACGTGGATTGCACGCATCTATAAGTTGCGCAAAAAATCCGGGGCTTCCGATGGAAGCGAATTTGCGATTGCCGCTCGTGCAGCAGTTATTGAAATCGGCGCGACAGGCGAAACCCGCTGGCGTTGATTATTTTTGTGACGCATCGGTGCTTGCACATGGAGGCATTCCGAGCGTTGTTTTTGGGCCTGGCGATATTGCGCAGGCGCACACATCCAATGAATGGATTTCAATTCGGTCTCTCGACCAGGCAACGGGAATGTTGCTGAAATTTCTAAGGTCTTTGGCGTAAGCAATCGCGGTCATGACCACAAATTCTCCTGCTCCCGCAAAATCAAGTGATGCTCAGACGGCTGCGTCTTCGGGGCGGTGGGCATTTTTCCGGCAGAGCGGCTGGATGGTTATTGCGACGGTTGGTGGCGGGTTATTCATGACGGCGGTTCACACCGTTGCTGGAAAAAAGATGCTGCCGGATGAATACAGCGCGTTTTACGCGTTGCTGCGTTTTTTTATCTGGATGGGGATTCCGGCTGCGGGTTTGCAAAACGTGTTTGCACAACAATCGGCGGCTGCTCTGACTGCGGAGAAGGAGCATCAGTTGACCGGATCAACGCGTGCGATTTTGCGCGCGATGTTTATTCTGTGGTTGGTTACATCTGTGGTCATCTTCGTCGCAAACCGTGAAATTCTTTCGGTGTTGAAGGTTGGCAATCCTGCTGCGTTGTGGTTTGCGATTGTGCTTGGGTTGACAACGCTTTGGGTTCCGATTTTCAAAGGACTTTTGCAAGGAAAACATCATTTCGCCGGGTTTGGTTGGTTGCAGATTGTCGATGGCGTGGGGCGGTTTGGGGCTGTGGCTGTGTTGTTGCTTGCGTTTGGTGGACAGGCGGCGAGTGGAATGGCGGGTTGTGTGTCGGGGCAAATTGCGACACTGGCGCTTGGGTTTTGGTTAACTCGGGGAATTTGGACCGCAGAAGGCGCGGCGTTCAGGTGGAAACCGTGGCTGGCTCGGGTGATACCGTTGACGTTTGGGTTGGGCTCGATACTGTTTATTACTGCAACGGACGCGTTGTTTGTGCAAAGCACGTTTAGTGCTGAAACTCGTCAATTGTACATGGGAGCGAACTTGACGGGATTTGCGGTGATGCAGTTCGTTTCGCCGATTGCGATGGTGATGTTCCCACGCGTGGTGCGCAGTGTGGCGAAATCGGAAACGACGGACGCGATGTGGCTGACGATTGGGTTGACGGCTGGTGTGGGTGTGATGGCGGCGTTGGTTTGCACGGTGATGCCCGAATTGCCGTTGCGAATTATTTACGCCACATCGAAGAAGATGCTCGGGGCGGCGCCGTTGGTTCCGTGGTTTGCGTGGTCATTACTGCCGTTAACATTGAGCAACGTGCTCATCACGAATCTGCTGGCACATGAGCGGTACCGCGTGGTGCCGTTTGCCGTGGCGACGGCCGTGGCCTATCTCGGAACGTTGTTTATATTGGGCGATCGTTTGCTGCACCTGCCTGAACAGATGCAGGCGTTTAAGATGGTGGTGCAATTGCTCGGGTTGTTCAGCATGGTGCTGATGCTGGTCTGCGCGTGGTTCACCTGGGGAGATTCGCGGAAGTAGGAGCGGCGTCTTTTTTCGGATCGGGCGCTGGTGGCGGCGCGTTGAGCTTGCGGTAGGCCCAGTTTTCCATCGGCGCAAAAAATCTACGCAAGAAGGCAAATGGCGAATAGATCCAGCGTAGGCGAACCACGGACAGCAGCATCGTCAGTGAGGTTTTTCCCAGTGCGACTTTCGAGCCGACCTTATCGGTCCATTCAGTTGGGACTTCGAGGATTTTAAAACCTGCGCGCTTCAACAGATAGAGAAGGTTGATGTCGAATGCCATGTCAGCGATGCAAAGCGACGAATGAATTTTATCGACGACTTCGCGGTGGAGGATTTTCGCGCCGCATTGAGTATCGCGGATATTCATCCAAAATAGGGATTGGACAATCGCGTGAAAAATTCGACTCGCGAATTGGCGGCGGCCGGTTTGCGTTTGGTGAAGAACCGCGCCCTTGATCCAACGAGAGCCGATGATGCAATCGGCATTGTCACTGTGATTTACCAAATCGAGAAAAGCCGCCGGGCCAGTCGCGCCATCGGCGTCGACGTAGCCAATCAAGTCGGCTCTGGGGGCCAGCTTGAGGCCCTCGATGAGTGCGCCGCCTTTGCCAATAGGCGCGGGATAATCCAAAACGCTGACTTCTGGGAACTCAGCGTGAACCTTGTTGATGATGCCGACGGTGTTGTCACGGCAGCCGTTGGTGACGACGAGAAGCTGAAAATTGCCTTTGTAGTTCCGTCGAAAGAACTGGGCGTAATCCCGCAAAACGGGCTCTATCCGGCGCTCCTCATTGTACGCCGGAATCAGTAAAAGCACGCTGGGGGGCACCTGACTCACTTTATTTCCATATCAAGATACCGGCGAAGTGTCGAGGTTTGTAGTAGTTTATGGCGGAGGGACGAATGCACGATGTCGCGATTGTAGGAGCGGGGCCGGCAGGGTTGTCGGCGGCAATATATCTGGGGCGTGCGATGCGAAACGTGGTTGTTATCGATTCCAATAAGCCGATGTGCCGTTGGGAGCCTCATGTGGAGAATTACATGGGATTTCCTGATGGCATTTCCGGCGATGAGTTGTTGGAACGGGGACGCAGGCAGACGGAGCGTTATAAGGTCGAATTCGTTGAAGATACAGTGGAGACAGCGCGCGGTAAGGTGGATGAGTTTGTTCTTGTGGGAAAGAGTCGTGAATATCCTGCGCGACGATTACTGTTGGCGACGGGTATATTTCACATCCCGCCTGCAATTCCGGAATTGGATAGCTGCCTCGGTCACAGCATGTTTTTTTGCAAAGATTGCGATGGCATCCGGGTGCAGGGAAAGAGGATCGCGGTCGTCGGGACGAACAATAACACTGTCGAATATGCACTGGGGATGCTGACTTATTCGTCGTGTGTCTTTGTGCTGACCAACGGGTTTAGGCCGATCTGGGACGTGCAGCACGGGGAGTGGCTGGAGGAATATCGTATTCGCGTGCTTAACGGGCGCGTAGAAGCGGTGCAACATGATGACGGCCAAATTCGAGCCTTAACGTTTGATGAAGGAGAGAAGGTGTTGCTTGATTCACTTTTCACGACGCGCGGTGATGTTTTCCACAATCGCATCGCTCATGAACTGGGGGCTGAATTGGACGACAGCGGGGAAATTGTAGTCGATCGATGTATGATGACCTCGGTTCTGGGCGTATATGCGGCGGGTTGTGTTACACCTGCGAATTGTCAGATTATAATTGCGGCCGGGCAAGGAGCGATCGCGGCGCAATCGATCAATCACGACTTATTTAAAGCAGGCTTGAGGGATCATTCGTTGTTGAGGGTGCGAGATGGGCAATTGGAACACGCGCACACGGAGCCACAGCTTATCCACTAATTTTCGCTCAAATCGTTCCCCAGTTGAAAAAACGGTTGGCCGCTGTTCTGTTGAAAGGAGAAGGAGCGCGATGCGACAGGTTTCGGAAGTAACCGTTGAAGGGAAGCATCTCCGGGTATCAAACCTGGATAAAGTTTTGTATCCACGGGCCGCCTTCACCAAGGGGCAGGTCATCGATTATTATGTTCGGATTTCGCCGGTAATCTTGCCGCATTTGAAAGATCGTCCGCTGACCTTGAAACGTTATCCTGAAGGCGTGGAACGTGAATTTTTCTATGAGAAACAATGTCCTGGGCATCGACCGGGTTGGGTGAAAACAGCGCGAGTTGAAGGCTCGGAAAAAATCGTCAATTATTGTTTAGCCAACAATCTTTCTACTTTGGTTTGGGCGGCCAATCTTGCGGACCTGGAAATGCATACGTCGCTGTCGCGTGCGCCGGATATCGATGTCCCATCGATGGTGGTGTTTGATTTGGATCCGGGATTGCCGGCCAATATTATTCAATGTTGCGAGGTGGCGTTCTGGCTGAAAGAGAAACTTGAGAACATCAACATCCAATCGTTCCCCAAGACTTCCGGTTCAAAAGGTCTGCAAATCTACATCCCGCTGAACACTAAGACCGACTACCGCGTGACGAAGGCTTTTGCGAAGAATATGGCAGAGGCGTTGGAACGCGAGCATCCGAATGAGGTTGTATCGAAAATGGCGAAAATCTTGCGGAAGGGAAGAGTATTGGTGGATTGGAGCCAGAACGACGTACACAAGACGACGGTTTGCGTGTACTCGCTCCGGGCTAAGGACCAGCCGACCGTTTCCACGCCGGTAACATGGGAAGAAGTTGCTCTGGCGTTAAAAAAGAAGGATCCGAAACGGTTGACATTCGTTGCCGAAGACACGCTCGCGCGCGTTGAGAAGCAGGGCGACATATTCGAACCTGTGCTGACGTTGAAACAGAAATTAAAATCGGTTGAGCTGTAATGAAGCGGAATCCATTGGAGGAGTACGCCGGTAAACGCGATTTTAGGGCAACTCGCGAACCGGGACCTCGTGTCAAAAAACCTGCACCTCGGGCAACCGGAAATTTATTCGTCATTCAAAAGCACGCGGCCAGCCATTTGCATTATGATTTTCGGCTCGAAATGGACGGCGTCTTGAAATCCTGGGCGGTTCCGAAAGGGCTGCCGACGCGACGTGGGGATAAACGGTTGGCGATGCAGGTGGAAGATCACCCGCTCGACTACGCCGGTTTTGAAGGGATTATCGCTCCGGGAAATTATGGTGCGGGCACGGTTATGGTTTGGGATACCGGAACGTACGAAGTGAAAGACGCTGAACCACTGGAGGCGCTCGAGTCGGGTAAAATCCACTTCTTTCTGAACGGGAAAAAGCTCAAAGGCGAATGGGCCATCGTTAGATTTCGCAATCCAAACGAAAAAGGAAAACAACCGTGGCTGATTTTTAAAGCGGCGGAAGATTTTCCGGAGCTTTCATCGAAGAAGGAAAACGAATCGGCGATCAGCGGGCGGACGATGGAAAAGATCGCGAAGGCGCAAGGTGCAGAATGGCAGAGTAATCGCGCTTCCGATATTTCGGCACACGACCCGTTCAAAGCGCGGATTCAGCGTGCTGCCGCTAAAGCGAAGCAGGTAACAAAGGAAGATTCCAAAGCCGAAACGTCGGAGAAAAATCTTCACAAGGGAAAGATCGCATTTATCGAACCGATGAAATGCAAGTTGCTCGATGAGATTCCAACGTGCGGCGATTGGATTTACGAGATTAAGTTTGATGGCATCAGGGCTCTCGCCCTGAAGAACGGTGATAATGTTGAGCTTTATTCGCGCCTCAAAAATAGGATGAATCACCGATTCGTTGACATTGCTGAAGCCATCAAATCGTGCAGGTGCAAATCGGCCATCATCGACGGTGAAGTTGTTGCTCTGGAGGAAAACGGGAGGTCCTCGTTTCAACTCTTGCAGATGTCGCAGATGCCCGGCCAGACATCACCGATTTGCTATTACTTGTTTGATATATTGAATCTCAACGGTAAAGACCTGAAGAATTTGCCGCTCTCTGAACGAAAGAAGATTTTACTGAAAGTGGTTCCGGAAGGGCACGACTTGTTGCGGATCTCAGATCATTTGGGCGGTCGCCCCGAGCAACTGTGGAATGAGGTGTGTCATCGTAATCTAGAAGGGTTGGTCGGCAAGAAGCGCGATTCCAAATATGAGCCCGGAAGACGCAGCGGCGCGTGGATTAAGGTGAAGTGCACGTGCGCACAGGAATTGGTCATCGGCGGTTACACAGAACCGAAAGGCAACCGCGAACGATTCGGGGCGATCATCGTCGGCTATTACACTGGCAAGAACCTGATGTTCGCATCGAAAGTCGGATCTGGTTTCAACCGTGGTGTGATCGAGTCGCTGTACGTTCAATTTCAGAAACTGAAACAACGAGAATGTCCTTTCGCGAATTTGCCTGAGAAGCGCCCGGGTCGGTGGGGGCAGGGGATAACGGCGAGCCAGATGAAACGTTGCACGTGGGTAAAACCGAAGCTTGTTGCACAGATTCGGTTCACGGAGTGGACAAAGGACGGCGGCTTGCGTCATCCGGTCTTTTTGGGCTTACGAGAAGACAAACAACCAATCGAAGTTGTGCGAGAGGATACGAGGCATTAGGAGAGTCGAATGTCGAGTAAGATGAAGACGAACGGAAAGGCGAGGAGCAGGTTTAACGAAAAGTTTCACAGCTTCGCGCAAAAAATATCTTCCGCCGTAGGACATCCGTGGGCCTTTCTGATCGCGACGCTCTTGATTATCGGCTGGGGTGTCACCGGGCCGATTTTTCACTATTCGAATACGTGGCAGTTAGTAATTAACACGGGCACGACAATCGTGACGTTCCTAATGGTTTTCCTGATTCAAAACACGCAAAACCGCGATGCGCGCGCAGTGCATCTCAAGCTTGACGAATTATTGAGAAGCGGCGAAAAAGCTAGGAACTATTTAATTGACTTACAAAACTTATCCGACGAGGAGCTCGATGAACTTGAACGGGAATTTAAAATCTGCCGACAGAAACGAAGTGGTGTCCCGGAACCTCCGAAGGCCAGGATCTGAACAACTTAAATCGCAGCGAAGTAAGTTCCGGTATTTGTTGAAACTACTGCCCGTAACCATTGGTGCGTTCATTTTTTCAGTGACGACTGTCGTCGCAGATTCAAACGCTGAGGCAAATCAGAAAGCGGACTCCAACTTTAAATTTGATTCGGTCCGGGAGTGCGTTTGGGATTCGGATATTGGTGATGGATTTCGCAAACATGCAACGCAGGCGGGTATCGCTGCCGGCGGAGGGATTGGTTTACGTGTTTTTGGGGGAACGAAGAGTCATGACATTGTGCTGGGGGCGGTTGATGTTGGAACGATGCTGTCCGGCCCTGTGGCCAAAGATCATTGGTGGTGTGGGAATTTGGAGTTGATGGGCGAATTATTCGGTGGCCAACAGATAAAACCGAAGTCGGCCTATTTGGTCGGGGTATCTCCCATTCTGCGGTATAATTTCGCTACCGGAAGTCGGCTAGTCCCTTTCTTTGGAGCGGGCGCCGGTCTGTCGCTAACCGATATCCGTCACCCCGATCTCAGCACGGATTTCGAATTCAATGTGCAGGTTCATTGCGGTATGCATTACTTTTTCAAACCAAACGTGGCTGCAACATTCGAAGCAAGGTTTCTGCATCTATCCAATGCCGGTATCGATAGCCCGAACGAAGGCGTAAATACAGGTGTTGCACTTGTCGGCGTAAATTGGTTTTTTTAAACGGAAGTTTTCCCGGTTGGTTCCCTTAGCACTCTAAATCGCTGAACATTTGTTGCTGTTTACTGTTTCCGGCGGTCTGTTTAATGTCTGCACGTGAATGTTCTTTTTATCGGCGACATCGTTGGCGAGCCTGGCCGGCGTGCGGTCAAGGAACTGGTCCCGAAACTTCGGCGCGAGCATCAGCTTGATATCGTCATCGCAAACGGCGAAAACTCGGCGGGGGGAGCCGGTATCACTCCAAATACTGCTCGGGACATTTTCGATGCGGGTGTTGATGTCATTACCACTGGTGATCATTTGTTTGACCAAAGGGAAGTGATGACGCTGTTGCAGAATGAACCACGCTTCTTACGACCGTTGAATTATCCTTCTGGAACTCTCGGACGGGGCAGCGCGGTTTTTCGTTTTGAAAAATTACCGCCGATCGCGGTGATGAATTTGCAGGGCCGATCATTCATGCAGGCGATGGAAAACCCTTTTACGGTGGGACGCGCAGAAGTCGAACGGTTACGCCAACAGACTCACCTTATCTTTATCGACATGCATGCCGAAGCGACCTCCGAAAAGATTGCCATCGCGCGGATGTTGGATGGACAAGTAAGTGCCGTCGTCGGGACGCATACTCATGTTCAAACCGCTGACGAACAGATTTTTCCCGGTGGGACGGCTTTCCTCTGCGATGCTGGATTTACCGGGCCGCACGAAAGTGTTCTCGGGCGTGAAATCCAGCCAATTATTCAAAGGTTCACGACAAATATGCCGCAAAAATTTGGTGTCGCATCTGAACGCGTTCTGCTTCAGGGAGCGTTAATCGATATCGATCCGAACACCGGTCGTGCCGTCAGCATCAAGCGCGTCTCCGAGCAGGTAAAATAATTACGATTCGCGAATCGTCGCTTGCAAAGACTGCTTAAGATTTGCCACAACTTTTTCGTGCGCGTTATTCACTTCCGTGTCAGTCAGAGTCTTTTCAACACTTCGGTAGGTAAAGGCGTAGGCAAGACTCTTCTGGCCTTCGGGAATATTTCTGCCACGGAAAACGTCGAAAACTTCGACTGACTCCAGGTTGGCTGGTTTCGTTTGGCGAACGACGTTGAGCACGGCGTCGTGAGTCGCGGATTCCGGCACAATCATGGCTATATCTCGGCGAATTGACGGAAATGCCGGGAGGGATCTAAACGATTTTTCGCGATTGCGACGGGCCAAGAGCAGGTCGAAATTGAGTTCGGCTAAAAACGCAGCGTGACGAAGATCGTAGCGCTTGGCGAGAGCTGGGGTGACTTGGCCGATTTCGCCAAGGGTCATCTTGCCGAGTTGTACGCCGGCTGATTCGAGGAAAAAGGTGTTAGAGCTTTCGCGTCGGATGTAACTCATTCCTTTAAGGCCGAATTGTTGTAGGAAATCCTCGAGCACGCCCTTGAGATCATACGCGTCGAAAGCTGCTTCACGATCCGCGCCGCTCCAAAAGCCGGCAAGACGATGTCCGGTCAAGGCGATGCCGAGACGGCGTTCTTCCTTTGTTTTTCCGTCGACGAGCGAAAAGACACGGCCAATCTCAAAAAGCGCAACGTCATCGGTTTTATGGCTGACGTTGTGTCGTAGGGCATCCAGCAATCCGGGAAGAACGCTCGGACGAAGCACGTTCATGTCGCTGCTGAGCGGGTTCTCGAGATAAACAAGATTTTCGGCGGTAACGCCCGCGATCAGTTTTGCGACACCGTCGGAGATGAGCGTTTGACCTTGAGCTTCGCTTAATCCGAGACCAGCGAGCCTTTGTCGGGCTTCAGTAAGCTGGTCGTGAATTGAATCGTATGCATTTGTGCCGATCGCTCCGCGCGGCGGCGTGGAAGGAATTTTATCAATCCCGTAGAGTCGAACGATTTCTTCGATAAGATCGACATCGCGTTTGATATCAACTCGGAACGTGGGAATCCGGAAAATCGGCTGGCCGCCAGCAACGGACCAATCGGTTTGCAGCCCCAAACGACGGAGGGACTGGACTTGTTGTTCATGAGGAATTTCTAATCCAACGAGTTCTTCGGTCTTTGTCAAACGAAGAGCGATTTCCTTCGCTGTTGGCGGATTTGGAAATGCGTCGATGGATTGATCGAGAACCTTGCCTCCTGCCGTCTCGATGATGAGTTGGGCGGCGCGTCGACTGGCCCAATCGCAAATGCCAACGTCGCCGCCGCGTTCAAATCGATAGGACGAGTCGGTGCGCAGCTCTAATTTCTTGGACGTTGCGCGAACGTTTTGTGGTTTGAAATAGGCACTTTCGATGAGGACGTCAGTGGTGTTCGGATTAATTTCACTATTCTGACCACCCATCACACCGGCCAATGCAACTGCTTTGGTTTCATCGGCGATAAGCAACATGTTGTTTGTCAGCGTGTGCTTTTTGCCATCCAAGGTCGTGAACGATTCGCCCTCGGCAGCGCGACGAATAACAATCGTGGGAGGTTTTCCCGATAGCAGGTGATAATCGAATGCGTGCAACGGTTGACCGATTTCAAGCATGACGTAGTTCGTTACGTCGACAACGTTATTGATGCTGCGGAGGCCGACGCTTTCGAGAATCTGGCGGAGCCAATCGGGGCTTGGACCGACTTTAACGCCGCGGACCATTCGTGCGGTGTAACGTGGACAAAGCTCTGAATCGTCCAGGCGAACGCGCGCTGTTGAATCGATAGCCTCAGGGCTCACACTGGCTGGTGCGATACCAATATCTGGCATGCGTAGCGGGTTGCCGTTCAGCGCGCTGATTTCACGAGCAATGCCAATGAGACTATTCCAGTCGGGCCGGTTTGGCGTAATTTCCAAATCGTAGACGACATCGCCTGACTTACGTCCAAGATATTCAGCGAACGGTTGACCGACTTTGGCGTCTTCGCGCAGAATCAACAGGCCATCGATCTGGTCGGGTAATCCGAGTTCCTGTGGCGAGCAGAGCATGCCGTGCGATTCGACGCCCATGACCTTGCGCACTTTAATGGTGAAAGGTTCTTTTTCGCCTGGCTTTAGCGGCAATGACGCACCGGGAACAATCAAGGGAACTTTGTCGCCGGCTTTATAATTGTTCGCACCGCAAATGACCTGACGTTCGCCTTTTCCGTCGGCTACCTTGCAAACGGAAAGTTTGTCGGAGCCGACAACTTTATCGCGGGTTATCACTTGCCCGACAACAATTCCTTCGAACTCGCCGCTGACTTTATGCACGCCTTCGACTTCGAGACCGAGCATCGTCAGGCGCTCGGACAGTTCTTCCGGCGACCAATCGAAATCGACGTATTGTTTTAACCAATTATAGGTAAGCTTCATTTCTCGCTGTGGTATTGCGTCCTCAGAAAATTCTCGCACAAAGAGGCCATTTCAACCGCAAAACGTTCGACTTTTTTATTGTAGTAGCTCCAGGCAATCAACGACGGAATGGCAGTGAGCAGGCCGAGCAGGGTTGAGTTCAATGCGACCGCAATGCCTTTTGCAACCTCTTTGCTGTCACCCAGACCTGCATCGCTCATGCCGCCAAACAAAATGATGAGGCCGTAAATAGTGCCAACCAGCCCAAGCAAGGGCGCGACGCCAACGACGATTTCGAGGATGACCAGGCCACGTTCCAGCTTTGAAACTTCGTGGCGTGCGCTTGTTTCGAGAGCCCCGATGTTTTCAGCGCGTGGCCAGGTGCGGTGCTTATCGGCGAGTATTAATAACCGGCTCACTGGCGAAGGATGTTGTTCGCAGATGCGGCGGAGCATCGGCACGTCAGCTTCGGTGCGGCAGGTTTCAAGGGCGGCCTCGACTTGAGTCGGAATTACTTTTTGCGCTCGCAAAGCAAGACCTCGCTCGACGATGAACGTCAAACCGATCACCGAGGCAAGAATCAAAACAGAAATAATGAATAATTCCATCGCGCCTATTGTTACGAATATTACTCGTAAAAAAAAGTAAAAGTGACATCTCGTTCGTCGCCCGCAAGTTCGCGGCGCATTTCCGTGGTCCAACGTGGATACGGAGAATTGTCGAGAATGGCTTTTTGGCAGAGCAAGGAGAAGAACGAATCGACGGTATTGCGTATGACTTTCAGGTCAGTGATCCGGCCGTCGTAGTGCAGTTTGAATTCAACCCGGACTTCGCCGACGGGCGTTGGCTGTTGGTTTTGCAACAGGAAGTCCCAGCGAGCCTGCACGGCATTGACGAACAGGCGGTCATAATCGCCGGTTAAGGTGCGGCGGACGTCGAGGCTCGATGTCATTCCGACGTGCGGAGCGCCGCCGTCGTGTTTCATTTTGTCGCCCGTGATACCATTAAGCGCTTTGGCTTCATCTACTGTGCGTGGGCGACGATGCGGCTGGGCTTCTGGCTGATCGGACTTGCTGTCGTTTGCTTTCGTGCTGGGTTTCGCGATGGCGAGGTCGCCTGGAGTGTAGGCTTTTGGTGCTGGGGACGGTTTTTCGGCTTCGACTTTTGGCTCTGGCGTGGGTTGAAGCGGTTTGGCTTCGGGTTTTGGGCGGCTGTTGTCGGTTGTTTTTAGAACTTTTTGCTGCCTTCCAGTAAGTTCCGGCAGTGCGGTGTCGGCTTGCTTCGTACTGGAAGCGATCGTGTTGGCGGAACTGATGTACTTGGCGTTTTTGGGCGGCTCAGCAACCGCTTGCGTTGGATCAACGTCGACGAACGTGAGTGTGGCGGACTGTGGCTGTGTTCGTGGCGGAACCGATTTGGCAATCTGCTTTATGAGACTGCTGCGCGCCGCTTGCAACCAATGCGGTAAATGCGACTCGCGCCACCAGCCGTGGGTCTGGCCATATTTCCAACCGCCGAATGCAAAAAGATGCAGGACAAGGGAAATCACCAATGCTCGAACGAGCAAATCCAGACTGGGGTCCTTGGCCACGACGGCTCTCACGAATTCAGGATGCGCGATTTAAGGCGAATCTGACAAGGATTCCTTCGCGTTACTCATCACCGGCGTTGTTCGCGATGTTGAATTTACGTGTGCTACGATTCGTGATGCGCACAGTGCCTTTCATCACGTTATCGGAGATGATGGCGCGCGTCACGTTCGTGCCGAGTTCGATTTGAGCTTTATTTTCCTGAAATTCACAACCGCGCACCAGCAAGGTCCCGCTTTCGCATTGGATTGCGTGACGTTTTTCGTTGTTCCGATCCCATTGGCAGAAGGTGCAATCCGAGAAGCCGATTGTTCCTTTTCCGGCAATGTGGGCGATTTGATAGCAAGGGCCCCAGAACGCGGAGTTCACGAATCGAACGCTACCGTTGTTTGCCGCACCGACTTCAACCATTGTCGGGTTTGGTCCTTCGAATGAGGTGAATTCGCCGTTGGATATCAGAATCCCGAACGGTGCTGCGCTGTCAACGACCACCGCCGTGTAACATGCGTCGGCGCCGATGCCGAGAAAGTTGCCGTTGCAATTGCCCCCCGTAGTCTGGATGAACTTGTAACCAACTTTGTAGCCGAAACAAAACGTGTTGAGCACGTACTGCCAATCACTGCGACCGAAGATGAATGCCTCACCGTGTTCCTTCTGCCATTTATAGAGCTTGGGTTTCATGCTCCACCATGGGTTGAAGTGAACATTTTCGATGCGACCTATATCGAAAATGACGTCCACATAGATGCCTCGCCGAAGCGGTTGCCCTTGAACGTTTCGAATCAGATGGCGCTCATTGTGTGTTGCGTCAATTCCGTTGTAGGAATTGAGCAACTCAACATCCAGCACGGCGGGGTTTTGACCGCGCATGGCGATCGTCCATGGATAAGGCCTTGGCTCAGCATTATCGTTTTGGTTCGGATAATAAATGGCGACGCCTTTCAACGTGCTGTTTGCATTCAGGGTGATGAACGGCGGCCCATTTTCGTTTCCTGCGTCGGCGTTGACCAGAAAAGTGGTGCCATCATCCGTTGGTTTCGGATGACCTTCGTTACGCAAACCAATGTGTGATGGCACGGATTCCCAAACTCCTTTCAGCGTTACGCCATTGGGAACATTTAAATGCCGCGCAAGAAAATAGTTTCCACAGGGCGCGTAGACGATTCCGCCTCCCGCTTTTCCCACGGCATCCAGCGCACGCTGAAATGCAGATGTATCGTCGGTTTTGCCATCGCCTTTCGCCCCAAAAGCCGTGACGAAGTAGACGTCATTGGTGGTTGCCTTAACTGTAAGAGCAAACCCAAATGCCAAA
>Ga0265327_10001893_pt1 | contig 24218 bp, 13 predicted proteins | sample 41621metaG_FD_202089 | JGI IMG/M metagenome (GOLD analysis project Ga0265327, IMG submission 202089) | Rhizosphere microbial communities from Carex aquatilis grown in University of Washington, Seatle, WA, United States - 4-16-21 metaG | ecosystem: Host-associated > Plants > Roots > Rhizosphere...
CGCCGCGCACGGTCGGCAGCTTGATCCAGACCAGACCCAACTCGGCCGCCGCATCGACTTTTTCGACATGGTGTTTCAGCGCGGTCTTGTCGTCGAGCATAAAGCGCAAGTCTTTGCCGTTTTCAGCAAGCTCGGTGAAATAACCGAAATTGCCGGTATGCAAACGCAGCAGCAGCGGAAAATCGCCGAGGGTTTCCTGAATATCCGCGCCGGTAGCGCCTGCATCCAGCGTCAACGGCTTGCGCGAGGACCAGTCGTTGTTCCACCATGCCAAAGCGAGCGTCGGTAGCAAAAAAAGGATTAAGCCCAATTTGAGCGATTTATAGGTGATTTTTTTCATGATTTAAGTTTATTTAATTAAAAACTAAGAGCATCCGCCTCGTTCCCAAGCTCTCGAGACTGTGAAAGTATTATCAAAATGAGTTTAAAAACCTATTCACCACGAAGGCACGAAGATCACGAAGGAAAAATAATTCTTTAAAACCAATGCATTGAAAGTATTGAAAACTTCGTGTCCTTCGTGCCTTCGTGGTGAATGCTTTTTCTTTTGTTCTAAAACGATAACTTTCACAGTCTCTCTCGCTTGGGAACGAGCATAAAAACTTAAGGTCGTAGAGATCAACCGCCACACCCCGCCTTACCTTCGCGCACATCCGCGACACTGCAATCGCCGTAACCGACCACGTCGGCGCTGATCATGCTGACAGCGGATTTTGCCTTGTCACTGTCGCTATTCTTGTTGTTATCATCATTGTCATTCGTTTGCGTCGCCGATTTGGCGGCGCTGGTTGCAGCGCTGGAAGCTCCGGCCGGTACCGACGGCGGCGCAACCGCAGTCGGTACACCGACCGAACTGCCGGAAGCCGAGATATTGGATGCGCCGACCACAGCCGTCGCCGCAATAACGATTTGCCCGCCGCTGATACCGGCTTCCCCGGCATCGACGATGCCGGTAGGCGCGGCTAGGTAGACATTGCCTTGCTTAGTTGTTTTATCCTGCGGATTAATGGTCTGGATGCCGCTACCCGAAACAATCGGCGGGAAAATCGTAACGATATTGCCTTTCGCATCGACGCCGGTAATCGGCGCGGGCGCGGAAATAGCCGATTTCGCGCCTTTACCGGCATCGATATTGCCTTTGGACGACCAGATGGCGATGTCGCCTCCGCCCATCGTGAACACACGGGATTGGTTTACATTGAAATCGCCTGAACTGAATGCGTTTACATCGCCTTGCTGTTGGGCGACGATGCCGAGTTCGTCAGCGCCTTTTTGGATGCCGCCGACCTTTCCGGCCAACCCTACGTTAACGCTTCCGCCCGGCACCGCCAGATTGATGCCGCCTCCCGCCAAGGTTTTAATCTGGCTGAATACCAGAGACAAATCGCCTTGATAGTTACTATCAGGAAACAACGCCGCAATCGCATCGAAGCCTTGCCGGTATAACGCTTTGCGCTCGGATTCCGGGGCTGCGGCAGCGGCTGAAGCCGACAATTTGATTTCGCTGAACAGCACGTCCAGCAACAGCTTTTGTTTACGCGCATCCGGCAGTTGTTGCAGATAATTAAGCTTTTGTTCGGGTGTTAAAGCGGCGACAGCGTTATCGCCTTCAATCTTCAACTTATCGAGATAGACGCTATCCAGGGCGAAATATTTGGCTATGAATCCTGCGTAATCGACTTGACCTACAACACCGGCCAACAGGTTAATAGTCGCACCTCCGGCAGCCGATAACGCCGCGTTTTTGGTATTGCCGATGGTGTTAATACCGGCCGAACCGCCCAGACTGACGTTTCGCCCGGCCTGGATTTGCAACTGTCCCGGCCCGCCCAATTCGATTTGTTTGTCATTGGCCTGCACAATGCCGTCGCCGTCGATCAGCGCATCGAAGCCGATGTCGCGCCCGGCTTTAACCTGAGTAACATCGGTAACCGACAAGTTCTGTCCGGACAAACTCAGGTTAGTAATATCCCTACCTGCGATAAATTCGGCGGCCTGGGGCAAAAAGAAAGTCACCTCCGAACTGGAAGCGAAAGCGATGTCGCCCAGTTTGGCGATAATCGCCGGTTTTGAGCTATCGCCCTCATGCAGCGGCACGGCGGCATGAATCAGCGTCGCATCCGGCGTGGACGGGTCCAGCCGTTCACGGGCTCGGATCAAGCCGTCGCTCAAACTGCCTTCGAGTTGCTGTGCGGGCGCATTAACGCCGGGCAGAAAAGACGGCGCGGCGTCGGACATATTGATATTGATCAATTGCGCGGCATCGCTATCGGTGCCGATATTGCGATTCGCCAACAGTTCCAATCGGCCTTGCGCCGAAGGAAACAAAGTCATCGAGCGGTCGATGCGAATATCGCCGGACAAGGCTGCGGTGCGTAACGTTCCGGGATAGACCGCATACTCGAAGCCTGACGAAGCGCTGGTATCGAGGTTTTTGGCTAAGCGAATCGCATCGGTATCGTTTTGCAAGACGCCATTGCCCGCTATCGCGGTCAGATTGACCGCGCCAGCGTCGCTATAAGTAAAAAACAGCGAATCGCCGCCCGCCGCCAGAGGCAGCAAGCCGCTTTGTTTGAGCACGGTAGGATTAAAAACCGAGGCGACAACCACATCTTGCCGAGCCTGCACAGTGAAACTGCCGTCGCCCAATTCAAGCATAGCGCCGAGATTATTTACCGAACGCGCGACACTGCCGCCCGCATTCAAAGTACCGGTACCGCGACCGACATAATATTCGCCGCCGATAATGTCGTTGCCCGCGCTAAGCTCTAAATCGCCGCCGCCATTAATGACCGTGCCGTTTTGCGTCCATTGATTGGCCGCTGTGCTTAACTGGCCGAACGGCTTGCCCGTGGTCGGCAGCATTACCGATAAATTGCGCACGTCGCCGCCCGCCTCGACAATGACATCGCCGCCGCCCAGCGCACCGACGTTCTGGTTGAAATAGCGTTTGCCTTTCGAGGAAATGCCATTGACGGCCGCGCTACGATCGCCGCTGACATTAATACCCCAAGCGGTCGGCCGGTGGTTGGCGTCGATCACGCCGCTACGCACCAACCAGTCGCCGGTTTCCTGGCCGGTAGCGATGCCGTCGATATTGCCGCCCGCATGCAAACCGATAGCGCCGCCTTGAGTCGGGTATTCCGCAATCGCGAAAACCAGGCCCAGCAAAGTTTCGCTAAAATAACCGTAACGCAGCAAGGTGTTCATTTGCTCAGGGTCGAGCCGGTTCAGGTAATCGGCATCGCTCTCGCCGGTCGATTTGGCCGGTACGCCCGGCACCAAGCCGCTCAATAATTGGCCGCGGGTATAGTCGGCAGGCTTGCCCATCGTGTAAATCGCGGCCGCCGCGCTGGGGTCGTTGGCGTTAGCGACAAAATGAATATCGCCACCTGCGGCTATGTCGATGCTGCCGGTGCCGGTCCTGACCATTACCTGGCTGCCGACTTTCTGACCGGAACCGTAAGGATCGGGAGCCAGATAGCTATTGGCCAGATTGACGTCGCCGCCGGCAATCAAGTTATAGCTCCATGACAGTCCGGGTTGCAGCAGGTCTTGCAACTGGGTTGAAGTTTGACCGGGAATCAGCGCCGTGGCGAACGCATCGCTCAGCGTCGCGTTAATATTCAAATCACCGCCTGCCCGTAAGGTCAGAAAGCCCGGCAGGGTTTTGTCGCCGTGCGTATCGTTATAGCGCCAGCCGATCAAATCCCAACGGTTCGACAGCGTTAAATTACCGCTGCCGCGGATTTCGATGCCCGGCAGCAGCGTTATTTCCGTGCCGGAAGCATTTGCCAAGGTCGGCGGCGCTTTCATAAAGTTGCCGGTGTCTTTTTGCCAGGCGGCGATATTGGCGTCTTTAATCAGCGCTAAACCGTCGTAAACGCGGGTGGCTTCCAGCGTGGTGCGACCGGAGATACGGGTATTGATGTCAGTCACGGCGACGCTATGCACCGCGTCGTCCCGGCCCGTGCGCAAATGCACGGTACCGTTAGCGGCATCGATAACGCCGCCGGTTTGCGACAGGTCCAGCAGACCGCTGCCGGTATCGTCGCGGTGTACCGTATCCAGCGTGACGCTGCCGCGGTCGGCTCCGGTAGCGACGATTTTGCCGGTTGTGGCCAGCGTAATGCCGTTTCTGCCGTAAATCGATACATCTCCCGCTTTGCTGTCGTCGGCGTTGATAGTTCCAGCGATAGCGACGCTGCCCTGATCGGCCGATAATTGAAAGCGGCGTGCGTTAACGCTGTCGGTTTCAGCCAGCGTCACGTCGCCACTGCGTTGCTGCAATATCAACTCTTCTTTGAAACCGGCCTTGGATAGCTTGCTGTTAAGCGCCGAGAAATCGCCGAAACTGTCGGCATCGAGCCGGAATTTACCTTGCCGGTAAGCTGCACCGCTCTGTGCGGTAACAGCTCCGGCCCAATTGAACCGGCCTAGCGGAGCTCTGATGTCCAGCAAGCCCGCATCTCCGGCTTGTTCCGGGCCGTTCGCCGCACCGGCCAGATTGATCTCCGCGCCGTCGGCAAGATCGATATTGCCTTGCGGGGCCGATAACAACACGCTGCCTGCGGAGGAAAATTTATTTAGTTCGGCGAAGCTTATCGCCCGGCCCGACACATCGATACGCGAACCGCTATTTAGGCCAATATCACCGTTTAAAGCAGTGAGTTTTAAAATGCCGGAAGGCAGATCGAAGCGCCCGTTGCCGGTAATCGAAGCGCCGGTGATAGACCAGCTTGCGCCCAGTCCAGCGGTCCATGAATCGTTTTCAACGCCGGGAGAGTTAAGCATTACCTGATAACCGCTTGCATCTATGCCGGTTGTAGCGCCCGCGTCGCCGATGAAATGACCGGCATTCAAATGCACATCGCCTGCGACTTTCAAGGTCCCGGCGTTGGTCAACGAACTTTGGCCGGTGACTGGGTCCTGCGTTTGTCCTAAACCCTTGATTGCGGCTGCCGCATTTAAATTAACTTGGGCAAAACCGTTAATCGCATAATTGCCGCCACCCAATTGAATCTCTGCGGCGTTCAGCGTCAATGTGCCGCTGCCGTTACCGCCAACGCTTGCTTTCGAAGCGGTGTTGGTTAATTGAATGGCATCCGCAGTCAACACTGCGCCGGTCCCCGCATTATTAAAGCCGTTGATTTGCGCCGCATCGATGCTGAGCAAGCCGCTATTGACCGCAACATTGCCGTACAGGTCAAGACCACCGGCGCTGGTCAGTTTTAATTCAGCCAAATTAAATTGCGTCTCCGATAAAACCAGGCCGGAGGTATCTTGCGGCGCATCGCCGAGGCTGATTTTGCTTGCTTTCAAGGCCAGCGCGCCGCCCTGCATATCAATAGCCCCGTCGAACACCGTGTCTTTGGTAGAGTCCAGCAGCATCGAGTTATCCGATTGCAAATGCGCCCCGGCTTCTACGATCAGCGTTCCGGTTTTTCCGCTTACGGTGTTATCGCGAGTCAATTCCGCCAGACCGGACGAAGACAGCCGCAGCAGCGCGCCGTCGCTGTTGTTTTTACCGGCATTCGAGATCGAAAGATCGATACCGTCACCGCTGTTTTTGCCGGAACTGGCGACCACCGCGCCGGATTTAATCTTCAGCTCGTTTTTCGCCGCGAGCAAAATTTCATCGCCGTGCAAAATCGCATCGCCTTCTATCGCTAAAGTTTGCGACGACACCGTCACCCGTTGGCCGTTTTTGCTTTTGCTGCGCACGCCGCCCAGCAACAGACTCGGCGCATCCAGCTTGTTCAGGTCGTCGGCCAATAGATTGACGGTGCCGGAAGCGCCGCTCGCCAGATCTTCGCGGCGTCCGACGATGGCCAAATGATCGGCGCTGATGTCAACTTGACCGCCTCGCCCATTTCCCGCAGGTGATGCGGCCAAATCGGCGCCCAGCGACAAACCGGTTTGTGCGCTAATCGCCAGACTTCCGGCATCTTTAGGCAAAGCCGAAACCGCTACGCCCTGAGTTGCGGCCTTGGCTGAGAAGAACGAGTCGGCTAAATAATCGGTGTATTGGGAACGGCTACGCGCAATAGCGCCGGGTTCCACCGCAAAGCCCTGCCGGCGCGCATCCTGGGTACCGGCTGCGCCGTAACGACCGGCGACGATAGCGGTTCCGGCCAGATCCATGACCGTTTGGCCGGGCAGCATATCCTGCGTACCGGGTTTTGGCGTGACTAGATAAGCGCCGGGCAACAGCGCATAATGCGCCGGTAGCAGCGTATACCAACCCGCCGCCAAGCCTGAACCGGGACCGAGATAAACGCTGTCGCCGACATTAAGGCCCGATGCGGAAAATTCCTGCGGATCGTAAGGCGTCAGCGCATTGCCCAGATTCGGCAACACCGCGAACTTTTGCGTATATCCGGCCGAATTGGCGTCCAGCACATCGGCCGAACCGCCGGGCCCGCTAATAAATTCATAAGCGTAAAGATCGCCGCCGCCGGACAAGTCAACCTTAGCGCCGTCATTCAAAGCCACGTCTTTGCCGGTCAGACTAAGGCGTTTTTCCGGCGGGCTGTCGATTACAATATTCGTGTTGCCGCTGCTGTCCAGCGGATACAGCCAGTTCAAGCCGCCCGAACCTTGGCCGAACGGAATGGTCAAGCCGTCGCCGGAAACCGACGTCAAACTGCCCGCCGCCAAGGTTAGATGGTTATCGGCATTAAGCGCCAATGAGCCGAACGGAACTTTGACCACGCCTTGCTGAATGATATTCGGCGCGGTGAGATTCAGATTGCCGCCTGCCGAATAAACCGGCGCAGGCGTCCCGCCGCTTTTTTCAATCGTCAGCGTGCGCTCGCCGGAACCAATCACGGAAAGGCTGTAATGACTCAGCGTAGCCGGATACAGTTGAGCGGCTTGGATGGTCAAATCGCCGGACAATTTGAACTCGCCCAGATAATCTTTGGTGTCCGGCCTGACCCGGATGCCGACCGTGCGGACATCGCCCAGAGCGTTCAGATTGACCCGATTAAAGCCGTTAAAACTTAAACCGCCGATCAGATCGATACCTTGGGCATTGACGCTGAAATGACCCGGCCCGGTTTTGGCGTCCGCAGTCAGCGTGGTGGAAAACTCGGCATTGCCCAAATCGGTGTCTATGCGGCTTTGCGTCGAACCGAGCGCCGCGTAAGCGGTGTTCAAACTCACTTGCCCGTCCGTGGTTTGCAGGGTCGGGGTATCGAGCACGATTTGCCGGGTCGCAGCCAATTGCACATCGCCGTTAAAACGAATGCTGCCTGCATAGTTTCCGTTAGCGCCGAGGACATCGGTTTTGAATAATAACGAATCGAAACCGGCGCTATTGATTTGCCGGTCGTTGAATAACGCTTGCCCGCTGTAAGTAGTGGAGGCAATGCTGCCGCCTTGCGCCAAGTTATCCGGAATCGCGTTTTCATTATCGGCCGACATGACGATGCTTCGCGGTAATGCGGGATTGACGTCATCCGGGAACAAACCGGCGCTGATAGGCAGCAGCGGTTTGTTGCGCAGGCCGCGATTCAATTCAACAGACAGGCTTCCGCCGGCCGCGCCGCTGCCGCCTTCTTTGGCTATCAGCGTGCCGTCGGCCAGTATGCCTTCACCGGCTTTGAGCCGGATAGTGCCGCCGTTTGACGCGATTATTTCGGACACGATTCCAGTCGGTTGCTGAAAATCGAGGGTTTCCGAACTGCCGGATACATCCATCACAGAACCCGAACGGCTGACGATGTAGCCGCGCTTGGCTGTCAGTGCAATGTTGCCGCCGGACAATACTTCACCGGTTTTTAATCCGTAGGCATTCAGTTCCGGCTTGAATGCGCCTTTCGCTAATAAAGCGCTTTTCTCGCCCAGCCAAATGCCTTGGGCATCGAAAAAGCCCTTGTCGCCGCTGCTCGGCGTATTGATGTTAACGGCGATAGTACCGCCCGGTGCGTTGATCGTGCCGTCGACAAAAACCGAGGTGTCCGAATCCAGTTCGACAGTGCCTGCGCTGTCTGTTTGGATCAATGCGCCCTGCCCTATGTTGAGCGATTCTTTACGGTTTTGGGCTAACAGTTCGGTAAAGGATAATTTCAGTTTGGCCGGATTGCGCTCGGTTTCCGGCAAGGTGACAGCGCTGCTGAAGCTTTGCAGATCGCTGCCGGACGCTTGAGTGACCGCCGCGCTGTCCACCAGCAAATTATGTTGCTGCGGTTTGAGTTGGGCGTTATCGGCCACTTTCAGGCCGTAGAGATTCGAATCGATGCGGTAATCGGCAAAACCGCCTTGTTGAAAAAAATCCGGGTTCAGTATCAGCGGCGTCGTGCCGGATCCTGTCCGTACCGGCGCATCGCCAGCGGAACCGATGATCACTTCATTGCTGCTAAGGTCCAAGCTGCCGCCCTGCGCGATGCCCCAACCCGCGACTTCGCCGTCGAGGATCAGGCTGGAAGACGCGCCGCCGCCATCGTGGGTCGCGGCCGTCAACTTAATGCTGCCGCCCGGTCCGGGTACGATGCGGGATTTGTTATCCAGCCAAGCGCCGCCGCTGACATCGATGCGGCTGCCGGGTTCGAGCCGCAAATCGGCTTGCTCGGCAACCAGGGTGACGCTGCCGCCGTTACTGGCAATAGCGCCTAAAGGCTTGCCCTGTTGGCTGTCCAGCACGTCATTAAGCCAAAGCCCCGAAACATCGATTACAGCGGAGCTGCCCAGCGTAACCGATCCGGGCAACACCGTATCGGCGATGCCGATCGGTTTCAGGCTGACTTGGCCGGACGGCGCGATAATCGAACCCTGTATAGCAAAACCGGTCGCCGACAGGTTCAAACTGCCGTCCACCGGCAACTCCAAGCGCGCCTCTTTTTGCAGGCTGACCGCGCCGTTGGTTTTGATGCTGACGTTAGTGATGCCGGAGCGTTTGAACAAACCGGCGTCGATAGCCAAAGCAGCGGCTTCGGTGGAACCGTCGCCCTTTCTCGGCAAGGGCTTATCGAAGCCGGTATCGATCCCTTTATCGATCAGGGCCGCGCTCTTATTAAACACAATGTCCTGCTTGCCGAACACAGTGTTATTGTTTAAATCGATTGCCAGCGTACTGCCTGCCGCCCGTTGCTCGGCCGTTCTCTGCAAAGTTCCGGCAACGGTTGCGCCATTTAACGAGCCGTCCAGCCGGGTTTCGTAAGCGGCAATCGTCAAGCTGCCGCCCGCCTTGCCTTCGATATAACCGGTTTCAAAATGTTTAACGCCAAGACCCGGAATAGTCCAGCTTTCGCTAACGCCCCATTTAGGGTGAGTATCGGTAATCAGGCCCAGAATGCCGTCGTAATGACGGTTGGCGTCGGCTGTTGAAATATCGTAAATCCTGCCATCGGCAACCAGCTTGGTGGTTTCGATACTGCCGTCCTGATAAGCCACCGAGCCGCCGGAAAAGTCGATAACGCTGCCGGATTGGGTGATTACATCGCCGCTGGATTTTAAATTCACCGTGCCGCCGGAGGTGCTGCGCTCGTCGATATTACGGGCAATGCGATCTACCGCGCCTTTGATGTCGGCTACCGGTATCGACGCGCCGGTCAGCTTGCCGTCGGCGTCGCGCGTCAATGCCGCATCGCGAACATCAACCGAAACCGTCTGCCCGTAGAGCACGCCGTCGCGCTGTAACGGCGCATCTCTCAATTCGTTTTTGCGCAATTCGACCTTGACTACATTGCGCTGCATAGGCAGTTGCACGTCTTTGACGCCCGATGCATCGATTGTGCTGCCCGATTCCATGAAAATCCGCGCATCGCCTTTTTCGCTGCTGTCGGTGGGATTATCGATGGCGGTGATAGCAATGTTGCCGGATTTCGCCTGCACCGTAGACTTATCATGCAGATAAACGTCATGCCCGCCGATTTCGATCTGCGAGCGGTTTTGCGCCTGCGCATCAATCGCTGTAGCGGATTTATCGGCGTCCAAATCGACACTGGTCAAGCTGCCGCCCGCCAGATGCACGGTGGCTTGCGTACCCAGACCGTCATCGAGATCGGTCGTCCTGAGCGTGGCTTTGGGCAGTAGTTTGCCGCCGGTTCCTGACGGGTCCTGTATGCCTTCGCGGGCTAGCAGGCGCACCGAACCGTTCAGGCTGACCGACGTCGTCGCCGAAGCGATGCCTTGTTGATTGACCGCAAAGCCCATCAAGCTGGCGTTGCCGCGCTCGGCCAGCACTTTGCCGACATTATTCACTTCGCCGCCGGTGCCGACTTCGACCAGCAAACCGCGTATATCCGAATCGCTACCGGCTTCCTGCAAATAAACCTTGTCTTTAGCCGCCGCGATTATGGTTTGACCGTCGGGAGTTTCTACGGTTCCGGCATTGTTGACGACGGGCGCGGCGATAATGACGCGACCGCCGGGAGCATTGGTTTTAATGCTTGCGCCCGGCTCGATGAAGATCTGGATCTTGATTTTGGCTCCGTGCTGATCGAGCACCAAGTTGCCTTGGTTATCTTTAAGATAAACTTCGCCGTTGCCTTGTAAGGCCGCCGTGCCGTTAGTATCGAAGGCCTTGGTGATGCCGTTTTGGAAGACTGTATCGCTAATGCCCAGCGTGGTGGCGACCAGTGAGTTGACATTGATTTGCGAGTTTTGGCCGAACACAAAGCCGTTCTGGTTGACCAGATAAACTTGGCCGTTGGCGGTCAACGAACCCATGATCCGGCTGGGATCGGCTTGGTGGATGTTGTTCAAAGCCACCGCCGTCGATGACGGCTGATCGAAACGCACGCTGTTTTCCGCGCCGACATTAAAGCTTTGCCAGTCTATGCGGGCTTTGTCGGTACCCTGAGTGATGGTCATCGCGTTGCCGGAAATGGCCGCGCTCGCTTGGCCTTGCGTAGCAATATCGATAGGCGTGTTCGACAGCGCCACCGGATTTGACGGCACCGGCAGTTCGGCGCGGGCTTGCGACACCGTCACCGCAAAACTTCCGGCGATTAATGCGCGTATCGCCAATACCAGCGTTTTTTGGCGAAGCGGTAGGAGCGGGCCATGCCCGCGATATTTGTCCGGCGATTGCAGAATTGTAGATTCTTCATCGCGGGCATGGCCCGCTCCTACAATGATACGCACAGCGCAGTTTGCATGACTAAAACTCATAAGCCATCCTGAAATCGATACGCTGATTGCCGACGTCGACCGTGCCTTGCCGATACAGCGGATAAGCCCAATCGAACTCGCCCAACCAATGTTTAAAAAACTGCATGCGCAAACCCGCACCGGTACCGGCAAGCCGGTAATCGCTAGGATTAAGCGGCAATGCGTCCTGAATCCACAAATAGGCGTAATCGAAAAACAAATGCGCGCGCAGGTTTTGGGCGAAATCCCAATCCTGCGGTTTTAATGAAGGACTTTGCAGTTCCACCGACAGGTTGACGCCGTCGTCGCCCAATTGTTGGGTTTGATGATAGCCGCGCACGCTTTGCTGGCCGCCGACCGCGAACTGCTCGTTACTGATCAGCGGCGAGTCGGCCACTTGCCCGGAGGCGCGGGCTGCCAAGCGCATATCCCAAGGCAGTTCGCGCAAGTGTTTGAGTTCGCTAGTCAAATAAGCGAACCCGGCTTTGGCTTTAAAGCGCCGGTTTTCGAATTCCTGTTGATCGTTGCCAACGCCACTCACCGAGAAATGAATAGCCGAACTTAGCGACGTGATCACGCCGGGATAGCGCCAACTGCCGTCGTAACCGACCTGGAACGGGGCGTAACTGATCGGCGAAGTTTGCTGATCTTGCCCCGCTTGGTTAATGCCTTGATTGAAGCTTTTATAATCGAAACCGAGGTTCAAGCTATGGCTGTAGGCATTGAGGCCCGTTAACGGTTTTATCAAACGCGCGCCGTAAATCGAGCCGGTGCCGACCACCGACAAACCACCGACATTGACGCCTAATTGGGTGTTGGAACTGATGCCGATGCCGTACATAGCAAGACGCGTATTGGCCAAGCCGGTAGGCAAGACATAAGTGCCCGACCACACTTCGACTTCGTCGGCGTTTTCCGGCGAGACCTGATATTGCAGCGACGCGCTATGAAAACGTTGCCATAAGTTGTCGTAACGCACAGAGCCGAGCAAGCGGGTGCGGGAGGTGTTTTCCGAGTTGCGCCCGTTCATTTCCAAGCTGCCGTGAACAGGCAACTCGTCTTTAACGCGCAGTTCCACTTCGGTTTTTCCGGGCGTGGTTCCGGCGCGGAAAATCGGCGTGACCTGACGGTCGGCCGACTCCTTGCCCAATTCGCCGACCTGTTCCTGAACATTCGGCATAAACGGCACTTGGCCCGCCGCCAGCGCCGGTACTTTGTCCCTGATTTTGCCCAGGTAAAAATACCGCGAACCGGTAATTTTAAGCCGTTCCACCGCGCCTTCGACCACTTTCAGACGCACCAAGCCCTCAACCACATCCTGCTCGGGTATGTCTACCAAAACTGTCGGATAACCTTTTTCCTTGTATAAGGCTTCCAGCGTTTGTCTGGCTTTTTCCACGTCATCGACGGTTTTGCCTGTGCCTAAAAACGGGTATATCGTTTTTTCAACCAGCTGCTGATCCAGCACGGTATTACCTTCGACCTGCATTTCCAGCATATCGAAACTCGGTAAGGCTTCGGGCTGTTGTTCGATCGCGGCGGGCTGTTGTTCCAGCCATAAAGAAGCGGAAAAAAGCAGCAAACCAACGCTTATCAACGCATACCGTGTTAATTGTTTCATAAGACCGGAAATACTTGTCGGCGATGTAGAGAGGGGATTGTTAAGAGATTTGCGCAAAGGTAAAAGAAATTAGTTGGGTTAAACAGTGTTGCTGTTTAAACATCATAGCAACCGTTATGCCAACAAATATCAAATTGATTTATATAGATAAATTATTTAAACCGGCCGTTCAACTGTTGATAGGGCAACAGCTAATCAACACAATCTGTTGCTGTGGCAACAGCGATGCTGGTTCCCAAGCTCCAGCTTCACCGTCGTTAAACTGGGTATTGTAGGAGCGGGCCATGCCCGCGATGAAAACACCACGACTCAATAATCGCGGTTCAAATATCGCGGGCATGGCCCGCTCCTACCGGCCTTATTATGCTTAAGTTTGAAAACCAATCGACATCGGCAAGGTGCGCGCCACGCTTGAATCGTGGACCGACTGTCAGCCGATGTTATTTCAACTGAACCGCAAGACCTCCGTTCGCCGCCGCATCGGCCACCGGCACAATTTCGGTATGTACCGCGCCGTTATTTTTGTGCGAGAAAGCCACCACAGGATTGCTGGGATTGAACGGAATAGCGGCGGCGAATCCACGCGGATCGGCGGTCGTCGCAAAGGTGCCGGTTTTACCCCAAGCTTGAGTGGTATTAACCGTTCCCGCTATCGCCGGACTGCCCAAGTTATCCGCCAGGGATTTCATCAGTTTGGTTTTAAGCGCCCATTGCGGATCGGCTTTACTGCTACGGTAAAGCACCGAGCCTTCCGCCCAGTAGGAATAAACGCCCGCCGCTACGTTTTCCAGCGTCGGCGCGTAGCCGTCGATCCTGATATAACGCCAAGGATCGCCGCCGGCGCCGGTGGCGGTAACGGTATTGTTTTTATCGGCGGTGTTGATCGCAATGCCCCAGCGTTTGGCAAAGCCCAAACCGTCGACAACATTGTTGAAACTCAGCACATTGGTGCCGTTTTGCCAATCTTTAAGCAGTGTGCCGGTATCGGAAATAATGATCGGCTCTTTGACGATAGGCAGCGAGGCGTCTTCATCCACGGCGTTATCGGCTGTTTTGGCGGCCGGTGCGAAAGCATTTTTGGTGCCCGGATAATTCAGAAATACCGAGTAAGCAATCACGCTGGTCGCCGCGCCGTTATTTCTTAAAGCCAAGGCTACCGGGGTCAAATTCGAACCGGTAGTTGATTCTTTATAAGGCGCGGCAACTCCTGCATCGGCCAAAATAGCGCTGTCCAGCAAACTCTTGACGCTATCGCCGTCGGTTTTATCGACAATTTTGACCTGATCCCAAGCGCCGATTTTGCCGGTCAGCAGCGACGCCAGAATGTTGCGATTGAGATTCGGCATATCGGTTTCGCTGTAATTGCCGATAACGGCGCTTTCCGGCAACGATCCCGCTCTTTTTTGCGCGGCTTGCAACACTTTATATAAGTCCAGCGTGACCGCGACACCGTACACCAAGCCTCCGGTCGGCAATATCGTGAATTTTGCCTTGCCGGTAGTGGGCACCGTGGTCAGGTTTAACGGCCAGCCGGGTTCAGGCGCGCCGGTGGTCAATTCGGGTTGTTGATCGGGGTAATTTGTCGTGCCGGGTTTTAGGATGATATTCGGATCGACGGCAATCATGCCGCCGTCGGACACTTTTTTGGTCAGATAGGTAGCTGCATTATCCGCGCCGATGGTTTGTTTCCAGGCTTGAGTGCCGTCGGCAAGCCAGGCGGAAGCCGGTAAGCCGACGATATTTAAATGCTCCAGCGGAATATTATTGATCAACGGAATAACGCCATAGCCCGAGCCTCCGGCCGTACGCCTGACCAACAGGATTTTCTTGCCTGCAAGGCCGCTGCCCAGATTCGCATTGCCGGTAAAGTAATGGGCCGTCCAACGCGAACCGATAGAGCCGGTCACCGGATCGACATCGTTGAAAGTATCGACGCTATTGGTCAACGCCAAGGTGCCGCTGACCACCTGACTGTAAGCCTTAGTTTGCGCCACCGCGCCCGAGACGTAGATAGTTATATTCGGTGCGCCATTCGCCCAAGGTGTCAGCGCGTTCGCCGCCTGCGAACCGACCAGCAGGGCGATAGTTGTAGCGAGAGTGTTTAATTTTTTCATAGAGAGGCTTCCTTAGAACGGTAATACAACGAGGGTGGATTTAAGCGACCTACTTACAACGGATCGCTTTGTTGAGTAATGCAGCTATGATGCCAATTACAAACGCTATATATAAAACTATATAAATAGATATAAATCAAGTATTACCTCTACCCCTCATCACTTTATCCAATGTCTGCACTACGACATTTTGTCAATTTATATACATTACTTAATAACGATATATTACAAAGAACAGATAGCCCTCTCCAGCAGGAGAGGGTTGGGGTGAGGAGAATAAAAATAAGGACAAAAGCCTTATTTGATCCCCTCATCCTAACCTAATCATGCCGGACTATCCTGTCCGGCACCCTACGGGCGAGTGCAAATCCGCTCCCGGCGGATTTGTCCTTGAGGGAGAAGGAGCAAATGTCGCTCTATTAGCTGCGGACTCTATAATTTGCCTGAAGATGAAGGCGAGCCGAAAACAATACAAACCTTTACGTTGACAATTTTCCTTCATCGTTATACGGTATATACTCTACTAAATAACGATAGGTGCAAAACATGACAACCCGTATTTTTCGTCCATTAACCTTCATTTTAATTTTAATGAGCAGTTATGCCTCATTGAGTCAGGCTGTGCCCAGCTGTTTGGGAGGGGCTTCGACCGGTTTTAAACTGAACGGCGCGGTTGCTCATTCGAAGTCATTCACACCGACGACGCTGAGCCAATATAAAACCTCCAAAATGACTGTGTCGTACTTCTCCGGCAGCTCCGGACTGGTTACCAAAACCTTCATCGGCGTACCCTTATACGATTTAATCACTGAGGCCGGCGTGGTTACCGACTCCACCCGCAAGAACGACATGCTGAGAAAATACCTGGTTGTCAACGCCACGGATTGTTATCAGGCTATCGTTGCCGCCGCGGAAATTCTACCGGCCAGCGGCGCTCAACAAGCGATGGTCGCTTTCGAAACAGTCGACGAGACCGGCGCGATAGTGCCTTTGGACGACAGCGAAGGCGCGGTTAGATTGGTGATGCCCGGCGATAAAACAGGCGGGCGCTACGTCTCCAATGTAAACAGCATTACCGTGCGTTCAGCACCCTAGCCGCTAGGTTTACAGCGCCCGGCGTCGCCAACCGGGCGCTGTTTTCGTTAAAAACGGATAACACTATGCAAAAAAAACATCTACCGGCAATTTGGATTTTTTCCTGTTTTATAGCGAATGCAGTTTATGCGGCAGACGCCACCGTCGGCGACGCATTGCTTATCGAAAACAATACGCCCTTTGCCAATACTTCAGGCATCAGCGCCACCTACAGCAGGCAAGGCGCTATCGATCAAAACAACGAGTTTTTCCAATCATTGGGTACAAACGGCAGATCCTGTTCGACTTGCCATCGCCCGGAAGAGGGCTGGAGCATAACGCCCAAAGGCCTACAACGGCGTTTTAACACTAGCGGCGGAAGCGAACCTGTTTTTCGTGCCATCGATGGCGCCAATTCGCCCAAAGCGAACGTTTCGAGCATCAAGTCTCGGCGTAAGGCTTATAGCCTGCTGCTTAATAAGGGTCTAATCCGGATTGCGATCAAAATTCCTGAAACAGCCGAATTTGAGCTTGTCGACGTCAGCGATCCTTACGGCTTTGTTACTAAAAACGATATTGACCCGGCTTTTGAGCTGTCGTTATTCCGTCGCCCGCTTCCGGTGACCAATCTAAAATTTTTAAGCGCGGTGATGTGGGATGGACGCGAAACGGTTTCCGGACGCTCCATTCATTATGATTTAACTCAGCAAGCCGATAACGCCACCACCGGGCATGCACAGGGACACTCATTAAGTTCCAAACAACGTCAACATATCGTCGAATTTGAAAGCGCGTTGTTTACCGCTCAGGTTTACGATAACGATGCCCGGTCATTAACCGTTGCAGGAGTAAAAGGCGGACCGGTCAAGTTGTCGAAGCAACGCTTTTACAAGGGTATCAATGATGTTTTAGGCGACAGCAAAACCGGCTTGCCCGGCGACTCGAAAGTATTCAACCTTTACGATGCCTGGGATGACTTGATCGTGACCGCGCCGACCGATATTCGGGCAGCGATAGCGCGCGGACAGCATCTGTTCAACACCAAGCCCCTCACTATTTCCGGCGTTGCCGGCATTAACGGTGCGCCGGAATTCGGTAATGCCGATATAGTTACCGGCACTTGCAGCACTTGCCACAATTCGCCTAATGCGGGCAGCCATTCCACCGGCAAATTCTTAAATATCGGCATCAGCGACACCGGCCAACGCACGCCGGATATGCCGCTTTATACCTTGCGCAATAAAACAACCGGAGAACTGCAAAAAACCACCGATCCCGGTCGTGGAGCCATTACCGGCGAATGGTCGGATGTCGGCCGTTTTAAAGTACCGACGCTACGCGGACTGGCCGCGCGAGCGCCGTATTTTCATAACGGCATGGCGACCGAACTGGGCAATGTGCTGGATTTTTACGACAGACGTTTTCAGATCGGGCTTAATAATCGGGAACGGCTGGATTTGATTTTGTTTTTAAGAACGCTGTGAGCGCTACACTTAAATCGCCGGTATTGCTGGTTTCCACGCCCGGCTCGGGCATGGAAACCTTTTGATTGAGACAGAGGCGTCCGCTCAGGAAGCAACCCCCAGTATGACCGTACCCGCCTTAAACACGGCGGTAGCAGCGCCGCCTAAAGATAAATTCAGCGTTTCGATGCTGTCATTGGTCACCGTCGCCGTTACCGAATCGCCGCCTGTCAGTTCAATCACCACCTCGGAATTCACCGCGCCTTTTTGGATGCGCGAAACCGTGCCTTTTAACTGATTCCGGGCGGAAATGCGATAACCGCCGAAATCGGTGATGACGATGATTTGCGGAGCTTTAACCAACGCGACGACATCCACGCCGTTTTTAATGTTTAACGACTCGGCCGATTCCTTGGTGATCGTGGCGACAATGCTTTCTCCGCCTTTCAGCCCGACGACCACAGTGACGTTGACCGCGCCGATGGCGACATCGGTGACTTTGCCGAAAAATTGATTACGCGCGCTTGCTTTCATGATTAACCTCTTAAATAAAAATAAAATATCCTGGTTAGCGACCAGCCGTTGATTGATTTGTTCTAGGAAGCGGCCATGCTCTTCCTGAATTTGAATAAATAATTGCAGAAAGTTTTTACCCGCCGGCGTTAATCGGGTGCCGCCTCCGGTACGGCCGCCGATTGCCGTGGAAACCAAGGTCTTGGGCGATAAATTGTTGGCGCGTTCAATCATTTCCCAAGCGCCTTTGTAAGTCAAACCGACATTCTTGGCGGCTTGGTTAATGGAGCCGGTGCCGTCAATCGCCGCAAGCAAGCGAAACAGCCGCTCGCCTAAGCCGCCTATCAAGCGTATATCGCCTTCCACCAGAGTCGGCTGGAGCGGCGCGTCCTTTACCGACGCTTCGGTGCCGGACGCGGAAGAATCCGCGGTCCGCGCAAAAAACGCCTCGCCAGTGTCTTGAGCCATGTTCAATCCTATAAGCAAGATGGTTATATAGTGAACTACAACCATACTCCGCGCCGCCGCTTTTTTCAAGCGAGGAAGAATAATGCCGGCTCGCAATCACCGCATCAGGTTAAAACAATATACGAACTATCGACGTATTTTAAATTCGAGGACGACTTGTTTGACGCTCAACTAAACTATATACTTAACTATATAGCGAAAAAAAGAAATGGAACACGGATGACACGGATTAAACGGATACTCACTGATTAAGAGCATGGATATAGTTTAAAAAATCCGTGTAAATCAGTTCCATCCGCGTTATCCGTCGACTGCAAGGATGCAGGAGGTAGGGCAATGCAGGAGCAATTGCCGAGTTCCATTAATCATTTCCAGAATACGCTGAATAGTTACAAGACACATCATAATGGTATTTTTAAAAACGCATTATTCCTAAGCCCGGCCTCTTTCTACCGGAGAAACGCATGTTAGACGTCGATGTAAAATTTTCGCAAAACCGTTTTCCCTTGAAATTCAAATTTAAATTGAATCGTATCAATGCCGGCGTTTTCGGCTTGTCCGGTTGCGGTAAATCGTGCCTGATGTTAATGCTGGCCGGATTACTGAAACCCGACGAAGGGCGCATCTTTCTGGACAAGCAAGTGCTGTTCGATAGTCGAAATCAAATCAATCGCTTGCTTAATCATCCCGACATTGCGCTGGTTTCTCAGGATATTCAACCCGACGCCAACAAAACCGTTCGGGAAAACCTATTGTCAGGTTATCGCAAACAAGCCAAAACACAACGGCGTTTTGATTTTTCCACCATTGTCGATTTATTAAAGCTGGATCATTTACTCGATTTTCGCGCTCAACATCTGTCCGCCAGCGAAAAGCAGCGAATTTTGCTTGGCCGATCCTTATTAGCCGCGCCGCGTCTTTTGTTATTGGACGATGCGCTGTCATCGCTGGACGACACGCTTAAGATGCAGATTTATTGCTTTCTTCGCTATGTCCACGAAAAACACCATATCGGCATACTGCATAGCTCATCGACGCTAAGCGAAGCGTTACGGCTAAGCGATTTTTTGATTTTAATGGCGAACGGCGAAGTATTGGCAGCGGATTTTCTGCAACAAATTATCCCCAACCAACATCTGCTTGAATCGGCAGGCGGACCGTCTATTGACAACATTCTGCCCATTAGCGTGTTGGAGCATGACCCCGCTTACGGCTGCACGACGGCCATGTTTTTCGGAATACGCCTGACCTTACCCTATACGCCGCGCGCTATTCGCGGCAGAACTTATTATATAGGCTTGCGTTCGCAGGATATTGCGCTGTCTACGCATCCGGTACAGGGCATCTCCATTCAGAATCAGATTAAAGGACGCGTTTGCGCGATTATTCCCCATTTGGATCGCGTGCTCGTACAAGTGGACACCGGCACAACGCTAACGGTTGAGATTACGCTGAGAGCCTTTGCCGGTCTGGATCTACACGAAAACGACAGCATTTATTGCCTGATTAAAACCCATTCGATGCAGTTTTTAGGCGTTGACACCGATGTAGTCGGCCATAGGCAGATACCGCATTATGCTTAATAAAGCTTGTGTTGCCGGCCACGACAGACTCAACGCATATAGGTAAAGTGAGACAACTCGCAATTAATGAAACATACCAATATTTTCGGTAAAACATGAGATAAGACAATAGCGCAGAATGCGATGAACACAGTGAACCGCATCAATCAAGCGCGAACGGTGCGGCTCGTTCCTCACCTTACGACCGTAAGACTCTCTGAAATTCCTGTTACTGCCGATGGCTCCGGTGCCGAGCATGATCGCCAGACATTACATGACGGCTATGATCGCTAAGTTGCGCATCGAAATAGAGATGAATGGCGGCTATCAATTCCGGCGCTTCGGTCACATAATCGATTTGGCCGCCGTTCGGCAAATCCCGATAGCCGAAATGTACGCGCCCGGCTCCCAAACTCAATTCCTTAACACCCGGCATGTCGTTGCCGTGTATGCGTTTCGGTCCTGAAAAATCGCCCTTGGCAAAATGCGCCGCAATTTCCGCCAAATGTTTACGGATCAAAGTAATCTGTTCGCTGTCACCGGCATCTTTGGCAATGACTTGCTGTACGCCGCCGTTATCCGTTTTATTGAAAACATGCAGCGTTTTTTCCAAACTGAACGGCATCACGTCCGCACCGCGCTTGGCAACTTCGTCCAACCTTTCGGCAGAGACGGTTTCGACGGCATGGGCTGTAGCGCTGAAAGCGCAAAACAAGAGAAGATGAATAAGGGGTTTTATCACAGCGATTTCCTGGTTAAGGGTGGAGTCCGACGGTATAAAATTAAAGCATGGATGCGGCTATCTTCAGCCATTACCGATAATCGACGGACCTTGATTTATTTGTAAACGATAAAAAACGGCCGCTTTTAGCTGGACTTTCGGCTAGAGCGGCCATAGCTCATGCAATCGATCAATGTTTTTATACGCAAACAAATTATAAGTCGGAGACAAGGTGATAGCGCATTAAAAATATCTTCTTCCGCAGCACGCACTCCGGTTGTATCGCGTCAATACGACAAAGAGAGATTTAAAATAACTTTACCTGAGGAAATCGCAGAATAGTTAGATGCTGAGAGGCGGAAAGCAGGAAATGAGCAAGGACTCAAACCGTAACCTGATGATTTTATAAGATGTATTTAAGCGTAAACCCGAGGGTTCGACGGATCGATCTTGTTTCCAGAGTAATCCGGAAGCTCAACGGTAGCGATGATTTCAATTGAAAAGACTAAACAGCGCCTGTATAAAATTTATACAATAAGTATTTTTACCAGTATTATCAAAAAATTACATACCTTAAAAAGCATTTATCCACAGCTTTATCCGCAGAAATTGTGTAAAACTGCGTATCGACTATAAAACAACATAGTGCATAGCAATTGAAAAAAACTGCAAAGTACGGAGTAAACCCTCCCCACATTTGTTGGAACGCAACTGAAGAACCGATTGCCGGCGGCTCTTCAGTTTGAAGCCTAATCAGGCCGGTACGGCTAATAAAACAGCGCCGGCTTTAAATACGGCAGTCACCGTCTGGCCTGTTTGCAAACCTAGGGAGCTGACGCTGTCGACGGTCACCGTAGCGGTGATTTTTTGACCGCCTTTCATCTCAATATCGACTTCCGAATTGACTGCTCCGGGTGTAATTTCGGAAATCTTACCGGACAATTGATTTCTTGCCGATATCTTATACCCCCCAAACTCGGAAACAACGATGATTTGCGGCGCTTTCACCAGGGCAACCGCGCTTATGCCGGGTTTGATCCCGAGAGATTCCACGGATTCCTTGGTTATAGAAGCAACGATAGATTCGCCCCCGTTTAATTCCACCACGACTTCCGCATTTACGGCACCGACAACGACTTCTTTGATTACGCCACTAAATTGATTACGTGCGCTGGTTTTCATAGTTTCACCTTCTTCTTGAATTGCTGAAAGTTTAAATATAACAGCTACAGATACCTAATTCCGTTATTCAATAATGAATAATGCTTGCGTCATACAGTATTTATTGCGTTAAAATAAGCCTAATTGGCATTAGTAAGTTAAGTATATAGCGAATACGTAAGCCCAATACCCCATTCTATGCCCTATCGCAGCAGCAAACCAACCCTTAGGCCGGCGCTAATGTCTTGGCGGCGGATTGGCGCCCTCTATTTTTTAACGTCGAGTTGATATGCGTAAAACGGAAAAATCATCCTTATGTGTACAAGGAGAAATCAGACTGGTCAACGCGCTGGATAACACTATGTTTGGCCTGTTACGAGCCATTGATAACTGCGGTTCCATTAATCAGGCGGCAAAACAGCTGGGTTTAAGTTATAAAAGCGCCTGGACGCTTGTTGAACGGGCCAACAATAAATCGCCCAAGACCTTGATCACCTCGGAAACCGGTGGCGTTAAAGGCGGCGGAACCAGCCTGACCTCTTCCGGCCAAATACTGCTCAACATGTTTACCAAGCTTGAAGAGCGGCACAAGCAATTTCTGTTGCAGCTTAATCGGGATGTGGAAGCGGATCCGGAAGTGTTGATGCTGCTGAAACCATTGACTATCAAAATCAGTGCCGACAACCAACTGTTCGGCGTAGTCACTGAGTTAAAAACCGGGCCGGTTAATACCGAAGTCTTTTTAAAGCTGAAAGGAGGTGAAAAGGTTTGCTCAAGTCTCAGCCACGCTGAAGCAAAATCCTTACCGCTTGCCCTGGGCAGCGAGGTATTGGTGTTAATCAACTGGAATGAAATCAGCCTGGTTACCGGCCCCGAAAGATTTTTCTTCTCGGCCAGAAATCAGCTGTCAGGAATTATCGGTCGAGTGCATTTAGCGGACGTCGATGCGGAAATCGTCATTTATCTGCACGGCGGCGATAGTTTTACTACGCTGATCACTCGGCAAAGCGCACAACACATGGGCCTGAAAACAGGTATGCAATGCCGGGCGCTATTAAAAAGCAACGCAATAATGCTAGCAATGCTTTAATCGGATATATCAAATAGGGCCGTTATCTCCAGGGTTCAACTAACATTTGCGTTGTCTCAAAAACGGATCACGGCATCAATCGATAACAGCAATTGATTATTACGCGTCTCAACATTAAAGGGCTTAGCTCCGGCCGCCCAATCATAACGCAACTCCGGGCGTATCGTTAACCAAGCCCTAGGTTTCCAATTGGCTGCGGCGCTTATAGCGTAGTAACTTCCGGGCGTAACAGAAAAACGCGTGCCGTCGTCGTCATGAAACCATTCGGCGCGCAGTCCGGCGCTCCATTCCCTAGCTAAATCGTAAGTCAAATAATGCACCAACGAATACCATTCGGCCTGTCCGGCTAGTGCATTTTGCTGCTCGCCATAATCGTGCTCTAAAACATAGTGCAAATCGGTTGTTAGGTCCTGATGCAGCATCGAATAATAATAGCTCAGATGAGATGGCGTAGTGTCATCGACATCGCCATCCAAGATGGTGAAGGCAAAACCACGGGTGTGGCTTTGATTTTCCAGACTGACACCGCCGGTAAAACTCCATGCACCGGCATAACGATCAAGATTATCGGCGCCTGTCACCGCGCCGGCTTGTACGGTCAAAATGTCGTTGATGGCATAGCCGACTAACACTCCGCTCATGGTAAACGGACTGGATTTCATGCTGTAACTATGGGAAACGAAAAGGTTAGGCGGAGACGGGACCGATTCATAGCCAAGGACGCTGTAAAAATGACCTATTTTGGTGCTTATACCGTTCCCAAAAGGTGCATATAGCTCGACATAGGCCTGGGGCAACGCAATATCGTAAAAACGCAGGTTGCGTTGGCTGATTAAATGGCTGTCCCAATGCCCGGTGGCCTGGGTGTTGGCTGTGTCGGTGCCGAACATAAAGTCAAAGCGACCGCCCAATTGCCAATTTTTGCCGTTACGATCTAAAGGTTTTTCTATAAACAGACCCAGCTGGTGCAGAGCAAATTCATTGGCGCGGTTATTAAATTGCACTGTGCCGTTGCTACGATCGGCAGGATGCGATGGATTATAACTATAGCCGGTGGTCGCCCAGCCTCCCAAAGTTAAGTCAAAAGCATCCAAGCCGGTAAGTTGAGTTAAATCTTTTCCGATCAATGCCTTGACTCCGCCTTGCTGTTGCGCCGAGGCTACCGAAATAAAACTTCCCGATAAAATAAAGGTAAGTCCGTTGAGCACTAGTACCCAGCTCTCGAAATACACCCGATAACCTATACGAGCAAAGGTTTCCCAATATAAGTCCAGCGAAACGGCTTTGCTAGGGTCTTATTGAAGAATTCAATAAACGCAAGGATGCGCTGATTC